>Ga0209723_1000094_pt1 | contig 171694 bp, 102 predicted proteins | sample BiotimSIPDNA_2_FD_185750 | JGI IMG/M metagenome (GOLD analysis project Ga0209723, IMG submission 185750) | Anaerobic biogas reactor microbial communites from Washington, USA - Biogas_R2 time_0 SIP DNA (SPAdes) (version 2) | ecosystem: Engineered > Bioreactor > Anaerobic > Unclassified | place...
TGACCTCCCGCCGTTAGCCGCCCTCTCATCCAAAATTCACATCGCCCCCGCTCGCCGCGCCCCACGCTGTGAGCGAACAACGCAATTCATCTGAACGCCGGTACGGAAATTCATCTGAGCGGCGTCGGCGTTGATCGGCTTTGTTCGGCGGCTGCTGGGGTACTGTCTGACTGGCGACGTTTCCGAGCAGGTGTTGCCGATCTTTCATGGAAAAGGCCAGAACGGAAAGAGTACCTTGGTCAACGTCATCTTGGACATGCTGGGCACCGACTACGCCATCAAGTCGGCCGCCGACATGCTCTTGACGAGATACAACGACGCGCACCCAACAGAGCGCACCGACTTGTTTGGAAAGCGGTTCGTGGCAGCGGTCGAGACTGACGACGGCCGGCGGCTGGCGGAGAGTTTGGTCAAGGAACTGACGGGCGGCGACCGGGTGCGGGCGCGCCGGATGCGAGAAGATTTCTGGGAGTTCAAGCCTACGCACAAGGTCGTTTTGGCCTGCAACCACAAGCCGGAGGTTCGGGGCACGGACTACGCAATTTGGCGGCGGCTGCGGCTTGTGCCGTTCACTGTTGTGATTCCCGACGAGGAGAAGGACAAGCAACTGCCGCAGCGATTGCAGACGGAACTACCGGGCATCCTGGCTTGGTGCGTTGTGGGTTGTTGCGACTGGTTGGAGCACGGACTTTGCGCCCCGCAAGAAGTTCAGGCGGCGACGGCAAGCTACCGTCAAGAGCAGGATCGCATCGGCGACTTCTTGGCGCAATGTTGCATAACGGGAAATGATTGCCGGGTTCGCGCCGGCGGACTGTACTCTGCCTACAAGACATGGGCCGAGCAAGCCGGAGAACACCCGCTGTCACAAACGAGGTTCGGTAAGAACATCACGGAACGAGATTTCGAGCGAGACACTTCGAACGGAGTGTGGTACTTGGGACTGGAACTGCTCAACTAACACGGGGGGTTTTTGAGGTTGGAAGGGTTGGAAGGGTTGGAACCGATTTCCGGCATAAGCGCCCCACGAGAGCGAGACCAGCTGTTTATACCGGAAAGTGGTTCCAAGTGTTCCAAGGGTTCCGAGTTGGTTCCGAAAAACGAGAACAGAGCGAGGATAGGGAAAGTGGACAAAGATACAGAAAATTTCGGCAACGCTGCGGAAAATATCCGAGTTGTTGCGGGGAGTGTTTGCGAGAAAAAGGGACTGATCGGAAACGTTCCCGTCACGTGCTGGCCGACGCGCGGCGGATTACCAGTAGGCCACTAGAAGGAGTGTCCAACCATGTTGACCGAACCCAATGTATTGCACGCGAGGCTCTACGCGAAAACGGAAGTCACGATTGCCTACTGCGGAACTGACGACCCGGACGAGTTCGTTGGATTCTCGCGCGAGCATGAACTGATCGGGCTTGATGACAAGGTGTTCCTGAACACCCAACAGGCCCGGCAGTTGGCAGACTGGTTAGTGTCCGCTGCGGATTGCATCGACGCGGGCGAGCATATCGCACGGGGGCCAGCAGGCATCCTTGGGTTCGATGGGATCGTAAGTTCCCCCGAGGAGTTTGGGCAGCGGTGCGAAGCAGTCTACGGACAAGGATGGTGCGACGGAATGGAGAGGCTACGCGGGCGAGCATATCGCACGGGATGACACCGGGACCGCAGCATCCGGCCGGGGCCGGGCGGACGATCGGCCGGGAGCGTCCGCGGGCGGGCTGGGAAGCAGACCCACGGATAGTGTATCCGATGCTCTAACGTCGCAAGTATTTTGAGCATAAGGGTTTGCAAAATGCCTTGACACCCGGCAAGGGTCAAAGGCAGGTGTCTGCCCAAAGAGTAGGCAGGATTTCGGCCACGTTTGACGGGTTGACGCGGGAGGGTTTGACATGCCGAGCACACCGAAAGTCGGGGGCGGCCAGCCGGGCAATCGGAACCGTACCAAGCACGGGCTGCGGGCGGTTCGCAGTCCCAAGGGCTGTTCATGGATTGATTCGAGCCTGACAGCATTTCGTCGCTACGTGCAAGACGAGATCCTTTCAAGGGACGGCGGGGCCACGCTGTACCAAGAGGCGTTGTTGCAGTCAGCATGTCGGCACGAACAACGGGCCATGTTGGCGGCGCGATGGCTGCGGGTTGGCGGGGATAGTCTTCCACTTTCCGAGAAGTTGGCGTTGACGAAAGCGGTTTGCGACGCAACGGACGCGCGGGACAAATGCTTGGATCGGCTGGGGCTGGACCGTCGGCACGCGGCCACTATCACGGCCACCCTTTATCAGTCCGTTGCGGCCACGGCCTGCCACGCTGACGGGCCGGGCGACGCCGGGACGGCTGCCGAGTCATCCGACGCGCCGGACGCGCCAGAGGCGACGCCAGAGGCCACGGACGCGGGCGACGGCGAGATTCCGTCTTGACAAGGCGGCAGCGGTAAGCGTACATTCGATATGACGTTGGCGATGTAGAGCGATTCACGGAGCCGACGCATTGTCCTGAGCGCGCCGATTTTGCACGGCGGGGACGTTGCGTCGGCTCCGTTTTTTTGTTGGCGCAGCGTCCCGCAAATAAGAGGGTTGAACATGTCGCGAACATTCGAGTTCTACTTGGGTCCGGGGTCATCCGATCTTGATTCGCGGCAGGTTCGCATCACGGCGGTTGACGTGTTCCCGCATGACGTGTTTGCGTCGCGGTCGCTGGCGGCCACGACGGACACGCTGGACGTGACGTTGCCCGAGCATCGGCAGTTTGAGTTTCGCTTGATTGACGTTCGCGGCGGTGCGAATCTCGCTCCGTTCTCGTTTCGATTTTCGACGGACGATTTACCATTATCGGGCGGCGGGCTGGCGCGGATTCTGAGCGTTGACGATGAATCGAGCGGTTCGTCTTCCATGTCGTCATCGTCTTCCAGTTCCAAGTCGTCAAGCACGGCCAGCAGTTCGACGGCGAGCAGCGCATCGACGCTGAGCACGCTGAGCACGGCGAGCACGGCATCATCTTCGAGCCAATCGGCCAGTAGCGAATCGAGCCTGAGCACGAGCGGCACGTCGGCGAGCACGGCATCGTCTTCGAGCCTGAGCAGTTCGTCGGCGAGCACGGCGAGCAGCGCGTCCTCGTCAAGCGAATCGGTATCGAGCGTATCGACGGCGAGCAGCGCATCGACGCTGAGCAGTTCGACGCTGAGCAGCAGCAGCACGTCTTCCGCGTCTTCGCTGTCCACAACGAGCGTTACCAGCGCATCGTCGGCGAGTTCGCTTTCGAGTTCGTTGTCGTCAAGCACGGTGGGATAATGCAAGAGCTTCGTCGCCTACAAGCCGATCCTTCCGAGTTCCGCCGATCCTTGCTGATCGACGCGGACGGGACACCGCGCCGTTTGGGCGACGTGCTGGACGGCTGGCAGCGTTCGGACTTCGCGGCGTTGGATCCTGGGTGGAAGCGGGCGGCCGGGCAGGCGGCGACGGGCGGCTGTTCACGGGCCTGGCTGGAGCGGCCACGCGGCCATTCGAAGACGCTGGACATCGCCGTTATATGTACCTGGGCGTTGTTCGCAAGTCGGCGGACGCTGAAAGGCGTTGCGGCCGCAGGCGACTTGGATCAAGCCGGGTTGCTGCGGGATGCTATCGAGGGCCTGCGGCGGGCGAACCCTTGGCTTTCGGAGATCATCGACGTTCAGAAAGAGCGGGTCGTCAACAAGCACACTGGAAGCGAGCTTTCGATTCTTACGAGCGACGCGCCGACGAGCTACGGCCTGACGCCGGATTTCATCGTTGCCGACGAGGTGACGCACTGGGCCAAACGCGACTTGTGGGACTCCCTGATTTCCGCGGCTGCGAAGCGGGCGGCTTGTTTGTTCATCGTCATTTCCAACGCTGGTTTCCAAGATAGTTGGCAGTTCCAAATTCGCGAAGCAATACGCCAAGATCCGGGCTGGCACTTTTCGCGGCTGGACGGGCCGGTTGCATCATGGATCACGCCAGATCGGCTTGCAGAGCAGCGGCGGTTGCTGCCGGACATCGCGTATCGTCGCTTGTGGCTGAACGAGTGGAGCAGCGGCAGCGGCGACGCGCTTTCCCCCGAAGACGTTTCGCGGGCGGTCACGTTGTCCGGGCCGGCGGCTGAGCGGCAAGACGGCTGGGCATACGCGGCGGGCTTGGACTTGGGTTTGAGCCGGGACGCCAGCGCGCTTGTCATCGTCGGCAAGCACACCGGCTATCTGGAGATCCGAGAGGCGGCGGCGGTGGAACTGACGGACAACGAGCGGGTGCTGATTGACGCCGGGCTACGTGAGCCGCCGGACATGACACCCGATTTTGTGGATCATCCTGGCACGGGCCGGCTGCGGCTGGTTGACGTGAAGGTCTGGACGCCGACGGCGGGCCGGAAGGTGGACATTGAGGCTATCGAGAAGGCCATCATCGACGCTGCCGAGCGTTTCGAGGGTCTGCGGGTGGGTGCCGATCCGTGGCAAGCTGCCTACTTGGTTGAGCGGCTGCGAAAGCGGGGCCTGCAAATTGAGCCTGTGGACTTCATGGCGAACAACTTGAAGAGCATGTGCAGCGCGGTTCTTGAAGCGTTCAGCGAAGGCGCCATTGCCTTGTACGATCACCCGCGGCTGCTGGCGGACTTGAAGGCGTTGCGAGTGGAAGAACGCAACTACGGCTGCCGGCTGGTTTCCCCTCGGGGCCCGAGCGGCCACGGCGACGCGGCCACGGGGCTGAGCATTGCGTTGCACGTTCTGCGGAATATCGAGACGGCACTGCCGGCGACGATCCAACGGGAGCTTGTATGCTGGCCATGAAAACGATCAGGGTTCCGGCGCGCCGCGCCGCTATGGTAAGTAGGCTCCTTCCGGCGCGCCGGACCTGATTTTCGGAGAGCGAAAACATGACGATCAAAGTCACCCCCGAACTGATTGATTGGCTGCTGGACAATGGCCACGCGGAGCCGGGCCAGCACACCGACATCGCCGATCCGTTTTGGGCCAACAAGGCAACCGAACTGCTCTTGTCCGGCGAGCTGCCACCGGACACGTACACTGACCTGGCAGCGCGTCGAGTTCAAGGAGTTAAGGGTATGACCACGACAACTGAAAAAGCGGAAAAGGTTTTCGGCGGCAACGGCGGCGTTCGGGTCAAAGCTGCGGCCGATCAGTACAGCGAAAAGCGTTTCGTCGGACGGCACGTCAAGACGGGCGCGGAAGTTCCGAACCCGTTTGCAGGCGGGGCGGCCACGGAGCAGCCGAGCCAACGCGACTACGCCAAGGCCGGGGCGTTGTTCAAGCACTTGGCACAACGGGCCGGGCTGGGCGTGAGCCTGCAGGCGCACGAGCGGGAGCTGCTGGACGAGGCGGCCACCAAAGACGAGTGGGCCGGGACGATCGGCGGCGAGTACGGGGCCGGGTTCACCGGCGTTAAGGCGTTGCTGGACGATGCGACTTCCGGCGGTATCGAGGTGACACCGACTTGGTTTGACAATGCCGTCATCACCTTCCCGCTACTGTCCGGCGAGTTGCTGCCGTTTGTGGACGTTCGGGACGTTCCGCGGGGCCGGCGAGTGGAAGGTGGTTCGATCGGCAATCCGACGATCAGTTGGGGCCAAGGGGACAACACGGAAGTATCGTTGTTCGACACGGCGAGTCTTGTTGCCGAGATCAACACCACGATTTTCGGGGCGGCGGTTGCCATCGAGATCGGCCGGGACTTCTTGTCCGACGCGGCGGTCGACGTCGGTTCGCAACTGACCAAGCTGGTTGGCGAGCGGCTGGCGGCGGAGCTGGACAAGCTGATCGCCAACGGCAACGGCACGAACCAGCCGCAAGGCATCTTCGTGGCGTCCGGCCTGACGACAACGACGCCGGACGGTGGGGCCGGCGCGGTGCCGACGCTGAACGATTACATCACCCTGATGTTTTCGATCGGCAAGCAGTATCGCAATCCTTCGAACCGTTGCGCGTTTTTGTCGAATGACGTGACGTATCGGAGGAGCCGGGCCATCAAGATCGACACGGCGACGCCAAGCACGGATCAACGGCCGGCGCTGGCACCCCTGACCGAGATCAGTTCCTATTCGTCGCTGGGCTGGCGCCATGCCGTCCAGAACGATTTGACGAACCCGGTTTGCGCGTTCGGTGCGTTGTCGAAATACCGGCTGTATCGTCGGCAGGGAATGGAGATCCGTTTCGAGCAAGGCGGCACGACGTTGGCACGCAAGAATCTGGTCTTGCTGGTCGCACGGGCGCGGTTCGGCGGGCGGGTCATGGATGCGTCGGCGTTCGCCAAGTGGACTACGGGGCAAGCGTAGTCAACTGTTCAGTATGTGTCACTTGACAACTACGGAGCCAACGAAAATGAGCGTTACCATCGAGGTTGACGGTTCTCGAAATGAGTGCCTACACTTCCGGCCGTTGCAGCGGCGGGTTCGGGGCCGGTTCGACTACTACCGGGACAGCGAGCCAATGGCCAAGGTTGCCGGCGGAGAGGAGCCGAACCCGATACCGGGGCAACGAATCGGGTTCGACACGGACACCGGGACCGGCTTCATTCTGGAGCCGTTGCACGAGCCGGAGTTCCGAGCCATCCGGGAACGGATCGAAGCCAAGGGCTTTCGGCTGCCACCCGAGCGGGAAGAGTTCCCGCAAGCCGACGCGGCCACGTGGCTGTACTGGCTGGCTGGCGCCGTCAAGGCCGGGCTGGCGAAAGTCGTTGACGGCAAGCTGCCGGAGAAGATCAACGGCAAGCCGCGGCTGAACTTCATCACGGCCGAGACGGACACGGCCACGGATCGGCTGGCGGCGGCGGTCGAGAGGCAAAACGAGTTGTTCGCGGCGCTGCTGGACGTGTTGAAGAAACGAGCGTAAGCATGTTGTTTCGGCAAGATATACCCGCACAAGTCAAGCGGCTGCAAAAGCAGATCACCGACTTGCAAGCCGAGTTGGACGCGCGGGACCGGACGATCCGAGTTCAGCAAGCCGAGCTGGACGCGATGGCTGCCGTCATCGCGCGGGACCGCGAACGGATCAAGGCAGAGGCGGCAGCGTATGCGAGACAACGGGCGGAACACGAGGGCCTGACGGGTGCGAACGAGCGCGATTGACACCGCTTTGGCGGACACCGAACGGAGCTACTGCCGGGCAAAGGCCACGGTGGCGAGCATCGGCACGGACTTAATGTCTCGGGGCCCGTCCGGCGCTCTTTCCCAGCGTTCGGAGTTCAGCAAGGCGGCTGAGCAACTGCGGCACTTCACCGGCTGGGTGTACGCCAGCGTCCGGCCGATCGCTCAGAAGATCGCTGGCCAGCCGATCCGAGTGGGCCGGGCGGGTTCCGGGCCGAAGCGAATGAAGCAGGCACCGGACGCCGAGCCGCTGGACAGTCACCCGATTCTCGACTTGCTGGCCGATCCCAACGACCTGATGGTGGCTTGGAGCCTGATCTATTCGACGGTGGCATCCTTGGAGCTGACGGGCAGTTCCCTTTGGTGGCTGCCGGAGATTGACGGCCGGCGGCAGGTGTTTCCGATTCCCACGAGCTGGATTCAGAGCACGGAGGGCACCACGCGGTTTGAGCGGTGGCTTGTGCGTCCGCCGAACCACACCGGCGAGCCGTTGCCGATCGAAGCGGACGAAGCCTGCTATTTCGCCTACCCGAACCCTGCCGATCCTCATGGCACGTGGTCACCCTTGCAGGCGTCCGGGGCTGCTGTGGACGCTGACGAGTCGATGACGGCCAGTCAACGGAGCATGTTCGCCAGAGGCATCCACCCGAGCCATGCGGTCATCGTCGGCAAGGACGCTACCACGGGCCGGCGGCCGGAACTGAACGGGCCACAACAACGCCAGATCATCCGGGCCATCCGGGAGCGCTACGCCAGCGTCTACAACACCGGGGAGCCGATCATCCTGGACGGACTGATCGAAGACATCAAGCGGCTGAGCAACACGCCGCAAGAAATGGACTGGCTGTCCTCGGGGAAGGGCACCAAGGGACGCATCACGCAAGGGTTTGGAACTAACCCAATAATTATGGGCGAGCTTGAAGGCGCGAACCGGGCCAGCGCGTTGGCGGCGGAGTTCCACTTTGCCGAGTTCACTGTCAATCCGAAAATCGCCCTGATGAGCCAATGCCTGACGGAATGGCTGGGGCCGATGTTCGGGGCCGACGGCGAGCGGCTGGTTGTCTGGATCGAGCCGGTTGTGCCACGCGACGCCGACTTTGAGTTGCGACGCTACCAGGTGTTGGGCCAGTTCCAAGCCGTGACGCGCAACGAGCTGCGGGCCTGGGCCGGGCTGCCGGCGATGGCTGGCGGGGACAAGCCGCCGGGCGGGGACATGTCCTTTGAGCGGGCGTTCAGCCGGGCGGTAGATCACCGCATTGCCCTGGGTGAGACTCGGGACGTGTTCTATGGCCTGAGTCGGGAGGGAGCCGCGGAGAAACGAAAGAACGGCAACGGGAGGTTTGCGACGGTGCCGTAAGCGATACAAGAGCGTGCAAGCTGTGCGACGATCGGTCGCTAGCTCAGACGGGAAGCCGGGTGCCAACGTGGTGCCCGGCTTCTTTTTTTGGAGCAAGGGCCATGCGAACTTGCAAGCACTGCGGACAGCCGATCATCGGGCGACGCCGGGACGCGGTTTATTGCTCCGTCCGATGCAACAGGCGGGCCTGCGAATGGCGGGTGTCCAGACGGGCCGGGCGTCCGCGGGACCACGTGACGCGGTTCTGTGCGGTCTGCGGGGCGGAGTTCGTGAGCAGGCGATTCTCGCAACTGTACTGCGGCCGGGCCTGCAAGACGTTCGCCCTGAACGCCCGTAGAATCGACAAGCAGCGGAAGACGGATTCCGAGCCGAGAGTTTCACCGCCGCTGATTCTGCGGCGGACGGCGGCGATTCGGGAGAAGTGGACGTTGAGGGAGATCAGAGCACGGAGAACGGCCAATGCGTCGGAAAGTGCCTGAACGCTGGTGGGGCTATGAGCAGTTCTTTTTCACCCTGACCGGCCGGACCTGTGAGCGGTGCGGACAGCGGCCGGAGTTCATCGACACGCCGGGCCGTTGCGTCGAGTGTGCGGCACGAGAAGAGCAGGCGGAGCGGCTGCGGAAGAGGCGGGCGGAGAGGCGGGAAGCGGACACCCGAGCCGCAAGCTAAATCCGCTATTCAGGGTGGCAAGGATCAAGTGTCACTGACACTTGGACGGCCGTTTTTCGTCGGGTCATTCCGTGTTTTGCGGTATAGTCAAACTTGCCCTAAGACGTTGGCCTGAAACGCAATGCGTTGCTGCGGCGAATGTTCCGCAAAACCATCTTTTCCCTTCCGTAGACCGATGCTCTATCCAATTGAGCTAGAGGTGCGGTATTGATTTTTGTAGCAGACGTGGGCCGTTGCCGCAAGGGGCGGACGGAATTCGGTTGCGGGACGGCGCAAAAATGGCTTGGCGCAAGGCGTTCCGCGCCGATGGAGAAACAGGGTCCGTTTTCTCTGTGATGCACGAAGAAGGTGCAGGCACCTCGCCGTGGTCGTTATTCCTGGGGTTCTTTCGGCGCAACTGGGAGTCAGTCCTCCGCTTTTTCAACAGGTTGCTAAGACGTTTTTGTCGTCTGGTCGATAAAGGAGTTGAGACAGAAGGCCCATCCGGGTTCGTCTTGACGGCATTTGACCGGGTTGGCAATATCCGCACTCCAGGGCGGTAAAACATGGGACCGGGTCCGTACCAGGCGGGGACCCAACGCGGGGAGTTCCCGCGAGTCGGCAAGCGTCTGGGGCCGGTTGCTCACAGCCTTTTCGCGTGGAATTGGGGTCGTTCATGAAGACGAGACTGCTTGTGCTGCTGACAGTGCTGTCGCTCGTTTCCTCCGTCTGTTACGGCCAATGGCCGTACGACCATCGCGATCGCGGCTTGGCGCTGGGGGCACTGTTGGGCGGTCTGACGGGCGGCGCGATCGGACACAACAACCACCACACGGCGGAAGGGGCGCTGATCGGCGGCGCGGTGGGAGCCCTGGCGGGCGCGGCCATCGGCGATTCGGTCGATACAGAGATCGCCCGCGACAAGGTCGTCTACGAGCAGCATGTGGCGAACCAGTTGTCCCAACAAGCCGTCAGCGTTCAGGACGTGATCGGCATGTCGCAAGCCAAGCTCAGCGACGCCGTGATCGTGACGCAAATCAAGACCCGCGGCGTCGCTGCGCGTCTGCAGTCGCACGATTTGATCCTGCTCAGCAACGCCGGGGTCAGCGAGGCGGTGATCACGGCCATGCAGACGGCGCCGTTGGCGACCGTTGCGGCGGCCCCGTCGACGGCCACTCGCAACGTGATCGTGCGCGAGCATTACTACGCCCCGCCAGTGTACGCCGCGCCGGTGTATGTCGCGCCCGTGTATCCGGCCCCCTGGCATCACGGTCCCTTCTGGCCGCACCCGGGGCCTCGGCGTCCGCCCGGACCGAGCGTGCATTGGGGGCTGTCAATCAGGCATTGAATCGGCGATTGATCTGTCCGAGGCCGGGCCACCGAGCCAACGGCGGGACTGCGGCGTGGGCGGCTAGTGCCGCCAAAGGATGGGCTTCTGGCCTTTTCCGGTTCTGAAGACGCGCGGTCCTGTTTCGGCCCCGCCACGGGCTGCGGCTCGTGCTGAGTGGATTCTTCTCCTCCTGCGTCTCCCGCCGGGGTTTGTCCGTTTGGGTTTGTCCGTTCGGCGCTTCCGTTTTCGGGTTGACTGCGATACGCTAAGCATCATCCGAGAGCTCCGTGAACGGAATGACGCAAGCCACCGGTGAGCGGCGATCCGCCAGGCCGGAAGCCGGCGTCTTGCCGGACACCGGGGCGTCTTTCTCGAACGATGCCCACGCAGAACACGAACCGCGACGCGAGGCCGATCGATGTACTTCAATTTTGCCTGTTCGAATTGTGGCAAGACCCTGAAGGTGCGCGAAGAGTTGGCTGGCCGCAAAGCCAAATGTCCGTATTGCCGGGCGGCGGTCACCGTTCCCGACCAGTCGTCCCCAGAGACGGCCGACGCGGAATCCGGGGCCGCGGGCGCTGAGCCGGGGGGAGTGTCCGCCAGCGGAAGTGCGGCATCCGGACCGGCGGCCGGCAAGACGGCGGGGCCGGCAGCCGGCCCGGCGCTTCCGCAGATTGCGGTCGTGCCGAAAGTCGGTCCGCCGGCCATGCCCAGCCGCCCGCGCACGCGGGCGCGCCGGGGCGCCGATCGCCAGAAGCACGCGACCAGCGACAGCGACGACGGCACGAACGTGAACATGCTCGTGACGTCCTTGGCCGGACTGGGAGCGACCGTGGCGTTCTATGTCATCTTGCTGCCGCTCCCCTCGATGTACTTTCGTGACCTGTTCTATGCTCGCGGGTGGGTCACGGTGGCCGAGGCGTTCTTGATGTTCTGGTCGATTGCGATTCTGGTCTTCAAGTCGATCAAGCTGCGGCGGCAGCGCGAATCCATGCTGTTCGACTTGCTTCCGGAGAGTATCGCCCGCGACATCACCATCGACAACGTGGAACGATTCGCTTCGACCATTCGCGATCTGCCCGTGAATCCGAATTCCAGTTTCCTTGTCCAGCGGGTCCTGCGCGGGCTGGAGCACTTTACGGTCCGCCGCAGCGCTTCCGAAGTCTCGACGGTGCTGGCTTCGCAATCCGAGTTGGACAGTCACGCCGTCGGTTCCAGTTACTCGCTGCTGAACGTGTTCATCTGGGCGATTCCGATCCTGGGGTTCATCGGCACCGTGCAGGGCCTGGGCACGGCCGTCGGCAGCCTGGGGGTACAGGACACCGCGGACATCGAAGGCATCAAGGAATCGCTGGGCGCCATCACGGGCGGGCTGGGCGTGGCCTTCGACACGACCCTGGTCGCCTTGCTCATGAGCTTAATGCTGAAGTTCCCCGCCAGTTCGCTGCAGAAGGCGGAAGAGGACTTGTTGAACTGGGTCGACGAGTACTGCAACGAGAACCTGCTCAAGCGATTGAAGGACGGGGGCGGCGAACCGATGCCGGAGCCGCACGAGATCGGCAAGATCATCAAACGGGCCATCGACCTGAATTTGGCCGAAGTCGTCGAGCACGCACGAAAGACGGTCGGCCTGATGGCGGAGCAGAGCCAAGCCGCGCAACAGCAGTTGACCCAAATCGTGCGAGACGCCGCGGACACGGCCGCCGGCGCTTCGTTGTCGCTGGCGGAGCATTTGAAGCTGCTGCACCAGGCGGTCGAGAACATGAACGAAGTGCTGGGCCAACTGGACGGCAAACAGGTGGTGATCCAGACGGCCGAGCGGCCGCGGCGGCGCTGGGGCTGGTTCGGGAAGCGTGAAGACGTAACAGACTGACCTTGCGAGGCCGCGATCATGGCCAAACCAAAACCCGACGAATCCTTCTCGCTGTTTCCGTTCCTGGACATCATGGCCAGCCTGATCGGCATTCTGGTCCTGCTGATCACGGCGGCGACGTTGGCCCAAATCGGACAGAACATGGAGGACCCGACCGACGCCGAGGCGGCCAAGAAAGCCCAGGAACGGATCACGCAATACCGGGTCATCCGCAAACGCCTGACCGCAGACACCCCCGAACAGCAGCGGTTGCAGGAACTCGTCCAGCAGGCCGAAACCGCCCGGCAAGAGTTGGAACAACTCCAAATCGAGGCCGCCCGCTTGGAAGCCGAACGGACCGACGCCCAGCAACTGCAGGAGAAGCTGCCGCCCTTGCAGGCCGAGGCCGAGCGGCTGCAGAAACTGATCGAGGAGGCCGAGCCCAAGTTGAAGGAGTTGCAGAAACAACTGGCGGAATTCCGCACCCTCCTGGCCAACCGCAAGGAGGCGGGGCAGCAGGAGATCCAGATCATGCCCAGCGGCAGCGGTTACGATCTGATCCCGACCTTCGTCGAGTGTTCGGGCAACAGCGTGGTGCTGCACGATCGCTCCGAACCGCTCCGGATACCGATCGGCAAGCTGGCGTCCGATGCGGTGTTCCTGAGCCTGTTGGACAAAGTCAAACAGACGCCGAAGGGCACCGTCGTCTTCCTGGTCCGGCCGGATGGAGCGACGACTTACCAGGTCGCCCGCAGCATCGCCCGCGGACGCTACGTGACCAACGGCAAGCTGGCCGTGGCCGGACAAGGCAAACTGGACCTGTCCCTGTTTCAGAAGAAGTGAGTCTCCATGAAATCGCGCGCCGAAGCCACCGAGCTGAATCTGGACTCGCTGATGGACACGGTCACGAACGTCGTCGGCATCCTAGTCCTGATCCTCGTCATGGTCACGCTGAACATCAAGAAGGCCGTAGACCGGATCCGCGAGGAGGACCCCAGCCAATTCGGCGTCACCGAAGCGATGCTGGCGGAAATCCAGCAGCAGGCGCAGGACCAGCAGGTGACCATCCAAGAGCTGAAGATCCGGGCTTTCGGGTTGGACGCCCAACTGGAGCAGGACCGCACGGAGATCCGGGAGCAGCAGCGGCAGGTCGAGGAACTCCGTCGCATCGTACCGCCGGACAAGCCGAAGGCCGACTTGCTGAAGGAAGTGCGCAAGCAGGTGGAGGAACGGAAGAAGAAGCAAGAGCAACTGCAGGAACAGCTGGCCAAGATCGACGCGGAATTGGACGCGGTCCGCGGCGAGTTGGGCCAGACGCCCGAAATGGCGCCCAAGGCTCCGAAGATCGCCCGCTTGCCCAATCCTCGCGACGCCCCCAAGGGGGCGAAGCCGGTGCTGTTCATCTGCCGCGAAGGCCGCCTGATGTTCTTCGACCCGGAGGACCTGAGAGAACGCGTCCAGAAACGCGTCCAGTTCTTGTTGCGGTCGCTGCTGGCTAAGGCGGGGCCGGGCGGCGAAATCGATTGCGAGAAGCTGGTCGAGTCGTACAACAAAGACGCGCTCAGCGATCAGGAGTTCCGCAGTCGGCTGGTGGTCGAGAACTTCAACCTGGTGCTGATCTATGAATACAAAGGGGCCGGCGAATCGCCGGATCGGCTTCGCAACCCTGCCTCCCGCTTCCAATCCGTGATCCGCCGTCTGGACCCGCAGAAAAACTACGCCCGTTTTCTGGTTTGGCCGGACAGCTTCGACGTGTATGTCGAGGCCCGGACGATCTGCGACGAGCGGGGCGTGCTGGCGGGGTGGGAACCCTATTCGGAAAGTTACCAATGGAAGGTCTCGCTGGGCATAACCGTGGCTTGTCGGGGCAAACCCAAACCGCCCCCCAAGCCGGCGCCCTCCAAGACCGATCCCCGCAAGCCAGCGGTGCCGCCCCCGCCGCTGCCCAGCGACGCGGTGGATTAAGCGGGCGCAGGCGACGCGTGACGTCCGCCCGGCGTTGGGTCCCACCCCGAACCTCGAAACCGACATCGAAGCACAAGACTTGAACTGGAAGGAGATTGTCATGAAGCGAATTTCGATTCTCTGTGGGGCGTTGATCAGCACCGTGGTGGCCGTGGCCCTGGGCCAACCGCCGCTAACCCACGTAAACGTGTTCGTCTCCGGCCAGGACGGCTACGCGGGCTACCGCATCCCGGCTATCGAGACGGCCGCGGACGGGGCCATCTTGGCCTTTGCCGAGGCCCGCAAGTTCAACCTCAGCGACCCCGGCGGGAAGGGCAATGAGATCGACCTGGTGCTGAAGCGGAGCACCGACGGCGGGGCGACGTGGTCGGCGATGACGGTGATCGAGCACTCCGGCGAGTTCTGGTCGTCGGCCAATCCGGCCACGGTCGTTGATCGCCAAAGCGGCCGGATCTGGCTCTTCTATCTCCGCTGCAAGCCGGGGCGGAGCACCCACGCGGCCCGGCCGGGCACCGACGACGTGGCCAACCTGGCCCGCTACAGCGATGACCACGGGCAAACCTGGTCGGAACCGGTCGACCAGACGAACGTCGCCCGCGACCTGACCGACACGCAATGGCGGATCAGCGTGCCCGGTCCCGGCGGGGCGATCCAGGACCGCCAAGGCCGGCTGATCGTGCCCATGTGGCGGTACGCTCCGTACAGCGCGTTTGCGATCTACAGCGAGGACCACGGCCGCACCTGGCAGCGCGGGGCGGAGGTGCCCGGCCAACAGGGCGGCGACGAAGATCAACTCGTGGAACTGGCCGACGGTCGCATCCTGCTGGACATTCGCCAGCAAACCGGCCCGCACCGCTGGATGGCGCTCAGCAGCGACGGCGGCCGCACCTGGTCCGAACCGCGGCCCGGTCAGCCGGTGACGCCCGTCTGTTGTGCGATCGAGCGGTGCCCAGGCACTGCGGCCGGCGGCGAGCGCGATCGGATCGTCTGGAGCGGGCCCCTGGGGCCGGGACGCAACAAGCTGGTGGTCCGCACCAGCGATGACGAAGGCCAGACTTTTGGGAACGAACGGATGGTCGCGGACGAACCGGCCGCCTACTCGGACCTGAGCGTGCTGGCGGACAAGTCTGTGGGCGTGTTGTGGGAACGCGGGAACTACCGGTTCATCACATTCACCCGGCTGACTCGCGAGTTCCTCGAAGCGGCGCGGTAGCCACGCCGGCCAACACGGGGCTTTACGGGATCAGGCGCGTTTGGGCCGGCGGAAAGGCAAGCGATGACGGATGACGGATGACACCGATCGGCCGGAACAGGGTTCCGCCCGCCTGAACCCCGATCTCGCGGCGTCTGCGTCCGGCTCGCGTCACGCGGTGCTCGGCACGCTGTACGGCTTGTTTTCCGCCGTCGGCTACACCGCCGCCAATGCCTGTCTGCGGGCCGTGTCGGATTGCGATCCGATCTGGGTCTCGGCCGTCAAGGCGTTTCCGACGCTGGTGATGGCCGGACCGTGGGTTGCCGTGCAAGCCTGGCGCGGGCGCAGGATCTGGCCGGGATGGCGCGTGCTGGGCCTGCTGGCGATGGGAGCCCTGGTGGCGCAGGTGATTGGGAACGTGATCTTCCAGTGGTCGCTGGGCGTCGTCGGCTTGGCGCTCGCCGTGCCGCTGACGTTGGGCACGATGATCCTGGGCGGAGCCCTGTTGGGCCGCACGTTGCTGCACGAGCCGCTGACGCTGCGGATGGCGGCGGCCGTAGTGACGCTGATCGCCGCCGTCACCGCCTTGTCCTTGGGGGCCGGCGACGCGCACCGCTCGGTTGCGGGACCGGGACTGCCGGCGACGAACGCCTGGTGGCAGGTCGCCCTGGGCGTAGCCGGGGCCATGTTGGCCGGCCTGTCGTATTCGATTCTGGGCGTGGTGATCCGCTACGGCGTCAAGGGCCGCGCGTCGCTGTCGATCACGCTGCTGACCGTCAGCACGCTCGGCGTGATCAGCCTGGGCGGCTGGAGCGTGCAGCGCGTCGGCTGGCGAGGGATGTGGGACACGCCGCTGGCCGAGTTGGGGATGATGGTGCTGGCCGGGATCTTCAACGCGGTCGCCTTTTTAGCCCTGACCAAGGCGCTGCAGTTGGTGAACCTGGTCTACGTCCACGCCTTGAACGCGACCCAGGCGACGATGGCCGCCCTCGCTGGCGTCCTGATCTTCCACGAGGCCCCGTCGCCGGAACTGGCGTTCGGCGTCCTGCTGACGATCGTGGGCCTGTTGCTGATGAAACAGCGAACCCGCGCCGCACGAAGACGGCCGCTGCCGCCGGTTTCGCCCAAGGGGCTCGACCGCGAGCGATGAGCGCCGCGGCGGGCTGCCCGTAAGAGGTCTTTCCGCCTGCGTGCGCTGGAGCGTCCAGCACGCGAACGGGTCGGGCGCGAAGAAAGGCGGAACCAGGCCGTCGTCGGCCTGGTTCCGAAAACCGGGCGGGACGTCATCAGACGCGCCGCATCACCCGCAAACCGGCCTCGGCAAACGCGAAACATCGTTCGACAGAGAAAGGAGCGGACGGTCGCTGGCCCCCGGTTCCGAGGCGGCCGCACGACCGGCGGCGGGCGCCGTGCCGCTCACTCGCAATCAACCAGGAAACCTCTCTTGAACGACGCTCGCGGCACTACTCAGCGGCGCGAATCGCCGCGATTGGGCACCCGCGGGCCGCCTGGCGGCTGGCCGGGAACGCCTGCCCCGCCGCGTCGTTGCGGCGGCCATTCCATTTCGAACGTGAATGGTTCGCCGGTCATGTCTTTGAGTTTCTCCTGCTGTTCGGGAGTCAGCAGCCGGATCACTTTCTCTCGCGATTGACGGCGAAGTTCGGCTTCTTGCTTGCGCGTTTCCTGTTCGATTTCTTCGACCTTCGTCCGCAGCTGTTCGCGCTGCTCGTCCGTGACTCCCAGTTCTCGGGCGACACCGCCGCTGAGCAGCGACATGCCGCCGCCCTGCATCCGAAGTTGGGTGGAGAGTTGATCCAGCCGTTTTACCTGGTGGGGCAACAGGATTTTTTCGATTTCAGCGCGGGTTTCCTTGTTGACCTGCTCGAACACTTGCCGGAAGTCGACTCGCGGTCGCTGCACGCCTCGGGTTCCTTGGGCGTCCGGTTCGCGGCGCGGCTCGCGATCTCCGCCTTGACCGGGCGCCGGGGGCCGGGAGAACGCTTCGCGCATCCGCTCACGCGTCTTCTGTTCCAAAGCGTCCAATTGCTTGGTTTGGTCGTCGAGCAGTTCCAATTCCCGGCGGACGTCCTGGCGGTTCAACAGTTGGGTCGGCCCGAAGCCCATCATCCCAGAGCCGCCTCCGAACATCGGTGCCCCGCCGAAGCCGCCGAACGGCGCACCGGGCGTTTGCGGTCCGCGTCCCGCTCCGGGAGGTCCTCCCGGACCGCGAGGCGGCTGAGCTGCCGCCACGCCGGCCCACCACACGACGGCGGCCACGCCCACGAAACCGAGAATCTTCTTCCCTTTTCTAACCGACGGATACTTCATGCTCTTCACTCCTCCAACCTTCGGGCGCCGATTGGGGCGAGGCGGCGGCACCGCTGCCGACGAGGGCACTCGCCCCCTTGATCATTGTAACGAGTTGGACCGGGGTTTATTGCAAGCGCAACGAAAAGCGCAACGAAAAGAAGCCCGGCTTTTGTCAAGAGCCGGGCTTCCGGAGACGCGCTCCCCGAAGCCGCACGTTCTGGCCACGGAGCCTACTTGGTTTTCTCGGCGTCCTTGTCGCCGCCGCCCTGGTCCGGCTTGGCCTTGTTGCCCTCGTCGACCGGCTTGGGCGGTTGGGTGGGAGCGGCCTGTTCCGGCGGTTTTGGTTCTTCCGGCTTCGGCTCCGGGGCGGGCGCCGGCGAGGCAGCGGCGATCTCGGCTTTGACCATCGCCTGGATCTCCGGCTTCAGGTCGGCCTTCAGTTTCTCTGCTTGCTTCTGCACCTCGGCGGTCACTTGGGCGGGAAGCTTGGCCAGTTGTTCGTCGAGCGCTTTCTTCAGGTCGGCATGGGTCTTGTCCGCTTGGGCCGAAACCTTGCCGACGGCGTCCTGCGTCTGCTTGGCGTTGTCGGCTTGCAGTTTGGCGACCTGGCTCTTGACTTGATCGTCCAGACGTTTGGCTTCCGCGGCGACCTTGGCGTCGGCCTCTTCCTTCATCTTCTTGACGGCCGCTTCCGCTTGCTGCTGCAATTTGGCCGATTCCGCGGCGATCAGCTTCTGGGCCTCTTCCTGCATCTTGGCGAGTTCGGCCTTGACGTGCGCCGTCAACTTCTGTGCCTCGCTGGCCACCTGCTGCTCGGCGGACGTCTTAATCTCCTGCTTGGCCGCGTCCATTTGTTGGGCCAAGTCCGAGTCCAACTTTTCCGTCAGTTCCGAGCTGACGCGGCCGTAGACCTGGCCATAGACTTCCGACTTAATTTCCGCTTTCCGCCGCTGCCATACCCGTTTGAACAGGATTTGGGCCGACGCGGTGTCAGCCAACACCATCATGCCCGCTACGGCAAGGCAGACATACACCGTTACGCGTTTCATAGTTTCCCCCTAGAAAACAGTAGGTAGCATTCGCTGGACGCAAACCGCCGGTTGCGGCGGCGCGATTTAGCAGGTCAACGGTTGCGTGGGTTCGTCAGTTCGCGCAATTCACCTAACCTTCCAATCTAATTGCGGTGGGATGTGGAGTGAATAGTCCCCCGGAGAAAATCTTGACCGGCGGCGTTTCATCCGGATGTGCCCGTTTGTCGCTCCCTTCCTTCCGGATTTGACGGTCGCTCCGCGCCCGTCGTCCCAGTCTGGCAGGAATCGCCGTTGACCTTGCTTTGACCCTTTCGGTATCGTTCCCGGCCCTTGCCGTTTGTTTCTCGCGGCGGCGGTCGTGCCGCGTGCTGCTAGCGGCCCGGCTATTCGTGGCGACGAGCGATGACAGTCACCTTCCAGCGATTGACCGGTTCGGCGACGTGGCGATCCCGCGGCGGGGACGCGCCAAGCGCCGTCATCGTCTTTGCAGGCTGGGTGGACAGGCGCGGTTCGCGGCGTCCTCGGCCGGTTGGGGCCGCATTCTGGCTGGTGCTGCTGGTCGCGGCGGCATCCGGCTGTGCGTCCAGCAGCTACTTGTCCGTCCGCCGCGTGCCTCAGAATCCGCTGGCGGGTCCCCTGGATCTGCTGTCGCGGAGCGGTCCGAAGCCGACAGAACGGACCGTTCAGCTACTCCGCCGCTATGATTGGGCCGACACGCAAAACCATGCCCCCCAGGCGGTACTGCACAAACTGGAGGAGCAGATCGCCGTCGAGCCCACGATCGACAAGACGTACGCCTATGCAGAACTGAGTTACATCCAGGCCAAGAAGACGCAGGCGTTGGGCAAGGAGACCACCGCCCTGGACCTGTACAGCGCCGCAGTCGCGCACGCTTACTTGTACCTGTTCGCGCCGCAGTACGAGCGGCAGCGGAACGCTTACGATCCGCAGTTCCGGCGGGCCTGTGACATCTACAACGCCTCGCTGGAAGAGGTGCTGCGGATCATGAAGAAGCAGGGCCGCCTGCAGCCCGGACAGAACTATGCCATCGACGCCGAGGATCAAAGGCTGGACGTCCAGGTGTCCGTGTGCGGCCTGTGGCGTCCGGAGGACGTCGATGAATTCGAGTTCGTCTCGGATTACGAAGTCCGGGGAATTGTAGACCGGTACGTGACGTACGGCATCGGCGTCCCGCTGATCGCCGTGCAACGGGGCGATACCGGCGGGGAACCGGCGGCGCGTTTCTATCCGCCCGGCATGAGTTTTCCGGTGACGGCGATTCTGCGCGCGGTCGCCAAGCCCTGCCTGCAGCGAGGCGCGGCCCGCCAGATCGCGTGCGCGCTGGAGTTACACGACCCGCTGGCGTATGCCCAGGTGCAAATCGCCGGCCGACTCGTGCCGTTGGAGACCGATCTGACCACGCCGCTGGGATTCCTGCTGGACAAACGCGAATTCAGCGGCACCAGCCTGGCGACGTGGGGGCTGCTGGACCCCACCTCCGTCAAAAAGCTGCAGGGACTGTACATGCTGCAAGCCTTCGATCCTCGGAAAATCCCCGTGGTCCTGGTGCATGGCTTGTGGTCCAGTCCCGACACCTTCACGCAGATGCTGAACGATCTCCGCAGCCTGCCGGAGATCCGCAGCCGCTATCAGTTCTGGTCGTACTTGTACCCGACGGGTCAGCCGTATTGGTTCAGTGCGACGCAGATGCGCAGCGATTTGGAGACGGTCCGGAACGCGGTCGATCCGGAACGTCGTTGGCCCGCGCTGGATGAGATGGTGCTGATCGGGCACAGCATGGGCGGTCTGGTGTCCCGACTGCAGACGCTGCCCAGCGGCGACCGCTACTGGAGAATCGTCAGCGACCGGCCGTTTGAGGAACTGAACGCGGAGCCCGAAACGCTTCAACGCGTGGCCGAGATGCTGTTTTTTGAACCCAACCCTTCGGTTCGCCGCGTCATCACGATCGGCACGCCGCACCGGGGCAGCGATTTCTCCAACGACTACACCCGCTGGCTGGGCCGCAAGCTGATCCGGTTGCCCGCCAAGATCGTGCAGACCAAAACCAAAATCGTCCGCGACAACCCCGATTTCTTCCGCAACACGGAACTCTTTACGGTCAGCACCAGCATCGATTCCCTGTCGCCCGATTCGCCTCTGTTGCCCGTGATGCTCCAGTCGCCGACGCCGCCCTGGGTCAAGTACCACAACATTGTCGGCGTGATGTCCCAACAGCACTGGCTGGGCAGGATTTCGGAGCCGGGGGACGGAGTCGTCAGCTACGAGAGTGCCCGCTTGGAGGACGCGGCGTCCGAAGTTGTCGTCGACGCCGATCACGTCCACGTGCATCAGCATCCCCGCGCGATCCTGGAGGTCCGCCGCATTCTGCTGGAGCACTCGGAGGAGATGCACGCCGAGATGTCGCTGCGGTCGCCAGTGCCCGCAAGCTACCAAGAACCGGCAGCGACGCCCACGACAGTGGACGAAGTGCCCTCGGATGCCCGGTTTCACCTGTACGATCGAGAACGCTGGGCGGCGGAGTTCTGAATCGGGTTTCACGGCCCGACTGGAGGCGTCCGCACGGCCTGAATTTGGTTCGCCTTACGGTGCGGGCAACGGTTGGACGAAGTAAGATGAAGGCATGTCGAGCCGTCCCGAAAACGATCTGGCGTCACGGCAAGGACGCCGCCAGGCATGGTCCCTGCGCCGCTGGGCTTGCGCCGAGTTGGCGGCGTATCTTCTCCTGGCGATCGTGGCGACCTGGCCCTTGGCTCGGTTTGCCGCATCGGCCTTGCCGCTGGGCACCGAGCCCGCTGCCACGGTGCCCCTGCTGAACGTTTGGACCGTGTGGTGGAACGCCGACCGAGCCGCTCAGCTGTACCGCGGCTACTGGGACGCTCCGATCTTTGCGCCGACGCCGGGGACGTTTGCCTTTTCGGAGCCGATGCCGACCACGGTCGTGGCGGCGCCCTTGGTGTGGTTCGGCGGCCGCCGCGTGCTGGCCTACAACGGCTTCCTGCTCGCCGCGCTGGCCCTGAACGGCTGGTCGGCGTTCCACTTGCTGCGCCGACTTCGATTCCGCTGGCTGGCCTGCGCGCTTGGCGGCGGGTTGGTCGAGATGCTGCCGCTGGTTCACGCCGAACTGGGCGTGCTGCAAATGGTGCCGCTGTGCGGCATCGTCTGGACGATTCACGCGTTGTATGCTTTCGGCCGGCGTCCCGGATGGAGGCCTGCGCTGGGGCTGGCGGCGGCGTTTGCCGTGACGTATTTCAGCTGTGCCTATTACGGCCTGTTTCTCAGCCTGGTGTTGCTGGCCAGCGGCGGATGGCTGCTGGGCCGGCGTCTGCGACGCAGCCGGACTTGGAGTCTGTTGCTGGCCAGTGCGGGCGTCGCGCTGCTGCTGGTCGCACCGGTAGTTGCGGCCCAGTTGCGGATCATTCGCACGCACGACCTGCGGCGCGGCAAGGAATGGGTGATGCGTCTGGCTGCCGATCCGAAGGACTATGCGGTGACGCCGTGGCCGCAGCGGTTGGAGCCTGAGTGTTTGGGTGCGTTGCGGCCTCAGCGGTACTTTCGGCTCGGCCCCGGCTGGCTGAAGATCGGCCTGGCCGTCCTGGGGTTGGCGGCCGGGTTGTGGCGGCCGCGATACCGCGTTTGGGCCGCCTTTTGCGCGACGATGCTCGCCGTCGCGTTTCTGCTTTCGCTGGGTCCCAGGCTTGCCGTGGGCGGCTGGTCGCCGTACGAAGTATGGATGGACTGGTATCCCGGCCTGGCGCAGGCCAGAAATGTGTATCGCTTCGCCGTGTTCGTCCAGTTGGCAGTGGCGCTGCTGGCGGCGTTGGGCCTGCAGGCCGTGTTGACTTGTGTCCGCCGGAGGGCAGGATCGGGGGTTCGCTGGGCAACCGCGGCGGGCGTCGGACTGCTGGCGGCGGCCGAAGTGCTTCCCCCGCCTCAGTCCCTGTTTCCTGTGCCGCCGGTGGAAGCGCAACAGCGGTGGATCGGCTGGCTGCAATCGCACACGCCGGTCGACAGCCTGATCGCGTGTTTTCCGTTTCCTCAGGGGACCGGCGTCCGGGACTACGAGGACACGGCGATGTGGATGTATTGGGGGACCTATCACCGACGCCGTTTGGTGAACGGGTATTCCGGGTTCTTTCCGGCATCGTTTCTGGAGACCAAGGCCGCGCTGCGAGGTTTTCCCGACGCCGCCGGCCTGCAACGGCTGCAGAATCTGGGGGTTGGGTACTGTGTGAGGCGGCGTGCCGAGCTGCCCCGCGACGGGGCGCTGCCGCAGCGGTTCGAGTTGCTGTTCCGCGACGACACGGCTCAGGTGGACGTGTATCGCATCCAACCGGCTCCCCGGACCGGCAGCCAAACGCCTGCCGGTCGGCTTGGTGTTGGCAACAACGGGGTGCAGGAAGATCGGTAGAATATCTTCCGAACGGGCGGCGGCTACGGTAGAATCAGGCGGAACGTGTCCCTCACCGGCCCACCTTGTTTTGCACGGGAGTCACGCCATGCAACACGGCTGTCTGAACCTTGGCCGCACCTGTCTGTTACTGCTTGCCGGCCTCTTTCCCTTGGCGCTGTGCGCGGCCGGCCCGGCCGGGAATCGCGCGGAGCCTGCCGGTGTCGGGTTGCCGCGGGGAATCGAGGTTGCCAGCGAGGTGCAGAAGCTGGTCGAAGCCGACTGGATCGACAGCGACCGCCGGTTTGGCGCCGAGGCCGCCGCCGCCCCGGCGAGCGTCAAATCCGTGGCGACCGCCGAGGATGCGGCGGGCGGCTGCGACGGCGTCAAGAACGGCTTGTGGGGTTTCCACGTGGCCAGTGGCGAGACGAATCCGTGGCGGCAGGTGGACCTGGGCCGGGAATGCCGCCTGGATCGCGTGGTGGTCTATAACCGCTGCGATGCGCGGGAGAGCCGCACGGCGAAGCTGCAGATTCTCGTCAGCCGCCAAGAGTGCGTGGCCGGCCAAGGTCCGTTTGCCCAAGTCTATCAGCATGACGGCAAGCCGTTCGGCGGCGTCGTGGGAGCGCCGCTGGAGGTCCGTTTTGCCGATCGCGAGGTCCGGGCTCGCGTCGTGCGACTGCAGATTCCCGGACGCTGCTCGTTCGCGTTGGACGAAGTGGAAATCTACGCCGCCGACAAGCCGACCGTGAACGCGGCGTTGAACATGCCGGCCAATCAGATCAGTGTCAGCCCGTACTCGCGGCCCGGAACGATGAGCGACGCGGAGTTTCTGCGCATCGGATACAAGCCGCTGGCCCCCCGCGGCAGCGTCCGGGCGGCGGAGGCCGGCAGCCAGTTCACGCTGGCGCACACCCGCCAGATCATCGAACAAGCCCGGCAACTGGCGGCGCGGCTCCAGCAGAAAGCGGACCCCCGGCAACTGCAAGCGTTGGCGGCAGCCCTGGAACAGGTGGCCGGCCGCGCGGCAGAACCGGCCTCGGCGGACTCAACATCCGAGGCCGAACGCCGCGAGTTGTACTTTCAGGCTCGGCGTCTCCGACGGCGAATCGCGCTCTGCAACCCGCTACTGACGGACGTCGAGCGCCTGCTGTTCGTCAAGCGGCACGATTCGGCGGGCGTGTTCCACATGTGCGACCAGTATTACGGCTGTAACGCCAAGCCCGGCGGCGGGCTGTTCGTCCTGGAGCAGCCGTTTGGCGAGCGACCGCGGCTGGTCGATCTGCTGGCAGACTCGCAGGTCGAAAACGGGCGGCTCAAAGGCCAGAAGTTGGAAGGCGGCAGCTTCCTGTCGCCGGAAGTCTCCTGGGACGGGAAGACGATCTTCTTCGCCTACAGCCAGGCGCGGGCCTGGGAAGCGAACCGCGGCAAAGAGACGTATCTTTGGAACCCGGAATGCTCGTACCACATCTTCCGCGTCAACGCCGACGGCACGGGCCTGGTCCAGTTGACGGACGGCGATTGGGATGATTTCGATCCCTGCGTGCTGCCCAACGGCCGGATCGCGTTCATCTCCGAACGCCGTGGCGGTTACCTGCGGTGCGGCCGCCACTGTCCCGTGTACACCACGTTCTCAATGCGTCCCGACGGCAGCGACATCATCTGCCTGAGCTATCACGAAACGCACGAATGGCAGCCCAGCGTCACCAACGACGGCATCTTAGTCTACACGCGTTGGGACTACGTGGACCGCGACACGAACATCGCGCATCACATCTGGACCAGCTATCCCGACGGCCGCGATCCGCGCAGCTTCCATGGCAACTATCCGACGCGCCGCGAAGGCCGGCCGTGGATGGAGATGAACATCCGCGCGATTCCCGACTCGAACAAGTTCGTCGCCGCGACCGGCGCGCACCACGGCCACGAGTTCGGATCGCTGGTGCTGATCGACCCGCGCGTCGAGGACGACGGCGGCATGTCGCAATTGACCCGACTCACGCCGGACGCGCCGTTCCCGGAGGCGGAGGGAAGGCCCATCGCCCAGTACGGCCGCTACGGAACACCGTGGCCGTTGAGCGAGGACGACTACTTGTGCGTCTACGACGCCGACGCCAAGAACCGCGGCGTGTATTGGCTCGACCGCTTCGGCAACCGCGAACTGGTCTACCGCGATCCGGCCATCTCCTGTGTGGCCCCCATGCCGTTGCGATCCCGTCCGATGCCGCCCGTGATTCCGTCGGGCACGTCGCAAGCCGCGGAAGACAAGCACCTGGACCGCCCGGCGACCGTGGCGGTGATGAACATGTACGACGCCGATTTCCCGTGGCCTTCGGACACGAAACTCAAAGCCTTGCGCATCATTCAGCTGCTGCCCAAGTCCACCGCGCCGCCGAACCGGCCGCGGATCGGCTGCGCCCAGCAGACCAACGCCCGCGCGGTGCTGGGCACGGTCCCGGTCGAAGCCGACGGAAGCGTGTATTTCGAAGCTCCGGTCGGCAAGCCGATCTATTTCCAAGCCATCGACCAGCACGGGACGGCCGTGCAGTCGATGCGCAGCGTGACGTACGTCCACCCCGGCGAACAACTGACTTGCCAGGGCTGCCACGAGCGGAAGCACGACCCGCCCCACCGTTCGTTGCAACTGCCGCTGGCCCTGCGCCGCGCGCCGTCGAAGATTCAGCCCGACGTGGAGGGCAGCAATCCGTTCAACTACGTGCGTTTGGTCCAGCCGGTGTTGGACCGCCACTGCGCCGGCTGTCACCAGGAGAAGAAGGCATTGGATCTAAGCGGCAAGCCGAGCGCGGCCAACGGCTGGACCCAGTCCTACGCCAGCTTGGCCGACAAATACGGGTTCTACTTCCACGTGACCAACGGCTCCGTCAACACGGGCGTCCACGGCGGCAGTCGCTCGATCGCCGGCCAGTTCGGCGCTCGTGCCGCGGGGCTGGCGAAGTACTTGGACGAGAGCCACTACGGCGTGAAGCTGCCGGCCGAAGACCGGCACCGGATCGCGCTGTGGCTGGATTGCAACTCGGAGTTCTACGGCTCGTACGAAAAGACCGAACTCCAAGCCCGCGGCGAACTCGTGCGGCCGACCTTGGAGTGACAGTTGCCGGGGCGCGGAAGGTGACACGCCGTCTCCAAGCCGGCTGAAAGAGGGTCAGTCTATTTCGGTCTGCGCGGGTGTCTTGATCCTTCTCACCAGTCGAATGGTCCCAGATCGCATCTCGGTTGGCGGATGATCGCCCCGACAAGAGGGCCGAAGGTACTTTCGGGCGCTCACATAAGATCCGCCTCGGTAGACCCGTTTGTCCTTGTCAGAAACCACCTCATCGCCCTCGATTCGCCCGCCCATTCTGCGGCTGATGCATTGTTCCGCCAGCCGGCTGAGCCGCTGGGCGTAGTAGTTGAACAAATCGCGGCCCGCATCGGGGGCGCCCCGGCGATGACGCTGCACGAGATCGGGTAGAGAATTCCACTTGTCCATGTCGACACGCATTCCACGGGCCTGGATTCGTACCCGATGATTTCCTTGGGGTCGACCGTGGATTGGCGAAGTTCAACCGTGGCTGTGTCCTGCGGCAAGTCGCCTCCGCTTCGCACAAGAGCCTCCTGTCCCGCGAATCTACTTCAGAACAATTTTTCGGTCGGTGATGATCGCCGGCCCGTCGTGAGTCGGAACGTTCTCCAGAACCATGTTCCCCTCGGCGAGGCTCTTGCATTCCTCCGGAATTTCATAGATCCGGCCGGTGATCAGGTCCGCCCAGACCGGGTCGGCAAACTGGCCGCCTGACACGCGGATCGTGGCCGGCAAGGTGTCGTTGGTGTCCAGCGGGTAGGTCGTCCCGTTCCAGAAGACCAACACGTCGCTGCCCGCCTGTTCGTGGCGATACGCAAACCACGTGATCGGCTGTTCGCATTCGATCGTACAAGCGTAATCCTGCTGGCGAACGAGGTTGTTGTCGAACACCGAGACCACGTTCTGGACGGCGTAGTAGGCCATTTTGACCTTGGCCAGGTTCCGCTTGTCGTTGATCTTCAGCAGACCCTTGCGGTTGATCTCCCGGCCGGTGTGGTCGAAATCGCAGATGGTAAAGACGGACGAAATACAATCGTGGCCGAGGTCTCCGAGCATCCGGCGGGTGTTCCATTTCGCCTGGGTCAGTTCCGACCAGTCGTGTCCGGACAGCGCGAACTTGGACGCCCGTTCGGACGGACAGCCGTTTTCGCCCTGCCACATTTTCAACTTCGGCTTGTACTTGCCGACGACTTCTTTCATCGCTTCGACGTTCTTGTAAGCGTCGTCCGGGTTCTTCGTATAGCCGTGATAAATGACCCACTCGAACAAGCCCAGCTTGTCCTGGTCGGCCATCACTTTCAGGCAGGCGTCCAGGTATTTCGGATCGATGCGGGCCAGCGACAAGGCTCCGATCCGCGCATCCGGAATGATCCGCTTGATGATTTCCGCGGTGCGAATGTTGAAGTTGGCAATCAGCTCGGGCGTCTTCTTGACGCCGATATCCGGCTCGTTCCACATGGCCCACTTGTTGACCCGGCCCTTGTATCGAGTCGCCATGGCTTCCACCCAGCGGTCCCAGGCGGCCAAGCCCACCTCGGACGTCGGAAAACCGGCTCCCAGGTCCGCCGTGCCCGCGCCCTCGTAAATGGGATTGCCGTAGTCGGTCTCCAGCCAGATCTCCAGGCCCTTGGACAGAGCGTCGTCGATGACGTAATCCAGCCAGGCGAAATCGTAAACGCCGGGGACCTTCTCCGTCTTGGCCCACCCGCCCTGCAGGCGGATCGTCTTGATTCCCAGCGGGGCGACGTAGTCCTTGTACGTGTCCCAATAGATGTAGTCGCGGCACAGCGTTTCGCAGCCCAAGGCCCAATTCTGGCCGGCGTCGATTTCGCTGACGCTGCGGGGCTGAATGGTGCCCAAGCACTTCCAGCCGGTGCGGAGCGTCGTTTGAACGCGAGAATCCGTCCGGTCGAGCATTTGAGGCCAGCCGGTGGTACAGACGGCTGCAAACAGGACGCTGATCAAAGCAAGAGTTGTTCTCCGCTGCATGGCGATCTCCCGTGTTCAAGGTGGGGAATGTCGAGGATCAGTTGTGCGAGATTATAGAAGTTTCCGAACGGGTGCCGCCACGGGCCGCGTCGGTTTTTCCAGGCAAACACTCGACAAAGACGGGACGGGCTGGAAAATGGGGGGAAGAAGAATTGGGAGGAGGAATTCTTATGGTTCTGTCCCCAGTGTCTCGCCAGTGCGCCTCTCGCGGAGCGAGCGGGCTACGATGGGCCGCTGCTGGCCTGGCGGCCACGGTTGCGATAAGCTTGACGGGCATGTCGCCAGCGGCCGATCAGCAGCGTTCCGAGGATCTGATTGTCGTCAATGCCGTCGTGCGCACCATGAGCGAAGCGGCGCCGCTGGCCGAAGCGGTGGCGGTCAGGGGGAACCGCATTCTGGCGGTCGGGGACAACGAGACGGTCCGGCGTCTGGCAACCGCGCACACGCGGATCATCGATGCCCAAGGCCGGCTCCTGCTGCCGGGCTTTAACGACGCGCACGTTCACTTCTTGAGCGGCGGGCAGCAACTGGAGAGCGTGGATCTGCGCACCGCCCGCTCGCCGCAGGAATTGGCGCAGCGTCTGCAGCGATTTGCCGCCGCACTGCCGCCGGGACGCTGGATCACGGGCGGCGACTGGGATCACGAAAACTGGCCCGGCGCGGCGTTGCCCACCAAGGCGTTGATCGATCCGGTGACGCCCGATCGGCCCGTGTTCATCCGCCGACTGGACGGGCACATGGGGCTGGCCAACAGCGTAGCCTTGCGTCTGGGCGGCGTGACCCGCGACACGCCCGATCCGGCCGGCGGACTGATTGTGCGCGATCCGCGAACGCGCGAGCCGACCGGCATTTTGAAGGACGCCGCCATGTCGCTGGTGTCCGCCCGGATTCCCGAGCCGACGGCGGACCAGCGGCTGGCTCACGCCCGCGCGGCGACGGAACACGCGGCGCGGCTGGGCGTGACCAGCGTCCAGGACATGTCGGGCGGCGGCGCGATTGAGGTCTACGAAGCGCTGCGGCGGCGCGGCGAACTCAAGACCCGGATCTACGCCATGTCGCCGCTGCCGCAGTGGCGGCGTGCTGTCAGGGCGGGCCTGAAAGCTGGGGCGGGCGACGCCTGGCTGCGGCGCGGCGGCTTGAAAGGCTTTTCCGACGGCAGCCTGGGCTCGACGACCGCCTGGTTCTTCGAGCCGTACCTCGATTCACCGGGCACCTGCGGCTTGCCTAGCGACGAGATGTTCCCCGAAGGCGCGATGTTGGAACGGGTCCGCGGCGCCGACCGGGCCGGGTTGCAGGTCATGGTTCATGCCATCGGCGACCGGGCGAACGACCGGATGCTGTCGATCTTCGAGCAAGTCGCTCGCGAGAACGGCCCCCGCGACCGGCGTTTCCGCATCGAGCACGCCCAGCACCTGCGTCTGGAAGACATACCGCGGTTTGCCCGCAGCGGCGTGATCGCCTCGATGCAGCCCTCGCACTGCGCCGACGACGGCCGCTGGGCCGAGAAGCGGATCGGCGCACAGCGGGCGCGGGGCACGTACGCCTTCCGCTCGCTGCTGGACGCCGGCGCCGTGCTGGCGTTCGGCACCGACTGGAACGTGGCGCCGCTGGACCCTCTGCAAGGCATCTCCGCCGCCGTCACGCGCTGTACGCTGGACGGCAAGCACCCGGACGGCTGGGTGCCGGAGCAGAAGATTACCGTCGAGGAAGCGGTGCGAGCCTACACCGTGGGCTCGGCCTGCGCGGAATTCGCCGAACGGGAAAAGGGCCGCCTGGTCCCGGACATGCTGGCCGATTTCGTGCTCTTGTCCCAAGATATCTTCGCGATCGCCCCGGCGGAAATCGGCAAGACGCGCGTGGCGCTGACCGTCGTCGACGGCCGTGTCGTGTACCGAGCCGAGTAAGCGGCGCTCGATCAACATGACAGCGACCTGGCGCTAGGCACCGTTCGCCGATCGTCCGCAGGACCGGCGGCCAGTGTCTTGCCGCTCACTGGGCGTGTGAGCGGCTACCGCGCGATTTCGGTAAAGCGGGATTCGCGGACCACGGTGACCTTGATCTCGCCGGGGTAGGTCAATTGCTCCTCAAATGCCTTGGCGATGTCGCGGCAGATCTTGGCGGCGCGGACGTCGTCCGCATCCTTGGCGCTGACCAGGACGCGCAATTCGCGGCCGGCCTGAATGGCAAATGCCTGTTCCACGCCGGGGAAGCGGGTGGCGATCGATTCCAGTTCTTCCATGCGTTTGATGTAGCGTTCCAGGGATTCCCGCCGGGCTCCGGGCCGCGAGGCGCTGCAGGCGTCCCCGGTCGCGACCAGCATCGTGTAGGGATACTCGGTGATGATTTCGTCGTGATGGCCCATCGCTGCGTGGACGACCTCTTTGGCCTCGCCGTGCCGTTTGAGCAGGTCCGCACCGATTTTGGGATGCCCGCCTTCGAGTTCGTGGTCAGCGGCCTTGCCGATGTCGTGCAGCAAACCGCAGCGTCGCGCCACATCGCCGTTCAGGCCGATCATTTCCGCCAGCATGCCCGCCAGGAAGGCGACTTCGATCGAGTGTCGGAGCACGTTCTGGCTGTAGCTGGTGCGGAAGTGCAGGCGGCCCAGCATGTACACCAGTCGCTCGTGCAGGTTCGGCACATTGACTTCCTGGGCCGCTTCTTCGCCCTTGCGGCGAATGAACTTTTCGATTTCCTTCTCGGTCTCAGCGACGATCTCCTCGATCCGCGAAGGATGGATGCGCCCGTCGACGATCAGCTTTTCCAAGGCCTGACGGGCGACCTCGCGGCGGACCGGGTCAAAGCCGCTGACGATGACCACGCCGGGAGTATCGTCGATGATCACGTCCACGCCCGTCCGCTTCTCGAACGCGCGGATGTTGCGGCCTTCGCGGCCGATGATCCGGCCCTTCATGTCGTCGCTGGGGATATCGACCGTGCTGGTGGTGCTCTCCGCCGTGTGCGCCGCCGCATACCGGTGCAGCGCGGTCAGCAGCATTTCCCGCGACAACGCTTCGCAGCGTTCGGCGACCTGCCGCTCGTGACGGAGGATGATCTGGCCTGTCTCCTGGGCGAGTTCTTCGTTCAGGATCGTCATCAAACGCTGCGTGGCTTCGTCACGACTCAAGCCGGCGATCTCGTGCAGCGTCTGACGATGGCTCTCCAGCACCTTGCTCAATTCCTCCGTGCGGCGATTGAAAGACTCGACTTTTTCGCTCAGCCGGCGCTGGGTGGCCTCCACGATACGTTCTTGCTTCTGCACGTCGTCGGCCTGTTGCGTGAGCGTCTCCTCCCGCTTGTCCAGGACTCGTTCGCGTTCGCGCAGCGCCTCGCGCAGCTTGCTGGTCTCCTTTTCAATTTCCGCCTTTTGCTGCAGCGCCTTCTCCTTGATTTCCAGTTCGGCGCTGCGGATCCGATTGGCGGCATCCTGGTCGGCTTGGGTCAAAATGCGCTGTGCTTCGGTTTCGGCATCCTTGCGGCGCAGCCGGTCGATCGTACGAAGCAGCGCATAGGTCAACCCCGCGGCGATCACTGCCGCGACGGTGGCGATAATGACTTCGGTCACGGTCCGCTCCTTGGATCACGAATCGGGAGCGTCCGCGGGCAAGACGAGACAAGCCAGCGCCAAGCGGTGCCAATTCAGCCCTCAGACCCAAGCCTCAGCGGGCAACTCAGCGAAGCATTCAAGCGTCCACGTGATCATCGTCGCCAGCCGCACCGGGGCGGCGAGCCTCCCACACCCGGCCAGAGATAGTTTTGCACGTGAATTGCCGCTAATCGCTGAAATACCGTTTCATTTCGCCGAGGTTCAGGGGCCTCAACCAGCCGCTTCAGTACCGGAATCCAAAGGCAACGTCCCCACGGTTCTTGCCCGGTGCCACCTGCGGGCCCGCGCCAGGAATAAACCGGGGCAAACTGCAACTCCAAAACGAACTCTGGAGCCACCCCCCACAGGAGGCGTAGGATTGTCAGGATCAGGTACATGAATCGAACCGTCCACCAGTCAACGGCTGGCTCAAATCGCTTGCCAGATTGACGCCGACAAGCTGAACCGAATCACTTACCGCCAAGCGCCCGCTACTCCCGAAGTGCTCGGGGGACGCGGTACGTTACGTTTACTTGACACTCTGAACCCAACCCGCGCAACGGCCTCCCGGCCATCGCACAGGTTTGAATAATGTTAACAGAGTCTCTTCGACGTGAAAATAGTCCGAACTTGCCCGGCACGGGAAATTGCCAAGACTCGAGGCCGATCATAGGAACGATGCCAACTGGAGAATCCGCGAAAGAAGATCGCAGTTTTCCGCCTGCGGCCCGCCATCGCCCAATTAGAACCGCCGATAACGGTGATCTGGCCCTGAATATCGGCTTTAGATCGCGAAGCATATCCCCACGGAAAAACAGACTTGCTGTTTTCCCGTATTTTCGTTTGGTCGCCTCCGACGTGAGTCCGGGCCGGGCCGGTTGCAGCCAAGATTCAGCGTGTTGAGCTTGAAGCGAGGCCTCGACGCAGTGCCAACACTCGTCCTTGAACCGGACGTTTTGCTTGTGGTGGAACTTGCCGTTGTAGCGCTCGCGGAGTGCTCCCCGGACCCAGCCCTACGGCTGGTCGGCGAGTTGGATGTCCTGTGCGGCTAGTCGCAGCTTGCCGGCCAACGCGCCGCCGACGATCCGGAACTGTGTTTCGTCGCCCCTGCGTTGTGGACGCCACGGGGCGGGTCCGGCCGCGGATGCGGAGGGGTTGGGGATCGACAGGCGTCGCGGTCAGGCCTCGAAATCGCCGCGGCGAGGCTGGACCGGGTCCGCCTTTTCCTCGATCGTCTGCCGTTCGCGCCAAGGTTTCTTCTGCTGGTAGCTCTCCAGTTCCTTCTTCAGTTGCTCGTCGACTTCTGTATCCTTCGCGCCCAGTTCCACCGCTTTGCCCGACCACTTGACGGCCGTCTCGAAGTCGCCGGTTTCTGCGTAAGCGGCGGCCAGGGTGCTGAGGATGTGCGGCTTCTTGTACTCGGTGACCTCACAGGCTTTGATCGCCAGCTTGATGGCCCGTGGCCCGTCCCGCAGTTTGTCGTCCGGCGAGGTAGCCAGGACCCACGCGAAGTTGTTCAGCACCCCGTCATCGTCCGGCTCCTGCTTGACCAGGCGTTCGAAATCGGCGATCGCTTCCGCGTGCTTGCCGACGCTCAAGAGAGTGTCCGCGCGGGCTTGCCGGGCTGGAAAATCGTTTTCGTCTTCCGCAAGGATCTTGCTGAAGATGTCCAGCGCCTTGCTCGGCCGCCGATCCTTGATGTAGTAGCCTGCCAGTTGCATCCGCCAGGCGACGTTCTTCGGGTCCAACTTCAACAGTGTCTGGACGTCGTCGATGGCGCTGCCCAGGCGTCCCTCCTCGGCGTGAATCAGGCTCCGCAGCAACACGCCTTGGGACAATCCGGGGGCGATCAGCAGCACGCGTTCGATGTCGTCCTTGGCCGCAGCCAGGTTGTCTTGAGTCAGGTGCAGACGGGCGCGAATGACCAGCGCCTGGATGTCCTTCGGGTCGTTTTTGATGGCCTGGTCCAAGTCGGTCAAGGCGCCGTCGATGTCCTCCTTGAGCACCTTCAGCCGAGCTCGCATGGTGTAACCCAGCGACGACTCCGGTTTCAGCTTGATCGCCTTCTCGACGTGCGGCAGAGCCTCGTCGTATTTCCCGATGTTCGTCAGGGCTTCGGCCAGCGCCAGCAGGGCCATCACGTTGTCCTCGTTCCGTTTCAAAAGGCTCCTGTAATCCTCAATCGCCTTGTCCGTTTGGCCTTGATCCAGATACACCAGGGCTCGCGCCTGCCAGGCGTCCGCGTTGCCGGGATCCGCCTCGATGGCCAGGGCGTAGTCCTTCAGGCGGTCCTGGGCCTTGTCGCGGAAGGAGCCCCGCAGGACCAAGGCCGCCGCTTTCTTCTTGTTGTCCTCGAACAGGTTCACCGCCGCGCCAGCCGCCTGGGCGCCGCGTTGGGCATCGCCGCCGGGCAGGGCGTGCAAGCGAGCGGCGAGCAGGTGCGCGTCGGCCAGGCCGGGAGTGACCTCGATGGCCCTTTCCAGGTCCTTGAGCGCAAACTGCCGCAGCAGGGGCCAACGGCGGTCGGGCGGCGTCTGGTCGAAGATCGGGCTGCAAAGTTGGCCGGCGTGCTGGTACAGCGTCGACGAGAGCAGCTGTTTGGCGAACGCCTGATTGGCTTCGTCGAGGCCCTTTTTCAGCGCACTTTCGCACAACTTGGCGACTTTCTCCAAATCGGCCAACGACCGCGCGGTTACCTGCTGTTCGGTGGCCTTGTCCAAGTCGGCCTGGCCTTCATGGGCGGCCTCAATCCCTGGTGCCAAAACGATCGTCAACGCACAGAAACAGATACCCGACAAAGTCAACATCCCTGGACGAGTCATTCTGAGATTCTCCCTCCAACAGCCAGATTTTGGGTACGCGAAGGCCGATGTCTCGGTCCGCTACAGCGCATTATTACGCAAATCGCGGATTTCGGCTATCCAAAGAATGACGCGAACGCCAAATAGGGTTCGGGCGAAGGAAAACGCCTTTTCTGGGATTCATCGGAAACCGCCAGCAGCGTTCCAGAGACCATGGACGCAAGCTGCCAGCCTGCAGGCTGCCCTGCACACGGATGCGCCGGATCGACGCCCCTTGACCGAGCGAAAATCCCGCTTTTTTTTCAAACTGCGGAAGCTTGGCTAGCATGTCGGCCTGCGCTGTGAGTATTATATTGCCCGAAGACTTCCCTCGCCGCGACCCGCGAAGCCAACCAACGTAGTCGGGTCGCGTTACCATCCCCATCCCCGGACAGCCGTCTTGCTGAGACAGAGTCGGTCCAGGGCCAGTATTGAGGTCTTGCAAAAAGTGACGATACGCCTCGGAATTCTGTTGGCAATGGGGTTGCTGGCCGCGACCGGCTGCAGCGGTACGATGCCGGCGGCAGTTCAACCGCAGCCACCCAAGGTCACGGTGGCCAAGCCGGAGCGACAGCCGGTCGTCGAGTACGTGCAGTTTCCCGGCCAGACGGATGCGGTGGGCGAAGTCGAAATCCGCGCCCGCGTCACGGGCTATATCGTGAAGATCCACTTCGTGGACGGCCAGGAAGTCAAGCAGGGCGACGTCCTGTTCGAGATCGACCCGCGGCCGTACCAACTGGCGCTGAATCGGGCGGCGGGCGAACTGGAACATGCGCGGGCCTTGGCGGAGAAGGCCAAGACCAATCTGAGCCGCGCGGAGCGGCTTCGCCCGTCTGGAGCGGTCAGCGAGGATGAATACGAACAGGCGCAGGCCGAACTGAAAGTCCAACAGGCATCCATCCAGAAGGCGGAAGCGGTGTTGGACGAGGCCAAGTTGAACTTGGAATTCACGCGCGTCGTGTCGCCGATCGACGGCCGCGTCAGCCGGCGGCGAGTCACCGAAGGCAACCTCGTCCAAAACGGGTCGTCCGCTTCGACCGTGCTGACGACGGTGGTGACCGTCGATCCGGTCTATGTCTACTTCAACATCGAAGAGCCGACGCTGCTGCGGTACGAAAGCCTGGGCTGGCGGGCCGGCGATCAGACGCTGTTCAGCCGGATCAAGGAGTTGCGGGTTCCCGTCGAAATCGGCCTGGCCGACGAGGACGGATTCTCCCACACCGGTCAACTCGACTTTGTCGATAACCAGATCGATCCGGACACCGGGACGATCCGCGCGCGGGGACGGTTCGACAACGCGCGGTACCTGACGCCGGGGATGTACGTCCGCGTGCGACTGCCCATCGGCCCGCCCCATCAGGCGCTGTTGGTCAGCGAACGGGCGATCGGCACCGACCAGGCGCGGAAGTTCCTGCTGACGGTCGACAACGACGACGTGGTGCAGTATCGCGAGGTCAAACTGGGCGCGTTGTACGCCGGTTTGCGGGAGGTCGAGTCGGGCCTGAACGGCGACGAGTGGGTCATCGTCCAGGGCCTGCAACGGGCGCGTCCGGGCCAGAAAGTCAGCCCTCAAAGGGCCGACCAGACGGCCGCCGAAACCGCCGCGCAGGAACGTGACGACCACGGCCAGCCGGGCGATCCGGCCGGCGCGAAACGCCACACAGAAACCGACAAAAAACCCGCCGAAAGTCGCCGCGAGAAGAGCGAGCCCAAAAGCGAGCCCAAGAGCGAGCCCAAGAGCGCGGAGAAGAGCGCGGAGAAGAGCGGCGAGAAGACCAGCAAGCAGTCCAGCGACAAGAGGTAGCTCCTGACGTGTTTTCGCAGTTCTTTATCGAGCGACCGATCCTGGCCTCCGTGCCCTCGATCATGATCACGCTGATCGGGCTGGCGGCCTTGTTTATGCTGCCCGTGGCGCAGTATCCCGAGGTGACGCCGCCGACCGTGCAGGTCACCTGCACCTATCCCGGCGCCAGCGCCGAGGTGCTCGCCGACACCGTGGCGGCGCCGATCGAGCAGCAGGTCAACGGCGTGGAAGACATGCTGTACATGTCCTCCCAGTCCAGCAGCGATGGCAGCTACACGCTGACGGTCACCTTCAAGGTGGGCACGAATCTGAACATGGCCCAGGTGCTCGTGCAAAACCGCGTTGCAATGGCCCTGCCTTCGCTCCCGGACGTGGTCAAGCAAGTCGGGGTGGTCACCAAGAAGCGGTCGCCCGACCTGATCATGATCATCAACCTGTTCTCGCCCGACGGGCGCTACGACCAGTTGTATCTGAGCAACTACGCGACGATTCAGGTGATCGACGAACTAGCCCGCATCGACGGCGTGGGCGACGCACGGGTCTTCGGACAGCAGGACTACAGCATGCGGGTCTGGCTGGATCCGGACCGGCTCACGGCGCGGCGGATGACCGTCGGGGACGTCTTGGGTGCGCTCCGCGAGCAAAACGTGCAGGTGGCGGCCGGGCAACTCGGCCAGCCGCCAGCCGCCCAGGGGGTCAACTTCCAGTACACGATGACGACCCTGGGGCGGCTGACCGATCCGGAGCAGTTCGCCGACATCATCGTCAAGACCGACGGCCGCGGGCGGATCACGCGACTCCGCGACATCAGCCGCGTGGAGTTGGGCGCCAGAAACCAGAACATGAAGATTTACGTCGACGAGTACCCGGCGGCCGGACTGGCCGTTGCCCAGCTGCCGGGGGCGAACGCCCTGAGCACGGCGGATGCGGTCAAGGCCAAGATGGCGGAACTCAAGCAGCGGTTCCCCGAAGGGCTCGATTACTGCATCCACTACGACACGACGCCTTACATCCGCGAATCGATCGACGAAGTGTTCAAGACGCTGCTGGACGCCGTGATCCTGGTGTCGATCGTGGTCCTCGTGTTTCTGCAGAATTGGCGTTCGGCGCTGATCCCGCTGATCGCCGTCCCGGTGGCGATCATCGGCACGTTTGCCGCCATGGCCGCGCTGGGCTTCTCCATCAACACCCTCTCGTTGTTTGGCCTGGTGCTAGCGATTGGGATCGTGGTCGATGACGCGATCGTGGTGGTGGAGGCCACCGAGCATCACATCGAACGCGGGCTGAGCCCGCGGGCGGCCGCCCACAAGGCGATGGCCGAGGTGTCCTGGGCGTTGGTGGCCATCGGCCTGGTGCTGTCCTCGGTGTTCCTGCCTTGCGTGTTCATCACCGGCATCACGGGGTTGTTCTTCCGGCAGTTTGCCCTGACGATTGCCGTGTCCACGTTGCTGTCCGCGATGAACTCGCTGACGCTCAGTCCCGCCTTGTGCGCGATTCTCCTGAAGCCCCGGCACGCCCAGCAAGATCCCTTGGCGCGGGGAATCAACCTCCTGCTGGGCTGGTTCTTCAAGTTGTTTAACCGGTTCTTTGCGGTGTCCATCAGCGGGTACGCGTGGCTGGTCGGCCGCGCGTTGCGGATGAGTTTTTTGGTGCTGGTCCTGTACGCGGGGCTGGTCTGGCTGACCGGCTGGAGTTTCGGCCGGATGCCCACGGGCTTCATCCCGCCCCAGGACCAGGGCTATCTGTTTGCCGCGATCCAGTTGCCCGATTCCGCTTCGTTGGAACGGACCGACGCGACGGTGGAGCAGGTGTACAAGATCCTCCGCCAGACGCCGGGCGTGGCTCATGTGCTGCGCACCTGCGGCATGTCCTATGTCTTGGGCATCAACGGCTCGAACATGGGCAACGTGTTTGTGATCCTCAAGCCGTTCGAGGAGCGGCGGACGCCGGACTTGCGGGCTGATGCGATCGCCGCCACGCTGCGGCGGCGGTTTGCCGACGAGATCCAGACGGCCAACGTGGCCGTGCTCGCCCCCCCGCCGATGCGCGGCCTGGGCACGGGCGGCGGTTTCAAAATCATGCTCCAGGACCGCGGCAACGACGGCCTTCCGGCCCTTCAAGCCCAGGCGGACGAGTTGGTGCGTCAGGGCAACCAGACGCCGGGATTGACCGGCCTGTTCACGGCCTTCCGGGCCAATACGCCGCAACTGTACGTGGACGTCGACCGCACCAAGTGCAAAGCGATGGGAGTGCCCCTGGACGAAGTCTTCCAGGCTCTGCAGGTCCAATTGGGCGGGGCCTACGTCAACGACATCAATCTCTTCGGTCGCACCTGGCAAGTGAACGTCCAGGCCGACACGCGATACCGGATGAACCTGGACGACGTGCGCCGCCTGCAGATCCGCAACCTCCGCGGCGACATGGTGCCGCTGGGCACGCTGGCCAAACTCGAGGATCGGGGCGGGCCGTTCTCCGTGATCCGTTACAACATGTACCCCGCCGCGGCCGTCCAGGGTTCCGCCGCCCCCGGCCGCAGCACCGGCCAGACGATCGAAGCGGTCAGCGCCCTGGCAGGGCAGATCCTGCCCGCGGGCATGGCCTTTGAATGGACCGAAATCTCCTACCTGCAACTGATCGCCCGCAACACCACGCTGTTCGTGTTCAGCGGGGCCGTGCTGCTGGTGTTCCTGGTGCTGGCGGGACAGTACGAGAGCTGGTCGCTGCCCCTGGCGGTGATCCTCGTGGTGCCCATGTGCATCCTGTGTTCGGTCGCCGGCGTGGCGCTGGTCGGCCTGGACATCAATATCTTCACCCAGATCGGGTTTGTCGTTCTGGTGGGCTTGGCGAGCAAGAACGCCATCCTGATCGTGGAGTTCGCCAAGGCGAAACACGAAGCGGGTATGTCGCGGTACGAGGCCACTGTGGAAGCCTGCCGGCTCCGCCTGCGTCCGATCATGATGACATCCTTCGCGTTCATCCTGGGGGTCGTGCCGCTGGTTCTCTCCAGCGGGGCCGGCGCGGAAATGCGCCGCACGCTGGGCACGGCCGTGTTCAGCGGCATGTTGGGCGTGACGTTCTTTGGGATCTTTCTTACGCCCGTGTTCTACTATTCGATCCAATGGCTGGCCGACCGCCGCCGACACCGCGCCGCGGCCGCGTTGCCGGCTGAGGTCGGCCCGCTGCGAATCGACGTTTCGTCCGAATAACCACACTGGTTTCGGCGGCCGTCCGCCGCGGCGCGTGTGGGCAGCAGGGCCTTGCGGCTCCAAAAATCCCTGATCGGGCCAGGCGGTCCGCTCGCAGCTCGCCCCCAAGCAGGTCGTGGTCGATTGCCCCCGCCTGGACTTGGCCCGTGTCCGCCGGTGCTTGGCCGCCACGCTGCTTGCCAGCGTGGGGCAGCGTTCACGGTGCTGGACGCAAGGAGCGAGACGACGTCTGCTTAGGAACATGGTTCCACGCTCGAAGGCAGCCTTGGTGACGAGGGGCGATGGGGTCGGGCGGCACGGCCTGGTCTGGAACCTCGGTCCACGCTGGCAAGCGGCGTGGCGACAAGGGAGCCAGCGCGGGCGGGCCCCCCGAAGCTCGCGTGGTTGCGCGCTCACGCCCTGATCGCAAAGACTCCGCGCACGCAGCGCCAACGCCTGACGGAATCCGGGGTGCAGGCCATTTCCGCGATCTTGGCCAAGCGTCAGGCATTCCTGTCGTAGTTGGCAGCGGCACAAAATGCGGGCCAAACAACGACGCATCGGCCGTTGACGGTGCAAGCCGTGTCACACGGCAGGGCGACGCCTGTCAGCGCGGCGGTTTGCGCAGGTGGACGCTGATCGTGCCGTCGTGGTCGCCGATCCTGTTCCAGTCGTCGCGGCAGCGGAGATACAGATCGCCGTCCTGCGGCGCTGTGCAGTTGCCGCGGACGCCGAGTTCGAAGGGTTTGCTCAAGGCAAAGTCCTTCATGACGATGCCGATCAAGCGGCCGCGGCCCTGGGCATCGCCGTCGGCCGTCAGGTCTTTCTCTTTGGCCTGCAGTTTCCAGACGCCTTCGGCCGCGTAGTCCAACGGCTGGCCGGCGGCCAGTTTCAAGCCCGTCGCCTGCCAGCCGTACTTGGCCGCCACCTTGACGGTGACGTGGCCTTGGTTCGGCAGGAAGTGAAACTTGCGGCCCCACTGCCAGGCACACAGATCCGGGCGGTAGCCGTTGTCCAGTTGCTGAACGAACAAGTCGTACTCGAACGAGATCTCCCGCGCCACCGGTCCGTAGACGCTCTCGAACGAGACCCCCGGCTGCTGGCTCATCAAGGCAATTCCCAAAGCCTTGAAGCGTCCCGCGTAGTTGGGGTTGTTGCACAGCAGATAGCACAGCGCCCACCGCCAGGCGTACGCCTGCCACGAATCGCCCGTGATCTGTCCGGCGGCGACGATGTCCAGCATCTTCTTGGGCGGCGAGTTCTTGAGATGGTTGATGACCACCGGGTCGACCTCGACCGCGAGTTGGTCCTTGTTCCAATAGTGGCCCATCTCGGCCAGGCCTTCGGCATACCAGGTCGGCCCCGTATCGCCAAAGGTCTGCTGGCAATAAGCGTGAATGGCTTCGTGCCGGACCACGCCCACCTTGTCGCACGAGTAGACGAGGGACTTGGCCATGTTGCCCGCCCGCACCGACAGCGTGACGCCCGCCGGTTCGGAGATCTTGGCTACCGCCTCCGGCGGAATCAGGCCCGGCGGCCATTGCTGCAAGTCGCGGACTACGTAGCATTCCAGGATGCCGGACGGCGGACGGCCGAAGTAGTTCGAGACGAGGAAAATCATCGTCTCGAGCGTGTCGAGCAGGATCTGGGCGTCGCGGTCCGAGACGTCGGTGTGGAGCAGGAAGTGGGTCGAACGCACGTCGCGCGGCTTGGATGCGGCCGCAGACAGGTGCCCGTACTTGCTCAACTCGCCCGCCTCCGGACCGGGCTGCGGCACCGCGTCGCCCGCGACTTCCACAGCCAATTCCTTGATCAAGGTGTCGCCGGTCGACAGACGGGCAGCCAACAGCCGTGTGACCTTGTCCCCCGGATTTGCTCGGCGATAATCGTCGCTCTCCAGCAAGATCTCCGCGTCGGGAGCCAGTTTGAAAGCCAACCGCGGACTGCGGACGTAATCGGTCTTTGGCGTGTTGACGATCAGGCGGTTTTCGCGGCACGAGAAGATCTCGGCGACGATCGTGCAATCCGCGTACCCGCCGCGTTCGGCCGGCTCTTTGTCCACCTTCAGGCTCGGCGAGTGGCTTTTCGGGTCAACGACCGCAACCTGACCGACGCTGCCCTCCGTGCGGCCGACGCGATTGAGCTTGCCTGCGAAGCGGACGAGCGCGCCCGTCTTCAGCGATTTTGCCGAGAGCAGTCCGCGGACTTGTACTTGAGCGGGAAAGTTAAGTACGGCTTGCGTCCCGGACAAGGGCACGCCCGGCTCGTCTTTGGACTGGATCTTGAATTCAGTTTCCTTGCCGGCCGAGTCGGTTACCGCAACGAAACCCGCGCGGACGGACTTGACGGTGCCTTCGACTTGCACGTTTTCGAGCAAGACGATTCGCTCTTGAGCGACGCACCACGACCCGCACCAGAACGCGCACTGGAACAGGATCGCCGCAAGACGGAACGCGTATCGGAGCCGGCGAGAACGCTCAGGCTTGGTCATGGCAAACACGTCCTTTCGAACTGCCTCCTCGAACGAGGCTCAGTCGTACCTGTCGTCCAGCACCTTGTGCAACTCGCCCTGGATGCCCCTGCGGGAGGCTTCCTGCAGCCACTCGCGGGCTTTCGCCTTGCGTTCCTCGTCCAGGTCTTTCAGCGCGGCGACGTAAGCGCCTTTCATCGCCAACGACGCCGCATCGTCTTTTTTCATCCAGCGGTCTGCGATGGCCACCGCCAAGCCGGCAGGCAGACGGTCCAAGGCATAGGTGCGATTGGTTCCGGAGACGCGCAAGGTGATCGAGTCCTTGTCTGCACTGACGAATCCCACGACCGTGCTGCTGCCGACTTCGATATCGTCACCGGGGTGCAAGCCGGCGACGGCCCGCTGCAGCGCGGCCTGGAAATTCTTGGCGTAGCCCGCCCACAGCGTCAGTCGTTCGTACTTGGCATGGTCCAGCGGCAGTTTGGGCAACGAGGCCACTTTGTTCAGTTCGGCTTCCGCCGCGTCATACTCGCGGTTCACGATGGCCGCGTGCGCCGCTTGGAGCGTTTTGGCCAGCGCTGCAACTTCCTCCGGACTGACGGCCGTGGCCTTGGTTGACGCTTCGCGCGGTTTTAGCGGATCGAGTTTGGTGTCAGAGGTCCCGCTGGCCGGCCCCGATCCTGGCTCGGACATCGCCGGCGGAGACATGACTCCGTCCGGCGTCGCCGCACTGGGTTGCGAAGGCACGATCAGGGATTCGCCGGCAGTTGGCGACTGCGTCTGCGGCGGCAGGATCGCGTCTGGGGAGGGCAGCGTTGGGGCAGCGGGAAAGGCTGGCAGGCGAAGCGTATTGTCGGCGTTCAGCGGGGTTGGCGGCATTTCAGCAGCCGGCGTTCCCTGGGGTGGGCCTTCCCTAGCAGGGCCTTCGCGGGGCGAGCTTTCGCGGGGCGGGCCAACTCGACTCTCCGCCGGAACCTCGACTTGCCCTGCCATCCGCTCCGTCGCTGCCGTCGATGGATCCGTCGGCGGCAGCGGTGCGGGCGCGGACGATCTGGACCCGTTGACGATCGGTCGGTTCTGGGCGAACGACCCGTACGTGCTGCCACCGCGGTCCGGCGGTTGCTGAGAGAAGATGACCAGCATGATCGCGCCGGCCAGGACCATCATGCCTATGCCGGCGCTGACGGCAATCACGGTCACGTTGGATGTCTTTGGACGCGGGCGAACCTTGGCAGGACTGCGGCGGTCTGGACCGGACACCGGAACGGGCACGGCGGCGGGAGTCGCCGGCATGGGCCTGAGCGGCACCGCAGTGGGCAACATTTCGCCGGCGGCGGTTCTACGGGCGCTCGCTGCGGGCGATCCATACCCGCCGCGGGCGGGCGTGGCCGTCGGTCCCGTCGGCGCAAGCGGCGCCATGGGATTCGGATAGGCAGTTGGGCCAGTCGGGCTATGGCCGTAGGCCGCGGGGATGCCTTGCGGGGCTTGCATGGGCAACGCCCCGGAAGCGGCTTGCGGCAAGGACGTTGCCGCCGGAGCGGTGCCCGCGATGGGAGTGGATTGGCTCCGCGGCGCCGGCCGATTGAAGCTCCTCCCCGTCCCACCGCGGCCCAACTGTCGATCGTACTCGGCCCGCCGGATCGGGTCGGACAGGCAACTGGCCGCCGCCGTGATTTCTTCGAGCATCTTGGCCCACTGCGCGCCCCGATTGCCCGGCCGGCAACCCCGCGCTTGGGCCATCGCACGCTCGCCAGCTTCCGCGATCCGCGGCAGGCTTTGTTCGCCCGGATCAAGCCCAAGCAGTTGGTAGAAATTGGGCTGCGTCACACGGCGATCGAGTCCAAGCCATTCGTGATACGGATTAAAACTGTCGTCCGACATCCTCACTTGCCCCTTTTTCTGTCTCCACTGTGTCTGTCCAGTCGCTGCTGCAGGAGCGACCGCCAAGTCGCCTGCTATCGGCAACTTGGAGACGCGAACCCCGGCGACGGTTCCCGGAAAACCCTGCTCCAGAGGTTTCTGTCTTCGTTGACGCCCCAATTATAGCCCGACCGTTCTCAGGCGTCGTCGGGGGGGGAAAGGTCAGGGGCACACGTTCACTTCGCCACCTTTTCCCCGGCGTGGGGATGGCCGCGAAGTTTCTTGCTGATTTCCTCCTTCAGTCCTGCCAGAACCGATTGGCGGTCGGTCTGATCCAAAATCCGCTTGACAACGTCTTTGGGCGACTGATGCCCCCACGACGATCCGTGTTCAAAGTAGTGCTTGGCCGCATGGCCGACAAGATACGATCCAAAGCCGGCGGCGGCGCCTTGTGGGAGCGCAGTCAAGACCGTTCCGTACCCTACGGTCAGGAGTTTGAAAGCCGATGAAGCGACATGCAACGCATACTCGACCGCAATCCCGCCAGCCATCCAACCAGCGGCCTTGAGGATCGACGCGACCAGTTCCCGTGCGTGCCTCCAGGAAATCTGCAGCCCGTAGATGTGCGACAGCGTGATGACCATCGTCACGTCGACGGCGCTGCCGCCCAGAATGTCCGCCACCGGGATCGGGTTCAAGGCCACGGCGACCCCTTTCAGCGCCGCATAGCTCCACACGACCTGCGTGGCATTGCGGTCGCGAAGTTCGACGCGGAGCGCTGCCACCCGGTCGCTGCGGTCCGCCGCGTACAGGGCGCCGTTGAGGGCCAGCAGGGCCAGTCCCTCCTGGTCGAGGATCTCCAGGATGCGGGCCTTCAGCTGGGTCACGTCCGGCGGCGGGTGCCGCCATTGGCTGCGCGTGGAGCCGTCTGCAGCTGCGATCACGTACTCCACCTCGCGCGGGTCGGCGGCGGTCAGGACGACGTTTTCCGCGGGCACGAGGTGCTCCAGTCGCTCATCGCGCAGGACTTCCAGCAACCGCGTCCGCTGCTCGCGGCTGTACAGATCGATCTTGTTGAACACCAGCAGGATCGGCTTGTGGATCGTGGCCAGGGCGGCCAGGGCCGAAAACTCGGTTTCGTTCAGATCGGAATCCGTCACGAACAGGATCAGGTCCGAACGTTCCGCGGCTTCGCGGGCCATCACCCCGCGGTCCGCCCCGCCCACTTCGTTCAGGCCCGGCGTGTCGACCAACACGATCTGGGACTGAGCCAGCCCCGGCACACAGTAGCCGCAGCCGTTCCAGGGCACGTGCCAGACGTCTTTCGTCCAGCCCCCGCGGACGTCCACGGCAGCGACGGCTTCGCCGACCAACGCGTTGATCAAGGCGGATTTGCCCGTGCTGATTTCTCCAAAGACGACGATTTCCACACGGCCTTCGGTCAGCTTGCGGAGCATCGCCTGCAGCTGGTCCCAGTCGCGCCGCAGGTGTTGCTTCTCGGCGTCCGTACAGCCGCGCAGCCGGTCCAGCGTGCGTTCGACGGACGTGATCGCCTGGCGGTAATGGTCTTCGGATTGAATCGTTGCGTCGTTCACGGTTGGGTCAAATCCGCAGCAGGGCTCTCCGAGCCGTGCCGTCTCTCTGGGGTCTCGTCTGACAACGGCATGGCTCGGAGAACCATGCTACGAGATTCCTCCCTCGCGGAGCAACCCGTCTACGTCGTGTGCTGAAAAAACTGCCGGGCCGTTTTGACCAGTTTGCGAAGTTCTTCGACGCTGGTCACACGGTCCCACTCGCGCCGCGCCAGGCCCGCCAGTCCGCCCTGGGGCGTCTGCATTTCGTTGCGGAAGTAAGTCACGAACACGGCCCCGATCCAGCGCGTAATCAGGGCTTGCACGATCCCCTGCAGCAGTCCACCCGCGATCGTGCCCGCGCCCGGCACGGATTTCAACAGCCCGGCGACGACCGCCGCCACCGCCGGCGTTACGGCGCTGACGCCCAGGATTGCGAGCAGGTTTTTGCCCAACTCGCCCAACAATCTCACGGCGGCCTCGATGTCGACATCCTGCCGGTAGACGCGGGCCAGATCGACGACCATCTTGGAGGAAATGGCACAGCCCGCCGCCAGGTCGACCAGGGGAAAGGGACTCAGCGCCGTGGCCCCGGCGGCGCCCCAGGTGTACCGCTCGACGATCTGCCAGGCTCGACGGTCCAACGCCTGCCGCACGCGCCGGCGGGCCTCCTCGACCAACCCGCGGGACTGCAACAGCAGATTGGCCAGCAGCAGATTCTCTCCCTCGCCACGCACGACCTGCATCAGCCGCTCCGCCAGGGGACCGATGTCCGCAGCCACCGCCACTTGTTCCTCGGCTTGTGAGCCGTCCGGCAAGACCCGGACGCGGGCCCGCGTCGTCGGCCTGGCCCGAACCGCCACGACGTTCTCGGCTGCCACGCCGGGCGCTGCCTGTTCGCGCAGCTGCCCCAACAACCGCTGGCGCTCCTCGTCCGCGTACCAGTCCTCCTTGTTCAAGCACACGAGCACCCGCTTTTCCATCTGTCCCAAACGCTCCAGCAGTTCGTGTTCCACGTCGCGCAGGGGGCCGTCGACCGTCATCAGCACCACGTCGGCGTTTTCGGCGGCGCCGGCAGAGATCGCCGTCCGCTCCTCGCCGTCCACTTCGCCCAAACCGGGCGTGTCGACCAGCGTTACCTTCTCCAATCCAGGCCAAGGCGTTTCGCTCCGCCGGATCGTGGTTCCGCCTTTGGCGTCCGTGGCAAACACGTCGCGTCCGGCCAGCGCGTTCAGCAGCGACGACTTGCCGCTGGAGATGGTGCCAAAGGCGACGATTTCCAGCGTCTGCTTCTGGCGTTTGTCATCGAACCGGGTTAAGTCCGGGTCCAGTTCGCGACGGACCTCGTCGGCCACCGCCTGGTCCGTCTGCAAATCGGCGATCGTCGCCAGGTTCTCGTCGATCTCCTGCTGCTGCTGTTCCCGCGACAACTGGCTGGGGCTCTTGCTCTGCCGCTCGCGTTTTTCCCGCTTCCGCCGCGTGTGGCTCCACAGTTGCCAGATCGTCCAGAGCGAGCAAGCGGCCAGGAGCAAGGCCCCCGTGCCGACCGCGCCCAGATAGACGTAAGCCCAGGTCGGCCCCAATTCCACAGCCCGCCGGTAGTAGTCGATGACCTGCGGCGGGATGTAAACCAACAAGAACCCCACGAACGCCAGAAGGACGATCAGCAGCAGTCCGTGAATGGTGCGTCGGGGGGCCATGCGTTGTCCCGAAAATGTCGCTTATCGCCAGTAGTTCAGAATATGAAATCCATCCTGCAACGCGAGTCCCGCCGCGCTTAGCTTCCGGACAGCCAGCACGATCCCCCGCGGAGAGAGATCGCGGCGAGGATCGTTTTCACGGCACACGACCTGGATCCCAGGATGATGGCCGCCCGACTCCAGCACCAGGTCGTGCAAATGTTCGAAGCCGTCGTGATTGCCCGTGAGCAGCCTGCGATCGTCCCGAATCGCCTGCAAGAAATGAACTGCATCATCGTCGCCGGACAGGCCGATTTCCGCCGGGACCAAGACATCATGCCCCGCCAGCGACAACAAGCGATGCAACAGGTTTGAAGCCACGTCGTCGTCCAAGTAGAGCTTCATGAACCGCGTTTCAGTCGTGCCCGCTCGTCTGGCGAAAGCGGCTTTGGCTTGCCGTGTAACTTGTAGTCTGGGTCCCGCATCCCTCGCGCCTGCATGATTGCTTCTTGTCGCGCGTAGTCCTGGAGCAATTCCGGCCGGTCATAGGTGCCTCGTGCTTTCCTGGCCAACGGGGACCGCGAGCCAATGCCACCATAGTACCACAACTCGCCCTGCTGGGGAAGAACAACGAAGCATCACAGTGTCGCCGCAAGCGTTGATTCATGGCGGCCGATGTGTCCAGTCCGCCTTCGCGGCACCCTCGCCTTCGGTCGCGGTGTCGAACGGCCATCTGGAGCGTTTCAGCAGTATCCTGCCGAGACCGGCTCGGTGGCAACATTTTTCCCGCAGTTGACCGCTTGCAGCTGCCGATGTACAGGGATATACTTAAATAGTCACCTGTACACCCATCGGTAGATCCATGAACGCTGTGCCGGACATTGTGGAACAGTTGCGGGGCCGCATCCGGAGTGTGGAAAAGTCGCGGCGGGGGCCGGGCGAACCGGCGCTGTCCACCGGTTGGCCGCCGCTGGACGGACTGCTGCCCAGCGGCTCTTTGCGGCGCGGCTCGCTGGTCGAATGGCTGGCCGCAGGGCCGGGCAGCGGCGCGGCATTGCTAGCTTGGAAGGCCGCCCAGCAGGCGGCTGGGGAAGGCGGCGCGATCGTGGTCCTGGACCGCCGTCGCGAGGTGTATCCGCCCGCCTTGGCCGCCTGGGGCCTGGATTGGGAACGGGTGATCTTCGTCCAGCCGCAAACCGCGCGGGACGAAGGCTGGGCGTGGGACCAGGCGTTGCGCTGTCCGGGCGTAGCCGCCGTCTGGGGCTGCGCGGACCAGGTCGACAGCCGGCTGTTCCGGCGTTGGCAATTGTCGGCGGAATCCAGCGGCTGCGTGGGATTGCTGGTCCGGCCCGGTGCGGCGCGCACGGAACCCACTTGGGCGGACGTGCGGTGGTGGGTCGAACCGCAGAGGGCCGCAGCGGGGCGCCGGATGCGAGTGGAGTTGTTGCGTTGCCGCGGTGCCGGCGGCAGCGGCAGCGTGGAATTGGTCTTGGACGAATGGACTGGTCAACTGTGTCATCCGGCTCCGGAAATCGGACTTTCTCCAATCAGGACGATTGGTGCCAGTCCCCCTTTTCGGCCCCACTTCGAAGAGGAGCAGCGTCATGCCACGCATCCTCGCCCTTTGGCTGCCCAATTGGCCCGTGCAACGGCTTGTCCGCGAGCAACCGGAACTGGCGGGCTCCGCCATCGTGCTGTATGAGCAAGACGCCCGTTACGGCCAGCGCGTGAAAGCCTGCTCGGCAGCTGCCTGGGAACAAGCCGTGCGGCCCGGCATGCCGCTGGCCGAAGCCCAAACGCTGTTGGCGGAAGACACAAGCCCGAAACGCGAGCGAGGGACGGAACTAAAAAAAGAGGTGCGTCCCCTTTTCGTCGGCTGCGACGTTTGCCGCGATCGGGAAGCGCTGATGGAGTTGGCCGAATGGTGTGAACAATTCAGTCCCCTCGTCGGGCTGGATCAAGCCGACGAGCCGGACTCGCTGCTGCTGGACGTCAGCGGCCTGGCCGATCTGTTCGGCGGTGAAGCGGCGTTGGCCCAGGCGGCCGTTACGGCCTGCGGCCAACAGGGTTTGGTCGTGCGCATAGCGATTGCCGATACGGCCGGCGCCGCGTGGGGCTTTGCCCGCTGGGGCGATCGAAGCTGTATGCCTGAAAATGGGACGGGCACCGATCGTCCTGATCGGAGCCAGTCCCATTTTCAGGTTCTGCCGCCGGGAAACGCGGCGGTTTTGGATCATCTGCCGATGGAGGCCCTACGGCTGCCTCAGCGCACCACGGAACAACTGCATCGGCTGGGCATGCGCCGGATCGGACAGTTGAACCGCTTGCCGCGGGCGAGTCTGGCGGCCCGTTTTGGCGAGCCGTTGATCGAACGCCTGGACAAGCTCGCCGGCACGGTCGCGGAACCCATCGTGGCGTACCATGCTCGCGAGCCGTTGTCGGCGCGCTGGTCGTTCGAACACCCGACGACGCACCACGAGGCGATCGAACGCGTCTTAGGGGAATTGCTGAACCAGCTGTCGCGGCGATTGATCGAGCAAGGACAAGGCGTCTTGCGTTTGGCGTGCCAATTGGTCTGCCAGAACCGGCGGCCGCTGCAGATCGACCTCAGCTTGTTCCGTCCCGTGGTCGCGCCGCAGCACTTGCTGGCGTTGGCCAAGCTGCAACTGGCGCTGGTGACGCTGCCGGATGCCGTGGAGGAGATCCGCGTCCGCGCGGTGACGACCGCGCCGCGCCAATCGCGGCAAGGGGAATTGTTTGGCGACGCACCGCGGGAGCAGCCGGCGCAACTGGCATCGCTGGTCGAACGGTTGAGCAACCGCTTGGGACGCGAGCGCGTAGTGCGCGCCGAATTGCTGGCGGAATCGCAGGTTGAACTGGCGTACCGATATTGCCCCTTGACCGGCGAAGCCGTCACGCCTCCGTCGCCCGCGTTATGCCCCGCATCGTTGCCCGGACCGCTGCTGCGGCCGTTGCGGCTGTTCGATCCGCCGCAGCCAATCGACGTGATCAGAATTGCGTGGGACGGTCCTCCCGCGATGTTTCATTACCAGCGCCGGCGGCATCGCGTGGCCCGCTGCTTCGGCCCCGAACGGATCGAAACCGGCTGGTGGCGCAGCGAATCGTCCCGTCGCGATTACTACCGCGTAGAAACCGAAGAAGGAAACCGCTGGTGGCTGTTCCGCCAGCTGCAGGATCAGCGTTGGTTCTTGCAAGGCGTGTTTGAATAAGGATGAAGGTCGAAGGTCGAAGGACGAAAATATTCAATGAGGGGCTTCAAGGAGCAAATCATGGCCAAAGATATTGCGCAAAAGAACGAGGCAGGCCAGCCACCGTATAATATCTGCGAGCGCACGTTTCAGTTGGCGCTGCGTGTCGTCCGATTGTGTGTGCGTTTCGACGCGAAGTGGGGAACTGCGGGGGTTCTCGCCAAACAGCTGCTTCGTTCCGGATCCTCCGTGGGAGCGAATATCGAGGAAGGACAGGCCGAGCAGATTTTGCATCCAAGTATTCCATCGCCAGGAAAGAGGCTCGCGAAGCCAATTATTGGCTGCGTCTGATTTCCGCAAACGAAATCAGCAACGATGCCAAAATCCTCGCACTGATTGGTGAAACGCGAGAAATCATCAAGATTCTGACGACTATCATCAAAAACGCAAAGAACGAATGACGGTCTCCGCTGTCTTTCGTCCTTCGTCCTTATGCCTTCGTCCTTATGTTGTACGCTGAATTGCACTGCAAAACGAATTTCTCTTTCCTGCAAGGTGCATCACACCCGGACGAGTTGGTGCAGCGCGCGGTGGAATTGGGATACCACGCGCTGGCGGTGACGGATGTGAACAGTCTGGCCGGAGTGGTCCGCGCGCACGCGGCGGCCAAGGGCAGCGGGCTGAAGTTGATTGTCGGGGCGGAGATCCGGCCGACGGACGCTCCGGCCGTCGTGCTGTGGGCGCCGGACCGGGCCGCTTACGGCCGCCTGTGCCGACTGATCACACGCGGCCGCCGCCGTGCGGCCAAAGGCGAGTGTGAACTCACGTGGCAGGATGTGGCCGAACATGCGGAAGGGTTGTTGGCGGGGGTGCTGGCGGGCGAGGCGAGTTGCGCAGAGGCGTCGCTTCGCGACGCGATTCCGCTCGCGGAGCGAGCGGTCTACGGTTGCACCGCCCTCGATCGCTACCGAGAGATTTTTCCTGGCCGCTGTTACCTGGTCGCCGAGTTTCACCGCGGGGCGGATGATGCGCGGCGACTGGAATGGCTGCAGTATCTGTCCCGGGCCGCCGCTGTGCCGCTGGTCGCCGCCGGCGACGTGTACTACCACGTTCCGGCCCGTCAGCCGCTGCAGCACGTGCTGACCGCCATCCGGCACGGCGTCACGGTCGCTCAAGCCGGCGGGCGGTTGTTTCCCAACGCCCAGCGGCATTTGAAATCGCTGGACGAACTCCGCGAACTGTTTGCCCGGATCCCCGACGCGCTGCAGCGCACGCACCAGATCGCCGACCGGTGTACGTTTTCGCTGAATGAATTGCGTTACGAGTATCCCCAGGAACTGGCCCCGCCGGGCATGACGCCGCTGGAGTACCTGAAACAGCTCACGTGGCAAGGTGCCCAGCAGCGCTACCCGGACGGCGTGCCGGAGAAGGTGTTGCAGTTGCTCGAGCACGAACTGCAATTGATCGAGGAATTGCGTTACGAGGCCTATTTCCTGACGGTCTGGGACCTGGTCCAATTCGCCCGCTCGCGTGGTATCCTGTGTCAAGGCCGCGGATCGGCGGCAAATTCAGCCGTCTGTTACTGCCTGGGCATCACCGCCGTCGATCCCGACCGGGTGGACTTGCTGTTCGAACGGTTCATCAGCAGGGAACGCAACGAGGCGCCGGACATCGACGTGGATTTCGAGCACCAGCGGCGGGAGGAGGTGCTGCAGTACCTGTACCAGAAATACGGCCGCGAGCGGGCCGGCATTGCGGCCGCCGTGATTACCTACCGCACGCGGTCGGCGATTCGGGAAGTCGGCAAAGCGTTGGGCCTGTCGCTGGATTGCATCGATCGGCTGGCCAAGAACATGGACGGCTATCCCGACCAGGCGATCGAACTGGAGCAGCGTTGCCAGGAGATGGGCATCGACACCACTTCGGAAGTCGGCCGCCGCCTCCTGCACTTGACCAAGGAGTTGATCGGTTTCCCGCGCCATTTATCGCAGCACGTGGGCGGCATGGTCATGACGCGCGGCCCGTTATGCGAGTTGGTGCCGATCGAAAACGCGGCCATGCCCGACCGCACGGTGATCGAGTGGGACAAGGACGACTTGGAAGAATTGGGCATCCTGAAAGTCGACTGTTTGTGCTTGGGCATGTTGACCGCGATTCGCAAATGTTTCGCCCTGGTCCAGCAGGTGGCGGGGCGGCAGCTGACCTTGGCCAACATCCCGGCGGGCGACACGCGGGTGTACGACATGATTTGCCGAGCGGACACGATGGGCGTGTTCCAAATCGAGAGCCGCGCCCAGATGGCCATGCTGCCGCGGCTGCGTCCGCGCTGCGATTACGACCTGGTGATCGAAGTGGCCATTGTCCGGCCGGGGCCGATCCAGGGCCAAATGGTGCATCCGTACCTGCGGCGGCGGGCCGGCGAAGAAGCCGTGACGTACCCCAACGACGACATCCGCCGCGTGTTGGAAAAGACGCTGGGCGTTCCGATTTTCCAGGAGCAGGTGATGAAGCTGGCCGTGGTGGCGGCGGGTTTCACGCCGGGCGAAGCCGACCAGTTGCGGCGGGCGATGGGCGCGTGGCGGCGGAACGGGCACATGGAAGTCTTCCGCCAGAAGCTGCTGGACGGGATGCGCCAGCGCGGTTTGTCCGAGGAGTTCGCCGAGCGAGTCTTCCAGCAAATCCGCGGCTTTGGCGAATACGGCTTTCCCGAATCCCACGCAGCCAGCTTCGCGTTGCTGGTCTACGTCTCGGCCTACTTGAAGCACTACTACCCGGCCGCATTCGTCGCGGCGCTGATCAACAGCCAGCCGATGGGCTTCTATGCCCCGGCCCAGCTGGTCCGCGACGCCCGGCAGCACGGCGTCGAGGTGCGTCCGGTGGATGTCAACCGCAGCCAGTGGGACTGTACGCTGGAAGGGGAACGCATTCTGCGGCTGGGGCTCCGGCTGGTCCGTGGCCTGGCCGAAAAAGACGCCGCAGCCATCGTGCGGGCCCGGACGGCGGGCCCTTTGGAAACGATCGACGGATTCACTCGCCGCACGGGCTTGCTGCAAGGCGTGGTCAGCCGCCTGGCCGAAGCTGACGCCTTCGGCTCGCTGGGCCGCGACCGCCGCCGCTCGCTGTGGGATGCCTTGTCCCAGCCGAATCGTCGCCAACTGCAACCGCTGCTGGACCGCGCCGATCCGCCGGCCGACGCACCGGCCGAGTTGCCGGCCACGACGGTCCAGGAGGAAGTCATCACCGATTACCAGACGCTGGGCCTCACGCTGCGGCCGCATCCGGTGTCTTTTTACCGAGAACATCTGCAGAGATTGGGAGCCACGCCCGCCGCCCAACTGGCCGAGTTGCCCGATCGGCGTCAAGTCCGCGTGGCCGGCGTGATCATTCTGCGGCAGCGTCCCAGCACCGGCAAAGGCATCACGTTTGTGACTTTGGAAGACGAAACCGGCACGGCCAACCTGGTCTTGCACAAGCCCATCTGGGAGCGGTTCCACAAGGTCGCCCGCCACAGCAACGCCTGGTTCGTCCGCGGCCGCCTGGAAAGCCGCCACGGCGTGATCCACGTCGTCGTCCAGCACCTGCAAGACATGCACGACGAACTAACTCACTTGGCCCCGTCGCGGGATTTCCATTGACCACTCCGATCGGACCGCCAACCTTTGAGAGGTCCCGTGGGTCCAACCCCGCGGCCCCAACCCGGCGGGCCGGAGCCGTTACAACCTGCCATCCCGTCAACGCCGCCAATTTCTGCTTGACTGAATGCCTCTCCGCGGCCGAAACTCACATACAGGGCCAGCGGTTAACACTGCCACTGGCTCGCCTCGTGAAACGGGGTTGCGATCCCAGCCTCTCAAGGAAGTCAGGGATGAGTCAACTTGGAACACTGAAGCACGCCTATCTTTCCTATTTTTCCCAGCCAGCAACAGATCGAGTTATCTATCGCTTGATCGACAAACATCCTGTCCGCAGTATTTTGGAACTCGGCGTCGGCGACGCCGTCCGCGCGGAACGTATGATCTCGCTCGCATCGCGGCAACAAGCGGATGTTGAGTTGCGTTACATCGGAATTGATTTGTTCGAGGATCGGCCGGCCGGCGCGCCGCAGATCGCCTTGAAACAGGCATACCTCCAGCTGCGACAACAAAACGTCAAAGTGCGATTGGTGCCCGGAGACCCTCTCGAAGCCTTGACGCGAATTGCGAACGAAATCACGGGCATCGACTTGGTGGTTGTCGCGGGAGATCAAGAGCCGGCGTCCATGGCTCGCGCCTGGATGTTCCTGCCGCGCATGGTCCACGGCGAGACGATCTTCCTGGCTCAGGCCGTTGATCCGCAAGGCCGACTGGGCGACTTCGCTCCGTTGACCAGGCAGCAGGTCGACGAACTGGCTTGCCAGGGGGGCCGCCGTCGGCGTCTGGCGGCGTAGCGTTCCGGCTCGTGAACATCGAGGTTGCCGTGTCGATCTTCAGCGCTCGAGGGCTGAGCTCGATTCAGCTTCCTGAAGCGGCACGAGCGGGACCGGAGACTCCAGGCCAGCGGCAGTGAATGCCTCCATCTCGCCTGTTCGGCGAGGTGCCTCGCCGGAGTTCGAGGCGTCGGTTCCGTCGAGTTCCTCGACGACGGACCTGCGCGTCTCGCCCGCTGCAGATTCCTTTCGGTCTGCTTTCGCCTCCCACACGTGCCGCAGATACTCGATCACCATCGGCAGCACAGACAGGAAGATGATTGCCAGAATGACCGCCGAAAAGTTCTTCTTGACCCACGGGATGTTGCCGAACCAGTACCCGGCCAACAGAAAGCCGGTGACCCAGGCCACGCCGCCGGCTACGTTGTAGATCAGAAACCGCCGATAAGTCATCGCGCCGACGCCAGCCACGAAGGGCGCAAACGTGCGGACAATGGGCACAAAACGCGCGATGATGATGGTCTTGCCGCCGTACTTCTCGAAGAACGCGTGCGTGCGGTCCAGATGCTTCTTGTTGAACAGCCACGACTGTTCGCCGCGCAAGACTTTCGGCCCCAGATAGTGGCCGATCTGGTAGTTGGCGCTGTCGCCCAGAATGGCCGCTGCGACCAGCAACAGCCACAGGGTCCCGATATTCAGCGAGCCCAGCGAACAGATGGCCCCCGCGGCAAACAGCAGCGAATCGCCCGGCAAAAATGGCGTCACGACCAGGCCGGTTTCACAAAACACGACCACGAACAGGATTGCGTAAGTCCACGTCCCGTACGATTCGGTCAGTTGGGCCAAGTGTTTGTCCAGATGAAATAGCAGCTCAAAGGCAAGTTCTTTCATGAACCTATCATAGCCTCGCGACTGCGTGGCGTGAACGGCAAAGCGGGGCAATGGAGCGTTTGGCCGCGACCGGATACAATCGGCGATAACGACTGGATGCGCCGCCTTCGATTATCGCTCTGAAGGGGGCCCGGGATGATCGGCTCCGCTCTCCAGCCGGGACGCCTTCCGCCGCTTCACCCTCGTACGGGACTGCCTGGATGCCCGCGATCCGCATCGAAACGATCGACGACCCGCGATTGGCCGTGTATCGCGACCTGAAATCGCCGGAGGCCAAGCGGCGCGGTGAACGGTTTGTGGTCGAAGGCCAATTGCTGGCGGAAAGGTTGCTGACCAGCGGCCTGCAGGTCGAGTCGGTGCTGGTCGAGGAGCGGTTGGCGGACCCGTGGTCCGCGTTGACGCCTGCCGGCGTGCCGCTGCTGGTGATTCCTCGGGGCTGGGTACGGGAGTTGATTGGCTTTCGTTTTCATCGGGGCGTCTTGGCCTGCGGGCGGCGGCCACCCAACGCGGACCTGGGGCAACTGGCGCAGTCCATCGGCGAGTCGTCGACCTGGGTCGCATGCGTGGGCGTGCAAGACCCGCAGAATCTGGGCGGGATCATGCGCAGCAGCGCTGCCTTCGGCGTCCACGCAGTGCTGCTGGGGCCCGATTGTGCCGATCCCTTCTCGCGCCGCGTGGCGCGGACTTCGATGGGCGCCAACTTCGCCCTCCCGCTGATTGAGAGCGACGACTTGACGCGGGATTTGAACGCGCTCCGCCAGAAGCATGGCGTCCAACTTGTGGCGACCGTGCTGGCGGATGATGCCGAACCTCTCTCGGCACTGGTCCCGCGTCCTCACACGGCCTTGTTGTTTGGCAGTGAAGGATTCGGGCTTGCACCTCAATGGCTTGCGCTGTGCGACCGCCGCGTGACGATTTCCATGCAACCGGGCGTCGATTCGCTGAACGTGAACGTGGCAGCCGGCATCTTTCTGTATCGCTGGCTCAGAGGCCAAGAGTCCTCCGGCGACGAACAACAGGGCCAGCACGGCTCAGCGGCCGAGGATCGTCCGGCAACGAGCGGCAGTGCAGGCACGGCCGAACACACCGCGAACTGAGACGGGAAGACTGCCGAGCAGTCCGCCGCGGGAATTGATCGCGCTGCAGCGCCCCCGTCAGGCGATGCCTCACGAAACGGCGTGGGCGGGCCATACGCACGTAGCAACGGAAGCCGAAATAACTTTCTTGTTTAGGCCGAGACTGTCGGCAAGCCGAGCGCTCACAGATTCGTAGGATGGCGTTCAAGGACTTTTGCCGGGTCAGCCTCGTCCGCGCCCCCACGCTGGCAAGCAGCGTGGTGGCCGAGGAGGGCGCGGGGCGGGACGACCGCTGGTCCTGAACATGGCTCCACGCTGGCAAGCACTATGGTTCCAAAAGTCGGTTGGCACGGCAAGTGCTTAAGGGCGTCGCGCGTTTGGGCAGCCCTCGTGGCGGGGGAGTGGCAGTAATGGACGCAAGTTTCGAGGAGGTGGTCAATGAAGTCCTGCTCGCGAAGGAGACGGCGGGGAAGTTCGCATGGCCAACCGTCTCGCAGGTCGCGCAGTACTCGTCGTGCAAGCGGTGGGCCAGCTCCCCGCCATCGCGAAAGCCCTGCTTGTAAGGTCAAGAAGTCGTTCGCCAGATCGGCTACGGTCAGTCCATCACCGTTGATTCGTAGGGTCCGCTCGGCGAACAGATCGTCCTTCTGATCGAGTTACTTCTGACGGGCGGATTCGCCCTTGGAATCATCGGGGAGCATTTTTCCAAAGTCATGGAGCTTTGTCCTCGGACTTTCTTCGCCCAGCGGTTCGTTCCCTGGTGGGCAAAGAAGGGAAAGTCGGGTGGGCCTTTTTAAGATCGAACTTTCTGCTAGACTTGGCCATGATGCTCAACGCCATCGTTTCCACGGGCGTCAAGCGAGCGTCACGGGCATTCGCTCGGTGACGTGAGCGGGTGTCCTTCGTTCAAGGACTAGCTCATCCGGTGTCAAAGCGGGCGTCAAGACAAGACGAGAGGTAGACAGCAAAACGATACAATAAAACACCGTTGCGGATGGGTGGCCGAGTGGTCTAAGGCGGCGGTCTTGAAAACCGCTGTGGGCGAAAGTCCACCGGGGGTTCGAATCCCTCCCCATCCGCTTTGCTTTTCCCCGCAGCTTTTCGCCGTTTGTCGCTTAAAGTCACGTAGGACAAGGTGTTAGGTTCATTGCCATTTTCGGCCGCCGCTGCGGAAATGCCCGTCTTGGGTCCGCAGCTTCCCGCCACGTTCTGCGCGGATTTGCTGCCGTACTGCTGCCGATTTGCCGCCATGTTGCCCGCCTTACCGTCCGTTCCCGTCGCCGCTGCCGTTTGGGGCTTCGGGTCCTGGGGTGCCCGGTTTCGGCTGGACGACGAAGTCTACAGATCCGCTTCCACGGCACGTTTTCCGTACAGCGGCATGTGGCGGTAGTACACTTCCAGGATCATCACGCAGATCGCGGTGGTGTACAGTCGGCCGCCGGATTTGCCGTGCGGGTCGTGAAAGTACCAGCTGCCATGCTCGTGGCCGCGGCGCGACTGGGTGGCCACCAGTCGGTCGCGCAAGGCCGTGTTCCAGCGGTCCCAGCCAGGGCTTTCGTAGTGGTGCAGGACCTGGGTGGCGTAATAATTGAAGTACATGTCGGTGCGTGACGGTCCCAGTTTCTCCAAGTAGGACACGCCGCGGCCAAGACGCGAATCGGAACGCCGCCAGCCCAAGTACATCCGCGACAGCAGCCCCACGGCGGTCGGCGTCGGCGATTTGTCGGGCTTCTGGTAGCCGTACACCGCCCCGTCGTCGTTCTGCACGCTGTCCAGGAACCGCTCGGCGCGGGCGAACGTCTCGGAAGGGACTTCCAGCCCCGCCAGCCGGGCGCTTTTCAGGGCCATCAGCTGCCAACCGAAGACGGTCGTGTCGCCGGGTTGGCCGGGATAGTACCGCCATCCGCCCGCCTCGTGCTGGGCGCGGCAAATAAAGTCGATCGCCAACTGGGCCGCGGATCGCAGACTCTCGTCCCCGGTCATTGCGTACGCCTCGCACAACGTGATCGCCGCAATGCCCTGTGCGTACATGGTGCCTTCCTGCAGATCGCCGCCCAGCGCAGTGATCAGGATCCGGCTGCGAAGATAATACAGACCGTCGTCGACGACCTTCTCGTACTGACTGCCGGCGCCGATTTCGCCGGCGCCCAGGAACGGCAGCAGGGCCAGTCCGGTCGCGGCCGTTGTCGAGCCGACGGTGCCCGGGTCGCGGCATTGGCCGCCGCAGGGGCCGTCGCGGTGGTCAAACCACCAACTGCCGTTGGGACGCTGATGGGCGGCGATCCAAGCCAGTCCGCGCGCGACGGCATCTTCGCTGGCCGGCGTGCCCCCGCGCTGGCCGAGCAAACGGGCGCGGGCGGTGGGCGTCCGGCCCTCGAAACCGCCGCCGCCCGGCGCGTCGGCCGCCGCCAACAAGTTCGACGACGTGAACTGCTGCGGACCGGAAGCGGTTTCCTGCTGGCCGAGTCCGGCCAGCAGGCTGGGCAGCGGCGCGAGAATGTTCGGCGCGTCCGGCAATTGCGTTTCCACCGGTTCCCCGCTTTGGGCACCGAGCACTTCGGCAGGCAGCACGGTGACGATCGCGGCGATCTCCTCGACAAACGGTTCCGGGCCGAAATCCTCAACAAACGGCAGCAACACGACTCCGTGCGTGCCGTGCTCGGCGTCGCGCCAGACTCCGATCAGGTTCAGCAAGACCAGCAGCGCAGCGTGCATGATCAGGCTGACGGCGAAACCGGACGGAGCGCGGAGACGAGCCGGCAGTTGTTTCCGCGCGCAGCGGAGCGGCCAGGCCCCCAAGGCCCACAGGAAGTTGCCCAGTGATCGAAGGTCTTGCCGCGGCATGTCGTTGGTGGTCGTTGCGGACCCCTATTCTCGGCAAAGAAACACGGACCTTTCGACGGCGTTTGGCCGGCAATTGGCTGCTCGTCGCGCATCGCTGTCTGTCGGAATACCGGCCGCCTCGGCTTTGGTTCAAACTCGGGGTCCCGGCAGATTGGGCGCGAAGAATGCCGGTCAGCGAATCCGTAGCGAAGATGTCGGCTGCCGGGGCTCGCCGAGCCGGCTGCTTGAGACCGGAACCTGGACGAGACAGGCCTCGGTGGCGCCGTCCTTGTCGCCGCCTTCTTCTGTCTGCCGGTGTCGCCGTCCGGCCGCTTCTGGCGTACGATGGAAAAGATCCTGAAGACACCTGGGGCATGGTTCTGATGCGGCTTGGAGGTTCCTGCAGATGGCACTTGCGTCGGACTGGGGATTGCTCGGCAAAACGGCGGTGGTGACGGGAGCGTCCAGCGGAATCGGGCGGGCGATCGCGATCCAACTAGCGGCGGCCGGCGCCGATGTACTGATTCACGCGCGAGCCAGTGTTGCCGCCGCACAGGCGGTTGCCGACGAGGTTCGAGCGTTGGGCCGCCAAGCGACGGTGCGGCTTGCAGACCTGGCCGACCCTGCCTCGCACCCGACGCTGGTCGATGCCGCGTGGGGTTGGCAGGGCGTCGTCGACGTGTGGGTGAACAACGCCGGGGCGGACGTTTTGACCGGCGAGGCGGCGGACTGGTCCTTCGAGCGGAAACTGGAACGTCTGTGGCAGGTCGACGTCGTCGGCACGATGCGATTGTCCCGATTGGCCGGGGCACGCCTGAAACAGCAGACAGCGCGGCCCGGTCAAGCCGCAATCCTGAACCTGGGCTGGGACCAGGCCGAGTACGGCATGGGCGGCGACAGCGGCGAGATGTTCGCTGCGGTCAAAGGCGCGGTGATGGCGTTCACGCGAAGCCTCGCTTGCTCGCTGGCCCCCAACGTCCGCGTCAATTGCCTGGCGCCTGGCTGGATCAAGACGGCGTGGGGCGAACACGCTTCCGAATCCTGGCAGGAGCGAGCCGGGCGCGAATCGCTGCTGCAACGCTGGGGTACGCCGGACGACGTGGCTCACGTCGCTTGCTTTCTCGCCTCGCCTGCCGCCGGATTCGTCACCGGCCAAGTAGTCCCCGTCAACGGCGGCCTCCGCCGCGACGGCTGGACAGAACCGTCAGGATAAAGCCACGACTGGCAGAATCAGCGAGGGAAGATCATGGGGCCTTTCGCGCTGCTGGCCTTGATCGTGCCTTTGCCCGCACGTTGCGGAAGCCCCGCCGCGACATCGGCGAATGGGGTCAGGCTTACAGAATTCAATTTTGGCCGATGGTCGCGTCTGCCAAATGGTACGGGCCTGCTCGGCCAAAATTGAATTCTGTAAGCCCCACCCCAGCGCCGAAAGCAGCCTCTTACGGTTAGTGCTAGTCTCTTCCCAGTCCGGCCAGCGTGTTTTTCAGGCAGCTTGCCAGAATTTGGCGGTAACGCGATTCCGTCTGCTGAAACAGAAAGCAATTTGGCTGCTGGGCGTTACGCTCCGTGCGCAGCGTGGCGGAGGCCGGCTCCGGAACCACAAACGTTGCCGCTTGGGTGGTCTTGCCTTCGAAGACGATTTCCACCCGATGCTCACCGCCGGCCCAGAACTGAAAAAAGACGTCCAACTGCCGGCCTTGACCCGCGCACATCACCCGCCACCAGCGTCCTGTTTTGACAGCTTCCCAACGGCCTTCTCGGGGCCCTGTCAGGATCACGTTCTGCACCTTTTTGTCGGCCCTGACTCCCAGCAATCGCACGTGGCAATCGGGTTTGCCGTCCGGCGTCACCTCGCGAGTGCCGACGCGGTCAGCCGCCTGGCCCAGAAACGTCGCCGCCAGTTGGCCCAACGCAGGTTCGCTCAGCTTCGCCGGCTCCAGGCGCGGCGATTCCTCAACGGTCACTCGCACCGGCGAGAATTGAAACGCGGTCAGGCGGTTTTCGGCCAGTCCCGCTTGACGGGCCTGGTCGGGCGTCAAAGCGACGAAATCGCCTGTTCCACGTTCGTAGACGCCGCGTCCGGCGGCGTGGTACAGCGGGCCCGTACACCACATCTTTCGCGGGCCCGTGGGCAGCGGATGCGGACCCGAACGCAGAAAAGCCACCGGGTCTTCCGGCGATTTGTCCAGGCAGTACACGAAGAAGTTCTGGACCGCCGGCGTACACGCGCCGACCACCGCGGTCTGATCCGCGTCGAAATAGGTCTGACAGCCCTGTTCGCCATAGCAGGGACACCAGTACAGCGGCAATCCGGACTCGAAGATGCGCAGATACGCCGTCGGATCGAGCGTGACGTTCCACTCCTTCTGCGGCCCGCCGGGACCGTTGCCGGCGTTGAAGTAGAGCGCCCGCACCTTGTCCCTCAGCAACTCCGGCTCGCGGTTGTACGCCGCTGCCACGTCCCGCAGGCTGCCCGTGGTGAAGAGGATCGCTTTCTCCTGGGATTGCCGCAGCACCGACAGGATCAACTCGATGCCGCCCTGAAACTCCAGCGGCACGTCGGCCGCTTGGTCGTCGCCTGTGCTGAGCCTTCGATGGATACCGATCGCGTACGGCACACGGCGGCCGGCGATCTTCAGGATCTGCTCGACCGGCGGCCTCCCCATCCGCTGCTGCTGCCGCTCGCCTAGGTCCAGCACGATGCCGCGCACGTCCAGCTCGGGCAGCGAGAACAGCGTCGCCAAGTCGTAGTGGTCGTCCGGATCGTCGTGCGGATGGAGCAAGTCGGTCGAGTAGATCACGGGAATGCGTACAGACGCATTCACGCCCTCCGTCGCAGCCAGTCGCCCAACAGGGCACAAGCACAGCAGCACGAACGATAGCCAACGCATGAGAGCCTCCCGCGCTCGGTCCGCGGCAATTTGTCGGGCAGGAAACTGACGTACCATAACTCCGCAACTGGTTGATGCGTGAATCTTGCCGCTGGTCGCGCCGTCGGACGCAATCCGTTCTAGTGGATTCGTCAATGAGGCCGGATCGCACCTTCGCGATCGCTGCCGGCCCTTCGCGTCACGCGAGGCGCAACGCCGACGAGCAGCAGGGTCTCCCGGCGCAAGAACAGCGGGCATTCGGCGACGATGGCGGCCTGCGGCGGTAATGCTGCTTGCAGCTGATTCCAGCGGCGGTCCGTGGTGATGATGAAGCGGTCTTGGCCCTGCCCGAAGAATTCAGCCGCCAGCGGGCGAGGTTTCGGTTTCCAGGGGCTCGCACCGGCTTCCTCGCCGTCGCCTGCGTCCAGCGTCAATTCGTCGATGGGCCTGCCGCCGTAGAAAATCCACGTAGGTTCCAGACGACCGAACGCGCCCACACGCGGATTGCCGCCCGCACGTTCGATCGCGGCCAGCAAGAGGTGGTTTTGCTGGTGACGGTCCACGCGTGCCGCCGCCCAGCCGAACAACGCGGTGGTGAAAGTCACTGCGGTGACGGCCACCGCCCAGGCGGCCTGCGGGAACCGCTGCCCGCGCTGCAAGAAAAACGCCACGACGGCTCCGGCCAAGGGGATCAGTCCGATGGCTCCCAGCCACGTCTCGCCGGGCAAGTGCTTCCGGGCGGCAAACGGCATGACGACGGCGATCGTCAGGCCGACCAGACCCAGGGTCAGGATGGCCGTTGCGGGCCAGCGAGGCCAGCCGGCCGCAAGGCCGCGCGTCCAGTGCCGGATGAAACAAGCGGTCAACAAGGCCAACGCCGGGTAACACGGCGTGACGTAGCTGGGCAGCTTGGTCTGGGCCAGCGAAAACAGGCCCACGTAAACTCCGATCCAGCAAACCGCAAACACGTAGCCCGTCGCCCAGGACTTGCGGCGGCGAATTCGCGCTGCTACCTCCGCGACGACCGGCGCTGCGAACACGGACCACGGGAAGAAACCGACCAGGATCGCGACGGGATAGAACCACGGCCCGCCGCCGTGGCCTTCCATCGGTTGCGCGGCACGGCCCAAGTTGTGATCCCAAAAGAAGACCCGCAGGAACTCGCCGTCCGTCTGCCAGCCGACCCAGGCGTACCATGGACCAGCGACGGCCAGCACGATGAAAACAGCCATCAGCGGCCGCATCGACCAGCAGGTGCGGAGGAAATGCAGCGGGCCAAGCGGACGCAGGCAACACACCAGCCGCCAGCGCCAGACCGACTGGCCGATTGGCCGGTCGCTTTCAGGCAGCCGCACGATCAGCATAAACATTCCGATCACGGCGGTCGGCAGGACCGCGCCCACGGGCCCTTTGGCCAGGACCGCCAGGCCCATCACGCCGTACATCGCCGCGACGTTCGCCCAGTGTCGCGGGAAGTACGTCCCGTCCGCAGGAAACGCGCCGAGCACATAGACCAACAGGGCCGCCGTGGACAAAAAGATCAACGTCGAGTCCGGCGTGGCGATCCGGCCCGCCATCGCGAACATCAAGCTGCTGGCCAAAATTATTGCGGCCCACAGACCGATTCGCGCATCGAACAGTCTGCGGCCGATCCCGTAGGTGGCCAGAGCCGTCCCAACCGCCAACGCGGCGGACCAGAACCGGGCCGCGAATTCGTTCACCCCGAACACGTGGTAGGAGGACATGATCAGCCAGTACAGCAGGACCGGCTTGTGGGCGCGCAACTCCGCATTGAAGACGGGCACTCCCCAGTCGCCGCGTTGCATCATTTCCAGCGCACAGCCGGCGTTTCGCGGCTCGTCGCGGTCCCACAGCCGGCTGCCTCCCAGATTGGAAAACAGCACCACGGACGCAACGGCCAGGATGATCCCACCGTGGATGCCGGTCCTGACCAGCCCTCGATCTTGTTGCTTCGACATATCGTCTGCCCACTCCGTAATTGCGTTCTAACGGGCGTGGAAGTCTAGAAAAACTGGCGATGCCAGACAAGATCAATCTGGATTAAGCCCCCCAGGCGTGCAGGTCCGCTGGCTGGCGTCGTCCCCCTGCCGGCCAAGAGACTCTGTAGTAAAATCCGCCGCTTGTGGGCAAAGCCCAGGCGGGACAAGAGCCGATCGTCCGCGATCCGAAGCAGGCCGTTCTCTCCGGAGGTCTTCGTGTTTTTCGTGTTTGCCGTCATTTCGATGGCCGCCTATGCGCTGCACGGCGTGTGGATGGCTCCCTACTATCGCCGGTACGACCAGTTGGCCGTAGTGACGATCCGCGGTTGTGGAATCAGTCTGGCGATGTTGCCGGGACTGCTGATCTCCGGCGCGGAGGGAGTGGCCGCTGCCCGCAGTCAGCTGGCCTGGATTCTGGCTGCCTCGGCCACGGCCTTGCTGGGCAACTGGGCAGCCGCCAATTCGCTGCGCCACCTGCCGATCGGAATCGCCACGGCGCTGAACATGAGTCTTTCGACGCTCGTCTCGGCGCTGCTCAGCGTCCAACTGCTCGGCGAACCGCTGGCGCTCAGCCAGATCGCATGGATGGCCTTGATTTTCGTCGGCGTGTTTGGACTGGGCGCTGCCAAAAGCCCGCCGAACGCGTTGGGGCAAGCCTCGGTGTCGAAGGGATTGATGTTTGGCGTCATTTTCGGGCTGACCTTGGGGGTCGGATTCACGATCATCACGCGCGTCTCTCGCTCGATCGACCCGCTGCTGGCCGGATGTTGCTGGGAGTCCACGATCACTTTGCTGGGAGCGACGGTCTTGTTCGCCCGCCGGTCGGTCTGGGGACGGATCGCGAGCCTGCCGTCGCGGCGTGCTTGCGGCTGGATTCTGCTGTACTGCATCCCCGGCGCGGTGGGCACCGGCTGCTATGCGCTGGCCGTGGCGACCGGCCCGCTGGCGGTGGTGGCTGCCGTGCTCGGCACCACGATGGTCGCGTCGTCCATCCTGGCATGGTGGATCTGCGGCGAGAAACTGAGTTGGGTCCAATGGTCGTTTGTCGCCTTTGTGTGCGGTGCCGTGGTGGGGATGCGTTTTGCGTCGGGATGAGAACTTTCTGCAGATCAGGCCGGTGCCGGGCCGCGTAAAGACACGCGCCGCGGCGGGGCGGAAAGGCCTTCTTACGCGGAATTTGTCGTCCGGGCCATTTCGGACGCAGTCCCTGGTTACGAGGCTCTGCCTCGTAACCCACTGTCCGCGAGGCACTGCCTCGCATCCGGTCGGCAGAGCCAAAAAGACAATGCGTTCCCAGGCGGAGCCTGGGAACGAGATGCACGAGGTGCCGCGAGATGTGCACAGCCGTGCCCGTTGATCCTCAAGCTTCGAGTTCAGCTGGGAGTGCAGTCCAGGACCTGGTTGATGGCCTCGAAGATCTGTTGAACGCGGATGGGTTTGGCGACATAGGCGTCCATGCCGGCCTCCAGACAGCGTTCGCGGTCGCCTTTCATGGCGTGGGCGGTCATGGCGACGATCGGGATATGCCGTCCGGTCTCCCGTTCGCGGGCGCGGATGGCGGCGGTCGCTTCGTAGCCGTCCATCTCCGGCATCTGTACGTCCATCAGGATCAGATCGAACTCCTGCGTGTCCAGGGCCGCCAGGGCTTCCCGGCCGTGGTTGGCCAGCGTGACTCGGTGGCCGTGTTTCTCCAACAAGCCGATGGCCAGCTTCTGGTTGACAGGGCTGTCCTCTGCCAACAGGATGCGCAACAGCCGTCCGCCGGGAGGCGGCGCGGGCGACGTCGGCTCCGCCGGCGTTTCCTCGTCTACCGCGTTGACGCCCAAGGCCAGGACGATGGCGTCAAACAACTCGGATTGCTTGATCGGCTTCAGCAGATAGGCGGCGATGCCGAGTTCTTCGCAACGGGCGATTTCCCCTGGGCGGTCGCCGGAGGTCAGCATCATGATCAGGGTGCTGCCGAGTTCAGGGTCTTGCCGGATTTGCTCGGCCAGCGCAAAGCCGTCCAGGTCCGGCATATTGGCGTCGGTCAGGACCAGCGGAAACGGCTCTCCGGCGCGAAAGGCCTCGCGGAGCGTCTGGACGGCATGCCGGGCGCTGCCTGCGGAGCGCGGACGCATGTCCCAGTTGCGAAGAATTGCCTCCAGGATCTGGCGATTGGTCGCGTTGTCGTCGACGATCAAGACGCGCGTGTGTTGGACGGCGACGGACGGCTTGGGCAGCGGCTTGCCCTGCGCCAGGCCGAAACGCGCGGTGAAATGGAACATGCTGCCCCGGCCCACCTCGCTGTCCACCCCGATTCGGCCTCCCATCAGCGTCACCAACCGCGAGCAGATGGCCAGGCCCAGCCCCGTCCCGCCGAACTTCCGCGTGGTTGACGTGTCGACCTGCTCGAACGCCTCGAAGATCGCGTTCAACTTGTCCGCGGGGATGCCGATTCCCGTGTCGCGGACGGAGATGGCCAACTCGGCCTCGCGCTCCGTCCGAGAGCGGCAGCTGACTTCGACGACGACTTCGCCGGTTTCCGTGAATTTGATCGCGTTGCCGACCAGGTTGACCATAATCTGTCGCAGACGCCCCAGATCACCGATCAGGCGTTCGGGCACGTCGGGGTGGATCTCGCAGGCCAGTTCCAAGCCCTTGCGGTGGGCGCGGAAGGCCAACGACTTGAGGGCGTCGCCCAGGCTTTCGCGGAGTTCGAAGTCGCAGGACTCCAGACTCAATTTGCCGGCTTCGATCTTGGAGAAATCCAGAATGTCGTTGATCACCGACAGCAGGGATTCGCCGGACTCCAAGACCAGCTTCAGGTACTCGCGTTGGGACGCCATCAATTCGGTGTCCAGCACCAGTTCGGTCATGCCGATGATGGCGTTCAGCGGCGTGCGGATTTCGTGGCTCATGTTGGCCAGGAAGTCGCCTTTGGCGCGGCTGGCGGCTTCCGCGGCTTCTTTGGCGATCCGCTCCTGCTCGGCGGCCTGCTTCTGGCCGGTGATGTCGTGCGAGATGCCGAAGGTGCCGACGATCCGGCCGTCGCGGTCGCGGAGGGGCAATTTGGTCGTCGAGACCCAGACGCGGCGGCCGTCGGGCCACGTCAAATACTCTTCCTTGCCGATCAGCGGTTGGCCGGTGCGGATCACTTCGGCTTCGTCCGCGAGCGTCTGCCGCGCGTGCTCGGCGGGAAATACGTCGGCGTCCGTCTTGCCGATCGCCTCGGCCGGATCGCTCAGCCCAGAGCGGATCGCCTTGGCCCGGTTGACGCGGAGATAGCGGCCTGCGGCGTCCTTGAAGTAGATGCTGTCGGGGACACTGTCCATCAGGCTGTGCAGCAGGTACCGCTCGGTTTCCGCTTCGTCTTCGACGCGCTTGCGTTCAGTGATGTCGCGGGAAATGCCGAAGGTGCCGATGATTTCTCCCCGGTGGTTGCGCAGCGGCACTTTGGTGGTCGACAGGTAGGCCGCCGGGCCGTGCGGAGACGATCCGCTTTCTTCCTTGGCGATGATCGGTTGGCCCGTCGTCATCACCTGTTCCTCGTCCGCCCGATACTGTTCCGCCCGCCGGGCGTCGAAGAAGTCGGAGTCGCTCTTCCCGACGGCGGCGGCGGGATCGTCCAGGCCGAGATAAGCGGCCAGGGCGCGGCTGAGGCGGAGAAACCGGCTCGCGCGGTCCTTGAAGTAGATATAGTCGGGGGAGTGTTCGAGCAGCGTTTCCAGCAAGAACCGTTCGTAGTCCAGCTCGGCGGTGCGGCGGACAACCAACTGCTGGACTTTCTCCGCGCGGCCCAACAGCGTGTTGGCGTACGTCGTCAGCAGCGCGGTCAGCAGCAGTCCAAAGCACAGACTGATGACCGGCAGAACCCCGGCCTGCTCGGCCAGGTACTCGACGGTGGGCACGCATTCGATCGACCAGGCATGTCCGGGCACATTCAGACTGACGGCTTCGGACGTCACCGAGAGCCTCGGCAGAGACTCGACGGCCGAAGAAAACTCGGTGTCCCGCGTCTGGCTGTGATAGACGCACATCAGGCGGCGGCCGCTCGCCGGCCTGTGGTCGAACATCCGCACGTCGATGCCGGGCGGGAACAGGTTCAGCGATCCGGCCAGCATCTCGTCGCAGCGAATGAGCACGGCCAGCAGGCCGACGAGTTGTTGACGTCGCTGCTGCCGAACGTCCGCTCCATCGCCCGAAATGCGTTCGGCGTACACGGCGCGGAAATTGAACAAGATCTTGGCGCCGTCCGGATCGTCCGGCCAGTCCAAGGCGGCCGTGACCGTCGGCCGGCCTTCCTCGATCGCCCGGACGATCGATTCCTGAAGATCGGGAACGCTCGCCAAATCGAGCCCCAGCACGGCCTGTTGCTGGGGCATCGGCTCGGCAAAGTAGATCGGCATCAGATCGCGGTCGGAGGCGTTCGGCGTCTTACGCAATTGGCCGTCGGCGGACAGGTTTTTGATCTCGTAGTCGGGAATCCCCGTCGTGCGCGCCGCCTCTTCGTACAAGGACCGCTCGTCGGGCCGAAAGTGCGGAATCCAGTACACGGCGCGCACGTCGGGATTGGCGGCCAGCAAGCGCTCGGCCACTTCGCGGAAATCCTCGCGGCTGCCGGGCTGCCCCTGCCGGACGAACGACGATAGCCGGTAGATGGTGACGACGTCGCTCTGGAGTCGCTGTTCGATGAGCCGCACCCGCTGCGAGGCGTCCGCTTCCAGCCGCGCGCGGACCAGTCGCTCGTCCTTCGCCCGCAGCGCCCCATAGGCCAGCAGCGACAGACAGACTCCGCTGGCCGCGATCAGTGTCAGAAGGACCACCCGGCGTTCTTTGGATTGTGAAGCAGAGAGACTGGACATAAGTGAACTTGTCGCAAGAGGGCGATCCCCAAATGTCCGGCGAGGGCTACCGGACAAGCCGCGTTCGTTCGCGTTTCAAGGTCTCTGGTACGATCCTATCATAACATGGACCGGGCTCGTTTTCGCGAGTCAATTCGGTCCAAATGACGGCCGCTCTGGATGCCGCGCCGAGTCCGCTGAAGGTCAAAATGGGCGAAATGCCGGGCCGGATACGAAACGGCCCGCCAAGTTTTTTTCGTGCGCAAGTTCTTGTCGGCCAGTCCATTTGGGCAACGGCTGAAGAAATCTTGCAGGTTTCCAGCGCTCCTTTTTCGCCGGCGAGCGTTCTTAGGAATGGACACCGTGGATGTTCCGCTCGCGGCGGAAAGACCGTCGCGGGCGTTTTGGACTCGGGGGCACCTGCGTACGAAGCACCAGATTCCCGCCTTCTGCCCCTGGTTTTTCCAACCTCACCGTCCCGGAGAAAGCGACATGAACGCGCCCTCTTCCGCGCTCCGGCGACGAGACCCGCTCCGCGTCTTGCTCGTGGAAGATGCAGTGGTCCACCAGAAACTGGCGACAAGTCTCCTGCGGCGCCAAGGCCACTTCGTTACCGTCAGTCAGAACGGCAAAGAAGCGGTCGATTTGCTGGAGAGCCAACGGTTTGATCTGGTGCTCATGGATGTCGACATGCCCGTGATGGACGGCCTGGCCGCGACCAGCGTCATCCGTGAGCGGGAGAGCAGGCAGGGCGGACACACGGCCATCGTCGCGGTGACTTCCAGTTCCGGTCCCGAAGAGTGCCTGGCCGCCGGCATGGACGCGTACATCGCGAAACCACTGCAGGGCGATTCCTTCGCCCGCACCGTGCAGCAGGTGCTGGGTTTGTAGACGCGGCTCCACGAGGGCCGCGTCTACCCACGAACGACCGAGTCCGACGGACCTTTCCGCCGCGCGCTACTTCAGCCCGCGCAGCGTTTCCAGAATTTTGACGCGCATCGCGTCGGCCAGGGTCCGGTCCTTGGGGTCTGCCCAGCGCAGCTCGTTTACGCCCCCGGCGGACAACACTTGGCGAGCCCCGCCGGCCAGCAGCTTTTCTGCCGCGACGACCGCGGCGTCCGAGCGCCCGGCGGCTTTCGCGCGGGCCACCGCGGCGCGGAGCATCACCCAGTACTCATAGTCCTCGGCGCTCTCCCGGATCGCCTCCATGTGCTTGCCGGCGGTGACCGACGTATCGTCCAGGAACAACGGCGTAAACGGCCCCGCCGCGGCGAAGTATTCGTTCCACGAAGACGCGCCGCAATTGTCGCTGAACGCCCAGAAGAACGAGCCCGTGGCGCCCTCCTGCCAGCACTGCCATGCCTGCAAACGGTGGTAGGCGTAGGGGTCGAGCAGCCGCGCGGGGCCGGAGCAGGAGTAGAACTGCAACTCACGCCCGGCCGCTCGCTGCCGGTCGTAGAACTGGGCGAAGGCTTTACCGCCTTGCAGCCACATGGGGCGATTGGGGCAGAGGACGCTGCACGCCTCGAACAACTCGGCCGGCGCCTTGGCCGGGTCGCGATACGTGGGGTCCTCCCAGATCAGCACCTCCGGCTCGGCGGCCCGGATGGCCCGCGCCCACGACAGTAGCGGACCGATTTCCGAGCCCTCATGCGGCTCGTCGTGAATCAGCAGGCCCAATTGGTCCGGCCGGATGCCCTTGCTCCGCAGGTGGGCGACCCAAGCTTTGATCCACGTGCCCACCCGCTGGCCGAATTCGGGAGAACCCAACGCCGCACCACCCAGCGAACTCTGAATCCCGCCGCCGTAATCCGCTACGGCCAGGAACACCATATATCGCTTGGCCTGCGGCCAGAGCGCGATCCAATCGTCCAAAGCCTTCGTGTCCAAGCGGATCACGTTCGGGTCGGTGCGATCGAACTCGAATGAGCGCAGGACGCTGCCGGTCGCCCAGGGCGCGTTGACGAACCGCTGCCGCAGGTGCTCGACGAAGGCGGCGCGGTTCTGCGGCGTGATGCCGCGGCCGCCGCCGTGGTTCGTATAACTCCAGCCGCCCAGGCAGAGCGTGGTCTGTTGCGGGAACTCGAACGGCCAGACGTTCACCCGGACTGGGACCGTCAGCGGCGGCTGGCCCGGCGTTTCGGCCACCACCGACCCCGCATACTCGCCGGCCGGCACGTCCGTCACGTGCCACGTCATCCACACCTGTCGGACCAGTCCTGGCAGTACGGTCACGGTCCAGCCGTCGCCGGCGCGGCGCGCTTCGGGCAGCGCGGCGGCCACCGGCACGCCTTGCGACGTGTCCGTCCACTGGACTTCATGCACGGTCACGTACGGCGGCAGCGGCGATTGCGGCAAGTCGCGTAAACGGAGCCGCACTTCCAGCGGCGCGTCCGTGCTGTTGGCCAGGTTCAACGCCGCCGCGCGGTACTCGCCCCGCATCGCGTGGACTTCGACCGGCCGGGACGGCTCACGCTCCGGGAGCGCGATCGGTTCGAGCGGATCCCAGAGCACGGGAACCCAGGCGGACAGCGGAGCGTGTCCCAAGTTTCTCCACAATTCTGCCTGGACTCGAAACAGCGCGGCGTGGTTCGGCGTCAGCGGCAGTACGGCTCGGAACGACGCATCCACAGCCAGACGCTCAGGCGGCGCCGCGGCGGTTGCCAATTGGGCCGCGAGCTGGGATCGAACCGCGCCGTCGATGTCGGCTGCCAAAATCTGCTTCTTCAGAGCCGCGCCGTCCAGGTCCAGACGTTGCGTCACCGCGCGGAGAATGCGGCCCTGCTCGAACAGCGCCTGGGCGTTGGTCGATTCGCCGCGTCCACGCTGCGGGTCGATCAGCGTCTGAGCCCCGCGAAACACTTCCACTTCGTCGGTAAAGGTGTACGGCCCGCCGGGCAGCGGGACGATCATCAACTGGACGTAACGCCCCCAGGTCCGCAACTCGCGCGTCACCAGCCGCCGAATGGCGTACTTTTCCGGCCATGGGCCGTTTTGCTTACGGTCCAGGGCCACCAGATCGCCCGCGTTGTAGAACGCCCGGCCGTCGTCGCTCACCAACACGTACACGGCCAGCGGCCAGGTGACCCCGGCCACGCCGGCCGCCGTGGTCATCGACACGCCGGAGACCGGCTGCACTTCGCCCAAGTCGATCGTGACCGACGCGTAGCGGATCGATTGCCAGCCGACCGTGCCGGGCTGCGTCCAGAAGTAGGCCGCGGTCGTCTTGCCATCGGTCAGTTGTTCCCGATCGCCCGGGTCGGTGCAGAGCCCGTAGCTCGGCTGTGGGTGCAGCGTGTAGCTCTTGCCCAACGCGATGTTCTCCGCGGGGTCGGACGCCGCTCCCGTTTCGGCGGCAGACAGCGATGATGGAATCAGAGCGAGCAGCGACGCCGACAGCGTGAAGGCGAGCAAGCGTCCCGGAAGCAAAGATGACATGTGGCGGGTCTTCATGGCAGAATCTCCAAGCGAGGACAGGTAATTCGGCGCAGTCAGGGCGGGAAAACATTCGTTCAGCCGCAGGCCAGCATGATACGAGCACGACGCGCAAGCGAGTGGCTCCGATTTTCACTCACGCTCCTAGCAAGACGCTATCCTACCAGAATCGCACTTCCCAGGTAACCGGGATCTTCTCGAACACGGGGGCACGCGGCTAGAATGACCGGCATCCAAGTGCTCGAACCAAGCGGAAAGGGATTAGCATTATGACTCCTCGCCAGCGCGTGCTCGCAGCGTTGAATCACGAACCACCGGACCGAGTGCCGATCGACTTGAGCGGCCATCGCTCGTCGGGTATCGCCGCGATTGCGTACCGCAAGCTGCGAGCCGCGATGGGCCTGCCGGAGCGCACGATCCGCGTCTACGATCCGGTGCAGCAGTTGGCGATTGTCGACGAGGACGTACTGCAGCGGTTCGGCGTGGACACGATCGAAATGGGGCGCGGGTTCGCGCTGGAGGACGAACACTGGGCCGACTGGACGCTGCCCGACGGCTCGCCCTGCCAGATGCCCGCTTGGGCGCTGCCGGAGCGCGAGGAAGGCCGCTGGATCATGCGTTCGCCCAGCGGCCGCATCCTGGCCCAAATGCCTGACGGGGCGCTGTACTTCGAACAATGCTATTGGCCGTATCTGGAAGTGGACGACCTGGAGAAACTCGAAACGGCGCTCACCGAGAACATGTGGTGCCAAGTCAAATCGCCCCCCGGACCGCTGATCGAAGGCGCCGGCGGCCTGCAGCGTTTGGCCGAGGGGGCCAAGCGGCTGCGCGAGCGGACGGATCGGGCCATCATCGGCTTGTTCGGCGGCAACCTGCTGGAAACCGGCCAGTTCCTGTATCGCAACGACGGGTTCTACATGCTCCTGGCCGGCGACCCGAAACGGGCCGTGGAATTCCTCGACCGGCTCGTGGCCCTCCACCTGCAGAACTTGGAGAAGTTCCTGTCCGCCGTCGGGCCGTACATCGACATCATCCTGTTTGGCGACGACTTGGGCATGCAGAACGGCCCGCAGATTTCGCCGCAGATGTACCGCGAGTTGTTCAAGCCCCGGCATTCGCTGCTGTGGCATCGGGCCAAGGAACTGGCGCCGGTCAAAGTCATGCTGCACTGCTGCGGCGGCGTGCGGGAGTTGCTCGACGACTTGATCGAAGCCGGCTTAGACGCGATCAATCCGGTCCAGATCAGTTGCCGCGGCATGGACGCCCGCGGTTTGAAAGCCGACTTCGGCGACCGGATTACGTTCTGGGGTGGCGGCTGCGACACCCACAAGGTCCTGCCCACCGGCACGCCGGATGAAATCCGCCGACACGTCCAAGAGCAGATCGCCGTCCTCAAACCAGGCGGCGGTTTCGTGTTCCAGCAGGTCCACAACATCCTGGCCGACGTGCCGCCCGAAAACGTGCTGGCGATGTACGAAGCGGCCCAGGAAGCGGCGTGAACTTGGAGTGCGGGGATGCATCACCGCACTCTTAACGCGGCCTTGTGGCCGAAACCAAAGGGCTCAGACGTACAGAATTCAATTTTGCCGGAGTTGGACTTTACCACGTGGTTGACGGGTTACCCCGGCAAAATTGAATTCTGTACGTCTGAGCCCAGGATGCGCGCATCCCGCCAGCTAGGGCCCTACGCGAGCGGGCGGCAGCGAATTCCGGAAGAATCGTCCCGCAGCGGTGGTTTTCTTGTGATGAGTCAGAACGCGGCTGACACGCCCCATCCCGTGGGACCGGAACTCTTGGGCCGGCTGCTCGATCGGCATGCGGCGGCGCTCGAACTCTATGCCGCCCAGTGGTGCGATTGCCCGGAGGATGTGTTGCAGGAGGTCCTGTTGGAATTGGTCCGGACGCGCAAGTCGCCGGAGAACTTGCTGGCTTGGCTCTTTCGTGCCGTCCGCTATCGGGCGATCAATGCGGGCCGGTCGCGCCGCCGCCGGGAACATCACGAGGCGGAGGCGGCCCGGAGCCGGTCCATGGTCCTCGTCGCGCCGCCGGACGAATCGCTGCCGCCGGAGGACCTGGCGGCCGCCATCGCGTCGCTGCCGGACAGCGAGCGTGAGGTCGTGGTGGCTCGACTTTGGGGAGAATTGACGTTTTCTGAAATCGGCCAAGTCACGGGGACCTCCGAGAGCACGGCCTATCGCCGCTATCAGGAGGCCCTGGCGCGGCTTCGGGAGAAGATAGGGCATCCAGCATGTATCCAGAAAAACGCACCGTAGATCCGGAGTTGGCCGAACTCGAATCCCAGTTGCAGCGATTCCGTCCCGGCCCCAGCCGCTTGGACCGAGACCGGCTGATGTACCTGGCGGGTCGCACGACGGTCGAAGGCGAGCGCGGGTTCGCGGGCGCAGGGTCCTTTGGCCGACGTCTTTGGACAGGCGCGTTCTGGGGCATGACGGCGGTGGCGGCGAGTCTGCTGGTCGCCCTGGTGATTCAGAGTCAGGCGAACCGGTTGCGGCCATCTCCCGTTGGCCAGCAGTCCCTGCCCGCGCTCGCGGCAGAGCAGCCCAGGCCCGAGCCCAGCGGGCACCCGGAGCTGCACAAGCCCCGCGAAGTATCACCCGCGGAGGCAGAGCCGTCGCGCCGCCCGACCGTCGCGCAATCGCCTGGCCTGGATGCCCGGCCTTTCCGTTTTCGTCGGCCAGACGAACTGGCTCGGAGGCTGGGACGGCTCGACTCCGAGCCGGCTTCGGACTCGCGGCCGGCTTTCCCCAATCAGCCAATGGCGGGTTCAACGGCCGAGCTGCGCAGGCAACTCGACCAATTCCAGCGTCTGACCTGCTTTCAGTACCGCAGCATGCTGCTGCAGGAATGGACGCGTCCGCCATACGGTGCCGAAGTCCCGTCCGCAAATCGCAATCCATCGGGGGCGTGAAACATGAGGTCTGGTGTCTCTGCTTCATTTGTTTTGGTTTTCCTGATCGTGGCGACGACCGTTGCCTACGGCGGCGAGTCTGCTTTGGGCGGAGAGGAACCGGCGATTCGCCTGCTCCTCTCCCCTGCACCTCCGCCCGTGCCCGCGCTGAAGTACCAACTGTTGCCGACGATGTACGAGCGCCGGCCCGGAAACGCCGCGGTCTTCTACGGCCGGGTCAAAGCCGAGCGCACCTCGTTTTTCACGAACCAAGAACTCTGGGACAAGATCGAGCGGGCCCAGGACGCGCCGTTGGAAGAAGTGCGCAGCATGGAAGGTCTCTTGACCTATGAGCCCTGGGTGCTCAAGGACTTGGAGCGGGCGGGGCAATGCGCGAGTTGCGACTGGCAATACCCGCTGGCCGAAGACGGCTTCGAGACGCTTGTGCCCGATGTGACCGAAAGCCGGAGGTACGCCAGGCTCTTGAACGCGGGGGCACGAAAGCACCTCGCCCTCGGCGAGTTCGATCAGGCCGTCCAAACGCTCAAGGTCGGCTATGCACTGGCACGCCACACGGCAGACGCGCCCATCATCACGCCTGGGCTCGTCGGGGTCTCGGTCACCGGCTGGATGTCCGATGGGGTGCTGGAACTCGTTCAACAGCCGGGGGCGCCGAATCTGTACTGGGCCCTGACGTACTTGCCGCACCCGTTCTTCGACGTGCGGCGAGCGTTTGAAGGCGAAATGCTGTGCATCGGCTACCAATTGCCTCAGTTGCAGCACGTTGATTCTGCCGTCAAATCCACGGAGCACTGGCGGAGTCAATTGCAAACCACGTTTCAGGTGTTCGAAGAACAACTTGGCAACTCGGAGGAGGACGTTGCCCGGTTCCGGACGATGATGGCACTGCGAATGCTGCGAGGTTATCCGCTGGCCAAGCGGGCGCTGATTGCCGGCGGGATGTCGCCTGCGGAAGTACACGCCATGCCCGTGGGGCAAGTCCTGTTGCTCGAATCCGCTCAGCAGTTCGCCGCGTGCCGTGATGAGCATCTTAAGTGGACAGAGGAACCGTATTGGACCGCTGCCAAGGGTTTGGAGGAGGCCGGGAGGAAGTCGGATCACGCCGACCGTGACTGGGGTGCAGCGCTCCCGGTGATGGCATTCTTTCCCGCCCACCAGGCCGCTGCGGCGGCATTCGTCCGCATTGATCGCCAGATCGCCATGTTGCGGGTCATCGAGGCGCTGCGGCTGTACGGGGCCGCGCATGCAGGCCGGCTGCCTGCGCGGCTGGAAGAGATCGCCGAAGTGCCGATCCCCGTCGATCCCGTCACCGGCCAGCCGTTCGAATACCAGCTCGAAGGTGACGTGGCCCGGCTCGGCGGTCCACGCCACGTCGGCCGGCCCTTGCGGTACGAAATCCGGTTCCGGCCGGAGGGCAGCCGTTAGTCCCTGGGTCAGTTTTGCGAGAGTGGGAGATAAAGCATGCGAACGTTTTTGACCTTGCTGGCGCTCGTTACTTCGGCCAACGCGATCACGGTTGCGGGGGCCGCGGAGCCGGCGATGCCGACCGGTGGTTTGGCGAAAGTGGCTCCCTACGTTGACGATTCCACACGCGTCGTCATCTCCGTCGATCTGTCACGCATCGACGTGTCTGTGATGCTGCGCATGCTGGTGCCGTCACTGCCGGACGGAACGTCGGTCGGAGCCGATCTGCAGCGTTTGCGAACAACCTTGTTGGCGGCCAAGATCAAGGATGTCTACGTGCTCGTCAGCCTGGCGGAACTGCCGCAGCAACCCTGGTTCCTTCTGGCTCCGTGTCCGCCGGACTTGGAGCCGGCAGCGTTGTTTGCTCAACTGCACCGCAAATGGCCCGTCTGGCTCGGCCGAGCCGAGGCCCAAACCGTGCGGCGGATCGACCGCGATGACACGGGGCCGATGTTGTTCATCGGGCTGGAAGAGACTCTCAAACGTCTGACGCACGCCCCGTTCCCGTCCCGGCCGGAGCTTGCGGCGTCTTGGCGAGCCGTCGAGGGGGCCCCGATTCGGATCCTGTTCCTGCCGACCGACGACGATCGGCGCGTCGTCGAAGAGTTGTTCCCGACGCTTCCCGAACGATTCGGAAGCGGTCCCAGCACCGTCTTGACCCGCGGCCTGCGCTGGGCGTCCTGCGGTATTGACGTGACGCCCAAGCGGTCAATCCAATTGATCGCCGAGTCCGCCGATCCGCCGGCGGCCGAGGCCCTGCAGCTGCACTGGACGAAGCTCCTGGCCGGATTGGTGCTGCCGTCAGGGCAATCACGTGTCGCCAGCCAGCCTACTGGCAGCCAGTTCGCCGGCCAGATCGAGCGTCTGGTGCCGGACGTAAACGGCCAGCGACTTGTGCTGACTCTGGATCAGCCAGGAAAAGGACTCGCCGCCTTAGAGGATTTCCTCGCCACGCGGCCTGTCGCCCAGATGGTGATCGGGCACTACGTGACACAGCAACTCCAACAACTTGCCTTTGCGATGCACAATTGGCACGACACCAACAAGCAGTTCCCCGCGCAGGCGAACTACGATGGGAGCGACAGACCATTACTAAGTTGGCGCGTACATCTGTTACCCTTCCTGGGCGACGAAGCCACCACGCTGTATCGCCGGTTCCGCCTCGACGAACCGTGGGACAGCGAGCACAACCGGTCGCTGATCCCAGAGATGCCGCAAGTCTATGCGCTCCCCGGCTCGCAGGTGGCGCGGGAAGGACGAACCTGCTACGTCCGTCCCGTGGGCGAATCGACGTCGTGTCCGGCCCGCCAGCCGATCGCCTTCCGCGACATCACCGACGGCACGAGCGCTACGGTCATGATCGTCGAGGTGGACGACAAACATGCCGTCGTTTGGACCAAGCCCGAGGATTGGACGTTCGACCGGGCCGATCCGGCGAAAGGTCTCGGCGGCCACGTCCCTGGCAGCTCGTGGTCCGTCTTCTGCGACGGGGCCCCGCACGTCCTGGAGGAGACTTTCGTCGACCCGAAGCAACTCAAAGCGGCCTTTACGCGCAACGGCGGCGAGCCGCTGGAGTTTCGCCGTCGCATTCAGGGATTGTCCCAGTAGTCACCCCTGGACGCGTCGGCACCAAGAACCGTGGACTGTGACGAGCAGTTCCGCTGTGCGACGGTCAATTGGATGTACGAGGCTGAATTCACTCCAGAAGAGACCTTGAAGCTGTTGGAGGTTGCCGTTCTTCTGGCCAAGGCTCGTCGCGATTGCGTGCTCTCGGATTTGGGCGAACGAATGGAGGCAGAGTGATGAGATCGGCTGAGGCAAGGAAAAACGCGGCCCATCGTTACAACGAACGTCTTGCGGATCTGGTTCTGCGCTGGCGGCGCACCCGGTTAATTCTCATGGGTGTCCTGCTCGTGCTAGCGGCAGCGGTTCATCTAGCGACACACAACATGATGGTTAGCCTGCCGTTCGTTGCCGGGGCGGTGGTCGTGCTTTTCTTCTGGCTCGACGCGAGCGAGCGCCTTCGGGAAATCCGCAAACGCAACTGGCAGCGATTGACGCCTTCCCGCTCCTCCCACGGCTCGCCCGCACAATCTGCACGCACGAATCCCGGAGCCGCCGGACAGCCGAGTTCCGTCTGATCCCACAGGTTTCAGGCCACAGGCACCAGGGAGCGTGATTTGCGCCGAAGCGTCGCTGTGGCATCCTGCTCCCAGAACCGGCTTCTGCGCCCGTGCCCGCGCGCCGCGAAACGGCTATCGAAGCGTGACAATCGGATACGCCTCGTTTCCAACCGACGGCTCGACGACCACGTACGTCTTGCGTAGACGAGCAAAGACTTTTTGTCTTGGCTGTACTCCGCTCGAACGAACTCAGCCTGGACGCTGAACCGTCCGCTGGCGTCCGTCCACACCTGGATTCCGTCCTGCGGGTCTTCCGCAGCGAGCGCCGCACAAGCCAACGTGAACCAGACCGCCAATCCTCGTGCCAATTCAGTTGCCATTGCAGTTCCTCGATCACCGGGTGACGTCGAAAGTTTGTAGCGTAAAGGCAGGAGCGTGTCCAGTTTCTGGGCAATTCACCCTTGACGCACCAGGACGTGTCCTTCAAATTTGATTTTTCGCGGCCTGGGCGTTCAGCGACAGGCAAACGCTCGTCGCCGCGTCATCGTAGAGTCTTGGTTCGTATCATGCGCGCCGTGCGTACATCACGGGCTCAGACGTACAGAATTCAAAATTGGCGGGGTACACGCTTCGACGGCAGCAACGACCAGACGCCGCCAATTTTGAATTCTGTACGTCTGAGCCCTTTGGTTCCGGCCCGCGGCCGCGTTAAGAGGTGGACTGTGCGCATAAAAATTCTGATCGCCGTTTCGCTGGCCTTTTCCGCCGTGGCCCCGTCTGCCAGTGCGGAAACCGTGTTGTTCGTGTCGCCGCAGGGCAACGACGCGTGGTCCGGGCGTGTGGCGACGCCCGCTGCCGACGGAGCGGACGGACCACTGGCCTCCCTGCACAAAGCGGTTGAGTCGTTGCGCCAGCAAGCGGTGGGGCAACCTCGGCGAATCGTGCTTCAACCGGGCGGATACTACCTTGAGCGGCCAGTGGATTTGGGGCCGGCGGGTTCGGGCCTGACCATCGAGGCAGCCAAGGACGCCCGGGCCGTGCTGTACGGCGGGCGGCGGATCAGCGGATGGCGCCGCGACGGCCAGCAGCTGTGGGCGGCGGACCTGCCGGAGGTGAAGTCGGGCAAGTGGGACTTTCGCATGCTCGCGGTCGCCGATCGTTTGTGTCCCCGTGCGCGGTTGCCCAAGGAGGGGACCTTCTCGCATCTCAGTGAATTCAACGTCCCCTGGATGAGCACGACCGGGGGCGGCTGGCAGCGGAAGCCGACGGCGGAAGAGTTGACCACGATGAAATACCGCCTGGAGGATCTGGGGCCGTGGCTCGATGTCAAGAACGCCGAGGTCACCGTCTATCACATGTGGGACGAGTCCGTGGTCGGGATTGCTCGGAATGACACCGAGCATCAGGTGCTGACGTTTTCCAACCCCGGCGGACATCCGCCCGGTGCCTTCGGAGTGAAGAAGTACGTCACGTGGAATGTCCGCGAAGGACTGACGGAGCCGGGACAATGGTATCTGGACCGCACGGCCGGCAAAGTCGTCTATTGGCCGCTGCCGGGCGAGGACATGGCCAACGTCGCGGTGGTCGCACCTGCGGTCGAGTCGATCCTGCGAATCCGCGGGCAGGCCGGTAAGCCTGTCCGCGACGTGACGGTCCGCGGGTTGACGCTGGCTGTCGCGAACACGCCGCTGGTGGCCGGCGGATTCGGGGCCGGCAACTTCCCAGGCGCTGTCGAACTGACCCACGCCGAGAATTGCCGGCTCGCCGACCTGGAAATCAAGAACGTCGCGGGGCAAGGTGTGCGGGCCGGAAATCTGAAGTCGTGCGAGATCGAGGGCTGCCACGTCCATGACACGGGTGCCTGTGGCCTGAAGTTCGGCGGCGAGTGTCTGGTCCGCAAAAACTTCGTCCACCACGTCGGCCGGATCTATCCCAGCGCGATCGCCGTGTGGGGCGGCGGGGGCAGCGGCCAGCCATGCACGATCGAGCGGAACACGATCCACGATACGCCGTACACCGCCATCGCCTGCGGCGGGGAGGGCCACCGCATTGAACACAATCGCATTTCTCGGGCGATGCAAGTGTTGCACGACGGCGCCGGGATCTACATCACCTTCTGCAAACGCGTCGTCGTCCGCGGCAACTTCATCCACGACATCGACGACACGGGCGGCTACGGCGCCTCGGCCTACTATCTGGACGAGCAAGCCGAAGACTGCCTGGTCGAAGGCAACTTGAGCCTGCGTGTCGCGCGGCCCTCGCACAACCACATGGCGCGGAACAACACGCTACGGGGCAATATCTTTGTTTGCGACGGTGACGCCACGCTGACGTTCCCGCGATCGTCCGACTACCGGCTGGAGAAGAACGTCGTGGTCGCCGGCGGCGCGATCCGGATCACGCGGCCGGAAGCGATCTCCGAGGCGGTGGGCAACATCGCGTTCAGCAAATCGGGCAAAGTGGAGGGAGTCAAGCTGGAAGCCTACCGTCAGGCCGGCTCCCAGCCGCTCGAGTCCGGGGCTGGCTGGCTGCTGGTTGATCCCAAGCTGGTCGAATACGAAAGCGGCCAAGTCCGTTTCGCCTCGGACAGTCCGACCGGCCACGCGAAGATCGAGGCCGTGGACGTCAGCCAGGCCGGGTGCGACGGTACGTGAATCCCTTCCGGCCGAATGGAACTGGCTTTTCTGCGCCGCCGCTGTTCGCCTTTTTGTGCCGCCTTTTCCGGTGCGGTCTCTTTTCCGGTGTACGCGCGAGCTTTCCGTAGTATAGTGGTAGTTGACGACCTCCTCTGCCCAGACTCACGGATTCTCAAAGCCCTGACACCCAGAGAGAAACGGGGGAATCCCGATGTCCGATCTGACGAAGCCCGATTCGACGCCGGTGTCGAGTCACTCGTCCGCCCCAACTCGCTTGCTGCGTGTGGGGGTGGCCGCGATGGATTTGCGTTTCGCCCACTGCCCCATCTTGTGCGGCCATTACAGCGGCGATGCGATCGCCGGCGCCGAATCGCAGATCGATCGATCGCTGGTCCAAGGCGCCTTGCGGCGTCGCGAGCGACTCGGCGCGTACGCCGGCGAAATCGGGACCAGTGCGGTGGTGCTGATTCCGAGAACGGAGAAAGATGTCCGGCGTGGGACTGGCAAGGGCGCAGTGATTGTGGGGTTGGGAGAGTGGGGCAAGCTGTCAGCCCGCGAGGTGACGGAGACGGTGCGGGCCGGTGTGGTGCAATACCTCCTGGCGAGCCTGGACTGCGAGGGGGGCCGCGCGGCGACCGCGGGCAGCCAGGGATCGGAACTTGCGCTGGCCAGCCTCTTGATCGGCTACAATTCGACGACGAACATCAGCGTCGAAGGGTCGGTCGAAGCCATCGTGCGCGGCGTGTGCGCGGCGAACCGGCAGTTCGAGGAGGCAATGGGAGCAAGGCTGTGGATCGGCCAGTTGGAGTTCCTGGAACTTTTCCTGGACGCCGCGATCACGGCCGCGAGTGCCGTGCGGTCTTTGCCGCGGCATTTGGAGCACGAATTAAAGGGACTTGGCACGCGGATCGAGGCGGCCGGGGAGTTGCGGGAGGGCGACGGCGTGCGACCGCGTCTGCAGGTCAGCAATCCGTTTGGCTATTGGCCACGGCTTATCGTCACGGACCCTGACCGCAACGATGAGGCCAGTCCGCCGCCGCCCGCTGACACGGTGCCGGCCAGGCGTCTGAAGTACGTCCTGCTGTCTGAGCGAGCCCGTGCCGAAGCCGTCGTACAGCAGCGTCAGCCGGGACTGATCGAGTCGCTGATCCGGGACGCGGTCGCGGACGGCAGCTTCCATCGCGACATTTCCCGGACGCTGTTCCAACTGATGCTCCCGCTCGACTTGAAGGGCGCCGTGCGACAGACCGAGCGGCTGCTGTTGGCCCTCGACAGTTACACGGCCGACCTGCCGTGGGAGATGTTGCAGGCCGACGACGAGCCGCTGGTGTTGCGGACCGCGCTGGTGCGGCAGTTCGTTTCGACCCGCCGCCGGCAGTTCGTGCGGAGTGTCGCGGCCAAGACCGCGTTTGTCCTGGGGGATCCCTCGACGGAGGGCTTCTTCGACCGCTTTGACCTCCCTCGCTCGTCACCCGGCCAGACGCGGTTGGAGCCGCTGACGGCGGCTCGCGACGAGGCCGAGACCATCTGTGGGACGCTGGAAAAAGCCGGCTACCAGGTCACCTTCCTTCCGCCGGACAGCAAGGCGGTCGCCGTGTTGAACGGACTTTTCGACGGGCCTTACCGCATTCTCGCGATCGCGGCCCACGGCTTGGTCAACGCTCCGGCGCGCGACGGCCTGGCCCGCACCGGCGTGGTGCTGTCCGACGGGATTCTGCTGACGGCGGCCGAAGTGGCCCTGATGGAAGTCGTCCCCGACCTCGTGTTCCTCAACGGTTGCCACCTGGGCGAACTTGGTACCCCGCCGCTGGCCCGCAACCAACTGGCCTACAGCCTGGCCCGCGAACTGATCGAAATGGGAGTGCGCTGCGTCGTCGCAGCGGGCTGGGCGGTCAACGATGCGGCGGCTTGCAGGTTCGCCGAGGATTTCTTTCAGGGGATGGTCGCCCAAGGCAGACCGTTCGGCGACGCCGTTTGGGAAGCCCGCAAGGCAAACTACCGGCAATACCCGGACTGGAATACGTGGGGCGCCTATCAAGCTTATGGTGACCCCAGTTACCGCCTGGACCACGAATGCCGCGAACCGGACGCAGTTTCATGGCAGCCGCTGTCGCCAAGAGAGCTGATCGACCGGCTGGAGAGGTTGCGGGTGGACCGCCTGCATGATCCCAAGCTGGAACTGACCGACTTGGCCGTCCAGGCCGACAGGCTGCTGGAGAAGTCTCCCATGCCCTGGCGGGACCTCCCGGAGGTTCAAGCCAAGCTAGGCGACTTATTGGGCGATTCCGGCCAGCAGGGTTTCAAGCAGGCCAGCGAGACGGCGCGCCCCACGTCCCGATCGTCGCCTGGTTCCGCGGGAGCAGCGGCTTCCGGCGGCAAGACATCCGGCCCGCCGACGGAGCTCTCATCCGCCGGCCCGAAGCGGCCGCGGAAAAAGCCGTCGGGACTGCAGTCGCGGGGCGGACGAAAACAGGCGACGAAGACTCGGGCGGGTGGAAAGAAGAAGCGGGGCTGACGGCGCGCTACCGGCCGTCCGGCTTGAGGACGATTTTGCCCGCCAAAGTGCCGGCCTTCTGCAACGTGTTCTGTTCCTGCATTCGATGCGCTTCGGCGGTTTGCGACAGCGGCAGGATGCAGCCGATTTGGGCCTGCAAGCGGCCGTCGGCGAACCAGCGGTTCATGTCGGCCGCACAGGCGTTCAACGCTTCCGGACTGGCCTTGAACATCGCGAATCCGTGCAGCGAGCATTCGTTGACGTAGAACGGGCCGACGGGAAACGGAGGCCGCGCGTCGCGTCCGGCCATCAGGATGATCCGGCCGCGCGGGGCCAGGCAAGAGACGATCGTGTCAAAGTCCGGTTCGCGCCGCGTTTCCCAAAAAACGTTGACCCCGTGGGGCGCGAATCGCTTGACCGCCGCGCCGATATCCTCGGTCGTGTAGTTCACCGCGGCATCGGCCCCCAATTCCAGGCACCGTTTCACCTTCTCGTCGGAACCGCCGGTGGTCAGCACGCGGGCCCCCGCCGCCTTGGCCATCTGGATCACCATCGAGCCGACGCCGCCCGTGCCGCCCGGCACAAAAAGGGTCTCACCGGGCCGGATCTTCGCTTCCCGGAACAAGCCCAAGTGGGCGGTGATGCCGACCAGCGCCGAACCGGCTGCCGTTTCGTCGGAAACGGAATTGGGCGTCGGGTACAACCAGCATTCGTCGATGGCGCAGTATTCGGCGAAGGTCCCCTGGCGTCCCAACAGGCCCTGATTGCTGCCCCACACGCGGTCGCCGATCTGAAAGCGAGTCGCCCCTGGACCGAGTTCCTCGACGACCCCGGCCACGTCACAACCCACGATGAACGGCTGGGGCAGCGGCCAGGCGGCCACCGTTCCGCTGCGGATGTAGGTGTCGATCGGATTGACCGCAACGGCGGCGACTTTGACCAACACTTCCGCGCCTTTCAGCGACGGCTGGGGAAGTTCGCCGTAAACGATGCTCTCCGGCGGACCGGTGCGTTCGACGTAAGCAGCTTTCATGAGTTTCTCGTCCAAGCGAGGGGGCAATCGGAATTCTGTCGGTCCCGCGGTGCCGCGATGGGATGCCTTCCTGCGTAACTTCCCTGCTCGCGAGCGTCATTGACAAACCTTACGATCAAGTTGGCTGGCGGCCAGTGCCCGCCTTCGATTATCAAAGACGTCTCGCCGATTCCAAGGGCCGACAGGCAGCCGGATCGCCGCCGGTTGGCCGCAGTTGGCCAACGGCGAGGTGCCGCGAGCAACCTTGACACGCTCCGGGCGGTTGCTAGAATCCTAGCATTCACTTAGTCCTTGTCCTATAAGAACTTGCTCCAAGATGAAATGCAATAAGTGTGAGAAGCCCGCGACGTTCCACATCACGGAACGCGTTGGAGGCAAGGAGCAGTGGGAAGAATTGCACCTGTGCGAGGACTGCGCGCGCGAATACCTCAGCCGGTCGAGCGAGCCCCAGGAATCGGAATCGTTGGCCAGTGCCCTGCTGCAGCACCTGAAGATCGGGCAGACGGCCGAAGAGTTGAGCAAGTTGGATAAGAAGACTTGCCCCGTGTGCGGAATCACCTTCTACGAATTCCGCCACCACGGCCGCCTCGGCTGCCCCAACGACTACCTTTGTTTCCAGGAACAGCTGGAGCAATTGGTGGAGAACATCCACGGCGCGACGGTTCACACAGGAAAGCGGCCCAAGAAATCCACGTGCATGCTGGACAAGCAGACGCAGTTGATCCGTTTGCGCCGCGACATGCGGGACGCCGTACATGCCGAGGATTACGAACGTGCCTCGGTGCTGCGGGATCAGATTCGAGAACTTGAAGACGAAGGTAGCTAGGTCGTGAGACTTGAAGAACTCGCTGGGAAGTGTGGCGAGTGGCTGCGTGGTTCCGGGCCGGAGTCGGATATCGTCGTCAGCAGCCGCATTCGCCTGGCACGCAACCTGGCGGACTATCCGTTTATCCGGAAATGCACCGGACTGGATCGGGCGGCGATTGAAAAGACGCTGCGCGACAAGTTCGCGCAGATCCCCGGCTTTCGCGACGTCGCCTACTGGGACGTCAACGGCTTGCCGGACGTCGACCGGCAGTTCCTGGTCGAGCGGCAGCTGATCAGCCGCGAGCATGCCGATGCGGACGGCGCCCGCGGCGTCGTGATTGACCCGAACGAGCAGTTCAGCCTGATGGTCAACGAGGAGGACCATCTGCGGATCCAAGTCATGCACAGCGGCTTGGACCTGCCCAGCGCCTGGGAGCAGATCAATCGCATCGACGACGTCATGGAGGAGCACGTCTATTACGCCTTTCACGAACGTCTGGGCTACTTGACGGCGTGCCCGACCAACGTGGGCACGGGGATGCGGGTCAGCGTGATGCTGCACTTGCCCGCGCTGGTCCTCACGCGGCAAATCGAAAAAGTCTTCCGCAGCTTGCACAAGATCAGTCTGGCCGTGCGGGGCCTGTACGGCGAAGGCTCGCAAGCGATGGGGGACTTTTACCAAGTCAGCAATCAGATCACGCTGGGCAAGACGGAAGCCGAGTTGATCCAGCAGGTCAGCGAAGTGGCACCGGCGTTAATCGAGTACGAACGCAAGGCCCGCCAGTACTTGGTGGACGAAAGTCGCCGCGAGTTGCACGACCGGGTGAGCCGTGCGTACGGCCTGCTGTGCACGGCCCAAACGATCAGCAGCGAAGAGACGATGCAGTTGTTGTCCAGCGTGCGGATGGGCGTCAATCTGGGGCTGATCCGCGACGTCGCGATTCCCACCGTCAACCAGCTGTTCATCCACACCCAGCGGGCCCATCTGCAGAAACTGCGCGGCATGGAACTGGATACCATCGAACGCGACATCGAGCGCGCCAATTATCTGCGCCGGCACCTGAAGGGCGGTTCTACCAGCGACGGACCGGGACAGAACTGAGCGCGCGACCAATTTGCGATTTCCGAAGCCGTCGCGTAACGCGGCGGGCTCCCAGGCCCATCCCGCCCTGCGGCCAACCGCCCGCCCCGCGGCCGCTGTTATCCGGCGGCGCCGGGCCGAGCGGTCAGCTTCCGCGCGCCGCCCAAGTGCGTTTCCTGAGTCCTGCCGTCAGCTCCGGTGATCGGCACCGGCCCGCTGCCGTGCAGGGAAAACGTCGATGCCGCGTTCGTCGCGACGAGCGACAATGGCGTTGACGGACACGCGCCGCCAGGAGCCGCAGCGAAGCATCCTTCGAGACACGATGGTCGCCTCATCAAAGCAGCCATCACACTCCGTGCAAATGATCAGCAACAGACGCTGGACAGGTATCCGCCTGTTGAAAAAAAGACGCGCCTGTCGCAACAAACGAAACAAGTGAAACAGGGACAGGCACCTCGCGGGCACCTCGTGGTAGTCGTTTTTCCCATCGTTGTTCCAACGCCGCTCGGAGCGCCCTTTTTCCGCAGTCGTTTTTTTCGAACGTTGCTAACGGCCCGGCGGTGCTCCCGGCTGACGCTGGGCCGCGTCGATGAATGCCAGCATGTTCTCCAGCGGCACGTCGCCTTCGACCGCGTGCGCCGGGGCAAAGAGATAGCCGCCGGCGCAGCCCGCGGCCAGCAGGCGTTCGGATTCGCGCCGGACGTCGTCTGGCGTGCCAAACGGCAGCGTCCTCTGCGTGGACAAGCCGCCCAGGAAGGCCAGGCGGCCACGGTAACGTTCCAACAGCGAAAATACGTCCATCACTTCCGGCTGAAAGGGGTTGAAGCAGTTGACTCCGGCGGCGACCAGGTCGTCGAACAATTCGTCGACGTCGCCGCAGGAGTGGATCATCACGTACTTGCCGTGCGCGTGGCAGAAGCCGTACAGTCGCCGCAGCACGGGCAGGATGAACTCGCGCCACAGAGCGGCCGAGAATTGCAGGCCCCGCTGTTGGCCCCAATCGTCGCCGAAATAAACGGCGTCGATGTCGTACTGCAGGGCCTCGCTGATCTGTTCGAGATTGTAGTCGGCGATCGCGTTCAGCAGTTCGCGGACAAACGCCGGATGATCCAAAAAATCGATCAGCAGGTTTTCCATGCCGCGCAACGTCCACGCACGCTCGTACAGCGAAAAACCGATTTGGTACACTCGCCAGGAATCGCCTTCGCGCGCCAGTTTGTCCGGAATGTCGGCAAAGAACCGCTGATCGCGAGGGTTCGGGAACTCGTAGCCGCGCAGCGTCGGTTCCGCCAACACGCAGCCCTTGACGATGCCGATATCCTTGTCCACGCTGCGGTCCCACACGACGCCGAACACATCGCGCACGCACTCGTCGCCAAGGTCCTCAAAGAATCCGATCTCCGCGCCCAGGCCGAGCAGGTGGTTTTGCAGGATCGGCTCCAGTTCGGCCGTTCCGAAATGCTGCTCCAATTTCTGGCGAGCTTCCTTGGTAAAACCGAAGTTCCACGGCACGTAGGCGGGCTGCTTGCCATCCAACACCCGCCGAATGACTTCGCGTTTTGTCATCGCCCCCCCGCCTCTGCCGCCTCTTCCGTGTGTCCGGAGCCGAAGGAAGCCTCCGACTACGACAAGCATGTTCCGCACAACGTAACCCTCCGAAAAATCGCTGGCAATCCGGGTGACGGGCCGCTTCGTGGGCCGACAGGCGGTGCCTAGTCCGCTGGCTCACCCTTCGATTTTCCCTAATCCCCCTTTCAAGCTCGGCCGACAACAATTAGACTTTGCGGTTTCCAGAAGTCAAAAACTGCAGTTTCCGACGCGTAGAAGCCAGGAGCTTGCGAAAAGCCCGGTTTCTCAGACCTCAAGGAGCGGGCACCTGCCGCCCGCCAAGGCTTGAATCGCTATGCCGAAGCAAAAGACGCACAAAGGGACCAAGAAACGTTTTCGCCTCACGGCCAAGGGGCATGTGAAGCATCGACATGCGGGAACTAGCCACTTGCAGACCCGTATATCGAAAAAGCGCAGGCGAAATCTCCGTGGGACGACGGTTGTTCATAAGACCATGGAGGCGAATATTCGCCGTGCTCTGGCTGGCAACAGCAACTGATCGGGTTGGCTGCGAATGCGGCCCCGGCATTGGCTGTGGAACTAAGGGCCCGCTGTGGGATGAAGGGCCCGCTGTGGGATGAAGGGCCCGCTGTGGGATCAGACCCCGCCTGCGTGGGCGGATTTTGAAATCGGCTGCAAGGTCGGATCGGCGCTTGCATAAAGGAGCCACTTTTTTACCGCGTCGTGGGCACCAAACGCCGCCTGCAGTTTTGGGCGGGGCCTGACGGCGCTAACGCCACGGGATGAATCGTCATGCGAACGAAGAGCGGGTGGTCCAGCAATCGGGCCAAGAAAAAACTGTTTAAGCGTGCCAAGGGGTATCGCGGCGGTCGGCGCAAGTTGCTGCGGACTGTCAAAGAGACGTTGATTCGGGCAGGCGTTTTCGCCTATCGGGATCGGCGGAACAAGAAACGGAACATCCGCCGGCTGTGGATTGTCCGCGTCAATGCGGCGGTGCGTCAGCGGGGCTTGCGGTACAGCGAATTCATCGCCGGGCTGAAGAAAGCTGGCGTCGAATTGGATCGCCGGACGCTGTCCGAAATGGCGATTCACGACCCGCCGGCGTTCGATCAGGTGGTGGACAAGGTCAAGCAGGCGTTGGCGGCGGCTTAAGGCCAGGTCGTTCGGACTGAATTCCTCAAGAGATAGGTCTTGGACAACAGGCCTATCTCTTTTTTTGTTTTGACACACCGGTCGATGGGCAAATCTATGGCACTGGCGGATTTCACCAAGCAGTTGGACGCGTTGGCGACAGAGGCCGTGCGGGCATTCGACTCGGCCGCCACCGCCGAGGCGCTCGAGGGGGCGCGTGTCGAATTCCTGGGCGCGAAGCAAGGCCGGCTGAAAGCGGCGCAGAAGGGCATGGGCACGATCGACAAGTCCGATCGCCCGGCCGCCGGCAAGCGATTCAACGAGGTCAAGGAACAGATTGAGTCGGCGTTCAAAGCCGCCTCCGAGCGTTTGGCCGCTGCCCCTGTGGCTGCCGTTAAACAAGGTCCGCAGTTCGACCCGACGGTGCCCGGCACGCCGTTTCGGATCGGCCGTCTGCATCCCATCACCCAGACGGTGGAAGAACTGAAGGACATCATGGGGCGACTGGGGTTCTCGGTCGCGGACGGCCCGGAGGTCGAGGACGAGTGGCACAACTTCGAGGCGCTGAACATTCCCCGCGAGCACCCGGCGCGCGACCCGCTGGACAACTTCTATCTGGCCACGGCCGCCGCAGCGACGGGCGGCAAGACGGGCTTGCTGCGCAGCCAGACGAGCACGGTCCAGATCCGGGTCATGGAGCAGGCGCCGCCGCCGGTGCGGATCATCTGCCTGGGGCGTGTCTATCGACCCGATACGGCCGACGCCACGCACTACCCGATGTTCCACCAGATGGAAGGCCTGCTGATCGACACCCAGGTGACCATGGCGGACCTGAAGAGCGTCTTGCGCTTGTTCGCGACCAGTTACCTCGGCCGCGACGTCCACATCCGCTTCCGCCCGTCGTTTTTCCCGTTCACGGAACCGAGCGTCGAGGCGGATTTCCACTGGGACGGCCAATGGATCGAATTCGGCGGAGCCGGGATGGTCGACCCCAACGTGTTGAAGGCCGTAGGCTACGATCCGGAGAAGTACATCGGTTTTGCCTTCGGGTTGGGCGTGGAACGCCTCTGTATGCGGCGGCACGGGATTACCGACATTCGCGAGTTCTACAAGAACGACGTCCGCTTCCTCCACCAGTTCTAGCAAAAAGGGGTCAGGACTGTTTTCTGAAAAAGAATCCTGACCCCTTTTCAGGTGCAGCATGTTAGTTTCCTGGAAATGGCTCCAAGACTACGTTTCTCTGCCGATGTCGCCCGACGAACTCGTCGAGCGGCTGTCGATGGCCGGGCTGAATTACGAAGACCGGAAGGCGGTCGGTGACGATCTGCAGGTCGACCTGGAAGTCACCAGCAACCGGCCCGACTGCCTGGGGCACATCGGGGTGGCTCGCGAAGTCTCCGTGCTGTGGCAGACGGAACTCCGCTCGCCGCCGCCCCAGCCCGCCGAGGCCGGCCCGCCGGTGACCGAGTTGACCAAGGTGGCCATCGAGTGCCCGCACCTGTGTTTCCGCTATACGGCCCGCGTGCTGCAGGGCGTGCGGATCGGCCCCAGTCCGCACTGGCTGGCGGATCGGCTGGCGACGATCGGGATTCCCGCCATCAACAACGTGGTGGACGTCACCAACTATGTGATGATGGAATGCGGCCAGCCGCTGCACGCGTTCGATTTTGCCAAGCTGGCCGGGCCGCAGATCATCGTCCGGGAGGCGCGGCCTGGCGAGTTGTTTGAGGCCATCAATCACAAGACGTACCCGCTGGAACCGGGCATGTGCGTGATCGCCGACGCCCAGCGCGCGGTGGCCCTGGGCGGCGTGATGGGCGGAGCGGACACGGAAGTGTCGGACGCGACCGCCGACGTGCTGATCGAGGCGGCCGACTTTGCCCCGCTGTCCATCCGCACCACGGCCCGCAAACTGACCCTGCACAGTCCTTCGTCGTACCGTTTCGAGCGCAGCGTGGACCCGGTTGGCGTCGATTGGGCCAGCCGCCGCTGCTGCGAACTGATCCTGCAGTTGGGTGGCGGACGCCTGGCTCAAGGCGTGATCGCGGTCGGGCAAGGGACACCCATCCGCGAGCCCATTGTGCTGCGGCTGTCTCAATTGCCGCGCGTGTTGGGGATCGAAATCCCGGCGGAAGAAGTGCAGCGAATCCTGACTGCCCTGGGCTGCCAGCCGGCGGCGCAAGACACGCGGTCGGTCACCGTGGTTCCGCCCAGTTGGCGGCGCGATCTGACGCGCGAAATCGATTTGGTCGAGGAGGTTGCCCGCGTCTACGGCTACGAGCGGATTCCCGAGGACGTCGGCGTGCCGATGGCCCCTTCGCACCGCAGCCATGAGGATCGGGTGCTGGGCAAAGTGCGGCAAGTGCTGCTGTGCGCGGGCTTTGACGAAGCGATCACGGCCAGCGTGGTCCCGGAGGAGTTGGCTGCCGTTTTCAGCCCGTGGACGGAGGCCCCGCCGCTGCAGACCAGCACGCCCATGCTCAAGGGCGCCGACCGTTTGCGGCAGAGTCTGATCCCCAGCCTGCTGGAGGCGCGGCGCGTGAACGAGTCCTTGGGCAACCCGGTCATCGAGTTGTTCGAGACCGCCCGCGTGTTCCTGCCAGTCCAGGGCGATCTGCCAGGCGAACAGGGGACGCTGGGCATCGTCTCCGGGGGCGACTACTATCACGTCAAAGGCGTGATCGAGGCCGTGCTTGCCGCCCTGCGTCCGGGCACGCCTCTGGAGGCGCTCGATACGCGGCAGCCGCTGCTGGACGCCGTCAAGTCGTCCGAACTCCGAGTGCAAGGCCGACCTCTGGGCTACCTCGGCGAGCTGTCTGCCGCCGGCTTGCAGCAGGCCGGATTGCGCTCGTCGGCAACCGTCGCCGAACTTTCCCTGCCGGTGCTGGTTGACTTGGCCAATCTGATTCCTAAGTACGCGGAACAGAGCCCCTATCCGGCGATCGAGCGCGACTTGAACTTGATTGTCGACGAATCGGTGCGTTGGGCCAGCCTGGCGGAAACCGTCGGGCAGTCCGTGGGCGAGTGCCTGGAGCGTGTCCGTTACCAGGAGATCTATCGGGATCCGAAGAAGGACGGCGCGGGCAAGAAGCGGCTGCTGTTTTCGATCACGCTGCGTTCCCGCCAGCGGACGTTGACCAACGAGGAAGCCGACCAGATCCGCCAGCAGGTCGTCGCCGCCTGCCACCAGGCACACGGCGCCGTGTTGCTGGGAGCGTGACGGGCGGACCGGCCTGAAGGCCTGGGCGGCGGGCGCGTCAGGATTCGCGGGGCAAACGGGCTCAGACAGCACGGAGGGCGGACCGGGCTTCGACTTCTTTCGGACCGCGATCAGCTCTTGGCAGACCGCGCCGGATGGCCGTCTTTGGTCCGCCACGCCGGCGTCTTGGTCCGAGGCCAGTGCGGCGGCGGGCCCCACTTGCCCAGGTCGGTCGGCTCCCCGAGCATCTGCTGCCAGGCGGCTTGTTGCTGGTCCGTCAAGACCTGGCGAATGCGTTGTTCCGGCGAGGGGCCACTGTGGTCGCGTTGGCCGGGTGGTCCGTGAAACACGTCCTCGCGGATGGTGTAGATGGCGGACCGTTGGGCGCTGGTCAGGGCCAACTGGTCGGCCACTTCGGGAGTGGTCAGCGCCCAGACGCCTTGACGCTGCAGCACGATCTGACTCAGCCGTTCCCGTTGCGCCGGTTCGAGGGTTTCCTCGAGGGCCTTCAGGGTCTGGTCCAGGTGGTCGCGGAACGTCTTCCGCATCTGGGCTGGATCGACGTTGGCTTGGTTCCACGATTCCTTGTGGAAGTGGTCCTGGGCAGCGACGATCTCGCGGATTCGGGAGATCTGGTCGGGGCGCAAACCTAGATGGTTCTGGACCGCTTCCTGGCGGACGAGCATCAGGGCCATGCCGCCGCGCATCACTCCCAGGCGGAAGTACATGGAAAACAAGCCGCGCCGCAAGGCCTTGTCGAACGGGCGCTCGCGGACCAGTCGCTCCTGCGTCGCCAGGGCGTCCTCCAGCGCGGCGCGGGCTTCGGGCGTTGAGCCGATCGATTCCAGAATCTTGGCGACGCGCAAATGGCTGGCCGCGAGTTCGGCCTGCAGCGGCGGGTTGTCTCGGGTTTGTTCGATGAATCGCTGGTAGTAGGGCAGACTGGCCAGCAAGACCGCTTGACGAATGTCCTCATCGTTCTCTTTGGCGGTCAGATCGTCGATGCTGGCCTGCACGAACGAGTCCAGCATCTCGCGGGCCTGCCGGAAACTCTCTTCCGCCAGTTTCCGCTGCTCGGCTTCCTCCTGCAAGGCCGCCGCCGTTTCCGCCTGTTTGCGAGCCACTTCCTCGTACGCGGCCCGCGTCTTGGAGCGTTCGCGGGCGACCAGGATATTGCTGACGGCCAGTCCCACGACGGCCAGCAGCAGGACGGCCAGGCAGGCGGCCACGACTTGCTTGTGCCGCCGCGACCACTTGTTCAGCCGTTCCATCAGCGACGGCTTTTTGGCGCGGATCGGCCGGCTGTCCAGAAAGCAACTCAAATCGGCGGCCAGATCCGCAGCGCTGGCGTAGCGATCCTGAGGCTCTTTGGCGAGCGCCTTCAGGATGATTGTCTCCAAATCGGCGGGAATCGCCCGGTTGATGCGGCGGGGGGGAACCGGCTCCTCCAGCGTGACGCGAGCCAGCAGCTTTTCACGGGACTGGCCGTCGAACAGCGGCCGCAGCGTGACGAGTTCGTATAGCGTGGCGCCGAGCGAGTAGATATCGGTGCGATGGTCGACCAGGGTGTTCTGGCCCAGGCTCTGTTCCGGGCTCATGTAGCGGTACGTGCCGACAATGTCCCCGGAGCCGGTGAGATCGGCGTCGCTGCGGAGCCGCGCCAGCCCGAAGTCCGTCACCCACAGGTTTCCGCGGGCGTCGACCAGCAGATTCGCGGGCTTGATATCGCGGTGGACCACATCCAGGTTATGCGCGTGCTCCAACGCCTCGGCGGCCTGAACGCCCAACCGGGCCACGGTCCTGAAGAAGTCTGCCGCTTTGCCCGTGGAAGCCGTCGAGAGCACTGCCGCCGTCTGCGTGCGCGGGGCGCCGGCCGGGACGCGCGGGCCGGATTCTGCCGCGCTGGACGCCCACAATTCCGCCAAGACATGGGAGTTTTCTCGCGGCGTTGGTCGCGGCGACGATCCGGGCGGTCCGGAGCTTCCGTCCAGCGGCGCCGCAGCCTGCTGCCACTGGGCGATCACGTCGGCCAGGCTCAACCCGTCGATCATCTGCATCGCGTAATAATACACGCCGCGTTCGCAGCCCACTGCGTAGACCGGGACAATGTGCGAGTGGTGCAGGCGGGCCGCGGCCAAAGCCTCGTTTTTGAACCGCTCCAGCCGCCGGTCGTCCAGGGTGGCTGCGAAGGGCAGTACTTTCAACGCCACGCGGCGGCGCAAGGAAATCTGCTCGGCCTCGTACACAATCCCCATGCCGCCGCGGCCGATTTCCCGCAGGATGCGGAAGTCGCCCAAAATTCCCTCGATGCTGGCAGTCGCACTCGCGGTTGCCGCCTTCGTCGCCCGCGAACCGTGCATGACCTGCAGCGCCGGCAAGACGTCCCGCAGCACTTCCCCCACTTCGGGATAGCGTTGGACGTACGCCTCGACATCCGGCGATTCGCCTTGCTGGACGCGCTGCAAGTACTCGTCGGCCGCCTCCGCGACCATCAGTTCCTGCGGCGAGTCTTCGCTGTCGTCGTCGCGCCACGCCTCGGTCATAGCTTCGACTCCGTGATCCCGTCGGCGGCCAGCAACCGGTGCAGCCGCAACAGAGCGCGTCCGTGCCGTTTGCGGGCGGCGGCCGCCTCGATTTCCAGAATGCAAGCGATCTCGTCGTAGGACAGGGACTCGAACGTCCGCATCAGCAGGATTTCGCGGTCGATCTCCGGCAGGTTGCCCAGCGCGGTGCGTACCCGCTGGGCCAACTCCGCTTTGCCGACCTGGGCACTAGGCGATTCCTGGTCGGCCAGCAGCTGTTGAGCCAGCACCAGCGAGGACTGTTCGGGCAGCGGACACTCGTTCCGGACCGCCCGGCAGGTCGCGTCCAGGTGGCGGCGACGCATCATGATTAAACGTTCGTACGCCATCTTTCGCAGCCACAGATGAAAGGGCATCGGTTGCCGCCGCAGAAACTCGGGCAGCCGGCGAAACGCTTCCAGTTGCGTGTCCTGCACGACGTCGGAAGGATCCAGCCGGCCGCGGAGCGCCGGATCAAAGCGGATACTCACTGCCTCCTTGAGCGCCGCTCGGTGGCCGGCGAAGAGCCGATCGAACACGGGGTTCCCCTCGCGGACTTGCCGCAACAGATCGATGGTCTCGTCCGAGTCCGGCTGCACGTCGCTCATCGATCCATCCTCTCTCCCAACTGCCCGCTCCAACCATTTGTGACCGCTTTGCAGCCTGTGGAAAGAAAAGCTCTGGCTCCGCGCTGCGCCGGAGGAACGCCAGGAAAAACGTCCACCGCCAGAGGCTTGTGTTTTTTTGTTTTTCTGGTGTGTCCTCGTTCTTTCAACCGGCTCTGCGTCCACGCTACTGCAACACGGGGCCAGCGTCAAGATTCCGGGGCACCCGGCGCTGTCGCGGGCCGGCGGCGGGCGTCCCCAACGCAGCCGCCGAAACGGATTCCGGCGAATCGGTGCGTCCAGCCGTCACAAAAGGCAGGTCGTCGGCAGGTAAGACCGCACGGGAAGCGGCCCTTGCGCGCTTCCCGCCCAGACGAAATCTCTCCGGCACTGGCCGGCTCAGACCCAGGAGTTCCGCAGGATGCACGCCGCCGAAATCCTCCTTCGACGCGGCCTGATCGACCAACAGCAGTTGGACCAGGCGCGTCAACACAACAGCGATTCGATCTTGGACGCCGCAGTCGCCTTGCGTTTTGTGAATGAAGAGGACGCCCTGCGCGCGGTCGGCGAGGAGGTCGGACTGGAGTACGTCGACCTGGCCCGCTTGGACGGCGAGACCGATCTGAAGCCGCTGCTGAAGGATTTCCCACAGCGTCTGATCTACCGCCAATCGCTGTTCCCGATCCGCCGCTTCAACGGTTCCCTGGTCGTGGCGACCAGCGATCCGTTCGACCTGTATCCGCTGGACGAAGTCGGCGCGGCCACCGGACTGTGCGTGACTCCCGTTCTCGCCAGCCGGCAAGAGATCGCCAAACTGGTCAAGAAGCACTTGGGCGTCGGCGGCGAGACCGTCGACAACCTGGTGGCGCAGACCGAGGACGATGACGGACTTGAGTTGCTGGAAGCCATCGAAACGGACGGTTCGGAACTGTGCGAACAGGCCCAGGAAGCCTCGGTCGTCCGGCTGGTGAACGAAATTCTGCTGGAGGCCATCGAGACGCATGCCAGCGACGTGCACTTGGAGTCGCAGCCATCGGGCCTGGTCCTCCGCTACCGCGTGGACGGGATGCTGCAGCCCCAGCCGCTGCCGCCGGAGATCAGCCGTTTCGAGTCGGCGATCGTCAGCCGCCTGAAGATCATGGCCCGGCTGAATATCGCCGAAAAACGGTTGCCCCAGGACGGCCGGATCAAGCTCAAGGTGCATGGCCGCGAGGTGGACGTCCGCGTGTCCGTGATCCCCATGATTCACGGCGAAAGCATCGTGATGCGCATCCTGGACAAGGGCGCCATGGTGTTCGACCTGCGGTCGCTGGGCATGGACCAGCGGACCTACGAGGTCTATCGCCAACTGATCGAACTGCCCCACGGGATCGTGCTGGTCACCGGCCCGACCGGCTCCGGCAAGACCACCACGTTGTACAGTTCGCTGCTGGAGATCAACAAGCCGGACGTCAAGATCATCACGACCGAGGATCCGGTGGAGTACCAGTTGCAGGGCATCAACCAGATCCAGGTTCATTCCAAGATCGGCCTGAGTTTTGCGCATTCGCTGCGGAGCATCCTGCGGCACGATCCGGATGTCGTGCTGGTCGGTGAAATCCGGGATCTGGAGACGGCCGAAAACGCCATCCAGGCGTCGCTCACCGGGCACCTGGTGTTCAGCACGCTGCACACCAACGACGCGGCCGGCGCGTACACGCGACTGGCGGACATGGGCGTCGAGCCGTTCCTGGTGTCCAGCACGGTCGAGGCGGTCATGGCCCAGCGACTGGTCCGGCGACTGTGCGAGCACTGCAAACAGCCGGTCCGCCCGCAGCGGGACGAACTGCCGCCGGATTTTCCTTGGGAAGACCTGAACGGCGCGCCCGTTTATCGTCCGGTGGGGTGTCGACAGTGCCGCAATCTGGGCTATCACGGCCGCGTCGGGATTTACGAGTTGCTGGTGACCACGGAGGAAATCCGGCGCCTGGCGCACGACAATGCCAGCTCGTGGAAATTGAAAAAGGCCGCCGTGCAGGAAGGCATGACGACCTTGCGCATGGACGGCTGGAAGAAGGTCGTTGCGGGCAGGACCTCGGTGGATGAGGTCGCCCGAGTGACCAAGGGGGACCGCGTGGTCAACCTGTGAGCAACGATCCTCGCGTCTGCGGCGGAGGTCGGTGCGTCCCGTTTTTTGAGTTCCTACAACTCTCCTGGTTCTGAGTCAAGTGAAAGGAAAAGTGATGAAACGATTTTGCACGATGGTCGCGGTCATGTTTGTTCTGCTCGCGTTGGCCAGCGATTCCGCTTGGGCGCAGCCCGGCGGGCGGGGCGGGTTCCGCGGAGGCCCCGGTGGCTTCGGTGGAACCCCGAATCTGCTGGATCTGGCGAATATCGAAGCCGTCCAGAAGGAGATCGAGGCCCAGGACGAGCAACTCGCCGGTATCAAGAAATTGAACGACCAGTTGCGCGCCGAGCGGGAGGCCCAGCGCGGCCAGGGCCAGCGAGCCAACTTCCAGAACATGTCGGACGAAGAGCGGCAGAAGGCCTTTGGGGAAATGCGCGAGCGGCGCGAAAAGCAGACGGCCAGCGCCAACGCGAAACTGGCGGAAATCCTGCTGCCGCATCAAATCAAGCGGATCGAGCAAATCAGCCTGCAGACGCGCGGCCTGGCCGCCTTGAGCGATCCCAAGATCGCGGCAGAACTGAAGATCAGCGACGAGCAGAAGAAGAAGCTCGAAGAGGCCCGGAACGCCAGCATGGAAGCGATGCGGGCAATGTTCCAGGGCGGAAACCGCGACCAGGACCGCGAGCAGATGCGGGCCAAGATGCAGGACATGCGCAAGCAAGCGGAGGAAAAAGTCTTGGCGGTGCTGACCGCCGACCAGAAGGCGCAGTTCGAGAAGATGAAGGGCGAATCGTTCCAGATGCCGGAAGGCGCGTTCGGGCCCGGCAGCCGGCCAGGCCGTGGCGGCGAGGCCGGTCGTGGAAACCGGACGCGACGTCCCAACAACTAGCCTGCCGCACGAGTGCGGGCCGGCGTGCGCCAAAACCGAGAATCGTCCGGCAGCCCGGCTGCTGTCCAGCAGCCGGGCTGCTTTTGCGCTTCCGGTCGGCTTGCGTGCCCGCGCCGCGCCCAGGCGGATCGCTGATGCAAAAATGGGGTGACAGAAGTCTGTCGGCAGAAGAGCAGCCTTCCTCCTTTCATCTTTCTGTCCGCGTCTCCCGCCCTTTTGCCGCTTTCACGTTCGGTTCCCTGCCGCTAGCACCAAACGGAAAACGGCCGCCGAAAGTCGCCGTCTATCATGCGACGGTCGCGCGAAATGGGGTCAGGCTTACAGAATTCAACTTTGGCCGAGCTTGGTGCCAGCCTACGGTGTGACGCTGATCGGCCAGAATTGAATTCTGTAAGCCTGACCCCGGCACCGAAACCGTGAACTGATCAACGACGCGGAAAAGTGCCGGAACCCCCGTTTGGCGCCAGCATTCCGCTGTGCTGCGGGCCCCGCTGCGAGTTCTGGCGCCGGCCAGCCTCTCGTCTTCGCGCGATTCGACCGGCACCGCCCGCAGAATCGTTAAAGCCGTTCGATTCTAACACTCGATAGAACACAGGTGGCGGATTCCGCGGCAAGGGGTGTTCCCTCGCGCCGGTTCCGCTCGGGCTGCGAATGGAGTTGAAGGGATCACCTTCGTGCTGGCGGACTCTTCAGTACGCATATCCTGCTGGACGGCGTGCGTCATCGCGTTGGGCGGGCTGTTGGCGGCCGGGGGCTGCAGCCGGCAGCACTATCGCGTCCAGGCGGATCGCGAAGTCCACGAGCTGGTCACGGAAAAATCGAACGACCCCCGTTGGGCGATCTGCGACTTCTCGATCGACATGGATCCCCGCAGCCGCTACTTCGATGCGGCTGACCCGGATCGCCCGCCGATGCCGCCGGACGATCCGGCGTCGCACCAGTTCATGCGTTGCGTGGATTCCAAAAAGGGTTGGCCGCATTGGCACGCCAACGGCGAGCGCGTCGAGTTGGAAAACCCGCATTGGCGGGCGGAGTTGGCTCAGTACGCCCCCATGAACGAGAAGGGCGAGGTCGTGTTGGACGTCGATACGGCCCTGCGAGTCGCCTACATCCACTCGCCGGACTATCAAAACCAGTTGGAGACGCTCTACTTGTCGGCCCTGGACGTGAGCACCGAGCGGTTCCGACTGGACACGCAGTTCTTTGGCGGCAACACGACTCGGTACGCCCATTCGGGCGGCCTCAACCCGCCGCGTCTGTCGCGCGGAGTGGGCGTCCTCCCGGCGGTGCAAGGCGCCGATTCCAGTACCCTGACCACCACGACGGAGTTCGAGTTGCGGCGGAGGTTCGCCACGGCGGGCGAACTGCTGGTCGGTTTCGCCAACTCGTTCGTTTGGGAGTTCAGCGGCGGAGATGCGAACCTGACCAGCTCGCTCGCGAATTTTTCGCTGGTCCAGCCGCTGTTGCGGGGTGCCGGGCGGCACATTGCGTTGGAACAACTGACGATTGTGGAACGCGTGCTGTTGGGGAATCTGCGGGCCTTCGAACGGTATCGCCAGGGCTTTTACACGCGTGTGGCGATCGGCGAACTGGGCGTCTCCGGCCCGTCGCGGCGCGGCGGGTTTTTGGGCGGGACCGGCTTGACCGGCTTCTCCGGCACGGGCTCCGGCGGGCTGGGCGGCGTGGGAGTCGCGACCGGCTTTGGACGCACCGGAATCGGCGCCTCCGGCGGCGGCACCGGCGGCGGCGCGGGATACGCGGGAGGCGGCGCAGGCACCGTGGGCGGGTTCCTCGGCCTGCTGCAACAACTGCAACAAATCCGCAACACGCAAGACAGCCTTAACCTGCAACTGCGCACCTTGGCGCTGTTGGAGGCATATCTGGACGCGGGCGTGATCGACCTAGTCCAGGTCGACCAGTTCCGCCAGAACATCGAAACCGAACGGGCCACGTTGCTGCAAGCCCAGAACAGCCTGCTGCTGGCACAAGACAATTACGTCACCGGGACGCTGGGATTGCCTCCCGACCTGGGCATCGCCATGGACGATCAGCTGATCCGACAGTTCCAGTTGGTCGATCCGCAAACGACGGCGATGCAGAACCGGATCGCGGATTTCCAGGAAGAACTGGGCGAACTGCCCGACGAGCCGGACCAGGATGCACTGCAGGATTTGTTGAAACGGCTCGTCGCGCTCCGCCCGCAGTTCGACGAGCGGTTCGTGCAGGTCGAGCAGGACCTGGCGCGCACGGAAAACACGGCGCAGCAACGCGAACACGCCATGACCGCCCCCGAACGCAGCCTGTATCAAAAGGACCGCCGACTGCTGGCCGACTCCCTCGCGGAAATCCGCCAGCGATTCGAGGCCGCGGTGCCGAAACTGGGCCAGTTGCAGACCGGGTTGGACACAGCCACGCGCCGGCAGACCGCCGCGGGCCTGGTCGTCTGGCTGGACGACCAGTATCGGCTGGCCGGCGAGTTGACCCTGATCCAGGCCCGCGCGCGGCTGGAGGCGATCCTTGTCGAGTCCGTCGAGATGGACGCGGAGACGGCTTTTCAAACGGCGCTGGCCAACCGCTTGGACATCATGAACAGCCGCGCCGCGCTGGTCGATACGTGGCGGCTGATTGCCTACAACGCCAACGCGCTGCAGTCCCGCGTGGATGTCGTGCTGGATGGAGACATCTCGACCTCCCGCAACAATCCGTTGAGCTTCCATTCCAAGACGGCCACCGTGCGGGCCGGTTTGGAGTTCGACGCGCCCTTTACCCGGCTGCTGGAGCGGAACAACTATCGTCAGGCGCTGATCGACTATCAGCAGGACCGCCGCCAGTTCATCCAGTCCCTGGATTCCGTCCACCGCGATATGCGGCAACTGCTGCGGCGTTTGAACGAACTGCGCGTCAACCTGGAGATTCAGCGGCGGGCCGTCGCGATTTCGATCCGCCGCGTCGATCTGACGCAAGAGCAGTTGAACAAGCCGGTGCCGCCGGCCGAACCGGGCCAGGCGGCAACCCAGTTCGGCCCGACGGCCGCGCTGGACTTGTTGACGGCCCTGTCCGACCTGCGGAACACGCAAAACAACTTCATGAGCGTCTGGCTCAACTACTATGCCACCCGGATGCAACTGATGCGCGAACTGGGCTTGATGCAATTGGACGAACAAGGGCGCTGGATCGATACGCCCCTGACGCGGTCCGACCAGCCCGCCACGGAGGCGATCGCGACCCCGCCCGCGGTTCCTGTCGAATGGATGCAATTGGCGAATCAAGAGGAACCGCCCGGCCCGTGGGCAGCGCCCGCGGTGTACGTTGATCCAAGCGGAATGAACCCGAATCCGTCCGCGCCGCATCAAGCCGAACCGAGCGGGCAAGGGGCAGCGCCTGCGGCGTATATGGCGGCAAGCCCAAGGGCCCCGAATCCGTCCGCGCCGCATCCGGACGCCCCGTTCGGCCGGTGGGCGGCGCCTGCGGCGTACCTTGATCCAAGCGAAATGAACCCGAATCCGTCCGCGCGGCAGGCCGTGGGCCCGGCCGCCGCTTGGCTGCCCCCGGCGGGCAGTCGCCAGCAAGGGGCTCCGGCCAATCGCTGAATTCGACCGGCGGCGCGGGTAACCGCAATTCCTTCGCGCCGCGGCGGTGTTACAATAGCCTACAGCCGCGGCGGCCCGGCGGGGTCGGCCGCGGTCCGTGGCGAAAGCAGGGCCAGGCCCCGCGCGGCCTCATTCCGCCTCGGCTCGCCGGCCCTGCTGCAAACGACCTTACCCAACCGCCGATCCTGCGGGGGCAGTGTCATGTCCAACACGAATTCGGAATTATTTGACCTGGACCGGGAGGAACAGGTTCTGTCTGATCCCCTCCCGCCGTCTGGCGGTCTCGGCCGCTGGATGCGGCGACTGGTCGCAGTGATCTTGGGCCTTGTGCTCGTCGGGGGCGCCGTGTACGCCAGTTCGTTGGCGTTCAAATCGGCGGACGACGGCCCGGCTCCGTCGATGCTCACCCACGCCGTCCAGCGCGGCGAGATGCTCGTGACGGTCACCGAAGACGGCAATGTGGAGAGCGCCAAGAACGTCGAGATCAAATGCCAGGTGGCCGGAGGCAGCTCGATCCTGTGGATTGTCAAGGACGGCAGCCAGGTGAAAGAGGGTGAAAAACTGGTCGAGTTGGATGCCTCCCAACTGGACGACCAGATCAACGCTCAGAAGATCACCTACGAAAAGGCCCGCTCGGCGCTGGTCCAGGCCGAGAAGGACTTTCAGGTCGCCGAGATCTCCGTGAAGGAATACCTGGAAGGCACCTTCAAGAAAGAACTGCAGGACGCCGAGGCCCAAATCACCATCGCCCTGGAGAACCTGCGCACCAGCCAGAACATGCTGCAGCACTCGCAACGGATGTTCCGCAAAGGCTACATCAGCACGCTGGAGTTGGAGGGACAGCAGTTCTCGGTCCAACGTTCTCAGCTGGAACTGGATTCCGCCCGCACGGCCAAGGATGTGCTGGAGAACTTTACCAAGGTCAAAATGATCGAGGACTTGCAGAGCAAGGTGGAGACCGCCAAGGCCAAACTGGAGTCGGAAAAAGCCGCCTTTACGCTGGAAGAGTCGCGCCTGAAACGCCTGGAGGATCAAAAAGGATTCTGCCTCATCAACGCCACCCAGGACGGCATGGTCGTGTATGCCAACGAACAGATGGGAGGCATGCGCGGCGGCCAGCAGGGACCCCAGATCGAAGAAGGCGCGGCCGTCCGCGAGCGGCAGACCATCCTCCGCCTGCCCGACCTGTCCCAAATGCAGGTCAAAGTAAACGTCCACGAAACCAAAGTCGAACAGCTGCGCGTCGGCATGAGGGCCCGGATTCGCATCCTGGGCCGCGAACTGCAGGGAGCGGTGCATTCGATCGCGAACCAGCCCGAACCAACCAGCTTCTTTTCGGCCAGCGTCAAGGAATACGCCACGATCGTCAGAATCGACGGCCAGCCGGAAGGCTTGCGGCCCGGCATGACGGCCGAAGTGGAAATCCTCGTCGCACATCTGAAAGACGTCCTGACGCTGCCCGTGGCGGCCATCGTCGAGCAGCGCGGCAAATACTTCTGCTGGGTTGCGACGCCCGGCAAAGTCGAACGCCGCTCGCTGGTCTTGGGCCTGAACAACGACCGGTTCGTGGAGGTCCAGGACGGCGTGAGCGAGACCGACCAAGTGCTGCTCAATCCGCGCGCCGTCGTCGCGGAGGCTCGGGCTGCCGGCGAGGAAGCGGAGACCAACCGTGTGCGGGAGCAGTTTGGTGAAGCGAAGCCCGGCGCGGCGCCCGAACCGGACACGCGCCGCGGACCGTCCAAGGACTCGCCGAATGCCGGCGGCGGGCCGGGAACTCAGGCCGGCGCTGCCGGCAGTGGTCCCAACGCTGCGTCCGGCGGGCCGGCCGGCGGCGGGCCAGGAGGGGGTCCGGGCGGACCCGGCGGCGGATTCGACTTGATGGCGTCGGACAAGGACGGCGATGGCAAGATCAGCAAAGCAGAAGCCCCGGAGTTCATGCAGGCCTTCTTTGATCGCGTGGACACCAACGGCGACGGCATGCTCGACAAGGCCGAAATGGAAGTCATGCGCCAACGTCGCGTCTCCGGCGGAAGCCGCGGCGGGTCGAGGAACCTGATGCAATTCGACAAGAACGGCGACGGCAAGGTGACTGCGGACGAGGTTCCCGCCGAGATGCAGGGAATCCTCGAACGCGCCGACGCCAATCAAGACGGGGCGGTCGACGCCGCCGAAATCGAACAACTGCGCAGCCGCTTTCCGCCGGGCGGCGGAGGCGGTCCGGGAGGCGGGCCCGGCGGCCCGTGAGGTGCTCGGTTGAGGTCCGTTGCAGCCGAGAAGAAACCGGTTCCACCCTGCGGACCCGCAGTCCAAGAAGCTCGAAAATGAAACTCGCAGAACGCCGTTCAGAGGTCTGAGTCATGATCCGTCCCGTCCTGATCACCCTTCGGCTGGCCGTTTACAGCCTGCTGCTGCACAAGCTGCGCACGGGCCTGGCCGTAGTCGGGATTCTGATCGGGATCATGGCCGTCATCTGGCTGGTCGCGATGGGACAGGGCGTCAGCTACCAGGCGCAGAAGCAGATCGAAGACCTGGGCGCACGCAACATCATTGTCCGCAGCGTGAAGCCGTCCGACCAGGGCTCGACCGCCTCCGGCGGCGGCCGCTCGTTCTTCCTGGAGTACGGGCTGCTCCGCGACGACTTCCAGCGGATCGTCACCAACATTCCGCAGGGTGTCATCGAGCAAGCGGTTCCGCTGCGCGAAATCCGCAAGGAACTCCGCCGCGACGATCGCACGATCGAAGGACGCGTGGTGGGATGCACGCCGGAGTACTTCGTGCTGAACAACCTGCAGATGGAGCGGGGACGCTTCCTGGAAGACCGCGACGGCCAGCCGCCGGACAACGTCTGCGTGTTGGCCGCCACGGCCGCGGAGAAGCTGTTTCCGCTGGAAAATCCGCTCGGCAAGAGCATCCAGATCGACCGCGATTTCTACGTGGTCATCGGGCAGACGATCCGGCGCGATCCCACGGCGGCCATCGGCGGCAGCCTGGACTCGCAGGACTACAACCTGGACGTGTACATCCCCCTGGAAACGCAGCGCTGGCGGATCGGCGACATGGTCTTCACCAGCCGTTCGGGCAGCCGCGAGGGCGAGATTGTGCAACTGAGCCAGATCACGCTGACGGTTGTCGACAAGGACTTGGTGTACGAGACGGCCGGGATCATTCGCGCGTTGTTGGACAAGTACCATCCCAAGCAGGATTTTGGCGTCGTCGTGCCCCAGGAACTGCTGCGGCAGGCCAAGTTGATCGAGATGATGTTCAATCTGCTGTTGGTGATCATCGCCGGCATCTCGCTGATCGTGGGCGGGATCGGCATCATGAATATCATGCTGGCGACGGTCACGGAACGGACGCGGGAGATCGGCATCCGCCGCGCGCTGGGGGCCAAACGGCGGGCGATCATCCAGCAGTTCCTGGCCGAGTCGGTCGTGCTGACGGGCGTCGGCGGCCTGCTGGGCGTAGGCTGCGGTTTCCTGGTCGGCCCGGCCGTCCGGACCGTGCGCGACCTCGCCCAACGGCTGTTCCCCGACATGATGTCTGCGCTGCCGCCGGTGATCATGGAGTTGCAGCCGCGGATCGCCTGGTGGTCGATCATCGCTTCGCTGATCATCTCGATCGGCGTGGGCGTGATCTTTGGGCTGTATCCGGCGATGCGCGCGGCGTACATGGATCCGATCGAAGCGTTGAGGCATGAGTAAACGCCTTACCCGTAAAGTGGGCAGCTTGCCTGTCGTTTCCGGCTGACCGCCGGGAAGCCTGTCCCGCGGGTGGGCTTGGCCAAAGTGGGTAAACAGAAGACATGGCCCTGGCACTGCACGTCGAAAAACTCCGCAAGGATTATGTCTTGAAGGGCGAGACGGTGCATGCCTTGCGCGGCGTGACGTTCGAGGTGCAGAGTGGCGAGTACATTGCGATCATGGGCCCTTCGGGATCGGGCAAAAGCACGCTGCTGAATCTGCTGGGCTGCCTGGACCGTCCCACCTCGGGCAGATATGTGCTCGGCGGCCGCAATGTGGCCCAATTGGACGACAACCAGTTGTCGGACGTGCGCGCGGCCAACATCGGTTTCGTGTTCCAGTCGTACAACCTGATTCCCCAACTCACCGTGGTCGAGAACATCGAAGTCCCGCTGTACTACCAGGGCCGGTTGAACGCGGCCAATCGCCGCCGCTGCCGCGAGTTGGCCCGCCTGGTGGGACTGGGCCAGCGGTTGAGCCACCGCCCTTCGGAACTGTCCGGCGGCCAGCAACAGCGCGTGGCCATCGCCCGCAGTCTGGCCAACGACCCGTATTTCATCCTTGCCGACGAGCCGACGGGCAACTTGGATACAGCGACGAGCGTCGAAGTTCTGGACCTCTTCGCGAAACTGAACGCCCAGGGCAAGACGATCGTGCTGGTCACCCACGAAAACGACGTCGCCGCCCGCTGCAAACGCGTCCTGCGACTCCGCGACGGACTGGTAGAATCCGACGATTTGAACCGGGCCGGTTGATCGAATTCCAAGGCGGCAGCAGGCGGAAACAAATCCCGTGGCCAGGCGGTCTTCCAAGCGGCACAAGCCGGAGAAACCGCCAAATCGCGTGCCTGACAGCGTTTCCCCCTGGACAGCGGTGGGGAGCCTAGTGTTAAATACCAAGTTGTTCTCAGCGGTAGCGACGTTTCGCGAAAAGGGGACAGAACCCTTTTGCCGGATTAGTGCGCTGTCAGGCATCGCTTGATGGAAAGGAGCGGAATTCATCACGCCCCCACGGGGGACGAAAATCCGACCGCCAAGCCGTCAAGTGACGATGGACAGATCACCGGTCGTTTGTTCCCTTTTGGGAATGACGAGAATCGTTGATTGGCCGCAAAGAAAATCTGTTCGCATTCGTTATTCTTTTTTGGGGAAGGGGTTTCTATGAATTCGAGACAGAGACGTAGGTGGGCGTTCACGCTTGTCGAGTTGTTGGTGGTGATCGCTATTATCGGAATCCTTGTCGCGTTGCTGCTGCCGGCGATTCAAGCAGCGCGCGAAGCCGCACGCCGGACGCAGTGCAGCAACAACCTGAAGCAACTCGGGATCGCCATGCACAACTTTCACGACACGTACAAGAATTTCCCGATCGGTCAGGCCAACGAAGACAACATCTATTACTCCTGGGGACCGTATATTCTGCCCTTCATGGAGCTGCAGTCGGTTCAGGACAACATGAAATCCGCCGGCGCCTGGTTCGGGTATCTGAAGTCTGGAAACAACATCGACATGCACGGGTCGATCGGAGCTTATGGGTCATGGACGCTGCCCAGTCCGCATCCCCAGTCCAGCTCAGACTCATATCGCAATTTCTTCCAAACGTCCAACAATCACGGCGGGATGGTCGCCGAGGAGTTTCCTGCCTTCATGTGCCCCAGCGACGTGTTGCCCAAAGAGGACAACAACGGATTTGGCAAGTCCAACTATTGCGCTTGCGTTGGCGACGATTCGCCGTGGCAGGCACAGTCGGCCAAGTCGTGGGGGAGTCCTAGCCGGACCCAGCAGACGGGCATGTTCCGCCTCGCGCAGAGCAACGACTACACCCAGGTTGTGGGCATGGCAGAGGTCACCGATGGAACGAGCAACACCATCATGATGGGCGAGGTGACCGAATCGTATTTTATCAACCCAACTGCGATCAGCAGCTGTTTTCCGCTTTGGGCAGGCAGCAACAACGATGGGGGTGGCCAGTGGCGTATGAATGCCTGGGGCCGCTTGTGCGGTCCCGTCTGTTCCATGAACCAGAACTATAAAATCATCGGGAATGTTCAATGGAAGGACACCGGCCTGACGGCCTCCGACTACAGTTTTTCCAGCAAGCATCCGGGCGGGGCCCAGTTCGTGCTGGGTGACGGGTCGGTGGTGTTCCTCCAGGATTCGATCGACACCACGTTGTATGCACGCTTGGCCGCGATCAACGACGGAAACCCGGTGCAAGTTCCGGGACGGTAAGCAGCGTGCGGAAGGAGTTCTCGGCTGAAAGGAAGCCCGGCTTTGGCGAAAAAGCCGGGCTTCTCTGCTGGCCTGATCTTGCAGGACTCCTGATCTTCTTCCCAGCGGTTGCGGCGTGCGAGTCGTGGTTGGATGTTTCATGTCTTTGCAGGAGATGGGCTTTGATGAACGGCACGAATCGACAAGCGTTTTCGTTTTTCTCTCTGGTCAGCGTCGGTTTGCTGGTGACGTTACTCGGATGTGGCGGAGGAGGCGCCCCGACGGGAAAGGTTTCGGGCAAGGTGACGGCTGACGGCAAGCCGGTAACCAGCGGCAGCCTGACCTTTGCCCCTGCTGATGGGACAGTCGGCAAGCCTGCGATCGCCGCGGTAAAAGCTGACGGCTCCTACACGCTGTCGACGTACGCTTCCGGAGACGGGGCGGTGGTCGGTCGCCACAAGGTGCTCTATTCCCCCGGAAGCAGCGAGTCCGGTCAGCAGGAGGTTCAGATCCCGGAACCCGGCAAGCACGACGAGGCCAAGCCGGCGGAGGTGCCCTTCAGCGGTCTTGTCCCCAAGGAAGCGGAGGTCGAGGTAAAGGCGGGGACGAACGAGATCAACATCGAGCTGGTGCCGCAACCCGCGACTCCCGTCCACGCGGAGCAGTAAACTGGATTGCCGGGAGTCAGTGTCCCGTGCCCGTTTTTATCCATGAAACGCAAGGCCGGATGTGTCGCCGCGGGTACCTTGACCATCGTCCTGACGGTGGCGTACCTGTGGATCGCACGGACTAGCACGGACGTCGGACCGGCGAACGGACGCGTGGTCTCCGACGACGCCTCTTTGGCAGGGGACACCACGAAGCTGGCCGGTTCGGAGGCAGCAGAAATCCGAATCGGCCCTTCCGATCCTCCTGAGCCTGCAGCGATCGATCCCCAGACGCCGCATCCTCTGCTGGGCGAAGCCGACCAGGCAGTCCTGGCCGACGGGCGCGAGCCTGTTCGCTCGACGGCGGGACCGGAGGTGAAGGAGACGATGCGGGCCGTCATTCGCGCGGCGGGCGACGCTGGGGCGCCGGCCGCGCTGACCGTCGACTATCCGCAGGACGGAACCGTCTTTCCGCCGGAGATCGTTCCTCCCACTTTCCTTTGGCACGAACCGGATGCGGAGGCAGACTCCTGGCTGATTGCGCTAACCTTGGACGACGGCTCGCAGCCCGTCTACATTCTGTCGGCGGGCCACCCGCCGGCTGCCGGCCCCATTGACCCGGCGGCGGTTTCCGAAACCAACGAGATCTACCGTCCGACGCCCCACCAGGCGTCTGCCAGAAGCTGGACCCCCGATGGCGAAGTCTGGGCGGCGATCAAACAAGGTTCCGCGGGGCGGGCGGCGGACATCCGCATCGTCGGCTTCCGCAGCAGCGATCCGGCCCGAATCGCCTCTCGCGGCCGAATCTCGATCACGACGTCCGAGGAGCCCGTCGGAGCGCCGATCTTCTATCGCGACGTGCCGCTGGCCCCGTCGCTCACCGAAAAGGGCGTGATCAAGCCGCTGGCCGAAAACGCGGTGGCCCTGATCGGCTGGCGACTGCGAGACATCTCGAAGCCCGACAGCCGGCTGCTGCTGACCGACGTGCCGACCTGCACCAACTGCCATTCGTTTTCGGCGGACGGCAAGACGCTGGGCATGGATTTGGACGGCCCACAGGGGGACAAGGGCGCTTACGTGGTCGCGCCGGTCACGCGCGAGACGAAATTCGAGACGAAGCACGTGATCAGCTGGAATTCGTTTCCGGACAAGCCGGAGGGGCAGAAGACAGTTGGGTTTCTCTCCCGGATCTCGCCCGACGGGCAGTATGCCGCAACGACGCTGAACGAGTCCGTGTACGTGTGCAACTTTATGGACTACCGGTTCCTGCAGGTGTTTTTTCCGACTCGCGGCACTCTGGGGTACTACAACCGGTCCACGGGAGAAATCAAAACTCTGCCAGGGGCCGACGACCCCAAGTACGTCCATTGCGACCCTGTCTGGAGTCCCGACGGCGAATACCTGGTGTTCGCTCGGGCCGAGGCGAGAGATCCTTATCCGAAAAACGGCAAGCTGGCCGAACGCGCCAACGATCCTGCCGAAACGCAAATCCAGTACGACCTGTATCGGATTCCCTTCCGCGGAGGTCAGGGCGGACCACCCGAGCCGATTGCGGGAGCCTCGGACAACGGCATGAGCAACACGTTTCCGAAGGTCTCGCCGGACGGCAAGTGGCTTGTGTTCGTCCAGTGCCGCAACGGCCAGTTGATGCGTCCGGACAGCACGCTGTGGATCGTGCCTGCGGCCGGCGGCAAGGCCCGGCGCATGCGGTGCAATACCAGCCTGATGAACTCCTGGCACAGCTTTTCGCCCAACAGCCGCTGGCTGGTATTCTCCTCGAAAGCCAACACGCCCTACACCCAGATGTTCCTGACGCACCTCGACGAGGACGGCAACGACAGCCCCGCGGTCCTGGTTCCGAACTCGACCGCCGCCAATCGGGCGGTCAACATCCCTGAGTTCGTGAACGTCCCGTACGACGAGCTGATGAGCATCGAGATCCCGGCGCTGGCCTACTATCGGCACGCCAGTCGGGGTGCCCGTTTGAGACAAGAGGGGAAGTTCGACGAGGCCATCGCCGAACTGGATGCAGCGATCAAGCTGCAACCCGACTTCCACCACGCGCACGTCGAGGTGGCGATCGCACTTGCCCAACAGGGAAAGCTGGACGAAGCCCTGGAACGTCTGAACAAAGCGTTGGCACTCGATCCCCGACAGAGCCGGGCGCAGGGCCACGCGGGGATCGTTCTGGCGCAGAGCGGGCGACTGGACGAGGCCATCGTCCACTTTCAGAACGCGCTCCAGATCGATCCCTACTACCGAACGGCGCATCTGAACCTGGGAAGGGTCTACGGCGAGCAGGGCAAGTTGGAGCTGGCGACGGTCCATTTTCAGACGGCCGTGGAACTGGACGACCAAGATCCGGTGGGACACTTTGAGTTGGGAAGAGTCCTCTTCCAGCGAAAGAGACTTGCCGAGGCGATCGACGAATTCAAGAAGACGATTGCGTTGGATGCCGAGGCGGTCGACGCCTATCTGCTGTTGAGCAAGTCGCTGGTGATGCAGGGAGATTTCCCCTCGGCCGTTGCCGAGTTGAGAAAGGCCACGGCGGTCGATGTCAACAATGTGCGGCCGATGGCCGACCTGGCGTGGCTCTTGGCCGTCTGCCCCGACGACGAAGTCCGCGACGGGACGGAGGCTGTCGAATTGGCCCGGCGAGTCTGCGCCGTCACGAATTACCGCAGTCCCGTGCTGTTAAACACGCTGTCGGCCGCCTATGCCGAAGTGGGCAACTTTGCCGAGGCCATCGCGACAGCCACCAAGGCTCTGGCCTTGGTGGACCCGAAAGACACCGTCCAAACGCGTTGGATTCAGCACAACCTGGAATGCTACCGGGCCGGCAGACCGTGCCGCCCGGGTCCGCAAGACGCGTCGAACTGAGTTGGCTGCAGCTACTCCCTGGTGGGCTGCCAAGGCTCGCCACGGCCGGCTCCTCCGGACGCGCCGCTGACCGCATCCACCTCAACCGCCCGGTCGGAGACGACCGCTTGCGTCAGGATCTCGCCCGTCACGGGCACAGGGCCAGTGATCAGTTCGGGAACGCTGATGGTCTTGAGCAGCGCCTCGTAATGCTCCGGATCGCGCTGAGGAACAAGCCACGGCTTGTGCGATTTGCCGGCATCGTCCACAAAGCTTAGGTAGCACCGCGTGAAGAGGCCGCCCCGGCGCTTGCTGCTGAAAGCGATCCAGCGGCCGTTGCTGGACCAGGAATGCCATGACTCGGAGAATTCGCTGTTGACCTCCAGCTTCGTGTACGCGCCGGTCCGCAGGTCCAGCAGGTACAGATCGCTGGACGGCTGATAGACGGGAAAGCCTCCATAGCGGCACATGCAGAACAGCAGGAAGCGTCCGTCCGGCGAGATGCGGGGTTGGAGAATGCTCAGTCCCGTCTGCTCGGACGAAAGCACCGGCTCGGGATCGCCCCAGTGGTCCGCCGCCAGATCGTAGCGGATCCGCATCAAGTCGTACTTGACCTCCGCATATCGTGCCGGCGGCACCGGATCGCCGCTGTTCCACAGGATCGGCGCACTGCAGTAGTACAGGTACTGTCCATCGGGGGACCAGGCGGGGTAGTTCTCCAGTCGCGTCTTGTCGGCGGCGCGGGGCACGATCTTCACATTCTGAGCATCGAGCAGATAGTACGCCAGGCCGGCGTCCACATCCATCACGTCCCGGACCTCCGCCGCGGCGGCGTGGAAGAACTGCCAGACGCGGTTGATCGAATAGACCGCCAACCGGCCGCTGGGATGCCAGGCGGTGTACCCGAATCGGGCTCCGATCTTCTGGACTTGCCCCTCGTTGACCAGGATCGCGCTGTGGCCAAATTCCTCGCTTCTGACACCGATTAACATGCGGCCGGGGTCGTTGCTGGCGAAGCTGTGGCAGTTGACGCAGCCCGTGCCGAAGGAGGTTCCCTCCAGCACCACCGATTCGCGATAGCTTGTTAGATCGCGTTGCCAGACCGCGACCTCGCGCCACTTGTTGTGGACCGGCGGTATCAGCCGATAGACGAGGTGACTGTCAATGTCCTGTTCCGCGATCCGATTGACGACGGTCCGGTAGCGGCGCCATTGGCCGTCCTGCTCGGCGTAGATCTCCCAACGCAAGTCCTTGCCGCGGTTGGCCGCCAGCATCGCCCGCCAGCGGTCTGCGGGAATCGTGATCTTCGGCGAGCGCGAGACAATCTCGAACGGCGCACCGGCTTCGGCTGCCGTGCGGACGAAAAACCGTGTGCCTTCCTCGAGGATCGAGAAGTTCAACGGGGCGATGTTGGGAGGGATCGTGATGCCTGAGTAATCGGGCCGGATCTGCGGCAGGCGGGGCACCGCGAGCGCATCGTCCACGGACGGACGCCCAAGTCGTCCCAAACTCCACGCCCCGCCAATGACAACGGCGATGGCGATGGCCGCCAGCAGGATTCGACGGGATTTCCGCGTCATGGGATTACAGGCCCGATTTACCAAACCGGTAATAGAAGAAATACGAGTCGCCCAAGCCCGCGCCGACGGCTTCCTGGAACGCGCGGTCGCGGTCCGGTGTTTGCTTCAGGATCTCGAAAAACGCCTTCGCTCCCGCCAGCGTTTCGGGGGCCAACTGCAACTCGCCGGCCGGGAGCGGTTCGCCGCGGCCGACCGCGTGCAGCAGCGCCGCCTCTTGAAAGTGCCGGGGAATCCGGCGATATCCGAAGCGGGCCAGATGCCGCAGGTTTTCAGCGACCTTGTCGGGACGCGCGATGCAGAGGTAATGGGCCAGAAGCAACTCGAACGCCATCCTGTTGTCCGAATTCTGCTCCAGAAGCCGCAGCAGCGCGGCCTCGTAGTTGACGATCAGAAAGGCCCGGTCCTCGACGGCCATACATCGGCGAAGGTGCCGCACGCGAGGATCGCTTTCGAAATGCGGGTCTTCGTCAAGCCGCCGCAGCAACGACTCGGCTGCCCGGCGGTGAAACGGTTTGCGGCGCAGAGCGTTCAAGAAGACCCTGGCCGTCTCCGGCCGATGTTTGACAAGGTTGATGACCGCCAGGTGCTGCAACATCGCCGGCATGTCGCCCTCCAGCGCGAACGCCTCGTGCGCGCATTTCTCCGCTTCGTTGACCAAGCCGAGTTCCAGAAAAAAACGGCTCTCTTGGAAATAGGTATGGGAGTCTTTGCCCTCCAGCATGTCGTACTCGACGACGCCCGGAGCCTGCGGGTAACGGAACATCTCGTCGCCAAGCCGACCGGTGTGATACAGCGCCAGCATCAGGTTGCGGTTATGGCGGCTATCGTACGAGTGCTCCGGCATCTTGGCCGCCGACGCCAACGCCTCCGCCCACCTTTGGTGCTGGCAGTAGTAGTCGCACCGAAACGCTTCCATGCCATCGGTGTGCAGCATCAGGCGGGCAATCGCTCCGGCCGCCAGACAGACACCGGCCAGCTTCATGCTCCATCCCGACGCGCCGCGCCAGAAAGACTGGGCACCCCGGGCCGCACGCGTCGAGTCGGCGACCGACGACGCCGGAGGCCGCGGGCGCGCGGACCTGCGGGCGAGCACGGCCCGCGGTAGAGCGGCTCCGGCCAGTACCGCCGGAAAGTACAGATACAGCGCCAGGGCGTAACGCCAGTTCCACAACGCCAGCTCCGGAGCCGGGACCAGAAAGGACTCGGCGTAGGTTCGGCCAAGAGGCAAATGCAGGAGCACTCCGCCGACAAGCCACGGCATGGCCAGCCCCACGAGCAAGGCTGCCAGGCCCATGAGCGTTTGCCGCCGGATCAGGACGCTGTCGATCGCCACCAGGACCGCGAACAGCAGGCTTGCCGCGCCCCCGACGTAATAGGCGGCCAAACCGAGGACCGCCAGGGCTGCCGCCGCCTGGCCCGCGCCCCGCGCCGCGATCCGCAGATACAGCGCAAAGCACGCCAAGCCGACCAGCAAAGACAGAAGGATCTGCAGCGGATGGCCGTACTTGCCGAACAACACCAGCAGCAGAACGGCCGGACCGTAACGGATCACCATCCCGCGAGGCCGGCCGGCCCGGCCGGTCAACACATCGACGCCCCGGCACGTCGTCCACGCCAGCGTGGTGACGATCAATGCGCCCACCCAGCCGAAACAGAAGAACGGCGACAGCAATCGAGCGACGTACTCGACCAGGCCCCCCGGCCGGCTCGCAAACGGTTGGAAGAAAGCCGCTCCGGTCGAAAAAGAGACCGCGTGATAGGGCGTCAGGATGCCGATGGTGTGGTGGATCAGCCGGGGATCGATAACCAGCCAAACGTAGAGATAGTACAGCAGAAAAAACACACCGGTCTCAACCTGCCCCCGCCAGGTTCGCCCGCGCGTCACGTCGAGACGGTCGGCTGCTTCCGCCGCCTCGTGCATTGGGGTTTTTAGAAAGTTCGGCACCAACCTGCCATCCCTCGTGTCCACCGCGCGATCGGACTTCGACCGGATACGACCTGGGGCGATTATATCCCAGCCGCCGAAAGCCCGGAAGCCGGACGGCGTCATCGGTAGGCCGACCTGTCTGGTCCGGGCGTCAGAGGAAACGGTCAGGGACCCGAGATGTCGCGGAATTCCTGCTCGAATCGCCGGACCAGATCTGCCCGGCCGCTGCGCCGCGCGAGTTCCACGGCCCGGCGGGCGGCCATGATCGCGTCCGGACGACGGCCCGCCTGGACGTAGGCTCGGCCCAGAATTGCCAGGAATTCCGGTTGGCTGAACTGAGTCAGTTCGCACGCTCGTTCGGCCATGCGCACGGCCGCCGGGTAGTCGCGCAGCTCCCGTTGCGGACAGGTGGCGCGGATCAACGCGGCTTGCGCCAGGGCAGGGGCAAAGTCCGGTTCCAATTCCAGGACACGGGCGTACTGCGTTAAGGCTGGCTCGAACTTTCCCTGGGCCTGCAGCGCCAGGCCCAGGCAATGTCGGGGCGATGTGTCGGCCGGATGCAGGCGGACGGCTTCCTCCAAGCTTTCGACGGCCTCCGGGTTGCGACCCAAGTGCAGCAAGAGCATCCCCAACGCAAAGTGAGCCTCGAACAGTTCCGGGTCCAGTTTCAGCGCCGCCCGATACGGCTCGACGGCCTCGGCCGCGCGGCCTTGTTTCGTCAACGCGGCCCCCAGATTGCGCAGGGCTTCCGTGTTTTTCGGGTTCAATTCAAGCGCCTTGCGGCACGTCTGCACCGCCCGGTCGAGGTCCTCGAATTGGATGTTCGTTTGTGCCTGTCGGGCGTACGAGTGATCGTCGAGGAACCGCTCGCGGATTTGCTGGATCGCGTCGGGAGCAGCCCGGACGAACTCCGGAATGTTTGCGGCGCGGTCGGGCGAGGTGAAGTTTTCCAGCAACACCGGCGGGCTGCTGTGGCCCGCATCGTCAAAGTGCGTGAGGAACAACTGGGTGTAGGGCGAAAAAACCTTGGAGGAGAACACCAGCCACTTGCCGTTGGGGGACCAACTGTGCCAGGAGTTCATCCGGGACGTGTTGCAGCGCAGCCGGCGAGCCTCGCCTCCACTGCTGGGAACGAGATACAACTGGCTGTCCGGCTGCAGCAGCATATAGCTTTTCGCCCTGCAGAAGACGATCCACTTCCCGTCCGGCGAATAGCGGGCGAAGTAGTTGCTCAGCCCGTTGTGCGACGCCCCAGAGAGCGGCTCGGCCTGGCCTCCCCGGCCGTCGTTAAAGGGGATTCGGTACAGATCGAAAAGGAAGGGCTGGCCTTCGTGCGTGAAGACTTTGCACTCTTCGAGACTCAGCAGTCCCGTGCCCTCGGTGCGATACCGTTTGCTGCGCGCAAAGACGATCCACTTTCCATCCGGGCTCCAGACGGGGTTGCTTTGCACATACCTGGGATCGTCGGCGCCCGGCAGGCCGTGGAACGTGCCGTCCTCACGCGAGTAGATGCCCACAATCCCCTTGATGGGAAAGAACAGCTGCGAGAAGGTCAGATCGGGCGTCGGCACGAAGACCGAACCGTCCTTGACGGTGCTTGCCACGTACTTGCCGTCAGGCGACACCTGCGACAACAGGCCGAACGTCGCCTGGCCGTCCTCGCGTTGGTAGTCGCTCCACGTGATGATCTTGCTCGGCTCCAAGGCCATTTGCTGGCTGACCGGCACGATCGCGTAGGAGGCTTTGTCGTTGGCGTAATCGACGTCCATGCCCAGGATCGCGCCGTCCGCGGAGAACGAGTGGCAGTTGCCGCAGACCGGCAGATCCTTCAGGACGACCGGCGGCGGCTGGCCGGAAGCAACGTCGCCGAAACGCCAGCGGATGTGCGAGGGATCGTTGACTGCGTCGCGAAAGGGCAAGTTGACTTCGCGGTAAAAGATCGGCGCACCGACTTCGTCCGGCGACGTGTTGATCGAAACGCGGCCCGACGACCGGATGCGGCCTTGGCGCGCGCGGCGCACTCCGAGTACCGTCACCTCGGCGGGGCCGGCCAGCGCGCGGCGCTGGATCGTCTCCCATTGGCTCGGCGCGGGCGTCCATTCCCGGTCCGCGCACTCGGCGGACATCTCTTGTCCCCCGCCGGAGAACCGCACGTGAACCAACCAGGCATCGGCCTGACTGGCCGTGTCTTGCCAGCGGAAGGTGGGCGCAGCGATCCTGGGCGGAAAGACCGCCTCGTCGAAAGGATACGCGATCGTCAAACCGCCGGGAGGCCGATCTGCGTCCAGAGACGCCAGAATCACCTCCGCCCGCAGGGGCCGGGAGCCGCTGGAGGCGAACCACGTTGCCGCCACGGTCAAAGCCACAGCGGCGATGGTCGCACCGGCCAGCAGGAAAAGACCTTTTGACGACATCCGCGATGCAATCCGAACCAGTTCAACAACGCTGCCCAATCCGCGCGCCGTCGGGGGCTCATTTCACGTCCGGATTGGGCACGAGTTCGATATTGATCTCGTTCGTCCCCGCCTTTACCTCGACCTCGGCTTCTTTTGGCATCAGGCCGCGATAGGGCGACGGGGCGGGCGTTTCGTCGTGCTTGCCCGGTTCGCCCGCTGCAGTTTCTGACGCTTGGGAGGCTGGGGGAAAGAATGTGACCCTGTGCCGGCCGACAATGGCGCCGTCTCCGGCGACGTACGTAGTCAGAACGTACGAACCGTCCGAGTTGATGCTGCCGCCGCCCGGCTTGCTCGCGACGCCGGTGTCCGCGGAGGCACCCTCGGTCACCGGCACGAAGGTGACGGAACCTGCCTCAACAGGTTTTCCCTCAGACGTCACTTTGCCCGAAACTTTCCCCGTAGCGGCCTGCTTGACGCCGCCCGAGCATCCGGCCAAACCGATCAGCAAGACCACGCTGCACAGTCCAGCCGCCAATCGCATCGCGAAATTCATCAAAAGGCTCCCTGCAAAGAATTGCCCAGGTTCGGATGGTACTCGTTGGAAAGCCGGGCTTGGCAACCAAGGAGAGCGCAAGTCCTTCCCGCCCAGGCCGCCTGAATTTGGCCCTAACAAGGTGCAAACGCGGCCTGCTGCTTGGCACTTCAGGCCGCGCGCTTTTGGACTTCCAACCCGGCCAGTGACACTCGCGTCGGCTATTTCGGCAGGAAGACCGGCTCCCCGCCCTGGATGTCGCCCAACCGCGAATAGACCACCGGATCGATCGAGTCCGGCAGGAACCGCACCGAGCCGTCGGCCAGTACAAACTGCGCGCCTCCGGGATGCTGACTGCCGAATGAAAAATCGGAAATGTGCAGACTGTTGATCAGCGGCAGTCCGTAATCCTGGTTGCGGTTGTTGATGTGAGCGAGTTGGCCGGTCACGCGGGCAAAGGAAGAAATACGCCACTGGCCGGCCCAGTCGTTGTTGCCGCCAGCCCACAACGGAAAGACTCGGTCGGTTTGGGTCGGTGCGACGTTGACCGTGACGCTCACCTCGCCGACCGCAATTACGTTGCTCGTCCCGTCCGTGATCTGCGCCATATCGGTCACGTAATGATGGTAATTGGTCTGGGAGAAGCGAAACACGCCGTTCTGCGACGTCTGACCCGAAGGGGCAGTCCACGACGTCGCGCCATTGCTCGAAAAGTAATTCACCCAAGGCGTCTCGTTGCCCAGACTGCAGCAGTAGTTCGACTTGCCATAACCGTTGTTGTCGACGTGGGGCAGAATATCGCTGGGACACATGTACGCGGGCAGAATCGACTTGGCGACACTGTCGCCGTGGTTTAACGAGATCTGACACCAATTGTTGTACGTGTCGGTATTCTGGGACAAGGTGGCCGGAGGGGTATATGTCGTTGTCCCGCTCACAAACTCGATGAAGGCACCGTGGACGTTCAGGTTGTCTCCGCCCGGAATGTAAACGAGTCCTGCACCTCCATTCTTCAACTGGTCGTAGATTGCTGCCTGTTCCATGAACGGCAAGATGTAGGCGGACCAAGAGTAGCTGTTGCAGTCGTCGTCCGGACTGCCGATCGGGAATCGCTTGTACGTGTCGTGAAAATTGTGAATGGCGATTCCGATCTGTTTGAGGTTGTTCGAGCACTGCGTGCGACGAGCCGCCTCGCGCGCGGCCTGAATGGCCGGCAAAAGCAATGCCACCAAGATTCCAATGATGGCAATCACCACTAACAGTTCGACAAGCGTAAACGCTCGCCATTTCCGAAAACGCTGGCTCATGATGAGAGCTCCTTAGAAAAAGAGAGATGAACAGGGAGAATCGGCGATGGAAATCCGAAATGAAACCATCGCCGCAGAGCACGCAGACGCGCCTCCCGACTCGCGCCGCGCAGAAAATCAACGGCGACAAACCGACCGATCAGTGACCGCACGCACACTGTTCCCTCGCACCACCAACAGGTCGTCCGAGTCCGTGTCGCTCAGAAATCGAAAACACGAATCTTCCGTGTCACACATCTGACCGCTTTGCAGAGTGAATTCTATGATAGCGTTCCGCAACTGTGGCCGCAACTTGGATTCGGCCGAGTTATCGCTGTCTTGGTCTATATAGCCGATTTTAGGGTCGCTGGCGGACTGAGGCAATCCGCAGAAAATGATCTACCGGTCCGCCGGGCTCGTGTGGCACTGCCTACTTGTTGGCAGTGCAGCACGGCTAACAAGTAAGCCGTGCCACGCCGGTTCGCCTGGGGTAGTTCATTTTCTGCTGGCGGACTGATTCTGCGATCTGTTCCATCGGGCAGACCGATTCGCGAGCAGTGGGTGTGCCGTCGGGGGGGCAGTTCAGGGATAAGCCGCAGGGAGCGGGCACCGCCTCAAATCCTAAGACCGTGCTTGCCGTGCCGCATTTCATGAGGTCGCGACCGGTGAAGCCGGCACTGCCAACCAGCCTGGACGCGGCACGAGCCCACGGCCTCGACCGGGCAAACCGGACGCTGGCGCGGAGCGGCCTTTCAGCAGACAGTTCAACCGCACGCAGTTGAGGACGGCACAAATCACACATCGCTCAACCCGGAGCCCGTGCTTCGCCATCGCCGTTGGCTCCGTTAAACGAGTCAATGACACAAGCGTGCGGTAGAGGTGGGCCTGTGCGGGGATTGGGCCGAACGGAAAAGTGCGAAACGCCGGCGAGAGGGGAGGAACTTGCCTTTTCGCCAGCGTTTCGGATTGTGGTTATGGCCCGTCGCGGCCGGGCGCTCAGCAGATGAGTGCCGGCTGGGGATTGGCAGCGTCCGCGGTTTGCCGCAAAGCGGCGGGGGCGTCCGGACAGGCGTCCGCCAGAGCCAGACGCAGACGCGCTCTGCTGGCCGCGACGCGTGCCAAAGGAGCAGTGGGGCGAGTTCGCCGGGTGGAGCTGCCAACACGGGCGTCGGATGACAAAAGTTCGCGGCGAGGTTGGACGGCCGCGGGCAAAGCGGCCTGGGTACCGTCATCGGTGCAGTGATCACCGACGGTCTCCGCCTCGTCTCGCGCAGCCACCTCGCCGCGAACGACACGCACATCGCCGGGTGCTTCAATCCCTACCCGGACTGTGTTACCTTTGATTCTCACGACCGTGATCGTAATGTTGTCGCCGATGTGAATCGTTTCCTGCAGCTTGCGGGTCAAGACGAGCATGGCACACTCCTTTGCATCAAGTTGTCGAGGCTGGTGATCCCGTGTCTGTTGTGTCAAGATCAATGCAGACGATGTGCCAAACCGACGCCATTGAGTTCGCCGCTGCCGTAACCCGCTATCTCCAAAAGAGTTCGGTAATTCGCCAAAACTCTGTGTTCGCATCTGCGGTCATCATGTCTTGAAATTCTTTCTGACCCTGGTCTCGTTCTTTCCAAAAAATGTCTCTTTCCCGTCATTTCCTCGATTTTTCGCAGCCCGCACTGTTATCAGCGGCGGACTATTTGATCCAACGTTATCAGTGCGGCGGCTTGGCCGACATGAGCAACGCGATTGTCGTCTTGCCGGGACGGCGAGCAGCGCGGCGACTGCTGGAAATCCTGGTCGAGCAGGCGGAACTCCGGGGGCTGCTGCTGTCGCCGCCGACGCTGGAAACGGTGGGACGATTGCCGGAGCATCTGTATCAGGCGAAACGGCCCTTTGCCAGCGATCTGACCCAGCAACTGGCATGGGCGCGGGTGCTGCGCGACGCAGATCGCGCCCGGTTGCTTCGTGTGGTGACTGCGCCGACCGCGGCGGACGACATCGTCAGCTGGCTCGACTTGGCCCAGTTGGTCTGGCAGCTGCACACCGAACTGGCGGCGGACGGTCTTGATTTCCGGGACGTAGCCGACCGAGGCCAGGAACTGGAGACGTTCGCCGAGGCGGAGCGGTGGGCGACGCTGCGTTACGTGCAAACGCAGTACCTGGAGACTCTGGACAAGCTCCAACTGTGGGACAAGCAAACCGCGCGGCTGGTGGCGGTCAAGACGCGCGAGTGTCAACTCTCGCGCGACGTGATCATTCTGGGCGCGGTGGACATGACGAAGATTCAGCGAGACATGCTGTCTCAGGTTGCCGAGCGGGTCACGGTCTTGGTGCATGCGCCCCCGGCTTGGTCGGCGCGGTTCGACGACGACGGCTGCCTGCTGCCGGAGGCTTGGGCTTCGGTTCAGATGGACTTGAACGACGATCGGGTACACTTGGCCGACGGTCCTGCCGAAACGGCCGGCGCGGTCGCCCGGTGCCTGGCCGACTACGGCGGGCGCTTTCGGGCCGACGAAATCACGATTGGCTTAGCCGACGAGAAGGCGACGGCGTACATCGAGCGGCAATTGAAGGAGTGCGGCCTTGCGGCGCGTTCTGCAGTGGGCGTGCCCAGTTCGCTGACCGCGCCCTTTCGGCTGCTGTCGGCCGTCGAAGCGTACCTGCGCAGCGACCGTTACGCCGAATTTGGCGCCCTCGTGCGTCATCCGGATATGTCTGACTGGGTGCAGCGCGGACAGCTTCCCGCGGGCTGGCTGGAATGCTTGGACGAGTACTACAGCACCCATTTGCAGTCGCGGCTGAGCGGTGATTGGCGGGGGGACGACCTGCCGACCCGCACCGCGCGGCAGGTACACGAGCGGGTCGAACTTCTGCTGCAGCCGCTGCGCGGTCCGAGTCGCGCGTGGGAGCAGTGGAGTGAATCGGTGCGGCAACTGCTGCTGCAGGTGTACGGGGACCGGGCGTGGGACCGCCAGGAGGAGACGGATCGAGTGTGCTTGGAGGCCTTTGAGCAGATCAATGCTGCGCTGCCGCTGGCCGGGACGCCCATCCCCGCCCCGCTGATGCCGACGGTCGACGCGGCGACGGCAATTCAGTTGACGCTCAGACAGCTGCAAACCGCCTCCGTCTCGTCGCGGTTTGATCCGGAAGCCGTCGAACTGCTGGGATGGCTGGAATTGCCTCTGGACGATGCGCCGGCGCTGATCGTCTGCAATTTCAATGAAGGCTACGTGCCGTCGTCGGTCAACGCGGACGCCTTTCTGCCAAATTCGCTCCGCAGCCGACTGGGTTTGCAGGACAATGCTCGCCGGTATGCCCGTGACGCGTATGCCCTGAGCGTATTGTTGGCCAGCCGCCAGCGACTGGATTTGATCGTCGCCCGCCGCAACGGCCAAGGCGACCCGCTGGCTCCCAGCCGGTTGTTGTTCGCGGCCGAACGCAGTCAGATTCCGCGGCGGGCGCGACGGTTCTTCGCGGCGCCTCCGCCGCAGCATGAATTGCCGCCGCTGGCGGGTCGCTTGAAGCCCGGCGGAGGCAGATCCGGATTCGTGGTGCCGCAGCCCACGCTGCGGGGCGAAACGATCCGCGACTTGCCGGTGACAGCCTTTCGGGAATACTTGGCCTGTCCGTACCGTTTCTATTTGCGCCGTGTGTTGAGGCTGAAATCCCAGAACGACACCGCCGAGGAGTTGGACGGCGGGCTGTTCGGCTCGCTGGTCCACGAAGTGCTGCGGCAATTCGGCCTCGGACCACGCCGGGATTCGACGGACCCCGCGGAGATCCGCCAAACCTTGCGCGAGCTGTTGGAACGTGAGACGGAAAACCAATTCGGACAGCACGTGTTGGCATCCGTGCAAGTCCAGTTGGAACAACTGCGGTCGCGGCTCGACGCCTTTGCCGACAAGCAGGCCGAGCGGGCGGCGGCCGGCTGGAGGATCGAGAGCACGGAAGGCCAGGACCGGGAACACATCGACGCGGTCCTGACCGTGGACGGCGAGCCGATGATCCTCCGCGGACGCATCGACCGCATCGACGTGCACCGCGAGACAGGTGAGCGAGCGATCCTGGACTACAAGTCTTCGGACACCCCCAAGACCCCGGAAAAGGCTCACCAGCGAGGCGGCGAATGGGTCGACCTGCAGTTGCCGCTGTACCGGCATCTGGCTCGCAGCCAGGGAATCGCTGGCCCCGTTCAACTGGGCTACGTTCTTTTGCCCAAGGACGTCGAGAAGGTCAGTTTCTGCATGGCCGAGTGGACCGACCAAGACCTGGCCGCCGCCGACGAAATCGCCCGGCAGGTAGTGAGAGACATTCGCCAGAAGAAGTTCTGGCCGCCCGCGGACCCGCCCCCCGATTTCTCCGAAGACCTGGCCGCGATCTGCCAAGACAACGTGTTTGAGAAGAGCTAGTCGTTCGCGGCCGGTTTGGCGAGGATCGTCAGGGACGCGCGCAAGCCGGGCCGCAGTTGGAGAGCCGGGTTTTCGATTTCGGCCCAGAAATCCACTTGTCCGTTCACCGCGTTGACCTCGGAATGGACAAAGGTCACGCGGCCCTGAGATTCGGCCTGCCCCCCTGGGGGCGACTCGAGTTTGAGGGTGACAGGCCTGCCCGTCGGATCCCCGTCCAGGCTTGCGGCGTCCAGGGCCCCGATGGCTTTCAGGCGGTCGAGTCGCAAGATTCTGGCAATCGCTTGTCCCGGCTCAATCCACTCGCCCTGCTGACGAAAGAGTTGGACGACCCGGCCGGAGACGGGGGCCGTGATGCGGCGACGCTCCAACTGGCGTGCAGCCTGCTGGACCTGGTTTTGCTGGACGCGAAGGGCTAGTTGCGCAGTCTCAAAGTCGTACTTCGCCTGCTCAACCTGCAGTTTGGCGTGATCGGACGTCAGTCGAAGGCGGTCGATTTCCGTCTCTGAAACGCTCTTGGGGTAACGTTTCTGGGACTCCAAGCCCCGCTGCAACTCCGCCGCCGCCACTTCAGCCGCCTTGACCGCCACACGCACCTTGATGTCGTTGCTCGCGTTCCGTCGCGCGTTGTCTAATTCGATCTCGGCGCGGGTCTTCTCCAGTTGGGCGTCGGTATCGTCGATTTGGGCCAACAGGTCTCCGGCCTTGACCATTGCCCCTTCGGCGACCGCCAGTCGCTTCAGGGTCCCCGCCTCCTGGGCCGGGACTTCCACTTCCTGGATCGGCGTCAGCAGCACCGATTCGACCTCGATCGGTTCGGCACTCCACGTGGCGGACATCGTCGTCCAGACGGTCAGCAGCACCGCGGCAGCGGACCCGAGGGCCGGAAACGCGCGGCGTGCAAGACCGCGCACGAAAAAGCGGAAGGGTCTCGTCATGATTTATCCTGCTCCGAATGTCTTCTAGGCATTTCCGAAAACGCGTCGGCTGGCAGGTCCGTCGGTGTTGCCGCCATGCTCTATCGTACGTGAGCCGTCGCCAGAAACGCAAGGACGGCCAGCAAAGACTCCACCTGATCTTGGCCGACCAAGATCACACCTTGGCGTTGGACATCGATTGCCCGCTCTGGAGTCTTGCCTTATCCTGTCGCAGCGACTATAAGGTTTCGAGTTCCAATAGCCACGCGTGCCGAAACAACTTGGCGACTTGTTCCACCGGCTGGGGTCAGGCTTATCGATTTCAGTTTTCGCGGGGCAGCCGTTTTCCAAGTGTCAGACCTGCGACCGCAAAAATGGAGATCTGTAAGCCTGACCCCCTACTCCGCAAAAACCGGGATGTTATTTCGGTCACCGTTGCTGCGCGTCCGGTACAGTTCCGTTCTTCACGTTTTTGAGCAAAGGGGATACGATGAGTGAACGTCGCGAATTCTTGAAGCTGCTGGCTGCCACTCCGGCCGGCGCCGCGTTGATTCCGTTGTTTGCCGAGACCGGTCCGGGCACATTGGCCGCGGATATCGAGTGTGCGGCTGGCGTGTTGGGCAAGCTTCCGGAGAACATCCTCTACACCAAGGAACGCCCCGGCGTGTGGAAGGGCAAGGAAGGCAGCCACATTCCGTTGATCGCAGCCGAGAAATCGGGCGACAAAATGGTCGTGAAACTGCAGAACAAGCACGGCATGTCCGAGGAGCACTATATCGTCCGCCACACGGTGGTGGCCGGGTGCGGCGAAGTTCTGGGTGCCAAGACGTTCTCTTGGAAGGACGAGCCCATTTCGAGTCACGAGATCAAGTTGCCGGCGGAGGGCAAGGCACAGCACGTGTTCGTTCTGTCGTACTGCAATCTGCACGACCTGTGGGTGGCTCATGCCGAGTTGAAGGTCTAGTCCTGCGGCCAGTGGCCAAGCATCATGCATCCCCGCCCCGTCGTCGCGCAGACGCCGGGGCGGGGATGCTCTTTGCGCGGCGGGCGCTTTCCTTGCCCCGCTGAGGTGCGCGGCATTTCGCAACGGTCGGCATGGTTCGAAGTCGCGTTACGAAGACGCTCAGGTCTTGAATCCCGCGACGGTTTCCCGGCCAAGTACAACTGGTGCCGCTCGGCGACTCGGCCTGACTAGACATCACCCTGGTGGATCAGGATGCCAACGCGATGCTGCAGCGTTTCGCCCTTCTTTCCAGTGAAGAGCCTTCCGCTGCAATCGTCGGCGCGGCATGGGCCGAAGGTCTCGCACTCGCGTGTCAGCCAGCGTCCGCACGTCCGAGAAGCATCCCAACCCGTTTCACGGATGGCACCAGCCTTTGACACCGGACCTGCCTTCGACACTCGCGTTCGGCGCTCGGCTCATCGCACTTGCCCCAACACCCGCCCGCCACCGCGAAAGCCAATGCTACTTGCAACTGCGATTGCCTGATACACATGCAAGCTGCAACGGAATCATCGCGAATCCAAACACTAGGTCACAAGTTGCAATTTCTTCAGCAGCAAGCACTTGGGGCGCAATTCGATCATAATATCCGCTTGGGCACAGCGATTGCCAGCAGTGCCTGGGGGGGTATGTTATGTCCGCATCTCCTCCCCCACGGCCTGAAGGCGTGAGGCGGCTTGACGGTGGCGGTCGGTTGGTGCGACCAACGGCGCCTCGTTGGCAGCGGAGTCGCGGCACGCACTTGGGCGTACCGAGACGAAGAAAGAGTTGGGTTCTGCAACCCGTAGTATCACCGTAACTCAGTTTTGTAGGAGGTTAGATCAACATGATGTATCGACTCATTCTTGTTCTCGTCGCCTTGGCCGTAGTTGTACTGGTCGGCGGGCAGGCATTGGCGGGGCACGGCTACGCGTCCACAACGTGTGCGCCCCCGACAACGTGTGCACCCATGACAACGTGCGCTCCGATGACAACCTGCGCTCCGATGACAACCTGTGCACCGATGACAACCTGTGCACCCAAGACGACGTGTGCGCCGGCTACCACGTGCGCTCCGGCGACGACCTGTGGTCCAAGGGTTCGCGTCTGGCGCGCTCCCATGACCACCTGTGCTCCCACGACCACGTGCGCTCCGGCGACCACCTGTGCCCCGAAGACCACCTGTTCGCCCGTCACCACCAGCGCTCCGGCGACGACTTGCGGCCCGCGAGTCGTCTGCCGCCCGCGTATTGTGCTCTGCCGCCCGGCGACCACGTGTGCTCCGGTCGACTGCTGCGTTCCCGTGACGACCAGCGCTCCGGTGGTTGTGCAGAAGGGCGAGGCGGTGCAGAAGAGCGTCATCCAGAAGGGTGAAGCGAGCCAGAAGTAGGTTGGGAGGCTCGACGCAAAGAACCCGGCGTTGGGCTTGGCCCCTTCCGGTTACCCCAGGAAAGACCGGACCTCCCGCAGGTCCGGTCTTTTTGTTTGCGCCGGTCGTTGGTTGGCGTCGGCCGTTCGAGTGGTATCCTCCGGTCGCGAGCCTGTTGAAACCGGAAAAGGCAATCCATCCAGCAGCTGGTCTTTTCGGAAAAACTGCGATCTTCGTGCGTCACAGAGACTCTCCAGGTACCCGTGACAGCCCTCAGGGCCGCGTGTTCTGGCGGAAAGCATCGTTCGAGAAATAATTGTCCAGTGTTTATTGCCGACCATCCCACGGAGTGTGATGGCTACCTGCGAGGCGACAGTTCTTTCTCGAACCATGCTAACCTGCCGCCTTGGCGAACGGGGCGGCGTCAGCCCCCGGTGATCCGCTGGCGGCCGTACGTTCTAACATAAGCTATACTCTCGCAGCAGACCGTAGCCCTGTCGAACGTGCGCTGCGTCCTGGATTGGGACGGGGAGAGGCTCGCCAGTATGTCGGACTCGGAGGACAACCTGGACCCCAAGTTGCCCAGCGGATGGGGACCGTCGTTGGTGGTTGCGGGTGTATCTGCGGTGAGGGAAACCGATGGTCGCAGCGTCCCGGCGGTTACTGTGGCGGGGATTGCCGCGTTGCTGCTGGCGGCCTGGTGTGCGGCGGGGTCCTTGGGACTGATCGCGCATCCGTTGCGGCTGGGTCTGACCTATCTGGGGTTATTGACGGCAGGGGCGGCGATTTGGCCGTGGCATGGTCGGCGGCGTTGGTGGCTGCTGAGCGTCCCCGTCGTCGTCATCTTTCTGCGAATCGCAACCTCGACCTCTGGTTCACTTGAACTTCTGCTGGTGGCTGGCGTCGCGGCCTTTCTGGCGGCAGCCAGCAACCGACGCCAGCGGCAGGTGCTGCGGGTGTGCGCGTCGGCGATTTTGACGTTCGCCGTTTATCGTTTGGCCTGTTCGTCGATTTCGTCCGTTTGGCTGTTGACGAATTTCCTCGGAGAAACGATCGGGCGAGGCGTGAGTGTCTTGACGGGCGTCCGTCTGGACGTGGGTGCCACGTTTGCGGGTCTGGACTTTCTCGTGTTGATGGCGGCCTGGTATGCCGTCTGGCTGGTGTCGACGGAGGGGCCGAGATGGAGGCGAGCCTTGGCCGGTGCGGTTGCCATCTTGGGCGTCCATCTGCTGTATCTGCTGGTCCTTAGTCAGGCGATGGATTTGGTTGAACTGCTGCCGGTCGCGGAGTCGCCGACGTTCGACCATCCCTACGTTCCGCCGCCCTGGCGTTGGTCGAACGCCGTCCGGCAACTCTTGCCTTGGAACCTGCCCGCGTTGGCCGCGGTGCTGCACGTGGCCGTCGCTAGTCTGATGATTCGGTGGTCGTCGTGGCCCACGGGCGGGAGCGAGCACCCCAAGAGCGTTCCAGGCTCGACTTTGCAGGGGTCCGCGTGGCGCAGCCGGCTGCGACTAAGCGTTCCCTGTCTGTTGGCCGTCCTGTTGCCGATTTCGGCCACGTTATCGCCGGTTCGTTCAAACCTGACGGGGAAACGTTTCATCGCCAACCAGGCTGGGAATTTGAACTGGAATTTGCCGCAGCACGACTGGTACGGTCAGGCCTCGGCGGGATGGTTCGGCATGTTGCCGCACTTAATCGGCAGTCTGGGCGGCGAATTGCGGTTGTCGTCGGACTTTTCCGCCGCCGATTTGTCGCAAGCCGATGTCGCGTTGTTGCTGCATCCTACCGGTCCGCTTGCGGAACCGTTTCAGCAGCGGTTGGGGGACTTTGTCCGCAACGGCGGGACGTTGCTCGTGGTGGCGGAGCCCTATCAGCAACAAGGCGGCGTGCATAGCGCATCCAATGACGTCTTGGCGGCCACGGGGATCCGTGTCCAGCATGACGTAGCCGTCTCCGAAGCAGGCACCTGGCAACATGGCTGTGATCTGGTCTTTCACGGAGCGACGTACGGGATCGGCTTGCGAAACGGAGCGTTTTTCACCGACGCCGGGGTCTCCCTGCGGTTGGGTTGGCCGGCGCGGCCGATCATCCTGGGCCGTTGGGGTTGGAGCGACCCCGGTTCGGACGCGATCCTGACGGGCGTCTCGCGTTTCGAGACCGGCGAGCGGCTGGGCGATCTGGTGCTGGCCGCCGAACAGCGGGTCGGCGCGGGATTGGTGGCGGTGCTGGGTGATGCGCACGCGCTGACCAACGAGGGCGGGGTGCGGGGCTACGAATTTACAGGCCGGTTGCTGTCCTCTCTGGCGCACCGGACGGGCAGTCCCCAGACGCCGTGGCGTCAGGCCGCGACGCTGCTGCTGGCGGCGGGCGTGCTTGTTTCAGCGCTCCGGAGGCCGAGTCCCGCGTGCGTGCTCGGCGTCGTGGTGTTCTGGGCATGGTCGCAGACGGCGTGCGAGGCGATCAGCTGTCACGTGACCCGTGTCGTCCCGGACGGGCGACTCGTTCAGCTCGAAGGCCCCGCTACCGCCAGCCGACTGGCGTACCTTGACGCCAGCCACGTTTCGCCGGGCAGCGACGCTTCGTGGGACTTTGACGGGATCAACGGGCTGGCCCTCACGCTGATGCGCAGCGGGTACCTGACATTGACGTTGCCGGAGGTGAGTCGCGAACGGCTCGAACGCGCCGCGGTGTTCGTGTCCGTTGCGCCGGCCCGGAGGTTCACGGTGGGGGAACGCGAAGGGCTGCGCGCGTTTGTCGAGAATGGCGGGACTTTTTTCTGTCTGGTGGGCGCCGAGGAGGCGGCGGCCAGTGCCGAGCTGTTGGCCGACTTTGGCCTTCACGTTTCGCCCTCGCCCGTGCCGACGGCGGGCCGCTGGCGCGAACCGGAGCCGCTGGGACACACGCGCGCCGTGTACTGGGATGCCAGGCAGCACGGTCGGGGCGAGTACCAGGCGAGCGTCCAGTTTCATGCCGCCTGGCCGGTCGCAGCCGAAGGGGACCGCGCGGAAACCCTGGTCTCGGCCCCCAACGGGCAACCGGTGGTCGTCGCGCAAAGGTTCGGTCGCGGGTGCGTGGTCCTGATCGCCGACACGGGGTTTGCCCTGAACAAGAACCTGGAATACGTCGGCGGCGAGCCGTTCGGCGGTGGTTACGAGAATGCGCATTTCTGGCGCTGGCTGATCAGCCGCGTCACCGGCCGAGCCGAGTGGACGCCGCCTGCTCCGCCGCCTGCTCCCGACGAAACCGCCGGGGCGAGCGAGGAGGCGCCGTGATGCGAAGAGCGTGGATCGCCACTGCCTTGCTGGCAGGCTCCTGGCTGTTTGGGTTGGGTTATTATCAACCCGGCCACACGGCCGTCTGGTGCGGGTTGGTGTTTGCCGCTGTCCTGCTGCTTGGCGGCGGCCCCGTGCGGTGGCCCGAGCGCCGCGAGGCGATTCTCGCCGCCGTTCTGTTGCTGCCGTCGGTGTGGTTGGCGCCCTGGCCCTACCGGGCGATTCCGAGCTTGCTGGCGTGCGGCCTGGTGCTGGTCATCCTTCCCGTCCCGAGTCGCTGGCCGCGGTCCTTGGGCCACGGGAGCGCGTTGGCGGCGGCCATCCTCCTGGTGCAATCGCTGGCGTTGGAAGTCTATGCGGCCTTGACGGCTCGCGCCCACGAATTGCCGTTGCCGCTGACACACTTGCTGGCCGCCGCGACGCGCGCCGTCGGCATCGAAACGGCGGTGGACGGCGGTTGGCTTGCGGTGCGAAGTCTGGAGCCCGCGCAGCGCGTCGGAGCGACCTGGGATCTGCTGCTGGATGCCGGCAGCGTAGCGTTCCTGGCGGGCGGCCTGGTTGTGTTGGGACTGATCGAAGGCTCCGGCAGGCGTCCGCACAGCCGGCTTCGTTACTGGCTGAGCGATGCGCTTCGCCTGGCTGCGATTCACGCAGTGTGGGCGCCCTTGCGAGCGGCGCTGCTGATCGGCCTGTGGCTGCAGCGGGCCTTGCGGGCGGACAACTTCGGTGCGCCGAACACGGCCGACGTGTTCGTCAACAGCTGGCTGTCGATCGCCTTCTTGGCGGGGCCGGCGTTGCTGGCGATCTGCGTTCTGGGCAGGCGGCGCTGGGCGGCACGGCCCTGTGGCGGCGGAGGCGAGCACGCGGAATCCGGCGTGAATCCGCGTGCGACGAGCCCCGCCGTGGGGGACCGCCGGTTTGTCGCGTCGTCACTGCTGATCGCAGCCGGGACGGGCCTGTTGGCGTTTGTTCTGCAGTGGAACCCCGTGGGACAGCCGAAGGCCGGACGGGTGATGGTCGTCGAACGCCATTCGACGTGGGAGCCGACGATCACGCCCTACGGGACGAGCGTCTATGGCGAAGCCGGTTCGTACAACTATGCCGCGGCTTACGATTACTGTGGCCAGTATTTTCAGATGTCGCGGTTGCTGGAAACGGATGCGATTTCGGACGCGACGCTGGCGCGGTGCGATGTCTTGATGATCAAGACGCCCACGGCCCGGTATGCGGAAGACGAGATCGCGGCGGTGACGCGATTCGTGGAGCGGGGTGGCGCGCTGCTGATGATCGGCGATCATACCAACGTCTTTAACATGAACACGTATTTGAACGACGTGGCGAGGCGATTCGGATTCACCTTTCGCAACGATCTGCTGTTCCGCGTCGGCACGCCGTACGTTCAGAAGTATCGCCCGCCGGTCGTGGCTCACCCGATCGTTCAACATGTGCCGCCGATGAACTTTGCCGTGTCCTGCTCGATCGACCCCGGCCGCAGCCTGGGACGCATGGTGATCCGCAGCGCGGGCCTGTGGAGTCTGCCGCCGGCTTACCATGAATCGAATTATCATCCCCAGGCGGAATACCGGCCGAACATGCAATTCGGCGCCTGGTGCCAGATGTGGGCGACCAGCCACGGCCGAGGCCGCGTGCTGGCGTTTGCGGATTCGACGCTGTTTTCCAATTTCTGCGTGTTTCAACCGGGCAAGGCCGAGTTATTGCGAGGGATGCTGGACTGGCTAAACCACCGCAGTGCCCTGGACCAACGGGCCGTGCGGCTTGCGGTGACGGGCTCGCTGAGTTTGTTCGCGGTCCTGCTGTTGGCGTGGGGGCTGCAACTGAGCCGGGCGCTGTGGAGCGGCTGGATGCTGCCGGTGGCGCTGGGCTACGCCGGCTGGGCTGCGGCCGCGGGGCTTGCGATCGCCGGCCATCGCAGCGGAATGCCGGTGCCCCAGGTCCAGCGCGCCGAGCCCCACGTGGTGATCGACCGCACGGTGTCGGAAGTCCCGTTGTTCACGGGAGCGTTTGCCGATGACAAGGACGGTCTGGGGTACGGGCTGTTCGAACAGTGGATTCCGCGGATCGGGAATTGGACTTCGCGGCGGACGGGCAGCCAGGCGTTCCTGGGCGATGGGCTCGTGATCGTTTGCCCCACCCGCTCGATCACGGCGGAGTATCAGCAGCAGCTGCGGGACTTCGTCGCGCGCGGCGGCCGGCTGTTGGTGCTGGATTCCCCGGACGTCCAAGGCTCGACGGCCAACAGCATCTTGTGGCCGTTCGGCCTGGCATCCACGTCGGCAGGGGCCGAGCAGAACGAGGGAAACCTGACGTGGAAGGACAGACTTTCGATTCCTCCGACCGAATTACAGGCCTCGTGCCGGGTGGACGGCGGCGAGACCCTCGCGCGGATCGGCGACGTTCCCACGGCGGCCCAGGTTCGTCACGGCCGGGGCTTGGTCACTGTGATCGGCTTTGGCTCTCTGTTCAACGATTCCGCGATGGGGACCCATTGGCTGCCCGAGCCAACGGAGGACGTGCGGCAGCGGTACGAGGTACTGTACGGGCTGTTGCGGGCTTCGTTGCCAAGCCGGACAGGCGGCCGCTGAGCCGAAGGCCGGCGGTGGCACAGAAGCGGGACTTGCACACGCGGGCACAGCGCACGGCAGACGAGTGGGCCGTGCCACACGGGGGGGGGCGGCGGAGGCGGGGACTTTGTGCAGGAGCCCAAGTGCGGCGTGTTTTCATCGCTGGCGTGCTGTGCTATAAACTGCAAACTGCGCGGACTGGTCAAGATCTGACGGATGTAACGGCCGAACGGCGACGGACGGTGTCGCGTCTGTCGAAAGCCTTTCGACTTCGTCGCTCCGGCGACCTATGAACTAGTGGGGCGCGACCTTGCCCGCCGCGATTCCCCGCCTGTAGCGACCACGGCTGACCCAGCGGGCTTGACGCCTGACGCACACGATGCTTGCCACCCAAGAACCGCTCACGCACTCGCTGCTGCTGGATTCCATCCCGGACGGTCTCCTCGCCGTCGACGAGGAGGGGAAGATTGCGTTCTTGAATTGCGCTGCGGAACGGCTGACGCTTTGGGCGCGCGACGAGGCCTGGGGCAGGCCGTACAGCGAAGTTCTGGGTGTGGCGGAGGACGGCGACGCCTGCCCGCTGGGCGAGACCTTTCGGAGTGGTCGGGGAACCGAGGGCCAGCCCTGCTGCCTTCGCGACCGCCAGGGCCGTCGTTTGACGGTGACCATGTCGACGACGGTCGTGCGCAGCCCGGACGGCCGCCCGGCGGGGGTCTTGGCGACGTGGCGGCCCGTTCGCAAGGTGGAGCCCGCCGCGGGGCCGGCCTGGGTCAGACCTGGGTTGGACGGCATCATCGGGCGCAGCCCGGCAATGGAGCAACTGTTTCAGCTGGTGCCACAATTCGCTCACAGCAGCAGCACGATCCTGATCGAGGGCGCCAGCGGGACGGGCAAAGAGCTGTTCGCCCGCGCGATTCACAATTTGTCGCCGCGTGGCAGCCGGAATTTTATCGCCGTCAATTGCGGGGCCCTGCCGGACACCCTGTTGGAATCCGAACTGTTTGGTTACAAGGCAGGAGCGTTTACGGACGCGCGGCAGGACAAGCCGGGCCGTTTCGCCTTGGCCGACGGCGGCACGATCTTCCTGGACGAAATCGGCGACGTTTCGCCGGCGATGCAGATCAAGCTGTTGCGTGTGTTGCAGGAGCGGGTTTTCGAGCCGCTGGGTTCGGTTGAGTCGGTCAAGGTCGACGTGCGGGTGATCGCGGCCACCCATCAAGATCTCGGCGACCTGGTGCACCGGGGTGCGTTCCGCGAGGATCTGTACTATCGGATCAACATCGTCCGCTTGCAGTTGCCCGCGCTTCGCGAGCGTCGGGAAGACATTCCGCTGCTGATCGGACATTTCATCGCCAAGTTCAACCGGCTGCAGGGCAAGCGCGTCACCGAAGTTTCGGACGATGTTTTGGCGATCCTGACGGCCCACGATTTCCCGGGCAACATCCGCGAATTGGAGAACATCCTGGAGTACGCCTTCGTGTTGTGTCCAGGCGGGCCGATCGAACCGGAGCATCTGCCGCCGGCTTTGCGGGGCAAGCCGCCGCTGATGGGCAAGCGTCTGCGGGAGGGTTTGACGTTGCGTGATCTGGAGACGCTTCACATCCGCGATGCGTTGCGGCGCTGCCGAGGCAACCGGGCGGCCGCTGCCCGTGAATTGGGGATCAACCCCAGCACGCTGTTTCGCAAGCTCAAGTCGCTGCGGATTCCGCTGACCGAAGGCGACGGACGGCGGCGGAAACCGCGGTAGAGACGCCTCCCCCAGAATGCTCGCGACGTGCGGACAGGTCCCCAGCGGCGAACTGGTGGACCCTTGGAACTGCGTCTTTCGCCCTCTGTGGTCTTGGGCCACTTTTGCCTTCTTCCTTTCGTGTACTTCCCTGTTTGCCCGTCGTCGGCCTTTGGCGATGTTTCAAGCCGGGCGTCGGGGCGCCGGTGAAACGGTTGCGGTCAAACGGTTGCGGCGTTCCGACGCATCCCGTATGTTGGAGTCTGGGTGGTCCTTCTACTTCCTCGTCCCAATCTCCGTCGGTGATCAGGGGATCCCATGAGTGCCTGGCTTGTGTCGGCAGCGCTCGTCGCCGTGTTGTTCGCTCCAGCGGAATCGCAGAATCCAGCGGCCGCTTCGGCGGCGATCGAGCAGGCGGTCCGCGACTTGGGGGACGCCCGTTTCTCCGTGCGGCAGGCGGCGGCCCGCACGCTGTGGCAAGCCGGTTTGGCGGCGGAACCCCTTCTGCAGCGGGCGGTTCAGAACGGCGACCGGGAGACGCGCGTGAGGGCGCGACGCATCTTGGACGATTTCCGTTACGGCATTCTGCCCGGCGTGCCGGCGGACACCGTGGCGATGATCCGCCAGTTCCGCGACGGAAACGCCCCGTTGCGGCTGGCCGCCTTCCAGACGCTGGCGCAACGCGGCGACTTCGACACGCTCCAGCGGCTGATCGGCCTGGAGTCCGACGCCGCCGTGCGCCGGCAACTGCTCGTGATGCTGATCCAGAGTCCGCTGGCCGTCGAGAAACTGGCTGACTTGGACCAATTGGAAAAGCTGGTCGCCGCCGTGTCTGCCGACCAGGACGAGGCTTGGCGGCGCAAGGTGCTGGCCCAACTGCTGTTCTCGGAAAAGATGATCCAGCGGCTGGCGGACAAACGCGAACTGGACCTTCTCGTCAAGGTGATCGAGCGTGAAACGTCCGCCGAGGTCCGCCGTGAAATGCTGTCCATCCTGTTCAAGAACGCGGTGGTCGTGGCCGTGCTGATCGACAAGGACCAGTTGGACCTGCTGCTGAAACTGATCGAGAAAGAGCCCGAAAAACGCTTTCGCGGGCCGTGGATCGGTCAGGTGTTGGGAAATGCCGAAGCGATCGGCCGCCTGGCCGGCGACGAGCGGCTGGAGCGAGTGCTGCGTTTTGCCCAGGAGCACATGGAAGCCGAACAGCGGGCGTCGCTGCTGCCGCAGATGTTCCAGAATCCAAGCGTCGTCCAGGTCTTGCTGAGCCGGCTGGGACTTGATCGTCTGCTTGCCTTGATCCGCGGCGAATCCGACTTGGCCGTGCGCGGTGGGCTGCTGGCCGCCTTGGTCAAATCGCCCTCGCTCCGGCAGCAGCTCGGTACGGCCGAACAACGCAGATTCGCCATCGAACTGGCCGCGAAGGAGACGGACCCCGCTGCGAAGGACGAATATCTGAAGGCCTTGCTCACGGGCAACGCCAGCTACTTCCTGATGCTGGATTCGGAAAACCGTCAAGCGGTGTGGGCCTTGATCAAGACGGAAACGGCCGCTGCCGAAAAGCCGGCGGCGAACTGGCGCGCCGACGCCTTGAATCAGTTGCTCAACTACGCCATGCAGGACGCGTGGCTGCGGACGCCGGAAGAAATCGGTTGGCTGCTGCGGTTCCTTCGCGACCGGACCTCCGGCCAGCAGCGCGGTCAAATCCTGTTAAGGCTGGTCTCCGACAGCCACCTCCGGCTGGCCCTGCAGAAGCACGCGCCGCTGGAGTCGCTGCTCGCACTGGCGAAAAGCGTTCCGGCCTCTGCGCGGGGCCGTCTGCTGGCGGGAGTCGTGCTCCCGGCCGACTCGCCCGAAGCGCAGGTGTCGGCGGAGCGGGCCGGGCAGTTGGTCGAGTTGGCAGGGCAAGAATCGGAGGCCGCGGCCAGGGGCGACTATCTGCAAAGCGTCTTTGCGCATTCGGCGGCGATGAAAGCCTTGCTCCAAGGCGGCTTTTACGAGGCCCTGTGGACCTTCGTGACGACCGAGGAGGATCTGTTGCGTCAGGCCGTGTTGCGGGCCGAGTTCGTCCGCACCGACGCGGCCCTGGTCGCTTTTGCCGAAAAGCAGCCGCTGGAGGCGTTGCTCACGTTCGCCCAGGAAACCCCGCGTGCCGAGGCTCGGCGGGAATATCTGCAGCGGTTGTTGAGCAACGAGCCGGCGCTGGTCCGCCTGATCGACACGGGACACTACGAGGCGTTGTTCGGCCTGGCCGACCACGCCGAGGACGCGACTGCGCGGCGGGAACTGCTCGGCCGCCTGTACACCAGCCCCAAGGTCGTGCAGCGACTGGCCGATCAGAACCAGATCGCCGACTTGCTGGCGTTCGGCGAAACCTGCGCGGAGACCGGCCAGTTGAACGACTATCTGCAGCGGCTGTTCCACAACCAGCAGGCCGCCAGCACGTTGCTGGAACAGGGACAGCTCGATGCGCTGCTGACGTTGGCCAACAAGGTCCAAGAAGACCATCATCGCGCGTCGCTGGTCGCCGCCCTGCTGAACGCGCCGGACGTGGTCCGTCAGATCGCCGACGGCGAGCCGTGGCAGAAGCTCTCGGCGTGGATCGAAACCCAGCCGGAATCGGCGCGGCACCAGCTGTACTACGCCTTGTTCGGCCGGCCGGAATGCGTGGCGATCCACGTCCAGCGAGGACGGTTCGACGATCTTGTGGCGCTGATCCGGAAGGAACCGCGGCCGGAGCGCCGCGGGCAATTCCTGGCGATGCTGATCAACCAGCCGGCGGTAATCGAACACCTGACGGCCCGGAAGAACATCGGCCTGCTGCTGAGCATGGCGGAACAGGAGAACGACGAGCAGGTCCGCCGCGCGTTCCTGATGCGGCTGGTCAGCACTCCGGCAGCGATCGCCGCCTTGGCGGGCGACGGCAAATTCGACCCGCTGGTGAAGCTGGCGCGTCAAAGCGACGATCCCTATTTGCTGCGGCAATTGGTCCAGCGCCTGGTGTACGACGACACGTGCCGACGGGCGCTGGGCGAAGCGAAATTGGGCGGCGACTTGGCGGATCTGTTGCGGGCGGAGACCGACGACAACGCACGCCAGACGACCGCCCGGCAAGTGGTGGCAAATTCGCGTCTGGTCCAGACGCTGGTCGACAGCGGCCAGGCGGACGCCTTGTTTGAAATCGCCAAGCTGGATGCGGACGAGCACCTGCGGCGTTTGAGCTGGCAGCGAATCCTGTGTTCCCCGTCTGGACTGGTGCCCTACCGGATTCGCCGCGGCGAGTTGGACGAGGCTCAGCGGCGGTTGGAACAAGATCTGAAAGACGATCTCGGCCGGCTCCACTTGGCGGCCTTCCTGTTGGCAAACGGCCGTCTCGACGCGCGGATCGACCAGGTCCGCGCTCGGCTGCAGCAGACGCCCGACGCCGCCGACGCCCGGCTGCTGACCTACCTGGCGCGAGCCAACGGCGATGCCGCAACCGCTCGGCAGGCCGCCGAGATGTCTCAAGACCCGGCGCTCCTCAAGGCCGTGCTGGCGGAACAGGGGCAATGGGCGGAAGCCGCGCGGCTGCAGGCCGCCCATCCCGGTCCGCCGCCGATCGCCACGGCCCTCCGCGCTCCCGAACAGGAGACGCACCAGCGGATCGAACAACTGGGCCTGCTGGCGGCCTACCAGCGGCTGGCGGGCGACCGGGCCGCCTGGGCTCAGACGGCTGGCGAGATCCAGGGTCTGGCCGCGGCGAATCCGGAGGATAAAACCCTGCAGTGGTTTTGCGTCGAGGCCCTGGTGTTGAACGACCGCGTCGAGGACGGGCTGAAGGTTTTGGCCGCCTTGGACCCGCTGCGCGCCTTTCGCTGGTACTCGCAACGTTACCAATATCGCCAGGCGCTGGAGCTGCTTGGATGGCGCCAGGGCGTGCCGCCGGATCGGGCGTGGTTGGAGTCGCTGTCGCGGGACGAAACCGACGCCGAAAAACAGGCTCTGCAGCGGATGGACGGCGCAATCCAGGTGGCCCGCACGTTGCATCTGCTGGGCCGGCGGGACGAGGCCGGGCGGATCCTGGATCTGGTCGAGGCCTACGCCCAGGAGCGGCCGGACCGGGACAACTCGCTGTCCGCCCGCAGGGAGTGCTGGGAACGCATGTGCCTGGCGCTGCTGGCGATGGGCGACCAGCCGCGAGCGTGGTCCATCGCGGCACGCGTTCTGCCTCATCCGCAATCTGTGCCATCGCTGCTGTATCGGCTTTATCCGCAGCGGGGCAGCGAGGCCCAAGGCTGGTGGACCTTCTTCCGGCAGCGCCACAGGCCCGAACCGCCAGCCGAGACGTTCCGGCGCATGCACCGCGTGATGACTCCAACGCCGCAGGAAGCGGCCGCCGAGTTCCAGCAACTGGCCGCGGAGGCCGAACAGATGGCGGCCTCCTTCTCCGACGCGCGCCGCAACCTGATCCTGGTCGCCACGGGCGAGGCCGCGTTGCGGCGCAAGCAGCTGGACGTGGCTTGCCGCTGCCTGCAGCCGGTCGCGGACAGCAACCCCGTGGCCGCCAGCCTGTTGGCCGAGACCTGGTGGCAAGGCGAGCAGTGGCCCGAAGCGGCCGCGGCCTCCGAGAGCGTTTGGGAGCAGGACCACGAGCAACTTGCCGCGCTGTATTTGTCCGGCGAAGCGTTGGAGCGCAGCGGCCGCGAGGACGAAGGCCGCCGCCGCAAAGAGCAGACGCTGGCGATGGCCCTGGACAGCCGGGCGCGGATGACGCTGGGCACCGCCCTGAGCCGCCACGGCTTGACCGAAGAAGCCGTCCAGCAGTTCCGGCTGGTGCTCCGCACCGCACCGTTCGAGTCGTGGGAATGGCAGGCCGCAGTCCATTCGCTTGCCGAACGCGTCCAGAACGACAACCCGGTTCAAGCCGCCGCGTGGTTCGAACAATCCTTGCTGGACGATCTGCGGACGAGCTTTTATCTCGTCAGCGACCGAGATTACCTCGCCACGCCCGCAAAGATCCATCGGCTGCGGGCCGTGGCGGAGTTGGACGCGGGACGGTGGGAGGCGGCCGAGAGACACGTGCAACAGGCCCTGACCGCGTTGCCCGGCGAGACCGACGTTTCCGAAGAATTGGTGCCGCGGCTGGAGCAGGCCGGCCGAAAGGAGCAAGCCGACGGACTGTTTCAGAGGGTATTCGGCGTCTACTCCGAGGCCGTGCAGGCCTATCCCGGATGCGCGCTGCTGCACAACAATCTGGCCTGGACCGCGGCCCGCTGCGGACGACGCTTGGAGGAAGCCCAACGGCACGCCGACCGGGCCATCGAACTCGCTCCCGACAACGCCAGCTATCTGGACACGTTGGCCGAAGTGTGCTTCCAGCGCGGCGACCGTCAATCCGCCCTGCGACATTCTCGACGGGCGCTGGAACTGCGACCGGACGACGAAACGCTGCAGCAGCAGCTCAAACGGTTTGAACAAAACCCGTTGCCGGGCAGCGATCCACGGCGAAGGCCGTAGAATTTGGGGGAAAGTCGGCGGCTTTCCGATCCAGCGGATTCCCTTTCCAGACGCTCGGCGTTACCATCAATGGTGTAGCGAATTCAAGTCCGCACCGATCATTTTTTTCGGTTTCGGAAGATGATGAAAGAACCCCTGGCCGTGATCGGCATCGGTTGCCGTCTCCCCGGCGGAATCGATTCGCCGGCCGCTTTCTGGGACGCGCTGCTGCGGGGCTTCGACGGCATCCGCGACGTGCCCGAGGACCGCTGGAGGCACGCCCGCTTTCACGACACGAATCCGGAGAAGACGGGCTGTATCCGCAACGCCAAGGGCGGTTTCATGGACGGCGTCGACCTCTTCGACGCCGAATTCTTCGGGTACTTTCCCACGGAAGCCCAACGGATGGATCCGCAGCAGCGGTTGCTGCTGGAAGTCACGCACGAGGCGCTGGAGGACGCCGGTCTGCGACGGGATCACGTGGACGGCACGCGCACGTCCGTCTTCATCGGCTCGTTCATGTACGACTATCTCTGCATCCAGTCGGCCAGCGAACAGCGCGACGAGATCAGTCCGTACGTGGCCATGGGCACGGCCGTCTCGTCGTTGTCCAATCGGATTTCGTACGATTTCAATTTGAAGGGGCCCAGCGTCTCGCTCGATACGGCTTGTTCCGGCTCGCTCGTGGCGCTGCACCTGGCCTGCCAGAGTCTCTGGGGCGGAGAGGCCGACATGGCGATTGCGGGCGGCGTCAACGTGATGCTGCGGCCCGAATCGTCCATCGTGCTGTCCAAAGGCGGGTTTCTGAACCCGGACCAGTACTGCAAAGCCTTTGACGCCAGCGCCAACGGTTATGTCCGCGGGGAGGGCGTGGGCGTCGTCATCCTGAAGCCGCTCGGCAAAGCGCTCGCCGACGGCGACGCCATCTATGCTTGGGTGCGGGGTTCGGCTGTGAATCAAGACGGTTATATGGCCGAGGGTTTCACCGTCCCCAACGTGTTCTCGCAAATCGCCCTGTTGGAGACCGTCTACGCCCAGTCGGGGGTCGATCCGTTGACGGTGGATTACGTCGAAGCCCACGGCACCGGCACGGCCGTGGGCGATCCCATCGAGAGCATCGCGATTGGCGCCGTGCTGGGCCGAGGCCGGCCCGTGGGTCAGCGCTGCCTGATGGGATCGGTCAAGACGAACGTCGGGCACCTGGAGGGAGCCTCGGGCATCACCGGCTTTATCAAAGGCGTTCTGACGGCGCAGCACGGCGTTGCTCCGCCGAACTTGCACTTCCACGAGCCGAATCCCGGCATCGACTGGGAGCACCTCAATCTGGAAGTGCCCACGCGGCCCACGCCGTTGGAATGCGCCGGCCGGCCTTGGATCGTCGGCGTCAACTCGTTCGGCGCCGGCGGCACCAATGCCCACCTCGTGCTGCAGCAGCCCGATTCGACGACGTCCGCCGCCAAGGAAACGCCGCTCGTGCCGCCCGGCCGGCCGGCCTCGGGCGCCACGCTGTACGTCCTCAGTTCTCCCCAGCGCGAAACGCTGCGCACGCTGGCGCTGCGTCATGCGGACTTTTTGAACGCCCATCCGCATCGGCTGGGCGACGCGGCCTTCTCGGCCTTTACCCGTCGCAGCCATTACACGCACCTGATGGCGATTGTGGGCGAGACCGCGCGGGAGGTGGAGGCCCGGCTTCGCGCGTTTGCCGACGGCCAAGTTGACCCCGCGACGCTCGCGACCACGATCGCCCGCAAGAAGAATCCCAAGCTCGGGTTCATTTTTTCCGGACAGGGCGGCCAATGGGCTCGGATGGGCCTGCAATGGATGCAACGCGAGGCGGTTTTTCGCCAGTGGATGGAAGCCATCGATGCGATCTTTCAGGAGTTCTCCGGCTGGTCTCTGCTGGCGGAGCTTGGCAAAAGCGAGGCGGACTCCAAGATCAACGACACGGTGATTGTCCAGCCGGCGGTCCTGGCCATCCAGATCTCGCTCGCGAAACTCTACGAGCACTACGGCATCCGGCCCCAGGGCATCGTCGGCCATTCGATCGGCGAAGTCGCCGCCGCGTTTGCAGCCGGGGCCTTGACGCTGGAGCAAGCGGTCCACGTGATCTTCCACCGGTCCCAGGCCCAGAACCGCGTCTCGGGCCAAGGCGGCATGTTGGCAGTCGGGCTCGGCATGGAAGAAGCCCGCCAGTTGATCGCCGGCTACGACGGCCGGGTTTCCATCGGCGCGGTCAACGGCCCGGAGATGCTGACGTTGTCGGGCGACGTAGAGCCGCTCGCGCGGATTGCGGAAACGCTCGAATCGCGGGGCGTGTTCAATCGGCCCGTCCGAGTCCAGGTGGCGTATCACAGCCATCACATGGACTCGATCCGCAGCGAGATGCTCGAGACGCTGGTCCACTCGCAGGGAGTCGCGGCCGCCATGCCGTTGTACTCGACCGTCAGCGGCCGCCGCGAAAACGGCTTGCACTTGAACGCGGATTACTGGTTCCAGAACGTGCGTCAACCGGTCCTGTTTACCACCGCGCTGGCCGCGATGCTTCAGGATCACTTCGACACCTTCGTGGAAATCGGTCCCCATCCGGTCTTGACCGGCGGCGCCAACGCCCTGTTTCAGAAGCTTGCTCCGAGTGCCGTCATCGCACCCTCCATGACCCGCCGGGAACCCGAGGTGACGGTGTTCCTGCAGAGCGTTGCCCAGCTCGCGGCGCGCGGGCTGGTTCCCGACACAGAGAAGCTCTTCGGTCCCAGCCGGCGTTATTTCCGCTTGCCCAAGCATCCCTGGCAGCACAGCCGCTACTGGTTCGAGGCCCCGGCCGCCGCCGAGACGCGCCGCGGCCGGTTCGAACATCCCTTCCTGAAACGCCAGACCCAATTGGTGACCGAGGAACCTCTGGCCGTCTGGGAAGCCGCGATCGACGTACAGAAATTCCCCTACCTCCGCGATCACCAGGTAGACGGCGAAATCGTCTTCCCGGCCAGCGGCCACATCGAACTGGCCTGGGCCGTGGCCAGCGAACAATTCCGCCACGAGCCGTTCTTCCTGGAGAACCTGCATTTCGACTCCCCCTTGATCCTCCCCGAGAACAGCCGCCACCCGCTCGACGTGCGGTTGGAAATCGTGTCCGGGGAAGGCGACTACCGGATCTGCAGCCGGCCCGCCGATGCGCCGGCCGACACGCCCTGGTCGAAGCACTCGTCGGGCCAGATCAATACGTCGCACGATCGGTTTGAGCAGTCGACCGTCTCGCTTTATAAACTGCAGGAGCGCTGTCGCGACGAGTTACCGCAGTTGGTCCATCAGTTTTACGGGACCCTTCGCACCGCAGGTTTGGTCTATGAAGAGAACTTCCGTTGCGTTCAACGGCTTTGGCATCACGGTGATGAATGGCTTGCCCACCTGAGCCTGCCCGATAAACTGGTGCCCGAAGCACAACGGAACACGGTTCAGCCCGCACTTCTGGATGCATGTCTGCATGTGATGTTTGCCGACGTCCATCACCACGGCACTGTCGATCGGGTCTTCCTGCCCCACCGCATCGATAGCGTGCGGTTCTATCGCCGGCCCACCCCGAATGTCTGGTCCCACGTCCGGATCACACGCAATGACGAGCAGTATCTCTGCTCTGACACGTCGATCTTTGATGAGGCCGGCGAACTTGTTGCTGAGATCGTTGGCCTGACCTGCAAGCGACTGGTCGGAGCCGGATCCCGGCAGTCGGACATGCTGTATGAAGGTTGCTACGAGTACCAGTGGATACCGGCCGCCCGAGATCCCCGCCTCCACGGCCGCATCTTCGACATCACCCGAGCGGTCTTGTTCACCGACGAGTCGGGTATCGGCGCCGAACTGGTGACACGTTTCACGGCCGAGGGAATCCAGCCGCTGAGCATTCCCTTTGGCGACTCGCGTCGGCTTGACAAGGTGCTGGCCGATGTGCCGTTGGACAGGCGAACCTTGATCGTGTTCGCGGCCGGTCTTTCGAGACGCGACGCGGGCTGGCACGGTTTGTCCTGTTGCCCTGCGATACCGCTGTTCCTGCAATTCGCCCAGACGCTGCAGGGCCGGGAGGGAGTGCCGCGTTTGTTCGTGGTCACCAATGGCGCCGCGGGTACGGCTAGCGACAAGTCGCTGGACTTGGGACAAGCGATTCTGCATGGCATGGCGCGCGTGATCACAAATGAACTGCCGAGTGTTCCGCTAACCGTGATCGACCTGAGCCCCACGGCCTCGCCGCGCGAAGTCGATGCGTTGTTTTACGAGCTGCTGCACAGCCGCCGCGATCGGGACGAAGCGGAAATCGCTCTGCGTGGCGACGAACGCTTGGTGCGGCAACTGGTTCCCTTGGATCGCGATTCCGCCGAGCAAGCCGCGATGTCGGAAGAAGCAGGGGTCGGCGGTGCTTACCGAGCCGAGGTGAGCACTCCTGGGTCGCTCGAACCGATTGTTTTTCGCAGACTGCCGCCGATCGTCCTCGGTGAGGACGACGTAGAGATTGCCGTTCAGGCAGCGGCGTTGAACTTCAAGGACGCGATGAACGCCATGAGCTTGCTGCCAATGCAGGCGGTGGCTGGCGGATTGACCGGACATCGTCTCGGCCTGGAGGTCGCGGGGCGCGTCCTCCGCACGGGACCTTCGGTCAAGCACGTCCGACCGGACGACGCAGTGATTGCGCGCGTCGCCGAGGGTTTCTCGGGCCGCGTGGTGACGCCCAGCCAATACGTCCTCCGCCAGCCGCAGCGGCTGACGCCGGTTCAGGCCGCAACGGTGCCGTTCGTTTATGTGACGGCTTGGTACTCGCTGTACCATCTGGCCCGCGTGGCTCACGGCGAGACGGTCTTGATCCATTCGGCCGCGGGCGGAGTGGGCGGTGCGGGGGTTCGGCTGGCACAACGGGCCGGCGCGACGGTGATTGCCACGGCGGGGACAAAGGACAAACGCGATTACGTGCGAAGAATGGGAGTCGAGCACGTCTTCGATTCGCGATCCCTGGACTTTTACAACCGCGTGATGGAAGTTACGGCCGGACGTGGCGTGGACGTGGTGCTCAATTCCTTGTCGGGCCGATTCATCACGCAGAGCTTGAAATGCCTCGCCCCGTTCGGTCGCTTTGTGGAACTCGGCAAGTCAGATATCTATCGCAACAGCAAGCTGAGCCTGAAACGGTTTGGCGAGAACATGTCGTATTTCGTCGTCGATGTCGACCGACTGGCGGCGCAAAGATCCGATTTGCATCAGCAGATGATGGCCGAAGTGGCTGCTCTATTCGAGCGGGGAGAACTGAAACCGCACGAGATCACGGAATTTCCGATTTCCCAACTCACCGAAGCCTTGCGATTCATGGTTCGGGCGACGTATTGGGGTAAGGTCGTGCTCAACATGCAGAACGATCGCGTGAAGACGCGCCCGCCGGGGCGCGCCAGCTTCCGGCCTGATCGTACGTACTTGATTTCCGCGGGGGCCAGCGGTTTCGGCTTGGAAATTGCCCGCTGGATGTTCAGCCGCGATGCACGGCAGTTGGTGTTGGTCAGTCGTAGCGGCCCTAAGACGGATGCGGATCGCGTCGCAGTCGAGACGATGATGGAACAGGGCGCACGTGTTCTCCTGGCCCAGACAGATGTCACCGATCGAGACGGGGTCCGACGGTTGCTGGATCGAATCCAGCGTGAATGGCCGCCTTTGGCCGGGGTAGTCCACGGTGCCGCCGTGATGGATGACGCTTCGATTGCTGCGATGACTATGGAACGCTTCGCGCGGGCGTTCGCTCCCAAGGCGCAGGGCGCGTGGAACTTGCACGAGGCCACGTTGGCGGCAGGAGTGAATCTCGATTTCTTCTTGATGCTGTCCTCCATCTCGTCCGCTCTGGGCTTTGTCGGCCAAGTAAACTATGCTGCCGCCAACTTTTTCGAGGACGCACTAGCCCAGTACCGTCGGCAGCAGGGCTTGCCGGCCACCTCGCTCAACGTCGGCGTCATGGGGCAATATGCCGGGCTGTCGAGGACTGTGAACGAGAATCAGGACGTCATCGGTCTGCTGGAAAGCCAGGGCCTGCTCGTAATGCCGCTCGCCGACATACTGGCCAAGCTGGAAGCGGCCTTGATTCAGCAGCCGGTCCAGAGGGTCACCGGGCGATTTGATTGGGGCAAGTTCCGCTTGGCGTACCCGCACTTGGTTCGCGATGCGCGCTTCGTCGACTTGTTGAGCGACGCCGCCCTGGCTCGCGGCAATCGCTCCACAGGTTCCAACCTACGTGCAGAATTGTCGGAATTGGAGTTTGGTCAGCGACGGGAACGGCTCGAACGGGAACTGGCGATGAAACTGGCGCTGATCCTGGACGCCTCGCCCGAGAAGCTCGACGTGTCCTTGTCCATCGACAATCTGGGACTGGATTCGCTGATGCTCACGGATCTGCAAATCTGGATCGCACGCACGCTCGACATTACTTTGCCGCTCATCAAGCTGCTCAAGGGACCGAGCGTCACGAGTCTGGCAACGGACCTGCTGGCCCAGTTAGACAGTAGCGATGCCGCTGGAGCCAGCAAAGCAGGACAGGGCCCGGCCACCTTCGCGCTGTTGGACATGGACGACATTAACGTTCTGAATCCGTGGCTGATTCGTGGTGCCGGAAACCCGGATGCACCTTGCCGGCTGGTGTGTTTTCATTCGATGGGGGTAGGCGCGTCGCTCTTCACCAAGTTCCTGCTCAAACCACCGGACGATTATGACATCCTGGCCGTGCAGACGCCGGGCCGCGAGAACCGTATGACCGACCAGGTCGCCGAAACCGTTGAGGAACTCGTCGAGCAAATCACGCCGCTCTTGCGTCCGCTCTTTGATCGCCCGCTGGTCATGTGGGGTCATAGTTTCGGCGGCGTGATCGCCTGGGAAGTCATACGGCGTCTGCGTGATGAATTTGACCTGGAGCCGAACCATTTCGTGCTGAGCGGGACTGCGGCGCCCCACCTGATGCATCGCTGGCAACATCGCGAAGTCCTCCTGAAGGCCCTGGTTACGGACAATACCCCCGAATACATCGTGTCCGTGTCGCGGTTTGTAGATAACCCGGATTTCATCAAGGCGATCCTGCCTGGCATGCGGCGAGATTTTCCGCTCTTGAAGAACTACCGTTTTCAACCGTGTTCCCCGTTGAGCTGTCCGATCACGGCCTTGGCGGCCCGCCAAGATGATTTCGTCTATACCGACGAAATCCGCGAGTGGGCCGAATATACGGATGGCGAGTTTAAACTGATCGCGGTCGACGGCGACCACTGGTTCTTAGATCGCAATCGCGAACGGATCACCGCCGTATTTCGTGACCTCGCGGCCGAATTCCGGGCTGCGGCCGGCGAAAACGTGAGCACGCTGACGACCGCGGGATTCGGTCGGTAATGGGAACGCAAGGCGACTCGGAGCGAGGTTCGTATGACGAGCGTTTTCAGGGATTCGTCGATGGTCGGCAGTCCCCAGCACGGTCAGGAAGACGGCCGAGTCATTGGCGGTCGCTACCGCGTGCTGCGCCAACTGAAGCGCGACGACAATGCGGAAACTCTCTTGGCTTTCGATCTCGCTCAAAATGTGACGGTGGTGATCAAGACGGCTTTGGCGGCAGCGTTTTCCGCCTCGGTGCGGATGCGGCTGGAGCACGAGGCCCAAGTCCTCTCGCGGATCAAGTCTGGGGCGCTGGCGCCTGTGCTCGGACACGGTGCCGATGGCGATCAATTCTACTTGGTTATGCCTTTTGTTCCGGGGATCACGTTGCAAGCGAGGCTGCGGGAAGGCCCGCTGTCGATGATGGAGGCGATCACGTTGGGGCGTGCGTTGTTGAACGCCTTGAGCGCCGCCCATGCTAAAGACGTGCTGCACCGCGATATCAAACCGACCAACGTAATTGTGAACGAGGGAAAGCCGCTGCGCGAGGCGACACTGATCGACTTCCGCCTGGCACGCGCCGCCAGCCTCGAGACTGGGTTTCGAGAACAGTGGGTCGGCACCGTCCAGTATCTGTCGCCCGAGGGAGCAGGCCTGCTCGATCAGGAAGTCACTGCTCGCTCCGACTTGTACTCCGTCGGAATCGTGCTTTTTGAATGCCTTGCCGGCCGCCCGCCTTTTCAGGCCCGGAGCGTAGGCGAAATCCTGCGGCAGCACGTGACCGTCCAGCCGCCTGAATTGCGAGGCTTGGGCTTGTCGGTCCCGCGCGCGTTGGATGAAGTGATCCAACGCTTGCTGCGGAAGGATCCACGCGACCGCTACCAATCGGCGCAAGCCGTGGAGGCGGATCTGGCGGTGGTTTCACAGGCGCTGCAACGCGGCGAGTCGGAGCCCGCGCTCGTCGTCGGATTACACGATCGGCGGTACACGCTCACCGAGCCGGCGTTCGTCGGCCGCGGGCCGGAATTAGGCACGCTCAGTGCGCAACTGAGACGCGCGCAGGCAGGTCAAGGCGCGCTCGTGTTGCTGGAGGCGGAGTCGGGCGGGGGGAAGAGTCGGCTGCTGGCCGAATTCGCGCAGCGCGGGGCGCAACAAGGGGCCTGGATTCTCCGCGGTCAGGGGCTCGACCAGACGGCCCAGCGTCCCTTCGAACTCCTGACGGGCGTGGCCGAAGGGATCGTGACGTCGGCGCGACTGGAACCTGACCTGGAGGAGCGTATCCGCAGCGGTCTGGAGGATCACTTGGAAGCAGCGTGTTCCGCGCTGCCTGAGTTGGCGAAGCTCTTTGGCCCCCGTCCGGCCAGTCCACTAGGGCCCGAAGAGCATGGTGAAGCACGGAGCGTGCAAGCGTTGGCGGCCCTGTTGGATGCCTTGGGGACCAAGGACAGGCCGGCGGTGCTGTTGTTGGACGACTGTCAGTGGGCCGATGAATTGACGGCCAGGGTTCTGGGCGTCTGGCAACGCCGTCCTGATACTCTCCGACGTCCGGTTCTCGTGGTCGTCGCTTTTCGGTCGGAGGAAGTCCCGCCGGACCATCCGTTGCGTGCGCTCAAGTCAGCGGCGCATTTGCAGCTTCCCATGTTCGAACCTTCGAACGTACGCGAACTGGTCGAATCGATGGCGGGGCCGTTGCCGAACAAGGCGATTGAGGTGATCGAGCGTTTGGCAGAGGGCAGCCCGTTCATGGCGGCTGCGGCCGTGCGCGGGCTGGTCGAGTCGGGTGCCCTGGTGCCGATCCTCGACTCCGCCCCCGGCAGTGCCGAGCCAGCGGCCTGGCGCGTTGAGCCGTCGGCGATGGCCGACGTGCAGTCCTCCCGGCATGCGGCCGCATTCCTTGCCCGACGCATCGAACTGTTGCCGGAGACCACGATCAAGTTGCTCACGGTGGGCGCTATTCTGGGCAAGGAATTCGATTTGTTCACCGCGTCGAAGCTGGCGCAACAAACCCCGACGCAAGCGATCGCCGCAATCCATGAGGCGCAGCAGCGGCACATCGTGTGGGCGAAAGCCACCGATGACCGTTGCGCGTTCCTGCACGACAAGCTCCGTGAGACCTTGCTGGCACGTCTGCCCGGCCAGGTGTTTCGGGAATGGCATCTGCACGCTGCGTTGCACATCGCGGCGGAAACTCCGCAGCGCGTCTACGACTTGGCCTATCACTTCGACGCAGCGGGCCAAAGCGACCGAGCTTTGCCGTACGCCTTGGCGGCCGCGGAGGATGCTCGCAGCCGGCATGCGTTTGAGCTTGCCGAACAGCAGTATCTCATTGCGCAGCGTGGCGTTTCGGGCACCGATGATGCTGCCCGGTATCGCATCGCGGAAGGACTCGGCGACATGCTGATGCTGCGCGGGCGCTACCAGTCGGCGGCCCAAATGTTTGAAGCGGCCCGCCTCTTGACCAAGGACGATTTCACGCGGGCCCAGATCGAAGCGAAGCTCGGTATTCTGGCTTTCAAAGGAGGTGACAACACCACGAGTTGCGAGGCCCTGGAACGGTCGTTGCGGTTGTTGGGCCGAAGAATCCCCTTGCGTATCGCCGGCGTCCTGCTGTGTCTGGCTTGGGAACTTTTCGCGCAAACCGCGCATACGCTGTTTCCCAAGCTGTTCCTCGCTCGCCGGCGTCTGGCCGGGGCCGAAAAGGAACTGCTGGCCGCAGACCTCCACGTGCATCTGACTCGCGCCTACTTCTTCGAGCGAGGCAAGATCCCCAGTTTGTGGACGCAACTGTGCAGTATCAACTTGGCTGAACGGTATCCGCCGACACGCGAATTGGGATTCGCCTGGGCGAGCCATGCTCCCGTCATGTCCTTGATTCCGTGGTTCCGTCGTGGTGAACTTTACGCTCGAAGATCGCTCGACATCCGCAGGCAGCTGGGCGATGTTTGCGGACAGGGACAGTCCTTTCATTATTTGGGAGTCGTTTTTTTCGCCGCGGCGAGGTACGACGAGTGCATCAATGCCTGCCGGGAAGCGGTGAGACTTTGCGAGCGAACCGGGGATTTTTGGGAAAGGAACATGGCTTGGTGGCAAAGCGTCAACGCGATCTACCGCAAAGGTGACTTAGCTCGCGCGATCACCGAAGCCCAGCGACTGTACGATTCGTGTTGCGAAATGGGAGACGACAAGGTAACGGGGTTCGCCCTCGACGTGTGGTCGCGGGCCTCTGGCGGACGAGTGCCGGTTGAGGTCACCCAGCGGGAAATGAAGAAGAAGCGGAACGATGTGTGGGCAACCGTACTGGTCATGCTGGCCGAAGCTGTCCGGCGTATGCACCAGGACGAATTGGATGGGACGATTGAAGTGCTGACCCAAGCGTATGACGCATGCCGCAGTGGCGGGATGAACGCATGGGTGGCACCCATACTGCCATGGTTGGCGACGGCCTACCGCCTGCAATGGGAAAAATCAAACGATCTTGTCCCAGATCGCCGACGCAGATTGCTCCTCAGCGCGCGCCGAGCTGCGCGGCAAGCGTTAGGAGTGGCCAGAACGTTTCAAAGCGATTTGCCCCACGCGCTGCGGGAAGCCGGTTTAGTCGCGGCGATTCAGGGTTCAATCGGCCGGGCGCGTCAACAGCTGGATGAGAGTCTGGCGGTCGCCCAACGCCAAGGTGCTCGTTTCGAACATGCCCAGACTTTGCTAGCTCGGGGCCGCGTGGGCAAGGAAGTCGGTTGGCCGGATGCCGAGGAAGATCTTACGAGTGCCCGCGAGGCGCTGCGTGGGATGGGCGCGGACTGGGCGCTGGGCGAAGCCAACGCGCCGGAGCCAACTGCACCGGCCAAGACGGCCACGCTCTCACTAGTCGATCGGTTCGACACCGTGCTCGATGCCGGCCGGCGGATTGCTTCGGCGTTGTCGCGGGACGTGATTTTCAAGGAAGTGCATGACGCGGCCCAGCGGCTGTTGCGCGGCGAACGCTGCTTGGTGCTGCAATGCCAGGGGGAGGCGGGTGCCGGAGAGCTGACCATGGTGTCCGGGGAAATCGGGACGGAATACAGCCGCGCCATGGCGGACCGGGCGCTGGCCGCAGGCCGGGTCGTTGTGTTTTCCGAAGGCCACGTTGAAGAAGAGGGGGCGTTGCTGGCCGGCGTCCGCTCGGCGCTGTGCGGGCCGATTTTCGTGCGCGGCAAGCCGGCAGGTTGCTTTTACGCCGACCACCGCCACGTCAGCGGGTTGTTCGCCGAGGATGAAGAACGGCTGGCCGGGTTCATCGCCACGATTGCCGGGGCGGCGTTGGAGAACGCCGATGGATTTGCCGAACTGCAGCGGCTGAACGAGACCCTGGAAGAGCGCGTGGCGGAACGGACGGCGGCGGCGGAGGCTCGGGCGCGGGAATTGGCGCTTTCCAACGCGGAATTGGAACGGACGGCCGCCGAGTTGCGCCGCAGCGAAGAGGAACTGCGGGTGGCCAAGGAGGCGGCCGAGAAGGCGAACCGGGCCAAGAGCGATTTCCTGGCCAACATGAGCCACGAAATCCGCACGCCGATGAACGGCGTCATGGGCATGACGGAACTGGCCCTGCAGACCTCGCTCACGGACCAGCAGCGCGAGTATCTGAACATGGTTATGCAGTCGGCCGACTCGCTGCTTCGGCTGCTGAACGACATCCTCGACTTTTCCAAGGTGGAAGCGGGAAAGCTGGAGTTGGAGTCGATCGAGTTTTCGCTCCGCGACCTCCTGGGGGACGCCATGCTGACCTTCGGGTTGCAGGCGGACGAAAAGGGCGTGGAGTTGACCTACCTTGTCCCGCCGGACGTGCCGGACACGCTGGTCGGCGATCCGGGACGGCTTCGTCAGATCGTGATCAACCTGGTGGGCAATGCGCTGAAGTTCACCGAGCACGGCGAGATCGTCGTCGTGGTCATTGTCGAAGAGCGGGAAGAACCGCACGTCGATTTGCACTTTGTGGTCAGCGACACGGGAATCGGAATTCCGGCGGAGAAACAGCAGCAGATTTTTGAAGCGTTCAGCCAGGCCGACACGTCGACCACGCGCCGTTTCGGCGGGACCGGACTGGGGCTCACGATCTCGATGCAACTGGTCCGGCTGATGGCCGGGCGGATTTGGGTCGAGAGCGAGGTCGGCAAGGGCAGCGCGTTCCACTTCACGGCTCACTTTGGCATCGCCCAAGGGGCCCCGCAGGACGCCTGGATCAGTCCCGAAGACCTGGCTGGCGTGCCGGTGCTGGTGGTGGACGACAACCGCACCAACCGGCGCATTCTCCAGGACCTGCTGACGAATTGGGGGATGCAGCCGAGCCTGGCGGAAAGCGGACCGGCGGCGCTGGCCCAACTGGAGGCCGCGGCCGGCCGCGGAACGCCTTTCCGCGTCGCTCTGCTGGACGTGCTGATGCCGGACATGGACGGCTTTATGCTCGCGGAACGCATCCGGGAGCAACCGCGTCTGCAGGAGTGCCGCTTGATCATGCTGTCCTCGGCGGGCCAGATGGAGAACTGGTCGCGCTGCCGGGACTTGGGCGTTGCCCGCTACTTGATCAAACCGGTGAAGCAATCGGACCTGCGCGACGCGCTCGCGCGGGTCCTGAGCACGCGGACCGGACCGGGCGGTGCCGCCGGAGCGATTTCGACGCGGGGCCCAGAAACCCGGCGCTCGCTGCGCATCCTGTTGGCCGAAGACGGCTTGGTGAATCAGCGGGTGGCGTGCGAATTCCTGGAGCGACGCGGGCATGAGGTGGTTGTGGCGAACAACGGCCGTGAAGCCCTGGAGGAATTCGGGCGCGAGGTGTTCGATCTGGTGCTGATGGACGTGCAGATGCCGAAAATGGACGGCTTCCAAGCGACCCAGACCATTCGCGAGATGGAGCGGGCCACGGGCGGCCACATCCCGATCGTGGCGATGACGGCAGGCGCCTTCAAAGAAGACCGGGAACGGTGCCTGGGTTCCGGGATGGATGCCTACTTGTCCAAACCGATCCGGGCCGCGACGTTGTACGAGATCGTCGAAGGACTGGCTCGCACCGCCAGCGGCCGACGCAAATCCGTCTCGGCCGAACCGCCCGTGGACTGGAACGCTGCTTTGGAACAGATCGGCGGCAGCGAGGAGCTGCTAAAAGAACTGACGACGGTCTTTGTCCAGGAGTCCGGCGAGCTGATGCCGGCGCTGCGTACGGCGATCGAACAGCAGAACATGGCCGAGGTGCGGCGGTTGGCGCACACCCTCAAGGGGGCTGCAACGCACCTTGCCGCCAAGTCCGTCGTGGCGACGGCCTTTCGGCTGGAGCGCATGGGCCGGGACGGCGACTTGAGCGGCGCCGACGAAGCGTACGCCAGTCTCCAGCGCCAGGTCGAACAGCTCTGGCAAGCCGCCGCGGATTTCACTCGCAACGGATGATCGGCGAAAGGATCACTGCCCAGCCCGCGTCCGCGGTCATTGCGCCGAAGGTGGCGGCAGGTCCAGTGGTTATGGCAGGCACCCGACGGAGTGTGACGGCTACCGACACAAGTCGGAGCTGATCACAACCAGCGTTTCCTCGCCGCCCCACAGGGCTTCCAACGGTTCCGCGATTTCCTTCGGCGTGGCTTCGCCCACCAGGAGGGGCACGATTCGGAAGTCGGCCAGCATGATTTGCAGAAAGGGCAGTTGGACTTCCAGGCAGTGCTCGCGGGCGGGCGCCGCGTCTCGGGGATAGAATGTGCCCGCCACCGCTGGGCCTCGTTCCTGGGCCATCGTCGTTCTCCTTCGCTTCCGATTCCTCGACCGCAATCTGGCTGACCGCGACGGAACGGACGCGGAAGATCGGATTCGCTCCGACCCGGTCAGCCCGGAGGCCAGCGCCTCGTTCTGCAAACCGCGCCCCGAACTCTTTGCGTCCGCTGGGCCCGCGTGTCCAGAGACTGGACAAACACCTACGAATTTGCAAACCCCGTACCGTTCACTGCCCGTGCCGACAAATCTCCTTCGGCGCGCCGAAACGCCATTTTTCCGAGGTTGGTCGACTGTTCCTGAACGAGGTTTGCGTTTAAGGTAAAGGAAGAGGGGTTGGGCGCGGGTGTGCGAATATGCACACTCCCCTCGGCTTCTGAGTCGAGTGCCATGCTTCTACGACGCCACGTCCGAAGTCATTTCGATCGTCCGGCCTGGGGCGGCCCCCCGGATCGCCTCCGCCGATTCCGTCGCGATTTGCCGACGCGTTCTGATTGCAGCATGTTCCCTGTGCAGTGCTTGGCGTTCTTGGTCACGCTTTAGGGAAAGGGGGCAGCGATGGACACCTTCAGCACCAGTGATTTGAGGAGGTTGACAACGGCCCAGCAGAAGCCGTGCGTCTCGATCTTCATGCCCACCCACGCCGCCGGGCGGGATGGGCAACAAGACACGTTGCGGCTCAAGAACCTGTTGGCGCAGGCCGAACGCGGGCTTCTCGATCACGGCCTCCGCGTTTCGGAAATCAAGCGACTGTTGGAGCCCGTGCGCGAACTGTCGGCGGAGTCCGGCTTCTGGGAGAAACGCAGTTCGGGGTTGGCCGTCTTTGTCACTGAAGGGCAGTGGAACCGGTTCCGCGTTCCGCTGCCGTTGGACGAGCTGGTTGTGGTCAATCGCCGATTTCACATCAAGCCGCTTCTGCCTTTGATCGGGGCGAACGACCAGTACTTTGTGCTGGCGCTCAGCCAGAATCGGGTGCGTTTGCTCGTCGGCCGCCCGTTCGGCATGCAGGAAGTCAAGGTGGAGGGCCTGCCGCAGAACCTGGCTCAGTTTTTGAATTACGATTCCGGCGGACGGCCTTCGCTGGCTCATGCGGCCCCGCGCAGCCAGGCGGGGAAATCGTCCGCCGTCGTCCACCGTCTGGGCGGCGAGCGGGAGCCTGTCAAAGACGAACTCGCCCAGTATTTCCGCGCGATTGACGCGGCCCTGCGCGAACCGTTGCGCGACCAGCGGGCTCCGTTGATCCTGGCGGGGGTCCAGTATCTGCTGCCGATCTACCGCGAGATTTCCAGCTACGCCTGCCTTGCCAACGAGGAATTGTTCGGAAATTCCGACCATCTCTCGGAGCACGAACTGCACAGCCGCACCTGGCCGCTGATCAAGGCTCGCGTCGCGGACGCCCAGCAGGAGGCAGCCGCCAAATACCGGAAGTTGGCGGGCACAGGCAAGACGTCGGACGATCTCTGCCGGATCGTGCCCGCGGCGCACCAAGGCCGGATTGAATCGTTGTTTGTGGACCGGGCGGCGCATCGCTGGGGCGTCTTCGATCCGGCCACCGGCGAGGTCAGCCAGCACGCGGCGGCGTTCCCGCGCGGCGACGACGAACTCCTCGATCTGGCCGCCGTGCAAACCCTGTTGCACCGCGGCGCTGTGTACGCCGTGGCGGCCGAGCAGATCCCGGCGCCGCCGGCGGTCGCCGTGTTCCGTTATTGAAGGCACGCGGCAAGAAAGCCAGAACGCCGGCGGGCTTGCGCTCGCCGGCGTTCCGGGAGAATATCCAAGCAGGTGATGGACTAGGCCTTTTCCGCGAACGGGCCGACCCGCCGCTTAGAACCGGCCTTCCACTCGGGCCACAAGCCCGTCGAAGGTGATCGAGTCGTCCATGTCGCGGAAGTCGTTGGTCTGGACCGCGTGGATCCAGTCCTCCGTCTTGACCACGTTGGTCCAAGCACTGAAGACGTAGCCGACGGTGGCCTGCAGCGTTCCGCCGGGCAGGTAGAAACCGCCGCCGAGCTCGAGATCAAAGGTGGGGACAATCCGGCCGGCCTTCCAGCCCGTGTTCACACCGTAGTTGCCCATGTTCTGCACGGTCTGCTGGTACGTCGCGTCGAATTCGCCGGCCATCAAGCTGGCGAAGCCCTTCATGTACAACTTGATCGGCACGCGGCAGTAGTAGCGTTCGCCTTCCAGGCCCAGCCGCACGCCGGCACCCGTGAAGTCGATGTCCGTCGCTGCCGTATAGGCATTCGCCGTCTGGGCCAGATCGTCCGTGTAGCGGGCCGCGAAGCTCTGTTCCAAATCGCCCCAGCGGACTCCGATCACGTATTCCAAATGGGACATGCAATCCTGGACCAGAAACCGGCGATAATCCACGTCGATCAAATCGAACTCGATGTCGTGGCGGCCCGCCGCCTCGACCGTCCCCGTGATCGCGTCAAACGTGGCGGGATGCAACGCCATCGGCATGATCTGCCGGATCGGATACTTGGGATTCCGCGTGATGGAATCCTCCGTGGACGTGTCGAACCACGTATAGCTGGCGCCGATTTCGCTGCATTCGTCCAGGCAGATCCCGAACCCGGCGCGGAATCCCGACGAGTAATCCTGGTCCAACACGCCGACCGGCGAAGTTTGGACGGGAACGCCCGGGAAGGCGGAGATTTCCTGCGGCAAGCTGGAGTTCGTCTCCACCGCGTAGCACACTTCCGCGTCGCGGGCCCGCAGATACAGGTACTCGCCGTAGACTCGCAGCGTGTACGGATGGCAGCAGCACTGGCCGACATGCCCGCAGCTCTTCGTGCCGCAATCACCGGCCTTGCAACTGGTGTCCTCCAACCACTCCGCCTTCGGCTCCTGCTGCTTCTCGTCCTTTTGCAACTTCTGCATCTCGTCGCCGACCACGGTCACGCGGTAAGACGGACTCGTTTGCCCGTCTGCGGAACGCGTCAATTCGGCCGTCTTCGTGACCGGAACGGCGACGCCCTGGGTCAAGACCGGCACGGGCTGGCCATACGCGTTGACGGCCACCGGGGCGACCGCGTACGGCACGCCATAGCCGGGCAGACCCGGCGGAGCTTGCGCGGGCAACACCACCGGTTGGTAAGGCAACGACTGGGCCTGAACTGCCGACCCTGCCACGAGCAGAAGCGACACCGAGCCCACCACCATACAGATTCTCAGACTGGTTCTCATGGAATATCCCCCCCATGTGAAAAGACCCGGTTTTCTTCATCGACCGGTACCACCGGTTGCTGAAGATTCTTTGATACACCCGGAGAAGACTTCCCAGACATCCCAGTTTATCAGCCTTGGTTGTCGCCTGGACTTTCGGTGCTGGGGTCAGGCTTACAGAATTCAGTTTTGGCCGAGTAGAGTCGTACGACGTGGCTGGCACCCAACTCGGCCAAAACTGAATTCTGTAAGCCTGACCCCATTTCGCGCGACCGTGTCATCATAGACAGCGACTTTGCGTGGCTGTTTCCCGTTTGGTGCTCAGCGGTCACCTTGGGCGGCTGGCTCCAGTCCTGCGGCCCAGGCAGTGGCGCGGCGGAACAATTCGCCGACGGCCGGCGTGTGGAAGGCCTTGACGTCGTGGCCGAGCACGCTGTGAAACACGCGTCCCTTGCCGTAGGTCAGAGTGAACGCGATCGGATAGGTTTTCTGGTCGACCTTCGAGACTGCCGTGGCAAGCACCGTGATAGGCGGCTCTCCCGCCAGACAAGTGTACAACTCGTCGGGCACCTCGAACGAGGCCAAGCCGCGGGTGATCGGATGGTTCGGGTCGGTGATGTCCACGCGGAAGACGCCATAGGGATCGTGGCCGCGGAGTTTCGGGTTCCAGACGCGGCCGGCGAGATTGACAAATTCGGGCCACTCCTGGAACGCGCCGCAAGTGAAATGGACCAACACGGCGCCGCCGCCCGCGCGCACGAACCGGGCCAGGTTCTCTTGCCCCTCCGGTCCCGGCACGGCCGGATCATAGTTCTTGAAATGCATCACGATGGCTGCGAACTGGTGCAGGTCCGGCGAGCGCAGGAACTTCAGGTCCTCCACCACCTGGATCTGCAATCGAGCGTCCTGCTGCAACTGAGACCGAAGCACGGGGGTCGTCTCCTTCCATTTGTGACCGGGGTCGTCTTCTCCGGTGAGCAGGAGGATTGGTTTGGCGGTTGGAGCCGGCGTTGGTTCGGCGGCCCGCGTACCGATGGCCTGGCACCAGGCGGCGATCAGCAGGGTTCCGCCGAAGCCCCAAGCGGACGATGTTCTAGCGAAGGATGCGAGCATGGTGTGCGTCTCCGAAAGGAAGGAACGGGTCGCGGATCAAAACATCGTACATCCCCTTTGCTCTTGCGGCGAGCCTGAACGCGGGGAAACTGGCCGTTCGAGCGGCGAAAACAGGAACGCGGCTCTGGAACACGGGGGGCGACCTTGGAAAGCCCGGACGTTCGTGCAACAATGGCGGCTTGCCAACCAGTTCCCGACCAACCTGACAATCGGCTTAAGTGAACCATGAACACGCACCCGCCCGCACGTTTGGCTCCACGTTCATCGCGGCTTCTGTCCCTTCGACGGGGTTTCCCATGCCTGTTGCTGTTCCTGGGAAGCCTGTGCGCGGTCGGCGGCGGAATCCCCGCCGCCGAAACCCTAAACGTTCCGAACGCCGAGTTCGACCGCGGCGACACGGCTCCGGAGGCCTGGCGTCTGGAGGGCGCGGGACGCTGGGTGGAGCGGCAGTGGCTGGAGGTCAAGGGCCAAGGCGACGATTCCAGTCTGTGGCGGTGCGACGGACTTTCGTTCCAGCCGGGGCGGACCTATCGCTTTGAGACTCGTCTGCGCCGCATCAGCGGGTCCGGCATGGCGATCACCGGCCCGAATTTCGCCAATCGCGATCACGTCGGCCTCGCGTCCGACTGGCAGTGGGTCGGCCACGCCTTCCGCGTGCCGGACCAGTGTGACGGCGGGTTCCTGCGACTGGGGCAGTGGCACGCGACGGGAGCGATCCAGTTCGACCGGGTGCGGGTGACTCCCGCGGTGCCTGTGCATCGCGCCGCCGGAGATCTGACGCTCGGCGAGGGCGAATCCGTCCGCGACGGGCAGTACACGTTCTCCGGATCGTTCGGCCACGAGGGCAGCAATTATCACCGCACGCTCCGCAGCGCGACGGCCTGGTTCAACTCGGATCGCTGGCTGTTTTCGGCCGGCAGCCAAGTGAGCTATGAGTTTGGACTCCCGCAGCACGACTGGCTGTCGGCGCGCGTGGAAGTGAATGTCAACTACCACACGTCCGGGCGTTGTGTGGTCGAAATCAGTCGCGACGGGCAAACGTGGCTGCCGCTGGCGACTCCGGCGGGCGAGGGCGGGGCAGCGGCGGAGGTGCCGGCGAAGTTGCTGCCGGCGCCCCGGTTGCTGGTGCGACTCCGCAGCGACGGGGCGCGAGTCAATCTGCAGGTGGATCGGGTGGAGTTCTCTGGCCGTTTGAGCGGCGCCGCTTGCGACCTGACGGGCGAGACGGTCTGGGCGGACCTCGCGCCGGCCGCCGCCGACCTGACGATCGAGTCGATGCGGTTGCAGCGAGACGCGGGCACGGGCCATGATCAGCTGTGGGTAAGCGTCCGGAACGCCGCGAACCGGGAGCGAAAACTCCGCTTGAGCCTGAGCGGCGGTACGGGGTCCGGCGAGACTCCGGCGGTGGCCGTGGCGTTGCCGCGGCAGAGTTGCCCGTTACAGGCGGCGTTGCCGTCGCGGGGCGCCGGCATTCACCAGATGACGTTCCAGATCCTGGACGGCGCGGTCGCGCTGGCGGAAGGCCGTCTGACGATCCGGGTCCCCGACTTCTACCGCAGCGACTACGGCCAGCGGATTGCGGGCGTCGCGGGCGACACGGCCGTGTGGTGGTGCGACGCGACGCGGAAGGTGCCGCGGGGGCGGCCTGTGCCGCAGGCCGCGGGGGACGGCGTCCGTTTGGAAGCGGCTCAGAACGACTTCGAGGCGGCTCAGATCGTCGTCCGGCCAGCCCGGCACCTGCGCGGCTTGACGGCGACCGCATCCGAGTTGCGCGGACCGGACGGCGCCACGCTGGCGGCGGACCGGGTGCAGATCCTGTACGTCTACTACCATTTCGTCCAGCAGCCCACGGACGCCACCGGCGTCCGGGATTGGTGGCCCGACGCCCTGCCGCCGCTGGCCAAGCCGCTGGACGTCGCCGCCGGCCAGAATCAACCGCTGTGGGTGCTGGTGCAGGTTCCGACCGGCACGCGACCCGGAGATTATCGCGGGCAGATCAGGCTGCAGGCCGAAGGCTTCTCGGCGCAGATCCCGCTGGACCTGCACGTCTGGAACTTTGCCTTGCCCCAAGGCAACCATTTGCGGACGGCGTTCGGCCTGTCGGTGGGCAACATCTTCCGCTACCACGGGGCCAAGACCGAGGCCGACAAACGCCGCGTGCTGGCCTTGTATCACCAGTCGTTTGCCGACCACCGCATCAGCCCGTACGATCCCGCGCCGCTGGACCGGATTGGCGTCAAGTTCCTGCCGCAGGAGAATCCGCCGCGGGCCGAGGTCGATTTCACGGCGTTCGACCGTGCCATGTCGGAGGCCGTCAGCAAGTACCACTTCAACAACTTCGACGTGCCGATCGAAGGCATGGGCGGGGGCACGTTCCACGAGCGTACTACGCCGCGGATCGGCCAGTTCGGCGAAGACACGCCGCAGTATCAGGCCATGTTCTCCCACTACGCCGGTCAACTGGAAGCCCATTTCCGCCAGCGCGGCTGGCTGGACATGGCCTATGTGTACTGGTTCGACGAGCCCGAGCCGCGGGACTACGAGTTCGTCGCCCAGGGCATGAGACGGCTGAAGCAGGCCGCGCCGGGCTTGCGGCGGATGCTGACCGAGGAGCCGGGCGAAAACATCCTGGCGGGATTGGTCGACATCTGGTGCCCGGTAAGTTCCAACTACGACCACGCCGAGGCGGAGAAACGGCGGGCGCACGGCGAGGCGTTCTGGTGGTACGTCTGCACCGGCCCCAAGGCGCCCTACTGCACGCTGTTCATCGATCACCCGGCGACGGAACTGCGGGTCTGGCATTGGCAGACGTGGCAGCGGAACATCGTCGGGACGCTGGTCTGGCAGACAAACTACTGGACGTCCTCGGCGGCGTATCCCGACCAGCCGCAGAACCCTTACGAGGATCCGATGGGCTACGTCAGCGGCTACTCGACGCCCCGCGGCGTGAAACGCTATTGGGGCAACGGCGACGGCCGGTTCATCTATCCGCCGCTGGCAGTCGCCGTGCCCGGAGCGTCTGGCGACGAGCCCGTGATCGCCCCGCCGGTCTCCAGCATCCGCTGGGAGATGCTCCGCGAGGGAGTCGAGGATTATGAGTGCCTGCACCTGCTCCGCGAGTTGATTCAGCAACGCCGCTCGCAATTGCCGCCGGCGGAAGTCCGCCGCTTGGAAGACCTGCTGCTTGTGCCGGCCGCGATCACGGCCGAGATGACGAAGTTCACGACCGATCCGGCGCCGATCTACGATCATCGCCGGGTGGTGGCCGAGGCCATCGAACATCTCGGAGGGAGCGAGGGACTGCGGCGGGGACCCTAACCAAGGCCGTTTCCCATCAGAATCTATGGCCAAATTCATCGGTTCGATCGAACAGCACCCGGCCCGCGTATCGGTCGCCTGGTATGCCGCGACGATCGCCATCGGGGCCGTGCTGCTGGCGCAGCCCGTGTCCTTCCGGGACGGCCAGCGTCCCATCACGGCGCTGGACGCAGCGTTCACCGCCACCAGCGCCACGTGCGTCACGGGTTTGACGGTCCGCTCCACGGGCCAGGACTTTTCTTGGTTCGGGCAAGTGGTGATCCTGACCCTGATCCAGGTCGGCGGGATCGGGATTATGACGGTGACAACGTACCTCACGCTGCGATTGGGAGGCCGCCAGGGGTTGCGGCAGCGAGCCGTGATCACCGAGACCCTGGGAGCCGGCGAGAACGTCGACGTGCGCTGGGTGCTGGGCCGCGTACTCCGTTTGACGCTGCTGTTGGAAAGCGTCGGCACGCTGGTGTTGTTCGTCCGATTCCTGTTTGATTACCGCCCCGGCCTCGCGCTGTGGCACGCCTTCTTTCACACGGTCTCGGCCTTCTGCAACGCCGGCTTCGGGCTCCACGACGACAGTCTGATCCGCTACCAGGGCGATTGGGTGGTGAACCTGGCCGTTCCGTTGCTGATCATCACGGGCGGCCTCGGGTTTCCCGTGTTGATCGATATCAGCCGCCATTGGCACCACCGCTGGCGAGACTGCTGGGATGCGCTCCTGCTGCACAGCAAGCTGATGCTGGCCGGGAGCGCCGTGTTGCTGGTCTTCGGGGCCGGCATGTTCTTGTTGCTGGAGCGGGACGGCGTCTTGCGGGAGATGTCTCTGCCCCGGCGTCTGTTGGTGGCGTGGTTTCATTCCGCGACCTGCCGGACCGCGGGGTTCAATACGATCGAAGTCGGACAACTGACCAGTGCGGCGTTGTTCCTGTCTATCCTGCTCATGGCGGTCGGCGCCGGTGCTTGCTCGACCGCCGGCGGATTCAAGGTGTCGACGTTGACGGTCTTGGTTTTGCGCGTCTGGAACAGTTTCCTCGGCCGGCGTCAGATCCACGTGGTTCGGCGGACGATTCCGGAAGCGGCCGTCGCTCGAGCGATCGCGGCCGCGGGCGGCTTTACCGCCTTGGCCGTCGTCGCGCTGATGACGTTGCTGGTCATGGAACCCACCGACCATCCGTACGCCGTGACGGCGGGCGACTTCATGGACAAAGCCTTCGAGGTCGTCTCGGCGCTTGGCACGGTGGGGCTGAGCACGGGGATTACGCCGCACTTGAGCGCCGGCGGACAGATGGCGATCATCCTGCTGATGTTCGTCGGCCGGCTGGGGCCGATCACGGCCTTCATCGCCCTGTCTCGCGGCCAGCGAAAGCAGGCGATAGAATACGCCCACGAAGAACCTCTGATTGGATAATCCGATGCCGCAGAAGAAATTCTTCATCGTCTTGGGCTTGGGCACGTTTGGGTCCGCACTGGCCGAGCAACTGCACAAGAACGGTTGTCGGGTGACGGGCGTGGATGCCGACCGGAGCCGGGTTGAGAACCTGAAAGACGTGCTGTATGAAGCCGTCGTCGGCGACGTGACCAGCCGCGACACGCTGGCCGAATTGTCCCTGGACGCCTGCGACGCCGTGTTCATCAGCTTGGGCGAGAGCCAGAACATCGCGCCGTCTCTGCTGGCCACGCTGCACTGTCGGGAACTGGGCGCCAGGCGGATCATCGTCAAGGGCCTGAGCCGCGAGCACGCCAAGATCCTGGAAGCGTTAGGGGTCGATCGGGTCGTCTTCCCGGAGACCGAAATCGCCGTTTCGCTGGCCGATCGGATGGCCTGGCCAAACGTGCTGGACTTTATGCCCATCGATCCGGAATACACCTTTGTCGAGATTGCCGTTCCCGACTCGATGATCGGCCAGACGCTTCGGGAGACGGATCTGCGCCGGCTGTACAACGTGTGGGTCGTCGGCGTAAAGGACGCGTTGACGGGCAAGTTGGCGTTGTTCCCCGATGCCGAATACCGGTTGGGCGTGGATCAGTTGCTGGTCGTGGTGGCTCGGCGGAAAGACTTGAATCGGTTCCGGGAACTCAAGTGAATGTGGCGGAAGAGATGGAGCGTGCGTCCGGCTCAGGCGGAAAGATCACGTCGCTGGCCGTCGCCTTTGAGGGCGGGTTGGGCGTGGTCGCTCTGCTGCTGGGCTGGCTGTTGGACGTCTGGCCGGTTCCGGGAGTCGAGTTGGACGGGTTTGTTTGGAGCGATCCTTGGCCCACGTTGCTGTGGGGACTTGCCGCGACGGGACCGATGCTGGTCGGTTTCTGGCTGATCGATCGTTTCCCCTGGGGGCCGCTGGGCGAGTTGAAACACGACGTCGAACGGTTGGTTGTGCCTTTGTTTCACGGTTGTCGCATTCCGGAACTGGCGGGGATTGCGGCGGCTGCCGGAATCGGCGAAGAGTTGCTCTTTCGCGGCCTGTTGCAGCACGGGATGAGCGAATGGCTGACGCCGCCCTGGGGCGTGTGGCTCGCCCTGGTCGCCGCGTCCTGCGTTTTCGGCTGCTGCCATTTCTTGTCCGCCACCTACGCCGTCTTGGCAGCCTTGATCGGCGTTTATCTTGGCCTGCTGCTGATCTTCACCGGCAGCCTCCTGGCGCCGGCCATCTCCCACGGCCTGTACGATTTCATCGCCCTGGTGTACCTCCTTCGCGGCAGCGCCACGCCCGCGGCGGATCAAGGGGCGTTGGGGCGACAAGGGTCCGATGACACGTGAGCGGCACCGCGCTCGCCGCTGGGGTCAGGCTTACAGAATTCTATTTTGGCCGAGCAATGTCGTTCCCTATTAGCTGGCCCCATCCTCGGCCAGAATTGAATTCTGTAAGCCTGACCCCCCTGACCCCAACGCCGAGACCGTGATTTCAGCAACAACGCGAAAAAGCAGCCGATTGCCGTTTTGGGGCCGCGGTGTTTTTGGCGTTTGCTCTGTCGAAAAGTCCGGTTGGGCCGTGCCGCAGGATCTTTGGGGAAAGCCGGCGTGCGGCCTAAGCAGCGCTGCCCAGTTCGTCGACGCGGGGACCGCGTTGTTTGCCGAACTGGAAGGGGACCGTGTCGGCACGCCCGGCAAGATCAGTCAGACCGGGAAAGGCGTGCTCATCGCGCCGGCCGCCCGAAAGCGGTCGGGGTTGTGGATCGGAGTTCCCCGTGGCAGGGGGCGGACAAATGTCGAAAGCCGGTCTTTTGGGGCGATTTCGAGGGGCCGGCGGGAAATTCTCGGAAATGCGGCGGGCTGGCTTTTCGCCCAATTCTCTTGCGTTACAATAGTTTTCGCTCAAAATAGAGAATAGGAAGTCGGAGAGTATGCGACGCAGGGATCAGATAGAATAGAATCACAGCGTCGATCGTTTATCCCATCGTAGCGGTTCTGAGCTTCACGTTCATGTCGACCAAGCTTGTTGCCGCATTTCTTGACCGTGTCCAACGAAGCGGGCTCGTTTCCGAGTCGCGCCTGACGCAATTGCAGCAGGAGTTGGAGGCGGCAGGACTGAATTTGGAGAACCCCCAAGCCGTCGCGGCGGCGTTGGTCGATCGGGGTGTGCTGACTCAGTGGCAGACAGAGAAACTGCTGCAGGGCAAGCACAAAGGATTCTTCCTGGGCTCGTACCGTTTGCTGCGGCCCTTGGGCAAGGGCGGCATGGGCGCCGTGTTCCTGGCTCAGCACGAGATGATGCGGCGGCAATGCGCGATCAAGGTCCTGCCCCAGACGCAGATCGACAAGCACTCGTCGGTCCTGGAGCGTTTCTACGTCGAAGCTCAGGCCGTGGCGTCGTTGGACCACCAGAATATCGTGCGTGCCTATGACGTCAGCAAGGAAGTCAAGGACAACAAAGAAATCCATTATCTGGTCATGGAGTTTGTCGAGGGCCAGGACGCCCAGGCCATGGTCCAGGAGACCGGCCCGCTGGATTACGTGAAAGCGGCCGAGATCATTCGCCAAACGGCCAACGGCCTGACGCACGCCCACGAAAATGGTTTGATCCATCGCGACATCAAGCCGGCCAATTTGCTGATCGACAAAAAGGGCATCGTCAAAATCCTGGACCTTGGCTTGGCCCGTTTCCACGACGACAGCGGAGCGGCTTCGTTGACGGCGGCTCATAACGAGACCGTGCTGGGGACGGCGGATTATCTGTCTCCCGAACAAGCCCTCAACAGTCACAACGTCGATCCGCGCACCGACATTTACAGCCTGGGTTGCACGGCCTATTTCCTGCTCACCGGCCATCCGCCGTTCCCAGAGGGCAGTGTGGCTCAGCGGCTGGTGGCGCACCAAATCAAACAGCCGAAGCCGATCACGGAAGAGCGGTCGGACGCTCCCTCCGAGTTGACCGCGATCATCGGCAAGATGATGGCCAAAATCCCCGACGACCGCTGTCAGAGCGCCGCCGACGTGGCCACCCTGTTGGCCGCCTGGCTGGTCCAGCACGGCGGCGAGGACTGGCGCCGGCAACACACGGAAATCACGGGTGACTCGTCGATTCTCAGCCTGTTGTCGAAGCATCGCGACCCCACGTTGGCCATGTCCTCGCCGGCCAGCGAGACGGAATTGGAACTGGCGCCGCTGGACGATGAACCGTCCGAACCCCGTGGCCGATCGGCCGCGGCGACATCCGCCGCGAGGAAAGGCAGCGGGACGGGGCTGACCGGCAGATCGGGATCTGCGATCAAGAAAAAGCCCTCCGACGACGTCGATTTGACGCTGGCCGACGAAGAAGAAACGGCGGCGGTCGAAGCGGCCCCCGCTTCCGAGCCGAAACCGCCCGAGCCCGCCGGGAACCGCGAAGCGCCGGGTGCTTTGCTCGAAGAACTGCCGTCGCTGACGGAGGTCCAAGACGTCGCTCCGCTGGCAACTCCTGATTTGCTGGCCGAATTGCCCGCCCAAGATGTCTTGGCTTCCCTGGATCAAGTGGATCTGTCGGATGCGGGGCAGAGCGGACCCTCGCTGGGCGCGATCGACAGTCATGTCAGGCTGGGCGCTTCGCGAGGCCCTTCCTCCTCGACACGGCTGAAGTCGAGTGCGGCGGCCGAGCCGCGTCCCAAGACCCTGCTCCAAAACATCCAGGCCGTAGGCATGCCCATTCTGATCGGCGTCGGCGGCGGCTTGTTGTTGGTGCTGGTCATCATTCTCCTGATTCTGTTCTCCAGCCCGGCGAACGACACAAGAAGCGTGTCTCAACGACCGTCCACAGCCGCCGGAACGGACGCAGGCCCCACAGCTCCCTCCGCACCCGCCGACGGAAGCAGTTCGCCCGACCAGGTTGCGTCCGTTCAGCCGACCGAGCCGTCCCAAGCGGAATCGCAGTCCGTTGCACCGGAGCCCCCTTCGACGCCGGCGGAATCGTCGCCGCCCGCCCAAGAACCGCAGCCGGCCGAGACGCACGTTTCGTCGGCAACGGAGCAACCGCCGCTGCACGGCTTCGCGCCGGATAGTCCAGGATCAAGGCCCAACGAGCAGCAGGCTCGACAACCAGAGGTGCCAGCGCCGGCCGCCATTCCCCCAGAGCCGGTTTTCCCGGAGCCGGTTCCCCCAGAGCCTGCCAAGTCGGCTCCGCCGCCCGTTCTCAAGCAGGAACCGCCGGCCCAGACTCCGAAATCCACGCCGGCAGAGGTGGCCCAAGCCCCCGCTGAGGCAACCGCGTCAGAGCTTTCTCGCGATGAGACGCTCGCCCTGTTCGCCGGCCTGACCGAATTCGCCGTGACCTTGAAGCCCGGTGGCGACGTGAAATCTCTTCCCAAGCAGTATGCCCGCGGGTTGGATGTCCTCGCCCAGTCGATTCGCACCAAGTTGCAGGGAGCCGAAAAACTCATCGATCTGAAGGTGGTGGAGTCGAGCGACAAGGGCATGATGGAAATCGTCATGACGCCCACGGTGGAAGGTCCGTATATCGTTCTGAACCTGAAGGCCGAGTTGAAGTACCTCACCTCGGAGGGAGGTTCGATTACCGTGTGGTCTGCGGATTCTCACGAAAATGAAAGGGATCGGGAAGTCTTCCGCTTCATTCCAGGACAATCCGATCCGCGCAGGCTCTGGGAAGAAAAAGTCGTGGAGTTTTTCAAGCCGCTGGGCAAGGACCATCGGGACGCCAAGCGGACCCACGGCAAGTAAAGCGGAAACGACCCGCCTGCAAGTCTCGTCAACAGGACGCTCGGCTTGTTCCGCGAAGCCGGCGGCAAGGACCCAACAGATCGTGCTCGCGTATGCCTCACGACTTGGCGGCAACCGGTTTCCTCGCCTTGCTGGCGGTTGCCGCGATGGCGTACGCGCTGCGTTGGTGTTGGCGGTCGCCGTACGGCGGTTGGCATGCCTTCCTGTACTTCATCACGCTGCTCCTGACTCGCGTCCTTTGGCGGACTGTCGTCCCGCCGTTTCCCCTGCCGCCCGGACGGGGCGCGGTGATCGTCTGTAACCATCGCAGCAGCGTCGATCCTTTCTTCATCCAAATCGTGGCCAATCGCTACGTGCGCTGGATGGTGGCGCGGGAATACTGCGAGCACCCGGCCTTGGCCTGGTTCCTGCGCGCCGCCCGCGCCATCCCGACCAACCGGGCCGGCGTCGACACGGCCGCGACCAAGATCGCAATCCGCTCGGCAAGCGAGGGCGAGTTGATCGGCATGTTCCCGGAAGGCCGAATCAACCGGACGGACCAGCTGTTGCTGCCCGGCCGACCGGGCGCGATTCTGGTGGCCCTCAAGGCCCGCGTCCCTCTCCTGCCGTGTTTCGTCGAAGGCTCGCCCTACGGCGGCAGTGTGTTCAGCCCGCTGCTGACGCCTGCCCGTGTCCGCGTGCGTTTCGGCGAACCGATCGATCTCAGCGCGTACTACGGCCGGGAACAGGAGGCGGGCGTGCTGGGACAACTGTGCCAGGAAACCCTGTCCGCGATCGCCCACCTGGCGGGACGGGACGACTTTCAGCCGAAGCTGGCCGGCCGCAAATGGAACCAGGCGTAACACCGGCTCGAACCCGAAGCCCAACGCAAACTGGCCGCTGTACGAGCGGTCTACGATGTCATCCGGGACAGCTGGTTGAACTCGGACAGCCTGCCCTGGTCGGCCCCCAGTTCCAGGCGGCGTTGGAAGCGGTAGAATTCTACGTAGGCCCCGGAAACTTCCACGTCTGTCCCAGGAACGACCAACATGAAACACACCATCCTCGCTCTGACCACCCTGCTGGCGTCTGCGGCGGCAATCCAGGCCGCCGAGAGGCCTAACGTCCTGCTGATTTGCGTGGACGACCTTAAACCGCTGCTCGGCTGTTACGGCTCGCCGCTCGTCCAGTCGCCGAACATCGACCGGCTCGCCACGCGGGGCGTGCTGTTTGAACGGGCGTTCTGCAATCAGGCGGTCTGCGCGCCGTCGCGCAACTCGCTGATGACCGGCCTGCGCCCGCAGACCATCGGGATCTACGACCTGCCGACGAATTTCCGCAAGGGCATACCGGACGCGGTCACCGTGGCCCAGTATTTCCGCGGGCATGGATATCGGACCGAAGCGATGGGCAAGATCATGCACGTCGGGCACGGCAACTATGAGGACGAGGCTTCCTGGACGGTGCCGCATTGGAGGCCCAAGGGCGGCGGGTACCAACTCTTGGAGAGCACTGCTACGACGCGTCCGGCCCGGGTCGGCGGCCCGCGCGGCGCCGCCACCGAATGTGCGGACGTGCCCGATACGGCCTATGCCGACGGGATGATCGCCGACGAAGCGATCGCCCGGCTGCGCGCCGCCCAGGCCCAGCCCGGCGAGCCGTTCTTGATCGCGGTTGGGTTCCTCAAGCCGCACCTGCCCTTTGTCGCGCCCAAGAAATACTGGGACCTGTACCAGCGTTCCGCCTTTGAGCCGCCGCAGCGGCAGACGCCCCCGGCAGACGCACCGTCCTACGCGCCGACGACGTGGGGCGAACTGCGTCAATACAGCGACGTCCCGGAGACTGGCCCGCTGTCCGCCGACGAGCAACGTCAACTGATCCACGGCTACCACGCCGCCGTGAGCTATCTCGACGCCCAGTTGGGCCGTGTGCTCGATGCCTTGGACCAGACGGGGCTCGCCCGGAACACGATCATCGTGCTGTGGGGCGACCACGGCTGGCACCTGGGCGACCATGGCATGTGGTGCAAGCACACCAATTACGAGCAGGCCGCTCGCATCCCGTTGATCGTTGCAGGCCCCGGTGTGACCCAGGTCGGCGTCAAGACCGGCATCCTGGCCGAGACGGTAGACATTTACCCGACGCTGTGCGAACTGGCCGGCCTGCCCAGGCCAGAAGGCTTGGACGGCGCCAGCTTCGCCGCCGTGCTGAAAGATCCTCAGGCGGCGACCAAGGAGGCCGTGTTCCACGTCTATCCGCGCAACCAGCTGATGGGCCGGGCCGTCCGCACGGCCCGCTATCGGTTGGTCGAATGGAAGAAGATCGGCGATCCGGCCGACACCGCCGAACTGGAACTCTACGACTACGAGACCGACCCCGAGGAAACGCAGAATCTCGCCGCCAGCCAGCCCGAAGTCGTCGCCCGACTGCGGGCCATCCTGGCTAAGCAGCCGGAGGCGAAACCGCCAGTCCGCGCCGTTGGCGGCCAGAAGGGCCAGAAGACCCGCCGCGGCGTTTCATCCGCCAAGCCCAAGCAGGACCGGGCTGCGATGTTCGCTCGACGCGACAAGGACGGCGACGGCAAGCTGACCCGCGAAGAATTCCTGATCGGCCAGCCCGACCCCGACGAAGCGCCGAGCCGATTCCCGCGGTTCGACACCGACAAGGACAGCACGCTCAGCCGCGAAGAGTTCATCAACGCCGGCAAGCCCAAACACTGAAACAGTCCGGAACAGTCCGGGGTCAGGTCTTGACATTTAACTTTTTGGACAGTTTCCGACTGTCCTGAGGCACTCTGAAAGTTTTGTCAGACGCAGGTCCCAAACGCGATCCTGGGCACGCCGAATCGCCACCCGTGCTACCGCCTTGGAAATCGCCGCCGCGCTCACTCCGCCGAAGTACGCGCGGATCGCGCCCACCGCCGTATCGGTCTCCTGACGCGCCAAGTAGATCGCTGCGGAGCGCGCCTCGTTCCCGTGA
>Ga0209723_1000095_pt1 | contig 170915 bp, 113 predicted proteins | sample BiotimSIPDNA_2_FD_185750 | JGI IMG/M metagenome (GOLD analysis project Ga0209723, IMG submission 185750) | Anaerobic biogas reactor microbial communites from Washington, USA - Biogas_R2 time_0 SIP DNA (SPAdes) (version 2) | ecosystem: Engineered > Bioreactor > Anaerobic > Unclassified | place...
CCTTGTCGAAGCCTTCCATGACATCCTCCTTTGCGTCCAAGCTGAGGGCTCAAATTTGACCTCCGTGGTCTCGCAAAGTATGACGCCTGCCACGACTTACGTAAATCTCAGTTGTGGACAGCAGTGGGGTTGAGGGCGGTCGGCCACGATGTTTATCGTGACCGGCCGACTACGCAGTTGCTGGCCTCCTTTCCAGGCTAATATGGCGGAAGCCTCAAATGCACCTGTTTGGGAATACGCATGTACGGCGTTTCGATCATTGCCGTTGTCCTGCTCGCCGTCACCAAAGACCCAGGTCACGCGTTCCAATCCGTCGGGCGCCGTGAGCGAGAACTCCGCCGGCTTGCCGAAAGGACACGTGGACCCCCGTGCCACGGTCACAACCGGCCGAGGCAACACATCGACCCTGATCTTCGATTCCGGCTTGGCACCCTCCGCATACCCGACGACTCGGACCTCGTGCGTCCCCGGAGTCTGGAAGGTGTAGGTGATCTCACTTTGGCCCTCCGCCGTATCGTGCGGGGGCCGACCATCGAATAGATTGCCATCGATCAGCCATTCGTAACGTTGCAGCGCGCCGCGTCCGGTGCACGTGAAGCGGCGTGTCAATCCTTCGACGACGAGCTCCTGTATCGGGTTGATGCTCACGCCCAGATCCATGATCTCGATGTCGAACTGCTGCTCCGTTGCGCCGATCCGGGGATCTGCCACGACACTGACCTTGATGGCCCGTTTGCCGGGGGTGTTGTAAGCGTGGAGAAGGTCACTCCCGGTCCCGGTCTGCCCATCACCAAAGTCCCATGTCACGTCGGCGCCCTGCAGCGTGATGACCTTGAACTGGATAGCCTGGCTGGTCACGAATCGCTGGTTGTCGGGTGGAATTCTCCGGTGAATCTCAGGTCTCGCGCCGGCTTGAAACGAGAGTTGCACGAAGTCGGCGCCGGAAATCTGGCTACCTTCCAAGCTCGGATAGTGAATTCGCAGCTTGCCAGAGTATTCCTGGTCGCCCCGCAACTGGCTGGCGTTCGTTATCTGGAGTTGAATCGGAATCGCTCCCTTGCGCAACGGAGCGCTGGCGGTACTTGTGACGGCGATCTTCTGGCCCGCGTCGGGCTGGACGTCAAAACGTACCGTTTGCCCTTCTAAACGAGACCACACGTCGTCCGTCGTCGTCAATTCAAGCGTAAAACTCTGCTCCGGAGTCGTCGCCGCATTCTTCAAGGCGACGGCGGCGGGGGCCCGCTCGATCGACAGGGGGTGTTTGTGCTGCTGGATGTCTTTGGTGTGCGCGCTCTCCACCACGTCTCGTGATGTTGTCCCCTTGTCACCGATGGGTGCAAAGAACATCCACAGATTGTCGTTCTTCGCTACAGCCTGGTGGAACAGCTCCTCCAACTTGGCCTTCGTCCACGGCGGCGGGGAGGTCTCGTCCTTGCCATCCGAGAAGATCAGCACGCTGATGTAGCGACCGTCGCGTTCCTCGGAAAGCCTTTGTGCGAGATCGAGCATCTTAGCCAGCGTGGAGTAGAGCCATGTCCCGGCCTGCTGCGGCTCGGGATGCTCAGCGATGAGTCGGAGCAAGGCCTGACGGTCCTGCTCTGTCTCGAAAGTTGGCTTCATGATGTTCACCGGCTGGTCCGAAAAAATCGCCAGCCAGATGTCCGACTTTAGTGGTGTGGAACCCAGGAACTCCTTGGCCCGCTCCTTCGCCGCTTGCCATCGTGTAAGCGCGTTCGGCTTGTCTCCTCGCGGTTGGTCCTGCGTTCGCATCGAGCCAGAATGGTCGATCATCAAGAGGTACGCCGACGAGGCCCGTACGTCGGCCGGGTTTGGGGCGATCTGCGGCTGCGCGTTTGCAGGCAGCACGCCAATCAGATACGCTTCAATCAACACTCCAACAATCAGCAGCGACACGGCCCCGAAACGTCGACGCCGAGTTTCGCCGGAAAGACAACCGCTTGTCGCGGCGCGTTGTTGGGATCCTGCGACCTTCATGGAAATGCCTCGCTTGTGTCCCCCTACGAGTACACGTACAGGGAGGGGGTGTCGATGACCGTATCTGGGCACCGATCCAAGGCGACCGTATTTGGCGCAACACGCTATCTTACCAGCCCCTCGTCCACGTAATCAATTGGCGCACACTGGTTTAGCACCTCTGCTCCGTCAAGCCGGACTGATTATGCCGTTCAGATAAACGATGACACCGGCGATGACAGCCGCTGCGACCACGAGCACGATCACGCGACGCATCAGCCACGCGACGACCACGACTCCCGCCAGCACCACCACAATCCCGGCCAAAACAATGTAGAACCCAGCGGGAACCCACGGTGGCAGCGCCCTTGCCGAAGTTTGCACACGGGAGCCGTCAACCATCGGCGGGTGCGTGTCCGTCGCCGTCGGGAAAACGCGAACTCCCACGTTTCCAGGGAGCCAATCGTTCAGTGAATCCACTTCGAACCGGCTTGCCTGCGGGATCTGTGAGACGAAATCCTTGTTCAGCCGCACGACCGCCACGGACTCGCCGGCGGAATCGGCCACCTTTTCGACCTGACCGACTTGGGTCGATCCGAGTACCACGCGTGCGTCGGGCTTCAGGATGGCTACGCCCGAACCTTGGAGTTCAATCCGGATGTCCTGCGGGCCAGCAGCGCGTACCAACCAACTGCCGCCAGCCCAAAGGGCGACCGCCAGCGCAATGATGCCAATGCCTGCGGCGGACTTCTTGGCAAACGGCAGCCAATCGTCCTGCCATCCTGCCCGGCACGGGGGCTGGCAGTCCGCGTCGGCCCTCGCGTCCGCGCGGGGCGTGGCCGCCTCGGAATCCCAACGGAAGTCGTCGTCGTGGTCCATGTTTGGTTCACCTCCACCGTTCATTCGTCATCGTGGTGGCCGTCTGGCGAGAATTCGCGATTGACGGCCACATGACGCTATTCCAGCGACTCACTTCACCTGCCGCTTTCTTCGGCTCCGAGCATCCCCAACGCAATCGCAGTACCGGTCGCCGGCTTTTGCCGAATGCCGATGGAGATTTTCGGCAGCGTTGCCGGGTAACTGCTTCACAGGCAAGGACATAGGGTCGGGCGAGCCACCCCAGCCGAATTCGTGCTGTCTAGCGGTATGGCGTTCCGGTTGCCGTCTTGGCTAGTATCTGATTCGCGCCTGGAACTGGCCCATATGATACCACGCTCGGCACTACGGTCACATTCAGTGGGCTGGGAATTCGACGACGGTGTCGGGACGGCACGGTTGCCGCTGTGACCCGCCAATTCTGCCTGGGAAACGTGCTGTCAGATGTGCATGACACCCAATGCCTGACACGCCCGCTGGCAAAACGCATTCTGAAAGCCGCGGCGTGCGACCGAATTGGCACGCTGGTCACCGTCCGACGCAGGACACCGGAGCCCTGCTGGCCATCGCAACGTACGGATCAATGTCTGTCGAGGCGGCGCAACACAACCTCCGATGGCGACCGGTGCCGCCGGCCGTCGGAGCGTACTCCACGTCTTGAAGACGCCATGAAAGGATGCTCGGTGGCCGTGCAACAGGAAGATGTAGGAGGCAAAATTATCAACGCGAAAAACACGCGACATTTTCGCGACAATATTGGGCTGCTGAAGGCCAATAACCTCCCAACGCGAAAACAACGTCGTGTATCGCAACATGTTTTACTGCAACGACTTAACAACACGCTACCACGGTCGGCCCAATGTCGAAGACTAGGTTCGAGTCCTACTGGGGGCACTTTCTCATGATGTCGCTAACCCGTTGCCGAGCAACGGGTTTTGTCGTTTCTTGGCGGCCTGTACTCGCCGCCTGATTGCGAGTGCCGAGAGGATCGTTTACCAAATCGTTTACTTTTCCTCGCACCGGTTATGCTGACCGGCACCAACACGCTTTTGGGCACCTGAACCGATAACCAGGAAAGGCGGCTGACGATGAGTTTTCGCGAGATCCTTGCCCGGCTTTGCTTCGGTTGGCTGACGGTTTTTTTGGGGGGTATCGCGGCCTCGGCCGCCGAGAGGCCGGACGTCTTGTTCATTGCCATCGACGACTTGAACGACTGGACCGGCTGCCTGGGCGGGCATCCCCAGGCCAGCACGCCTCATCTGGATCGGCTGGTCGCCCGCGGGACGCTGTTCGCCAACTCGCACTGCGCCGCGCCGGCGTGCAATCCGTCGCGGGCAGCGTTGATGAGCGGTCTGCGGCCGTTTGCCTCCGGCGTGTACGACAACGGTCAGCCCTACGGCGGGCCGCTGAAGGATGTTATGACCTTGAACCGCTACCTGATGCGGGAGGGCTACAAGGTCGTCGGCGGCGGCAAGATCTATCACGGCGGCGGGGGACTGCCCGGCGAGAACGAGACCGACTGGCACGAGTACTTCAACCGGGGCGGCGATCCGCACCCGCCGGTCAAGTCGATCAGCGGATTGGGCATGGCCCACTTCGACTGGGGACCGCTGGACGCCGCTGACGAAGCGATGGGCGATTACCGGTTGGTGAGTTGGGCCTCGGAGCAACTCCAGAAACGGCACGACCAGCCGTTGTTCCTGGCCGTCGGGTTCGTCAAGCCGCACCTGCCCTGGTATGTGCCCCGCAAATACTTTGACATGTTCCCCTTGGAAACGATCCAATTGCCCGTCGTCAAGGCGGACGATCTGGCCGACGTCCCGGCGGCCGGCGTCAAGATGGCTAGGCCCGATGGCGATCACCAGGCCGTGGTGACGCGCGACCAGTGGAAGCACGCGGTCCAGGGATATCTGGCGACGATCAAATTCCTGGACGAACAAATCGGCCGTTTGCTGGAGGCGGTGGATGCGTCGGGGCGAGGTGACAAGCTGTTGATCGTGCTGTGGTCCGACCACGGCTGGCACCTGGGCGAGAAACAGCACTGGCGCAAGTTCGCCTTGTGGGAAGAAGCCGCGCGGGCGCCGCTGGCGTTTATCGTTCCGGGCGTCACCCGGCCCAAGACGCGATGTGACGCGGCCGTGGATTTGATGAGCATCTATCCGACGCTGGTCGACTTGATCGGCCTGCCGATCCCGGAGCACGTGCAAGGCCCGTCGTTGCGTCTGCTGCTGGAGAACCCGCAAGCCGCGTGGGAGCGCGTGGGCCTCACCACGCACGGTCGCGGCAACCACGCCGTTCGCGACCGTCATTGGCGCTACATCCGCTACGCCGACGGTTCCGAGGAATTGTACGATCACCGCACCGATCCCGACGAGTGGACGAACCTGGCGGGCCAGAGCGAACACGCGGCTGTCATTCGCCGGCTTGCCGCACAACTGCCCGCAGAGGAAGCGGCCGACGCGCCGCGGGAGAAGGCCAAGCCCAAGGCGGACCGACGGGCCAAGAAACCGCGGCCTGCGAGAGCCGCAGAGAAGGACTGAGCGCCTCGCGGGACTGCATCCCGCACCAGAAGCGTGTCCGCTGCATCGTGATCGTGCCTCGACCGCAGGGCCAACGGTCTGCGGCGGTGTTGCCACGGCCGTGTTTCAGCGCGGTGTTCCAACGGCTTGACCCCGGCCGAATCGGAGACTAGCCTGGAAGGTCATGTTTTGACACCGTTTGTTTTGGGAACGACTACTTGCCGACAGGAGCCTTGGGAATGACCTCTTCCGTTACACGTCGCGATTTCCTGCAGCGTTCAAGTTGTGTGTTGGCCGGCACGGCCGCCGCAGCCATGTTCGGCCGCCGTTTGCCCGCCGCCGAGAGTCGCGTGCCGTTCCCGTTGGCCTGTGGCGACGCCACGCTGAGACACGTCCAAGCGACCGACTGCTGGGCAGCCCTGAAGGCCATCGGCGCCGAGGGCGTCGAGGCGAACATCTCCCTGGACCTGTCCTTCCCGCGACTGTTTCATCCCACGCGGAAGTATTCGGCCGCCACGCCCGATGACGTGGCGACACTGAAGGGCGACATGCAGGCTTCCGGCTGCAAGATCACCGCGTTTCTCATGTCCAATCAATTCGACGTCCGGCCTGAGCAGGAGGTGACCTGGGTCATTCAGGCGGCGCAAGCCGCTCAAGCGCTGGGCGTGCCGGCGATCCGCATCGACGTCGTCAACCGCAAGCCCGACGCCGGCAACTTCCTGCAAGGGACGATCGAAACGCTCAAGAGGATCATCGCGGGCAGCGAGTCGACCGGCGTGGTCTTCGGCGTGGAGAACCACGGTCGGACGACCAACGATCCGGAGTTCCTGGATGCCTTGTTCGCCGGAGTCGGCTCGCCCCGCTTGGGACTGACGCTCGACACGGGGAATTTTTACTGGTTTGGTCATCCGTTGTCCAAGCTGTACGACCTGTATGCCAAGTACGCGCGGCGCGTGTTCCACACGCACTGCAAGAGCATCAAGTACCCGGCCGATCAGCGCGACGTCCAGCGGCCCATGGGCTGGAAGTACGGCGAGTTCAACTGCCCGATCGATCAGGGCGACATCGATTTCCGTCGCGTGGTCAAAATCCTCCGCGACGCCGGTTACCGCTACGACCTGTGCATCGAAAACGAATCGCTGGGCAAGTTGCCGGAGGCCGATCGCGCGGCGGCTCTGGCCAAGGAAATCCAGTATCTGAAACAGTGCGCCGAGGCATGAAGCCGCCGGCGCTGCCGAACGCCGCTTCGGCGCGGCGGCGGCGTTTGCTAGCACCGGCTCGGAATCGCGAGCCGGTGGGGCTGGCAGAGGCTTCCCTGGCGGTGTCCACGGCAAAACAAGACGACGAAAAACGTGCGTCTCAAGCCGGCGTCCCGTTGACACCTTGGCTGCCGGAGATAAAATTAAAACTGGCGTACTGTATCCGGTTGCCTCATTCTTTTTGCCGGAGTCTCGGCCATTTCGGCTTTTCTGGAGGGAGGGCTTACTCATGCGATCCCGTCAGCTCAGGACCGGTTTCACGCTGGTGGAACTGCTGGTTGTCATCGCCATCATCGGCATCCTCGTCGCCCTGCTGCTGCCCGCCATTCAGGCGGCGCGCGAGGCAGCGCGGCGGACTCAGTGCAACAACAATCTCAAGCAGATCGGCGTGGCACTGCACAATTATCACGACACGTACAAGAAATTTCCCCCCGGCACCATCGATCGTCACGGCTGGCTGTCAACGGCATTCCTGCTTCCCTTCGTGGAACAGACAAGCCTCTACGATCAGTTGAACATTGACAAGCCCATGAATTTGACCGACGCGACGACGTTGTCCCTGGTGCGCAGCGTCGTGCCCGGTTATCTGTGTCCGTCCAGTATGGAGATGGACCCTACGCAGAATACCAAAGCGGTCTACAACAACGGGACGAATTATCGGATTGGCGTGTCGAACTACCTGGCGGTCACCGGGACGATGGATCTTCGCTGCAACAGCCAGGCGGACGGGCTGTTCTGGGACAACAGCGGGGTCAACATGGCGCACATTCTGGACGGCACGTCCAACACCTTTGCGTTTACGGAGCGGGCGACGAACCCGAAGTACCCCTCCTATTGGATCGGCGGCGCTTGGGCGGGATCCACAATTCAAGTCTACGCCGCCAGTCCCACTTGGTATTGCGGGAATTACGGCTACGAAGGCATCCGCTGGTATATGGTGGCCACGCGATACAGTTGGTCCATCATCAACAGCCCGAATTGGGGTTATGGTCCCAGCAGCGGCCATCCGGGCGGATGCCATTTCCTGCTGGCCGATGGGGCCGTGCGGTTTGTCAGCGAGAACATCGATGCCGCGAGCAATACGGCGCCCATGAGTACTTATCAGAAGCTTGGATGCCGCAACGATGGTGACACGGTTGGCACTTATTAGTTGCGGATCTGGTTGCGGATCAGCGGCTTCTGTCGTTTCGGGCCGCTTCCGGAGCGGGTTTCCGTGTCCGCGATGGCGGAGTTGCCGTCGCGGGCGATTCTCTTGACCAGGAGTCTGCCCCGATGACCTGTTTTGCTGCAACGCCCGTACTCGCACGCCGGATGACACCTGTTGCTGTGTTGGCTGCATGCTTCTTGATCCTGGCCTGTGTCATTTCGCTGCCTGGGTGCGGGCGCGGTGATGCGCCCGAACTTGGCAAGGTCACGGGCGTTGTCACGCTGGATGGTCAGCCGTTGCCCGAGGCGCAAGTGGATTTCTTGCCGGCTGCGGGTCGGCCTTCCTCAGCGGAAACCGCCCAGGACGGCAGCTACCGCTTGCAGTATTCGGCGGATCTCGACGGCGCGCTTGTCGGGCCGCACACGGTCAAGATCCACACGGCGGTGGACGGGCGAGTGGACCGTCAAAAAGAACTCGTGCCCCCGCGGTATCACGCGCAGACCGAATTGACTGCCGAAGTGAAGGCGGGCAGCAACACGTTCAATTTCGATCTCCAGTCGAAATAGCCGTAGGCGGCACGTTGCTCCTGTTCCGGTGCAGCGACGGATCCACGCACGCTGCCATCGCGTCCGCGTCCGGCGCGGCGCCGAGGAACTCGCAGACGCGGTCCGCCTCTCGTGCCGGTTGCCGGAGGAGTTGGTTGTAGCTGACGCGGAGGACTTGGACGTGCGGCTGCCGTCCCAGCCACTCGTGCAACCGCTCCAGGTGCAGCCTGTACGAGCGTCTCAGTTCCTCCCGCGGCGGTGAGGTCCGGCCCAAGCGGGCGAGCATCTGCTCTTGAGAAGCCAGGATCTCGTCCAGGTCCCGCTCCATGAAGATGATTCGGTAGCGCTCGCCGAGAGGCAGGTCGTACAGCAACTGGGACACCACTTTCAACGCCTTCCCGCGGATCTCCGGAAGCCAGGACGAGTCCTGCTTGATTGTCTTGACCTTCTCGAACTCATAGTATCCTCGCGGATTGTCCGCATCGGGCGGCCGCAGCCGGTCCGTGACCACCAGCACGCCGCCGCTGGCCAGCATCTGCATCATCAACGAAGTGCCCGAGCGCGGCAGGCCGGATACGACGATGATTTCGACGTCCATCGGCGACCTGTCTCCTTTCTCCCCAAGCCTGTCTTGCGGAACAATCGTGCCTGTTAAAGATGGACTTTCAACCACGGGCGAAAACACCAGGCCGCGACCACGGATAGGGCCAACCAATAGACCACCCACCGGTCGGTGCCGCTCGTCCACGAATCCCGTGTGGGATAGTCGATCCGGATGGATCGGACCGGTTCGCCTGGGCGGAAAGGCGGCTCGGCGGGATGGGCGAGGATGTCGGACCAGCGCCAAGCGGGCCTCTGTGCGCTGACCCGCAGGTATCCGTCGGCGACGGCCAGTTCCTTGCCGTACGGCTGTCCGTCGACCTCGACCACCAGGCGGTGATACCCTTCTTCCCGTGCGCGGATGGCCCAGCACACCTCCCGCTGGCTGAGCACGCGGACCGGCTCGCCCATGACCTCCACGGCGTTTGTCGGGCGGAGGCTGACATGGGGCCAGGAAGCGTCCGGCTCGCCGCAAAGCCCCAGGGTCATGACGGTTTCTTCTCCGACCCGCAGCGGCCGGGCCTGGTACCACAGGGCCAGCTGTCCCCACAGCAAACCGACCGGCACCGCCATCACGAGCATGGGCCTGGCGGCCAGAACGAGCAAGCGGAGGGCGCCCAGCAGAATCCGGCCCTGGGCGCGGAAGGTGACCGACGTGCTTTCCTGGAAGAGTTTCAGGGCCAGCAGATGAGCGCTGATGTCGTCCCGCACCCGCTTGATCGCCCGCTGGTGCGACGTGTGTTTGAAGACCCACAGCAGCAGCAACCCGCTCAGGGCGGCGACCGCCGTGGCGGACAGCCAGCCGGGCAGGATCGCGACGGGCGCCAACAGGAACCTGCCCACCGCGTTGGCCACGGCGTTCAGCCAGACTGCGAGGTGCGCTGCCACGTCTGTCATTCCAGGTATCCCAGGCCGCGAAGCTGGTCGGAGACCTGCGTTTCCGCTTCCTCGGCTTCGTGTTTCTGCAACTCGTGTTCGATCAGGTGAGCCACAAACTCCTCGACGCTGCTGTAGCCGGCGATGTGGGCGGCTCGCGTCGCACGCTCCAGCAGGTCAGGATCGATCTTGATCTTTGTCATTGGTCTGATTCTCTCCCACGTGGACGCGGCGCTAGCCCGCAAACAGGTTTCTTCCTTCCATGACTGGCGGGGCGGCAAGCCCGTACTGGCCCAGGATTGTCGGGGCCAAATCGACCAGGGCAGGGGCGGTGGCCGAGATCGGACGGTTGCTGAAGAGCACTCCGGGCACTTCCGCCGCGTCGGCGCAGTGGTCCGCACTCCACGCGGAGTCGTTGTCCAGCAGAACCTGGTCGGTCAGGTCGCCCAGGCAGGTAGCCCAGGATGCGCGGTAGCCGCGGCGGTACCCCACGATCAGATCGGGCGCCAGCGCCGTTGCGGCGCCCCGGTACACCTGGTCCGCGCGGTGAACGCGGCGGATTACGGGCTGACCGTCGACGTCGCGCACGGCTTCGAGCTTGCTCGCCAATTCCGCCAGGAGCGTTTCCTGTTGCTCGCCGGGCTCGACCACGCCGTCGCGCTCGCGCCCCTTCAGGTTCAAGTACAGCCCGTTGACTCCCAAACCGTACGCCGCGGTCCTCCGCCAGTCAACGTCGGTCAGGATGGACGTGCAATCCGGCGGGCCGAGATACCCGCCCGCGCGCAGCCAGGAATTCAGGTTGAACTGTCTGCGGAAGTTGGCAAAGCCGTGATCGCTCATGACGAAAACGGTCGCCCGGTCGCCGTAGCGGTCCAGGATCCGGCCGACCACGGCGTCCAGCCTCTGGTAGAGCCGCCGGATGTGTCCGAAACACTTTTTCGCCTCGGCGGGGACTCGCACCGGGTGCCTGGCGTCGGAGTCCCACCAGAACATGTGCGATTGGAGATCCGTGCTGGAGAAGTAGAAGAACAGCAGGCCATCGTCGTAGTTCTCCAGCGCGCACTCCAACAGCGCCAGCCGCTCCTGGAGGACGATCTCCGCCTGGCGGAGGAATTCCTCGTCACTGAACACCCCGCTGGAACGGGCCTTGTGGTCTTCCTGGAAGCCGGTGGTGTAGAACAGTCCGAGGCGCTCGGACAGGTCTTCCACAAAGGAAGCCGGTTCGGAAATGCGCAGGGCCGGGTCGGAGGGGTCGACGTTCAGCGGCGTGACGTAGAGCCGGAAGTCGGGCGTCACCTTCTGGAGATAAAACCGGCAGATCCCGCTGACGTGCCGGTCCGGCACGAAGGCAGGCATGGTCAGTTCGAAATCCAGCTGGATCCACGGGCTCCACTGGCCTGGCTTCAGCAGAATCCTGCGGCCCTGAACCTCGATCACCGCCGCGCCGGCTTGCCGGTCGCGGTGGACGAGGAACTCGACCGAGACCGGACGAGGTTGTTTCAGGAAGGCGTGTTCGGGGCCGACGATCTGAGCCTTGGCCGTCTCGTTCTGGAAGGTCAACCGGGACCGCTTCCCGCCTCCTTCATCCACGGGTTGCGGAGGTCCGTCGTCGGCGTAGTGCTGGTACGTGCCGTAGGTCCCCAACAGGTCGGGCGTGCCCAGCCCGGAAAGGCATTGATGGTTGCCGTAAGCCGACGGGCTGGGCGGATAGTTGGACGGCAGAGCGTAGAACGTCGACGGAATTCCGGCGGCATCCAAATGGTCCCAAAACGGCACGCCCTGACGCCGCAACAGGGTGGCCGCCGAACGGTGATTGAAAGGAAAAAAATCGAGCTGGATGCGGTGCTCCCCAACCTCCCAAGAGCCTTCGCCGGCCACAGTCTCCGCGCCGGAGTAGAACGGAACGCACGGCTGCTGGGGATGGCGGTGAACGAAGTCGAAGATCCCGTGGGAGCCGGGTCCCGCGCCGTTGATAAAGCTGGCCCAGGCCACAGGGCTTTGCGGAGGGATGCTTGTACCCAGCCGGCGGTACCCGCCGCCCGCGCGTAGCCGAGCCAAATGCGGGAGCTGGCCGGCCAGCATCATGCTTTCCGACAGCCGGGGGTCCAGGCCGTCGATGCCGATCACGATCACGCGTCTTCCGCCGCCCCTCGCGACGCGGTGTCGGCAGGCCAGTTGGGACAAGCCCATTCCCGCTCCCGACGCCGCGGCGGCCGCGGCGGAACGCTTCAGCAAGGCTCGGCGGTTGAGTTTTCGCGGCGGCATTCCGGCCATCAGACCTCCTGGGATCCGTCGGCGGGCTGTGGCGACGAGGACGCGTCCGCGGCGATCGCCAGCGGCCGGCCGTCCATGTAGTGGGGAACCGGTACGCCGAACAGTTGCAGTACCGTGGGGCCGATGTCGATCAACCGCGGCGCGTCGGCCTCGACAGGCCGGTCACACAACAGCACGCCCGGCACGAGTGAGCGATCGATGCAGTGGTCGCCGCTCCACGGCTTCCGATTATCGTGGAACACTTCGTTCGTAGTCCGGCCGAGGGCCGTTTCCCAGCTGGCGCGATAGCCGCGCTGGTAGCCGACGATCAGTTCGGGCGCGCGGTCCTTGTACGGCCCCAGGTAAACTTGTGACGCCCGGTAAACCCGTTTGACGGCGTCTTGGCCCGTCAGCGGATCGACCAGCTCAGCAAGCCGGCGGGCAATCTCCTCCGCGATCCGGCCTGCTTCCCCGTCAGGCTCCACGATCCCTTGCGCGTACTTGCCCCGGACGTTGAGGTAGATCCCGGCCAGGCCGACGGCAAACGCCTGGGTGCGGGACCAATCCACTCCGGCCAGATACGCTTCGCCGCGGCGGCCTTCGTGCAATTTCAGGTAGCCGTTCTGTTCCAGCCACCGATTCAAATCGACCCCTCGGCGAAAGGTGCTGAACCCGTGGTCGGAGACGACCAGCAGCCGCGTCTCCGTGGTCCGGCAGCGGGCCGCGGTCCGGCCCACCAGATCGTCCAGCCGCCGGTAGTGGTCTTCGATCACGGTGCGCCCGTTCCGTCGAGCATCTTTCAGGTGCGCGGGATGCGGTTCGTCGATGTCCCGCCAGAAGGTGTGCTGGAGGCGGTCGGCGCCGTCGAACACGCACACGACCAGCCCGCGGTCGACCTTGTCCAGGGCGTCGAAGAACATGGCTTCGCGTTCGCGGTCCGCCGCCAGGCACTGCTGGATGAACTCCTCGTCGCCCAAAACGTGCTCGGACAGTGCCCAGGCGTCTTCGGCCAAGCCTAAGGTGGCAAAGGGGCCCTGCCGCTTGGCCAGGTACGCCGAATACGCGGCGGGATAGCTGATGGGCAGCGCCGGCGCTTCCGGGTCGATATTCACCGGCGTCGCATACAGTTCGAATTCGGGGTCCACGCTTCGCAGCAGGAACTTGCACAGGCCGCGGATCTTGACGCCCGGGGCCGCGCGGAAGCCGACCCGAATCCAGTCGCTGTAGCGGCCCTTGCACAGCTCGTGCCGGACGCCGCCGATCGCGAGCACCGCCTGCTCCTGGTTCCGGATCGTCACCGCGAACGGGATACGGAGCGTGCGGCCGTCGGCGCGCAGCGGGTTTTCCGGTCCGACGAGTTCCGCCTGGATGAGGTTGCCGCGGCGGACCACGCTCCGGACTTCGCCGCCGATCCGTTCTGTTCCGGCTTGCCGCCGGGTGGTGTAGTAGGAAAACGTGCCCTGGGTGCCGCGGAGATCGGGGACGCACATGGCCGAGAGTTGCACGCCGCGGAGGCGTTCCGGCGGAAAGGTAATCGGAACCCGCAGAATGCAACTGAACACGCCGTGGTCGCCCAGCACGCTCCAGAACGGCTTGCTCTTGCGAAGCAGGCGCACGCGGGCCTTGCCCAGCGGCCAGCGCCATGGGCCGACGCGGATCGACCGCCGCGGAGGCTTGATCTCCACAGAACTCAACACCGGCCGGTAACTCCGCGCGTCCGGCGCGAGGAAGTCGAAAATGTTGTGCTTGCCCGGATTGACCCCTGTCTGGAACGACGACCAGGCGACCGGAGAGATCGGCGGGACCGTGCTGGCCAGCGGCTTGAAGCAACCCTCCCGCGCCAGCGCCTTCAGGTGGGGCAACCGGCCCTCGGAAATCAGCTTCTGCGTCAGGCCGTAGTCCAGGCCGTCCAGGCCCAGGATCACCACTCGCCGGACCCCGCCCCGCCGCGCGGCCCGTCGCCCGGACAGCAAGCGCCACAGGACACGCACGGGCCAGCTGCACAGCAACAGCGCTCCGGAACACAGCGCGACGAACACCGCAAAGAAAGCCCCGGCCAGCGCAAAGCCCGCGCCGGGTCCGATGTAGGCGCAGGCCGGACGGGGAGCCAGCAGCACCAGCAAAGCCGCCAGGAGCAACCGCTTACCGCTTGCGTGCATGCGGGGGCCCCTTCCCCAAAGTCGCGCCCGCCAGCAACTCCTCGATGGTCTTCCCCGGCGTCAGGTCCTTGCCGGCCAGACCGGGATAGTCCGGGGCGTAGCGACGGGCCGCAAAAAGCGATGCGCCGATCGGCGTCGGTCCGAGATGACCAAGAGCACCGGGATCGGGGTTCGCGTATTCCCAGACGAGTTCCTTCTGCGGCGTCACCTCAAAAACCGTACTGACCATTCCCGCACAAACGAGCGTGTTGCCTTTGGGAAGCCGCTGTGCGCCGGAGATGAGCAACGAAAAGAAGTCCGTCTTGCTGGGCGAGGTGTAGCTCCACACCGGCGCTGGCGGACCGTACGCGGTGCCCGCTTGGCGCGAGTATTCGCCCTGGGCGTCGACCGGCAGAACGAGTTCGTCGACCGACGAGTAATCTCCGGCGGGCCGGCCGTCGCCGTTGTTGAACACCAGAACGCTCACTTCGCCGGTCGGGCCGCGGCTCACCCATTGCGCGTCGTGCTGGCCGAACAACTGCTGGTCTGCGGCCATGCCGGCGCGGTACGCGCGAGGATTGCCCCAGCGGTACAGCAGGTCGCCTCCTTTGCCTCTGCGGCCGCCCGCGTGACTCCTGGCCTCCGCCGACGTGGTCCCGTGATCGATGACCCAGATCTCGCTGCAGCCCTTGGCGCTCAGCAGGATCTGATCGAACTCGGCCTGGTAAGCCACGCTGTTGACGTGCCAATCGCAAGCGGCAAACTGGGCTTGGTCGGCCGCGGCTGAAGAACCCAGGTACCCCACGGACTTGAGTTTGTCCACGCCGGCACGGGACGCGAGCATGGGGGCCAGCAGACTGACGCTGCGGTAGTTCATATCGATCAACTCGGGATGAGCTTCTACGTCGCCAAAGTTCGCCTGGGAGGAATCGTGGTCCTGGATCAGATGGTCCCAGATGTGCCACTCCCAAACGATTTCGCCGGTCGTCTTTCCCGTCGGCTTGACTTCGACGACGCTGTCAGACAGCAGATCGCGGTTGCCCAACGCTTCCGGGGCGCGCCCTGCGGCGATCGCTTGTGGCGCGGTCTTTCTGTCCCACACCACCAGCAGCACGTTGCCGTTGGGCAACCGTTCCAAGTCGTGGTGGGAAAGTTGTTTGTCGTTGCACAGGGTGAAGTCCCAAACGAGTTCGCCCTCCCAACTGAACTCCTGGACCCGGCCACCGGCGCCGACGCGGGACCCAAAGTGCCGCTGCGATTCTTCCACCAGGCCAAGCCGCAACAGGTGGCCGTTTTCGAGCAAGTACGTCGCAGTGCAAGAAGTGTTCTCGAACCCGGTCTTCCACAACCGTACGACTCGTCCTTGCAGATCGATCAGATACACGTTGGCCGAGGTCGTCGGAGCAATCAAGGTGTACCCCGGAGCAGCTCCTGCATCTCGAAACAGTAGCCCGGCTCCTCCGGTGCCCAGCTTGGGCCCCTCGGAGCGGTCTGCCGTCGAACCAGACGTCTCGTGCGCGGATCGCGAGCAACCGGACAGCCCCAACGCGATTGCCAGAATAATCGCTGCGCTGATCTCGCTGGCCCGACGCATTGCGGATCGGCCGTGTGGTGCCACGAAACCTCTGCTCTGGGTAAAAGTCGCACGGTTCGCCAGGCAGCGTTCCAGAAACAGCAACCGCAGTTTGGAATCAACCGGCCGTCGCCAGCCAGAAATTCTCCCAACCGGAAGCAAACGCGTTCCTGCCCATGCAACACCCGCTGCTCCAACGCTGCTAAGCGACTACGAGTAATCTGTTTAACACTATAGAAAAGTCCGAGACCTGCGACAACGTGATGGCCGCCATTTTCGTAGACGAAGGCGCGGCAAGCGAGGAATCAAACGATGTGTCAGCCAACGCCTCGAGGGTGCAGTGGATTCATGGTCGCGCCAAGTAATGCCTGTCCTTTTCGTTTCGTTTCGCCCCCAAATCGACGACCAAGCCGGGATGGTTGTACTTCAGCCGCTCGAGCTTTGAATCCTGCGCAGTCGCGGCAGTGCGCGAATTGAGAAACGGAAACCCGGCCAGCAGGAGGCCGAGCAACAGCGTCGCCTGTCGGTGCATGACAAATCCTCTCCCCTGATTTTTTGACAAGAATACCATCCGGAAATGTCCTGTGCTACTCCATCACCTTGGCGGCGCACGCATCGGGACAAGATGTCGCGAACCGGGATGGCATTGTGTCAGGCGATGCGGTACCTTGGAGGACCTGCCAGCGACTTCCTTCCGTTGACCTGTATTGGGAGCCCACCTTCATGAGACGCTATTTGCTCGGCATCGTTGCCTGCTTCCTGAGCACCATACTCCTGGCTGCGGACCCGCCCGCGTCCACGTTTCGCGCCGGTGCGGCCACGAGCAACATCACGCCGGCCTTGGGTTCGGCGATCATCGGCGGTTTTCTGCCCTTTCCCGCCACGAACGTCCACGACGAGCTGCACGCGAGGTGCCTGGTGCTCGACGATGGAAAGACGAAGCTCGCGCTGGTGGTCGTCGACTTGTTGGGCTTCCATTACAACGTGAGCCACGAGGCGCGCAAGTTCATCGAGCAGGAGACGGGCATCCCGGCGACGAACGTGTTGATCTCGGCGGTCCACACCCATTCGGCCGCCAGCGCGCTGGGCGAAAAGCATTTCGAGTTCCCGCAGAAGATGGACGACTATCAAGCCTTCGTCGCCCGGCGGATCGCCGACGGAGTCCAATGCGCCGCGAATCGGCTGCGTCCGGCGCAAGTCGGATTCACCACCGCGCAGGCGCCGGAGCACGTCTTCAACCGCCGCTGGTTCCTCAAGCCCGGCACCATTCCGCCCGGTCCCTTCGGCACCGTCGACCAAGTGAAGATGAATCCCGCGGCGGGCAGCCCGGACCTGGTCAAGCCGGCCGGGCCGACCGATCCCACGGTGTCGATCCTCGCCGTGCGCGAGCCTGACGGCCGGCCGATCGCCGTGTACTCCTGCTATTCGCTGCACTACGTGGGCGGCGTGGGACACGGTGACATTTCGGCCGACTACTACGGCATGTACTGCCAGCGTCTGGAACGCCTGCTGCAGGGCGACCAACAGGATCTGCCCATGGTGGCCATGATGGCCAACGGCACCAGCGGCGACGTGAACAACATCAATTTCCTCCACCCCCGGCCGCCCAAGAAACCGTACGAGCAGATGCGGTTCGTGGCCGACGACCTGGCCGCGAAGGTCCGGGCGGCCCTGGCCAAGGTCCAGTACTCGGACCGGCTGACGCTGGCCGCAAGCTACCGCGAGCCGGTGATCGCCACGCGCCGGCCCAGTGCCGAGCAGCTGGCGTGGGCCAAGGAAACGTTGGCCAAGCCGGGCAAGCCGGACGTCCCCCGCGTTTACGCCCAGCGATTCGAGGACCTGGCCCGCGGTGCGGCCTCGGTCCCGACGCCGCTGCAAGTGCTGCGTATTGGCGACGTGTGCATCGGCAGCTTGCCCAACGAGATCTTCTGCGAGATCGGCCTCGAATTCCGCCAGCGGAGCCCTGTACAGCCGGCCTTCCTGGTCTCCCTGGCCCACGGCTATTTCGACTACCTGCCGACGCCGAAGCAGCACGAGTTGGGCGGTTACGAAACCTGGTTGGCCACCAACCGCTTGGAGCCGAAAGCCTCGGAGAAGCTGCTCGACGCCCTGCTGGAAATGGCGGCCGAGGTGCGCTCGACCGCTGCCAAATAGCCTCGTTGGCCCGCTCGAACGCCAAGCCTTGAACGACCGCAAACTTCCGGAGACTCATGTTATGAAATCGTCGGTGCTCGCCTTCGTTGCCTGTTCCTTGATTGCTGCGACGCTGTGCGCGGCCCCGCCGGCGCCCGGGTTCCGGGCCGGCGCGGCCACAAGCGTGATTACGCCGCCGCTGGGCCGGCCGATTGTCGGCAATTTCATCGCCCCGCTGTCGACCAACGTGCATGATGAACTGCACGCTCGATGCCTCGTGCTCGACGACGGAAAGACGAAGCTCGCCCTGGTCGTCCTCGATCTGCTGGGAACCGAGGCAGGCATGTGCGCCGAGTCGCGAAGCCTGATCGAGAAGCAGGTCGGGATTCCGGCGGCCAACGTGCTGATCTCCGCCGTACATACCCATTCAGCCAGCAGCGTCGGCGGCAAGGCACCCGCCGCTGAGCAACCGCAGTACGCCGACTACCGCGCCTTTGTCGTGCGGCGCATCGTCGACGGCGTGCGCTGCGCCGCGAACCGGTTGCGTCCGGCCCACTTGGCGTGCCTGACCACTCAGGCCCCGGAGCACGTGTTCAACCGCCGTTGGTTTCTCAAGCCCGGCACCATGCCGCCCAATCCCTTCGGCGGGATCGACCAGGTCAAAATGAATCCATCAGCAGGCAGTTCGGACCTGGTGAAGCCGGCCGGGCCAACCGATCCCACGGTGACGATCCTGGCCCTGCGCGAGCCCGACGGGCGGCCGATCGCCGTCTACTCGACCTACTCGTTGCATTATGTGGGCGGCGTGCCGAAGGGCGATATCTCGGCCGACTACTACGGCGTGTACTGCGACCGGCTCGAACGGCTGCTCGGCGGCGACGAGCAGGGTCCGCCGCTGGTGGCCCTGATGGCCAACGCTTCCAGCGGCGACATCAACAACGTCAATTTCCGCCAGCCGCGCCCTGCCAAGAAGCCCTACGAGCAGATCCGCTTCGTAGCCCATGACTTGGCCGACAAAGTGTACGCGGCGCTGGCCAAGGCCGAGTATCGCGATCAGGTCACTTTGGCCGCCCGCTTTCGGGAGACCATCGTCGCTCGTCCGAGTCCCACGGCCGAACAAATTGCCTGGGCCAAGCAGACGTTGACCAAGCCGGCCCCCAAGCCCGATCAGGTCAACCTGCCCTACAGCTACGCCCGGCGCATCATGGGGATGATCGACCGCGAGCAGAAGGTGTCGGTGCCGTTGCAGGTGTTGCGGATCGGCCCGGCGTGCATCGGCACGATGCCCGGCGAGCCGTTTTGCGAGATCGGTCTGGAGTTCCGTCAGCGGGCGGGGATGCAGCCGGCGGTCCTGGTCGAATGGGCCCACGGCGGGTTCGGCTACATTCCGACCGCGAAGCACTTCGAATGGGGCGGCTATGAGACTTGGCTCGGCTCCTGCGCTTTCGAGCCGCACGCCTCGGAAAAGCTGCTCGACACGCTGCTGGAAATGGTGGCGGAGGTCCGCGACCCCAAGTGACCGTGTGCCGGAAGTCGCGGGCGCAAAGCGGATTGAACGCGGCAGCAAGAAGGTCCCTGCACGGATTCCTCACGAGCCTGGGAAATGGCGACTGTCCCGTGTTGATTGCTGTTCAGAACCACCCGTCCCACGACCTCTTCGGCCACCACGCTGGCGAGCAGCGTGGTGGCGACGCAAGCGGTTTTTTCGGGGACGTCTCTGGTGTTGAACACCGCTCCACGCTGGCGAGCAGCGTGGTGGCGACGCAAGCGGTTTTTTTCGGGGACATCTCTGGTGTTGGACATCGCTCCACGCTGGCGAGCAGCGTGGTGGCGACGGGTGCAGAAAGCGTTTTCGGTCTCTGTCCTGGAAATCAAAGGCAGTTTGGCGGGGAAAGAAATGAGGAAAAGCGGAACAGGCACCGTAGCCAATTTTGACCGAGCAGGTTCCTAACCTATGGCTGGCGCCAAGAACGGGGCGGAGTAGAATTCTGGAAGCCTGACCCCAACCCGAAAACTCCCACGGAGGCCCGATTGATGAGAATCCTCCCTTGCTTTCTGCTCGCCCCCTGGTTCGCCGCCCTTGCTACCGGCGTTTCCGCTGCCGATGGGAAGACCTTTCGCGCCGGCGCCGTCCAGGTGGACGTCACGCCTACGAGTTTTCCGGTGATCAACAGCGGCGGGTTCCTGGAGCGCACGGCCAGCCGCGCCAACGACCGCTTGATGTCTCGCGCGTTGATCCTGGACGACGGGACCACGCGAATCGCGCTGGTCGTCGTCGACAACCTGATGATAACGCGCGAGCTTCTGGACGAGGTCAAGCGTCAGGCGAGCCAGGCCACCGGCATCCCCACGGATCGCATGTTGATCTCCGCCACGCACACGCATTCGGCGCCCTCGGTCATGGGCGCGCTGGGCAGCCGTGCCGACGCGGCTTACACCCAGTTCCTGCCCCAACAGATCGTCCAAAGCATCGTCCTGGCCGCGGACAAGCTCGAAGCGGCGCGCGTCGGCTGGACGAGCGTCCAGAACTATGCCCACAACCACTGCCGCCGCTGGGTCTACCGGCCGGACCGCATGACCAACGATCCCTTTGGCAACCGGACCGTGCGGGCCATGATGCACCCGGGCTACCAGAGTCCCAATCATGTCGGGCCGGCGGGGCCTGCCGATCAGGGACTGACGCTGCTGTCCGTCCAGTCGCCCGACGGGCGGCCGATCGCCGTGCTGGGCAATTACGCCATGCACTACAAGGGCTCGCCCGCCGTCTCCAGCGATTTCTGCGGGCGGTTCGGGGACGCGTTAGCCGGCTTGATCGGCGCGGACAAGGTCTCGCCGGAGTTCGTGGGCATGATGTCCCAGGGCACCAGCGGCGACAGTATGTGGATGGACTACGCCAAACCGGCCAACGATCCGGGGCTGGAAGGTTACACCATGGCTCTGACTCAGATCGCCCACGAAGCGTACCAGCAGATCGTCTATCACGAGTGGGTGCCGCTGGCGATGGCCGAGTCGTGTCTGACGCTGGCGCGGCGAGCGCCGGACGCCGAACGCCTGGCGTGGGCCAAAGAGATCGTCGCCGGAATCCAAGACCGGCTGCCCAAGAACCAGCAGGAGGTTTACGCCTTGGAAGCCCTGTACCTGCACGAGCGGCCGGAGGTCGAAATCAAGCTGCAGGCCGTGCGGATCGGGGACTTGGGGATCACCGCTTTGCCGAACGAAGTCTACGGGATCACGGGGCTGAAGCTGAAAGCGCAAAGCCCGCTCGAACAGACGTTCAACATCGAACTGGCCAACGGCGCGTACGGCTACATCCCGCCGCCAGAGCAGCACTTCCTGGGCGGCTACACGACGTGGCCCGCGCGGACGGCGGGACTGGAAGTCGAGGCCGAGCCGAAGATGGTGGACCGGTTGCTGACGCTCCTGGAGCAAATCTCCGGCCGGCGGCGCACGCTGCGCGAACCGCCCGCCGACGACTACGTCCGCGCCGTCGAGCAATCCCGACCAGCCGCCTTCTGGCGACTGGACGAACTCGCGGGCTCGACAGCCCGCGACGCATCGGGCCAGAACCGGCCCGGCCAGTACGAACTGGGCGTGGCCTTCTACTTGCCCGGCCGCAGCCCGCACGAGCTCGAGTTCGCGGAACAGACGCCCAACCGCGGCGTCCACCTCGCGGGCGGACGCATCAAGGCCGCCGCCCCCGACTGGAGCGATGCCTACAGCGTCGAATTCTGGTTCTGGAACGGCATGCCGGCCGACGCGCGGCCCGTCTGCGGCCATTTGTTCGCCGTGGGATTGGAAGGCGATGAGGGCCTGTCCACCGACCAGCTGCAAATTGCCGGCGTGGCGGCTGGCGACGGCGTCTTGCGGTTCGCCAACGGGCTGGACGCGGAACTGTCCGGCCAGACGCCGCTACGGATGCGCGCCTGGCACCACGTGGTGCTGGTCCGCAACGGCCGCACCGTGACCGTGTACTTGAACGGCAAGCCAGAGCCCGAAATCGCGGGCGAAGCCGACGTCAAACCGCTGCCGGGACGACACCTGTTCTTCGGCGGCCGTCACGATCGTGACAGCACGCTGGAAGGCAAACTGGACGACGTCGCCGTGTACACGCGGGCCCTGACGGCGGACGAAGTCGCCGCGCATTACCGGGCTTCCGGCCTGACTCCGCCCCGGCCGCTGCCGCCGCCGGCGACCGCGCCCATCCAGACGAGCCGCCCCAGCGCCCCGGCCGATCTGGAATGCTATGCAGCCGCCATCCGTCAGAGCCGGCCGCTGGCCTGGTGGACCTTGCACGAAGCCGACGGGCGGAGCGTGCCCGATGCCAGCGGTCACGAGCATGCCGCGGTGCTGGAAGAGGGTGCGGAGATCCGTCGCCCGGACGTGGCAGCGGCGAACTTCTCCGGCGGGCGGCTGAAATCCGTTCTGGCCGAACTGCCGCGGGACTACTCGGCCGAGATGTGGATCTGGAACGAGCTGCCCGTCAACTCGCGGGCCGTGACCGGCTACTTCTTCTCGCGCGGCGAGGACGGCGCCGCCGAAGCGCCGGGCGAGCACGTGGGGATCGGCGGGACCAATGTTGCCACCGCCCGCCTGATCGTCTTCAACGGCAACCGGCGGAACGAACTGCTCACCGGCGCTACGCTGCTGCCGCTGAACTCCTGGAATCACGTCGTATTGGTGCGTCAGGGCGACCAGGTCCGCGTGTACCTGAACGGCGCGGCCGAACCGGACATCGAGGGACGCCAGATGCCGACGTTTCCGGACAGCTGCGGCCAGATCTTCGTCGGAGCCCGCAACGATCGGTTCGCCCCCTTCCAAGGCTGTATCGACCAGGTAGCCGTTTACGACCGCCCGCTGGGCCCGGAAGAAATCGCCGCCCACTTCGCCGCATCCGGCGTATCGCCTGCCAAGTAGAAATGCAGTACTACCGCGGCTCGAACGGCGTCAAGCAAGTCGTATGGGCGTCCTGGCGGCAGTGACGCGGGCGATAATAGCGGAATCAGACGTTGTTTTTGATACTCGTTCTCATTAAAATCGGGTCCAGGCGGGTTCTTCCCTGAAACCCAGTCTTGAACCCCTTGTCATCGGGCTGGCTTCCGGTATATCCAAATAGAGTTTTGGAACGTCAAAGCGATTGGACAACCGATTGGACAACCGATTTTGAAGAAAGGGAGAGTTTCATGAACAAGAAGATCGAGCAAGCCTTCAACGACCACTTGAACGCAGAGTTTTATTCGGCGTACCTGTATCTTTCCATGGCCAACTGTTTCACGGCCAAGAATTTGGACGGGATGGCCGGTTGGATGCGTCTGCAAGCGGAAGAGGAGCGTGAGCACGCGATGAAGTTCCTGGACTTCATCGGCGTCCGCGGCGGGCGCGTCATGCTGAAGCAGATCGACCAGCCGCCGCTGGAGTGGGCGACGCCGCTGGAGATTTTCCAGCAGGCTTACGATCACGAGTGTGAGATCAGCGCCAAGATCAATGCCCTGGTCGATTTGGCGACCAAGGAGGGCGACCACGCCGCGGTCAACTTCCTGCAGTGGTTTGTGGCGGAGCAGGTGGAGGAGGAAGCCCATGCCTTGGGGATCGTCGAGAAGCTGAAAATGGTCGGCGACCACCCGATGGGCATCCTGCAGATGGACGGCCGGCTGGCCCAGCGGACGGCCTCCAAGTAAGGCGCGTCGGCGTGACGGAGCCCGGCTTCGCTCGAAGCCGGGCTTTTTGGTTTTGGCAGGGGACCGTGTTTCCCTTCCGTTTCTCGTCCTTCCTCTCTTTCCTGCCGTTTACGGCCTCGGCACCAGGCGGTAGAATCCCGTCAACAACCTTTCTCACGGGGGGGCAGGAGGGATGATGTCAAAATACGTTGCCAGCCGCGAGCAATGCAGGCAGCACCAGATTTTTCCTGGCGTGACGCTCAGCGCGTTGCCCGGCCAGGAGATGATGTTGGCGTACGTAGAATTCGAACCGGGCGCGGTGGTGGAGTGGCACAGCCATCCCCACGAGCAGATGGGTTTTTTGATGGAGGGCGAGTTGGAATTCTTCATCGATGAGGAGCATTACCTCGTCCAACCCGGCCAGATGTGGCGCATTCCCGGCGGCACTCGGCACCGCGTGGTCGCGGGAGCCAAGCCCGCGAAAGCCTTGGACGTGTTCTGTCCGATGCGCGAGGATTATCTGTGACGCGACTCCGCCCGGGTCCGCCTCGGCCGCCGCATCCCGCGTCGGCAGCCCGACCTGAACCTGGGCGGCGAACCGGAACGCGGGGCCGGGACGTGGAGCAGCCCGGCGTGGCCGACCAGCCGGGCTGCTGCGCGAAGCACGCGCTCCGGGAGTCCGTTTAGCGCTGGGCTCCCTTGTACTTCTCCCAGTATTCCGGCATGAGTTCCCGGACTTGAGTCTCCATCTCCTCGTCGCTGATGGACGTGATGCGGTGATGGACTTCGTACTGGTCCATCACCCAGCGGGCCAGTTTGTGGCACTTGATCTTGTTGATGCGGTCGTGTCCCTTCAGGCCGAAGAACTCGTTGACCCACAGCACCACGCCGTCGGAGCCGGTCTTGTCGGTCAGCGACACGCGCGGCGGCCGGTTCAGCAGTTTGGCCGTGTTGAAGATGTTGTAGATCCGTTCGTCCTGGCGCAGGCCGCCCGCATGAATGCCGGCGCTGGTCGTATTGAACTGTTTGCCGACGAACGGGTAATTCACCGGAATCGGGAAGTCGAGGGAACGCATGTAGTCGGCCAGTTCGGTGATCATTTCGGTGCGGATCCCGCACGGGTCGTGCTTCAGCGAAATGTACTCGATGATCGCGCCTTCCAGCGGCGGGTTGCCGGTGCGTTCGCCGAACCCGAACAGGGTTCCGTTCAGGGCGTCGCAGCCGTACAGCCAGGCGGTCGCGCCGTTGGCGAGCACTCGATGGAAGTCGTTGTGGCCGTGCCATTCCAGCCGGTGGCTGGGCACGCCGCACTCGCGGTTCAGTTTGTAGATGATCTTCGGGACGCTGCGGGGCAGGGCGACGCCCGGATAGTGCAGTCCGAAGCCCATCGTGTCGCAGATGCGGATCTTTACCGACCGCTCTTCCGGCACCTGTTCGCTCATTCGCATCAGCCGGTCCACGAAGGGCAGGACGAAGCCGTCCCAGTCGGCGCGGGTGGCGTCCTCCAGGTGGCAGCGTGGCCGGATGCCGGCCTCGAACGCCGCGTCGACCACTTCGCAGTACGAGTCCATGCACTCCTGGCGGCTCTTGAACTTCAGCTTGTTGAAAATGTGGTAGTCCGAGCAACTGGTCAACATGCCCGTTTCCTTCAAACCGGCTTCCTTGACCAGGCGAAAGTCGCCCTTCACGGCGCGGATCCAGCCGGTGCATTCGGGGTACTTGTGCCCCAGCGCCCGGCAGCGGTCCAGCGTCTCGCGGTCGTTCTTGGTGTACAGGAAGAACTCCGTCTGCCGGACGACGCCGTTCGGACCGCTCAACTGCCCGAGCAGATCGTAGATGTGGACCATCTGCTCGATGCTGTACGGAGGCCGCGCCTGCTGGCCGTCGCGGAACGTGGTGTCGGTGATGAAGATGTCCCGCGTCTTGACCGAGTTGGGATCGAACTCGACGCGTTGGCCGTCGATCTCTTCGACCAACGGACCGTCGAAGCAGATCTTCGGCGGCAGGTCGTAATCAAAGGTGTCTGCCAGCAGATTGGGGGCCGTGGAATCGACCAGCGTATGGGCTTTGCGGGCTTGGTCAGGGGGCATTATGAGACTCCTCCGGAAACAGGAAAGGACGCGCCGGCCAGCGCCGGATTCGACGCTGGACGCCAAACAGGAAAAAAGAAAAAGCCAAGAGGCGGAACTAGACGGCGACGCCCTGCTGCTTGCAGACGCCCTCGATGAACTCGGCGGCCGTGCCGACGGACTGCACGGACAACGCTGCGTCTTCGTCCATCTCGATGCCGAATTCCTCCTCGAACATGGCGACCAGTTCGATCGACTGGACGCTCTCCGCTCCCAAATCCGCGGTAAAGCTGTGTTCCGGCTTGATCTCGGCCGGGTCCAGTCGCAGGACACGCGCGGTCACTTCAATCACACGATCCAAAACACTTGCCATTGCTCAATCCTCCTAGGCAGATTGCTGACGGAGCGCGCGGCGGCCCTTGCGGACGGCCTCCATACGCGGTCCTTCGGTCAGGCGAAAGATCTCGTCCCACATGGCTTGTTGGGCGGGCGTCCATTGACGCTGCCGCCGCCCCATCGCCGTTCTGGCAGTCTCGTACAGGGCCCGCTTGCCGAAGCCCTTGGTGACGACGCCTTCCAGAAACCAGGCGAACGAAGGAATGAATTTCGGCAGCGGCTTGCCGGTCGCGGCCAGCAGCGCCATGGACCCGACGTAGGCGCCGGTGTTCAACAGCGTGCCGATGGATGTCTTGGTGTGGTCGCCGATCAGCGAGCCGACTTTGCGCGAGCCCGTGTCGATCGAGTTCTTGCCGTCCAGCGACACGGCCACTGTCGTGTAGTCGTTCTTCAGGTCGCTGTTGGTCGTCAGGGCGCCCAGATTGACCCATTCCCCAACGTAAGCGTGCCCCAGGAAACCGTCGTGGTACTTGCTGGAGTAACCCTGGATGATGGACTCCTCGACTTCCCCGCCCAGGCGGCACATCGGGCCGATCGAGTTCCCTTCCCGGCACTTCGTGCCCAACAAGATGCTCTTCTGGCCCACGTAGCACGGCCCTTCGATGCGCGTGAACGGATGGACCTGCGCGCCTTCGTCGATGTACACCGGGCCGTGCTCGGCGTCGATCACGACCATGGGGTGCAATCTGGCCCCGGCCGCAATGAACACGTCCGAGCGACTGCCGCGAACGGCCGCCGGTTCCTCGACGACGCCCTCAACGCCGCTGCGTCCCGCCGCGGCAAAGTCCTTGGCCAGTTGTTCAGGGTTGGCCAGGATCAGATCCCACGTATAGTTCCAGACGGCCGTTTCGCTGGCCGCCGTCGGCAACACTTGGCGGGCGCTGGCCAGAAACGCTTCGAGTGAGTCGCCGTTCAGCTTGCCCAAGTCTTCGCGAACGATCCGCGCGAACAGCAGGTTGCCCTGGGCGTCCACGGCGACCTGGCTCGGCCCTGCCGTCGGTACGTCGAACGTCTCCGCTTTGACGCGGGCATCGATCAACAACAGATCGTCGCCCCCCAGGGCCGAAAGCTGATTGACCGGCCACGCGGCCGACTCGCGATACGCGTCCGCCATGTACTCCGGCAGGAATCCGGCCACGTCGCGCGCCCCGACCTTGGCCACCAGTTTCTCGCCCAGCGTGGTCATGCCGCAACGCAACTCCCAAATCGGCCGACTGAAGGCCAGCGGATAGAAGTTTTCACGGGCCGGAATGTGGCAGTCCAGGAGAATCAGACGCATGGAACAGGCTCCCCAACTGGATTTCTCGCTTGGCCAGAATACGCCGCGTCGTCACTGCGGAAAGATTGTGACGGGTGGCTCGCGCGGAAGCAAGTAGTGACCAAGGATTCGGCCGCCACAAAATGCGGGCCAGGCCGACGGCTTCAGATGACAAGGCCGCCGGTGCAAGGCAAGCCGAAACCGAGCCGCTCCCGAAATCTGGAGTCCGCAACACCGTTGCCTCCGTTGCGGAATCTTGATCCGGGGCTCGTTTTATGGTACGACAGAAACGGTTGTGGGTTCTGAAACTGCGGCGTGTAGGACGCGGAGTTGGCCGTGGACATCATCGCTCGCTTTCTGCATCGGGCCAAGCAGAAGCAGGCTCGCGTCGTTCTGCCTGACGGCCAGGACGAGCGCGTGCTGACGGCGGCTTGCCGTCTTTTCGATCAGGACATCGCCCGGCCGATTGTGCTTGGCAGCGCCGAGCGGATCGCGGAGGCCGCCGTTCACGCGGGCCTCTCGCGGGACGGGCTGACGGCCATCGACCCCGCCGTCTCGCCGCAAGTCGAGGCGTATGCGGCCGCCTATGCCCGGCGGCGGAACGTCGAACCGTGCGTGGCCCGGCGACTGGTCCGAAAACCGCTGGTCTACGGCGGCATGATGCTCGCCCAAGGTGACGCCGAAGTCATGGTCGCCGGCGCGCTGAACGCGACGGCCACGGTGATCCAGGCGTCGGCGGTGACCGTGGGCTACGCGCCGGAAATCCAGACGGCGTCCAGTTTCTTTCTGATGATCCTGCCGTCGTACGGCGGCAAGACGGACGTGCCGCTGATCTACGCCGATTGCGGCGTGAACGTCCAGCCCACCGCAGAGCAGTTGGCCGATATTGCCTTGACCACGGAAGCGACGGCCGCCCGGTTGCTGGACGAACCGCCGCGCGTGGCCTTGCTGTCCTTTTCCACGACCGGCAGCGGCACGCACGCCGACGCCGACAAGGTCCGCCGCGCTCTGGCGCTGATCCGGCAGCGTCGCCCGGACGCTCGCATCGACGGCGAGTTCCAGGCGGATACCGCCCTGTGTGCGCGCGTCGCGGCCCAGAAGCTGAAACGTTCCAGCGCCGTGGCCGGCGCGGCCAACGTGCTGATCTTTCCCGATTTGGACGCCGGCAATATCGCTTACAAGTTGACTCAATACCTGGCCGGCGCGCACGCCATCGGTCCGATTCTGCAAGGGTTCGCCAAGCCGGTCAGCGACCTGTCGCGCGGAGCCAGCGTCGACGACATCGTGGACGCTGCCGCGATTTGCTTGGCGCAGGTGCCGTCCGACGGCGCGTGACAACGCGGCGGCGCGGCCGGCCCCCGGGCCGTGCCCGTTGCAGAGAGCGTTTGAAAACGAACGACCACGGCCCCCCGGCGAAAGCCAACGGACGAAAGGTTCGGGCCATGAAGATCCTGGTTGTCAACTGCGGCAGTTCGTCGGTCAAGTATCAGCTGTTCGAGATGCCCCAGCGGTCGGTGCTGGGCAAGGGCCTCGTCGAACGGATCGGCGAGCCGGCGTCGTCGTTGAGTTACACCTCGCACGGCCGGACCGAGCATCGGCCTGCGGCGGTCGCCACGCACGAAGAAGGCCTGGAATTGGCCCTGCGCACCTTGACGGAGGGCCCCGGAAAACTCTTGGAGCGAAGCGAAGAAATCGACGCGGTAGGTCATCGCGTCGTACACGGCGCCGACGAATTCACGGGGTCCGTGTTGATCACGGCCGACGTCCTGGCGGCCATCGAGCGGGAAGCCCATCTGGCGCCCCTGCACAATCCGCCCAACCTGGCCGGCATCCGGGCGGCGCACCGGGCGCTGCCCCAGGCGGCCCAGGTGGCCTGCTTCGACACGGCCTTTCACAGCACGCTGCCGCCCGTGGCCTATACCTACGCTCTGCCGCACGAACTGTGCCAGGAGTACCGCATCCGCCGCTACGGGTTCCACGGCACGTCGCACCGCTACGTGTCCGGACGGGCGACCGAAATACTGAGCGTCCCGCGGGAGTCCGTCAATCTGATCACCTGCCACCTGGGAAACGGCTGCTCGATGGCCGCTGTCCAGCGGGGACGCAGCATCGACACCACGATGGGCTTGACGCCGTTGGAAGGTCTGGTGATGGGCACACGGACCGGCGACCTGGACCCGGCCATCCTCTTCTATCTGGGCGATAACGGCTACGACATCGCGACGCTGAACCGCATCTGCAACACGAAGAGCGGGCTGATCGGCATTTCGGGCTCGTCCAACGACCTGCGCACGTTGAGCGAACGAGCGGCCGGAGGCGACGCGCGAGCACAACTGGCAATCGACGTTTTTTGCTATCGCGTCAAGAAGTACCTCGGGGCCTACGTCGCCGTCCTGGGGACCGTGGACGCCATTGTCTGGACCGGCGGCATCGCAGAACACGGCTGGCAGATCCGCGCCCAATGCTGCGCCAACTTGCCACAGCTGGGCATCGCTCTCGACCCCCGACGCAACGCGGAAGTCGTCGGGCGCGAAGGCGAAATCCAGGCGGCCGACAGCCGCGTCAAGCTGCTGGTCATCCCGACCGACGAAGAAGGCGTGATCGCAGCCGATACGTACGAGTTGATCGGCGGCAAAAAAGCCGGCGAAGCGTCCACGTGATGCCCGGCCGGCGCGGTCCGGTTGTCAGCTGCAACCTGACGCGATGTCCGGACGTCGTGCCAGGCCAAGCGGCGAAAGCAGCTTCCGCGTCCACGACAGCGGCCCCAGGAGCGGCGCCTCAAGAGCATCAAAGACCTCCGCCGGGGTCCCCGGCGGAGGCGAACATCGGGCCGGCACTTACTTTGTTTTGAAATCCAGACTCCACCATCCGTCATCCCATTTCAGCGTTGCGTTCCGCCAGCCCAGTGGAGCTTGCGGATAGGGGTAGAACGGACTGACATAAGGCCAAGCCGACGGAGAATACTGTCTGGGATCGGTGACCCCCGCATAGTTTGGTTGGGGCGCGTAGTTCGGCCACGCGTAGCCGGGCTGGCTAGGCTGATTGAACGTCGCAGGGACGACTACGTAGCCAGCTGCGGGCGGCTGGGCCGACGTGACGGCAGCCGCCTGATTGCCAGCCGCCGCGGGCGCCCGGACCGTCTCTTGGCCATCGGCCGCCGACCACGAAAACGCAATGCCAGCCAAGACGAGCAATGCCAGTGACTCAACTCGACGTCTCATGAGTACCCTCCCCAGATTTACCTGTCTCGTTCTGCTTCTTTGCTGTCCCGGCAACGATCCGCCTGGACGCCATCCCGGCGCGGTCGGTTCGGCCCGCCAACGGACGGGCGTCGCGGGACGCCGGTCGTTTCTGTTTTACGGTCTCGGCAGCGGCCCTCGCCGTGCCCTTCACGTTTGCGGCGGACTCCGGGCCATGCTGGAATGAACGGCCGCGGGGCACCATCGCACCGCGTCCTCGCACGGACCACCCGCCAGTTAGAAAGTCTGCTGTTCCCTGCTATTACTTCTCGGCTGCGGGCAGTGACAATTAGCAGGTTTTTTTCGATTTTGCGGCGTGTCGCGGTCGTACCGCGAAAACGGGCCAAGCCTGGCAGGATGCAACGGCGATAGCACCGCCTGCGCCGCGCCCCGCGATGGTCCTTCGAGGCCGCTGGTCGTCCGTCTTCTGACCTTGCCTCGTCTGAGTACGACTCTGGGACTTGGGTCCCGCGTCGACAACCGCGACTGCCGCGGGCTGGCGGTCGCGGAAGGAGGCCACTATAGTACGGCACACTGGCGGCTGCAGACCCTCAGTCTGTCGTATCCCAAGGCGGCCCGCGCAGCCCTGCCGACGCGGCCGCAGGTCATCTGGACTGCCGGACAAGGAAAAAGAAGATGGGCGTCAAGCAGGATCGTGGGTGCGCGGAGGCGGCTGCCGCACGGCCGCTGGGGGACGAGGATCCGCGAGTCATCCTGGCCGCCGAGCGGACGCTGCTGGCCTGGATCCGCACCGGGCTGGCGATGATGGGCTTTGGATTCTTGGTGGCCAAGTTCGGCTTGTTCATGCGTGAGATGGCGATGCTCAAGGGAAACCCGCCAGCCGACGCGCCGAGTTGGTCGTTGTGGATTGGCGTCGCCCTGGTCGTCCTGGGGGCGGCCGTCAATTTTGCCGCCGGCCTGGAGCATCTGCGGTTCCTGCGCGCACAACGCTACGTGCCGGGCGGATTCGGCGCCGGGTATCGCATGGGCATTGCCGGCGCAATGCTGCTGGCGGCGGTGGGAGCCGTGATGGTGGCGCACCTGTGCCTGCTGTGAGGCGATGGAATCGGTCCCCGATTTGCCTTTCAGTTGGACGGCCCGTGCCCGGCGTGGCCGATGCGCGTGACGTGCCAGAGCGAGCTGCCGGAACTGACATCCGTCTCGCCGGGCGGTTCGCTGCGGACGCGGGAGGGCGAACCGCGGTCGTGGATGTCGTAGCCCCAGAGGACGACGTCCTGGCCCTCGATCTTGTATCCGAACGGTCCGGCTTGAAGGGCAGTCCAGTCCTTCGGGTCCAGCCCGATGGCCGCCAAGTCGCTCAGCCGCGCCGGCCACCGCCCCTCGGACACGCGGTACCGCTTGATCCCCAAGGCCGCACGCGTCAGGCGGCGGTCGAGTTCGTCCGTCTCGTGCGCCGCGGCTAGCGCAGTCATCGCAGGCAGAAGAAGATGGATCAGAAGTTCGTCAAATCTTTTCTGGTCGAAATGAACCAACTTTTGCTCCAACGTTTGGGCGCGGTCCCGTATTCCCAGCACTCCCGGCTCGCCGATCTGCTGGAAGGCAGCCAGTGTGTCCAGGTACTTCTTCACGCCGCTGGGAAACAGCAGCAACCCCGGAACATAAGGCGAGTTGTCTGGAGGCAGCATTCCATCCAGATCGCTGCGGCTACCCTGCAGCATGGTCAGCGCCATGGCGCGCTCGCTCGCACAGACTTGCCGCCAGCGGACTGCGAGTTCACGCGGTTTCTGGACCTGCGCCAGCAACTGGTCCAATTCGTCTGAGTCCCAGGCGGTGTGCGCCAAGGAGTTGCGGATTGCGCTGCGATGGATGCGGCGCAGCGCAAGGTCGACCAAATCGGCGACGACGCAAAAGTCCCAATCCCAGGCCGCCGCCGCAGCCTGCATCGCGGCCAAGCCTCGCAAGGCCCGCCCGGTATCGCGTTGGTACAACGCGTGCTCGACTTCCAACTGCAGCAGTCGGGTGATTCCGCGCACCCCTTGGAGTTCGGGCAACAACGTGGAAAAACCGTCAAAGGCAATCGGTTGCCAGACCGGCGCGGGATAGCGGCCGGCCTGCTCGATCCGGGCGATCAGCGGCCGGACCTCGTGCAAAAACTCCGCAATCCGCGGCTCGTCCGGCCACGGACCGCCAGGAACTAGGGGCTCCGGCAGTTTGCCCAGGCCGATGAAGGGAAACGAGTTGGCCGTTTCGCCGGACGAAACCTGCTCGACGGCTGACAGGACGTCCCGCCAGGCCGCGGTCCCTTCCTGCGAAGTGGCGGCCTGAAACCAGCGGGCCAGCGTTTCGTTGTCCACCGGCTCGCCCGCGGCCCGCAAACGGGCGATCTCAGCCGTCACCTCGCGATGGCTGCGGTACTCGCCGTAACCGAGCACCGCCACGGCGATCAAACCCGTGACCAGCGGCAACATGACCAACAGCAACAGCCACCGCCTGCGGCGGCACGGACGCAGTTCTCGAGGAGAAGCAGGATCATTCATCGTTGCGATCCCTTCCGACAATCTTCGTTGGTCTCCCTGACAGCCCCACCTCCACCGGCCTCGCGCCGGTGGGGCAACGCCTGACAGCTACAGCGCACCGAGGCTGCCTCCTCTGGCTCCCCACCGACCTCGTGTCAGTGGAAGTGGTGACTGACCGGCTACGCGGCGCAGAGCCTACAATCATGGCTTCCACCGACACGAGGTCGGTGGTGAGCGATCGGTTTCGAGGTCTCGCAGGCACGTAGCTGCCAGTTGTTGCTCCACCGGCACGAGGCCGGTGGAAGCAGAGACTTCGGAGACTCCTCTTTGACTTAGTCATCCAGTCTATCCGCCAGTTCGCGGGCTGCTCGTTCCCAACTCGCGTGCCATTGGCTGCCGGGGGCGGAACGTAAGGAGCCTTCCCCCGGCATCGCGAACGCTGCCAGCTTGTCGCCCTGGATGGTGTCGCTGCCGGGTCCCAAACCATAATGTAATTCCGGCACGCCCCAGTACCGGGCCAGTTCCCGCGTCCGCTCAACGTCCGTCGCCGGTTCGCTCCCCTCCAACCGTTGCAACATCCGCCAAGCGAGATAGTCAGCGTCCCGGCGACGAAGAAAAGTGCTGACTCGGCACAGGATCGAAGTGCCTTCGCCCCGCCATGCATATCCGCCGAGCGGCCCGTTCAACGCGTCTGGGTGCGATCGATAGGCCGCCCAACTCATGACCAACGCCCGCCGCCGGGCGGCGTTCCTGGCGGTATCGTCGCCCAGGGCTCGCACCGAACGTTCGTACACCTCCCGTCCCAGCCACGATGCTACCTCAGACCCGGCCAACTCCCGCACCAGCCAGATCTCGATCAGGTCGGCGCCGTCCTGGTCGAGGAGCCTCCAACTGAGCCGGAACCGCTCGACCACCGTTTCGATCAGCGACACTACCCGCCGATACCGCTGCCGATCCGCCTCGGCGTCGCCGTCCTGTTCGAGCGCCATCCGCGCCAAGCGGGCCTCGCCCAGCAGGTAGACCATCACGCGCGGCACGAACCGGATCGGTCCGGGAGCGATGGCCAAGTCGTGGGCGAGTTGCTCGCAGACGATCCGTCCTTCGGTGCGGCGGTTTTGAGCGGGCGCCTTGGGCAACTCCGGATCGTGAAACCGCAGCACCAGTTCCCGCGGTTCGGTCGTGTACCCCGTGCCGTACGTCTCCGCTTCGGCCGTCAGCTGTCGCCGCACGTCCGCGGGCATCGTCGGCCGGGAAACCACGGCCAGTCCGGCGGGCACTAGCGGCAGAACCAGGCCCAGGGCAAGAAAACCGGCGTGGGCGCCCCAGAAGCCCCAGCCCCAGCGGCCGTCCATCCAACGCCGCATCAGCAGGAACGTCGCCAACCAGGGCAGCACCGCGCACAGCGCCAGCAGCCAATAGGGCACACCCAGCACGGCGACCATCGCCGCGCCGTAGGCCGCCAGCCCCCAGGCCGCCGCCGGCGCAGCGATCGCCGCAAGCGTCGAACTGCGGAAGACCTGGCCGATGGCCTGCGAAACCGTATAGGCAAACAGGACCGCACCGGCGAACAACAACACGCCTGTCGCGGGCAGCTGCGCTGAACGCACGTGAGCCGGCAGGCAAAGGGCCATCAGCGCCAGGGCCATGGCCAGCAAGCTCAGCGGCGGCGCGTGCCGGGTCCACCAGACCTTGGCCGGAGAAACACCCCGCTCGGCCAGAAAGCGGATGCGGTCCTGCACGCCGTCGCCAGCAAACGCCAGCACGCCCAGCCAGCACGCCGCCAACAATGCCAAGAGAGCCGCCCACACAGGCTGGGCGCTGGCAAGGGAGGACGTCGTCGCCAGCAATCCCAACGCGGCCAGCAGCATCAGGCCGATCCCCGCCAACACGGTTTGATTCTGCCGCGCGAATTGCCAACTCAGCATCGCCGCAGGGGCGTGACAGGGACGCGTCCAAATGTCCGCTTCGCCCCACCGGCGGCCACGAACCCAATTCCACGACAACCGCTTCTCGAACACCCGCTCGGGGGCCAGCGACCTGATGCTGCGTCGCCAGCCGACAACCAGCAGCGGCAAACTCGACACGATCAGCGCGACGGCCGTCATCCACGGCGCGGGAACGTTCAAGATCGAACTGGTCCCGCTGGACCAGCGGACCAAGTCATTTAGTCCGAAACTGATCGCGCCTGGCACCAGCGCCAGCGGGACCAATGCCAGCAGGGCCACCAGCGACGAACGAAAAAACCAGGCCGTCGCAAACCCGGCCACCAGCAGGAACACGCTCTGCAAGGGCCAAAGATATGCCCAGCCGGCATCGAGCACCCAGGAATCGGCCGGACTCGGCACGGGCCAGCGGCCGGCGGGCAGGACCAGAATCGCCAGCAGCAACGAGTTCAAGCACCAGACAGCGGCGAGCGCGACGAAGCCCGCCGCCAGTTTGACGCCGACCAGGTCCTGGGAAGCGACAGGCAGCGACCGGAGCCAATCCAAGGTGCGATGTTCTTTTTCCTGTCCCACCAGCAGCACTCCGACCCCCGCGGCGAACAGGCTCGGCATGCCGGCAAACACCAGGAAGCGAGGCGCGTACGTGCGGTCGGGATGCAGCAGGAACAGCAAATGAAAACAGACGCCCAACCCCAGCTGCATCCACACCAGCGGGAGCACCTGGCGGACTTCCTTCCACCACAAATGACGCAGGGCAAGCTTGCGGTTCATGCTTTGGGCACCTCGCAGGGGGCCGGCTCGGATTCAACCTCGGCCCCGGAAACAACCTGATGCTGCGGCCGCATGCAGGCGACGAAAATCTCGTCCAGCGTCGCGCTGCGGGCGGCCACGCCGACCACGCCGGGATGCTGTTCGAGCTGCTGCTGATGCTCGCTCGTAAGCCCCATCACGATCCATTGCCGCTGTCGTCCCGAGGCCTGTTCGCTGAGCACCTCGGCAGGACTTTCGAGCGTCGGCAAAGCGATCAGGGGGTCTGCCAGGTTGATCGTGACCAGGCTGACGGATTCTTTGAGTTCGCTCAGCGGCCGAATCAAACAGAACTTCCCCTGCCGCAAGATGGCCACGTGATCGGCCACCCGTTCCACTTCGGCAATCTGGTGACTGGACAGCAGCACGGTCTTGCCCACCGCGGCCCGGTCCACCATGCTCTCCAAGAACTCGCGCCGCACCAGCGGGTCGAGGCCCGAGGTCGGCTCGTCCAGGATCAACAGTTCCGGATCGGGAGCCAGAGCCAGGGCCAGCGCCACTTTGGCCCGCTGGCCTTTGCTCAGACGGCGCAGCTTCCACTCGGCCGACAGCTCAAAACGGCACACCGCTTCCCGGTACCGGTCCAGGAAGCCCGGCGGGTAAAACGCCGAGGCAAACCAGCCGATCTCGCCCACCTGCATCCAATCGTACAGCGCCGGGGCTTCGGCCACGTAGCCGATGCGACGGCGAATCTCCAGGGCTTCCCGCGTGGGGTCCAGGCCCAGCACCTGGCACGTGCCGCCGGTCGGCTGGAGGAACCCGGTGAGGATCCGGATCAGCGTCGTCTTGCCGGCGGCGTTCTCGCCCAGCAAGGCAAACACGCTGCCGCAAGGCACCTCCAAGTCGATTCCGCTCAATGCCTGGCAACCGGGAAAACGCATCGTCAGGCCGCGGGCCGAAATGACGTGATACATCGGCGTTTGCTCTCGAATCGAAAGGGAAAGTACTCCGTCAACCAACGAAGAAATACAAACATTACTCTGCCGATCAGGACGACGCGGCCTCGCCCGGATTGGACGAAATCGTATTCACCGTTCCGGACAGCGATTCCAATTCAGTCCGCACGATCTCGCGGATCTCCGCCGCTTTCAAACCGCCGTGCAGCGCCTCCGCCAACACGGACCGCAGGCGTTGGGTGATCAGTGTCCGGCGCACGGCGCGGCACTGCTGGGGCGCTCCCGCGCAGACCGCCAGTCCCCGGCCGCGCAAGGATTCGACCACCTCGTCGGCCTGCAATTGCAGGTAAGCCCGCGCGATCGTGTTCGGATTGATCGCCAACTGCTGACTGAGCATCCGCACGCTGGGCAGCAACTGGCCTGGACCGAGCGTCCCTTCGGCGATCGCGAACTTGACCTGTCGCACGATCTGATCGTAAATCGCCACGCCGCCTTGGGGATCAATGGAAAAAAACATCCGCCACGCTCCACCGCCTGTCATGAGTATCAGCGTACTAGCATGATAGTACGCAAGCTCCGAATATCTGTCAATACTCGGAGCGGAGATTTTTGGTTCACCAGGAACTATGGTGCATGATTTCTGTCGGCCCGAAGGGGCCGAAACATATCAGCCCAGGGCAAAGCGCAGCGCCGCCCTGGGGGGCGGAGGCATTGCCACCGAAGCCCTGAAAGGGCGGCACACACACCGCAGCAGCGGTTGTTTCGCCCTTTCAGGGCTTGTCACCCTCCACGGATTCGCTTCCCAGGGCGACGGCGACGCTCGAACGGCTCGCGTCGCCTTGCCCTGGGCTGGTATGTTCGGCCCCTTCGGGGCAAGTGAAAAGCACGCCTAATGGAAGGGGGCTACCCACAAAGACCCCGGATGGACTACATTTTTTGGCGGCTGCGATGCGGTATACTCCGCTGATCGTGGACTTTTTCGCAAACGGGACACGTGCCCCTGTCCGGCCTTGGGAGATTGAACCGATGATGAGCGTTGCCCGGAGAGTTTTCAGCGGCCCTCGATCTGAGTGCCGATCCATGATCCTGCTGGCCACGACGGCGCTAACGCTGGTCGCGGCGGCGCTGGGACAAGCAGCGGAGCGATCTGCCGCGACAGCCAGGAACCAGAATTCCGAGCCCGCGGCAACGGTCGCCGCAGACCGCCTCTGCGTTAGCGGCATCTACCCGCACCTGGCCGTGTTCAACAGCGTGGTGAAGGACGACGGCGAGACGTACCGTAGCGGCGGCGAGTGCGGCATCGGGGCGGTCGTGCCGTGGGCGGGCAAGCTGTGGATGCTCACGTATTCGCCACACTGTCCGACTGGCAGCACGGACAAGCTGTACGCGATCGACGACGATTTGAACGTCGAGATCCGCCCGGAGAGCATCGGCGGCACGCCGGCCGGCCGGATGATTCATCGCGAGAGCGAGCAGCTGTTCATCGGGCCCTACGCGATCGACAAGGCCGGCAAGGTCCGCGTGATCCCGTACACGGTCATGCCCGGCCGGCCCACGGCCGTCTCGCGGCACGTGAGCGAACCGGCCGACAAGGTGTACTACTTCGACATGGAGGGCCGGATCTATGAAGTGGACGTCCACTCGCTGGCCGTGAACTTGCTGTTCGCCAAGCCGGTGCCCGGCTGGCACGGCAAGGGCGGCTACACGGGCCAGGGCCGGTACATCATCGCCAACAACGGCGAGAATGAGGTCCAAGGGCATCCGCTGAGCGACCTGCTCGTCGGCGGTCCTGCGCAGGGCCCGGAGGACAACGGCGTGCTGGCCGAGTGGGATGGGCAACAGTGGCGGATCATCGAACGGCGTCAATTCACCGAAGTGACCGGGCCGGGAGGCGTCCTCGGCGCGCCGGACGACAACGCCCCGGTCTGGGCGGTCGGCTGGGACCGGCGTTCTGTCCTGCTGAAGCTGCTGGACGGCGGCCAGTGGTACACGTTCCGCCTGCCCAAGGCCAGTCACACCTACGACGGCTACGGCGGCTGGTACACCGAATGGCCGCGCATCCGCGAGATCGCGCCGGGCAAGCTGATGCTGGACATGCACGCCATGCTGTGGGATTTTCCGGCAACGTTCACCGCCGCCAACACGGCCGGACTGAGCCCCATCGCTACGCACCACCGCTACATCCCCGACTTCTGCAGCTGGAACGGCCGCGTCGTGCTGGCCTCCGACGACACATCCATCATGGCCAACCCGATGGCCGGCCAGTCGCAATCGAACGTGTGGTTCGGCAAAGTCGAGGACCTGGCGACGTGGGGCCCGCGGATCGCCTGGGGCGGACCGTGGAGCAACGATCCGGTCCAGGCCGGGGAACCCTCGGTTCCGTTCCACATCAACGGCTTCGACCGGCGGTGTGTCCACTTGGCCGTGGGTCGGGGCCGCAGTTCGGACGGCGTAACGGACGATGGCTCCGGGACAGCCATCTATCGCTGCACGGGCGTCTTTCCCGTCACGGACATGCCGGATGCGCTGCGCGACTTGGCACGCGTGACGATCAGCCGGGGCGACTATCATCAGCCTGCGCCCGGCTACTCGTTTTCGGTCAATCAGGATGTCGTGGTGTACCTGGCCGTCGATAGTCGTCCGAAGGCGGAACTCGGCGAAGGCTGGGAGAAAACCGAGTGGACGCTCAGCTGGCGGGATTTCACGGACGACATCTACCGCAAGCCGTTCAAGAAGGGCCGAGTGGAAATCCCCGGTCACCCCTTGGAGCATAAGCCCGGCGACTATGGCGTGCCGCATACGGCGTTCGTCCAGTCGGCCGCAGCGAACGCCGGAAAACTGGAGATCACGGACTTGCCGGCGAAGCTGAACGGACTTGCTTCGTATCCGGCATCCGTGTCGGCGGCGAGCGTTGAACCCACGCCACCGAAACCCGCGCCGGCTGTCTCTGCTGGCCCCGTGACTTTCTCCCTGGAGGCCGACGTCCAAGGCGACGGCAAATGGACAAAGTACCGGAAGATCACGGTGCCGGCAGGCGGGTATGTCTGCCATTTGTTCCCCGCTGACTTTGCGGCCCAGTGGATCCGCGTGACCGTGGATCACGACTGCGTGGCGACCGCTTTCTTCCACTACAGCGGTCTCGGGCACGATCCGCAGGACAACGCCAAGCTCTTTACGGCCATCGCAGGCGTGAACGACCGCCAAGCCGTCGCGGGCTTGATCCGTCCGGCGAAACACAACCGCAACTTGCAGTACGTCGCACGGCGCATCGGCCAGGACGGCCAGGTGTCCGAGACGTACTACGAGGTGGACGAGAAGCTGGCCTTTGCGAAGCCCGCGGCGGACCGCACCGACGAAGTGCAGGAGATTGCCAAGGTCACCCAGGACTTTGCGGTCGACGAGGCGTCGGTGATCATGACGGACAAGGGCCGCCGATTCCGTTTGCCCAAGGGCGATCCGTGTTACGATCAGCCCTTTGCCACCGGTTGGCCGCGCGGCATCCGCGAGTGCGTGTCCGAGCGGTACTTGATGAACATCCACGGCACGTTCTACGAGAAGCCGCGTGAGGGCGGTCTATGGAAAGTCAAGCCCGTAGCCAGTCACGGCCGGCAGATCATGGACTTCTGCACCTGGCGCGGGCTGCTGGTCTTCAGCGGCACCAGGCCGGACGCGCGTCGCGATGGCCAGTACTTCCGCAGCGCCGACGGCGCCGGTCTCTGGTACGGCGGGATCGACGACCTGTGGAAGCTCGGCAAGCCCGTCGGCCGAGGCGGCCCCTGGTGCAACACGGCCGTCACGCCGAATCGCTCCTCCGAGCCCTATCTGATGAACGGCTACGACCGCAAGCGGGTCGAATTGAGTCACGACGCGGCCGAGGAGGTGACCATCACCGTCGAGGTGAACTTCGATCACACCGACTGGCGAGTGTACCAGGCGTTTGCCGTCGCGGCGGGCCAGCGTGTGACGCACGAGTTCCCCGCCGGCTTTGCCGCGCACTGGGTCCGCGTCGCGGCCGACAAGCCCTGCCGGGCGACGGCGACGTTTGCGTACGAGTAGCCGTGAGCTGCAACCCGGCAATCGGGCGGGCAACTGCCAGCACCAAACGGGATTTCGACACTTTTCCGCGTCGTTGATGAAGTCACGGTTTCGGTGCTGGGGTCAGGCTTACAGAATTCAGTTTTGGCCGAGTTTGGTGCCCGCCACGTCCTACGACTCTGCTCGGCCAAAACTGAATTCTGTAAGCCTGACCCCCTTTCGCGCGACTCTGGCCTTACCAGCAGATCATCGGCAAGGGGTCTCTTGCCGTGTCGCTGATTTTCGCCGAATTGCGGCGTGAAACCGACCACGGGTTCTGGGCGTTGGAGGCGATTACCGGCGAGAATCCGGTGCCTGCGGAAGCCCGCGGAAACGTCAGCGATGCCGCGGAGTCTTGGCTGCAATGGGGCCGGCAAAGGCGGTTGGTGGCTTGAGATGGCTGACGCCTTTCCGCGTTGCTCGTCACACGGAGCCCAGGAAGTGAGTGACCGCCGCGAGATGACTTGTTTTGGACTGTTGAGCGTGACAACGGGCATGTTGCTCACGGTCGCGGCAGCTGTGTCGCAGGCGCAGGATCCGATTGCGCTGCGTTGCCAACCAGGCCGCCAGGGCGTGAAAGTCGTACGTGGGATTTCTTTCTCGCCCGACGGCCGCTGGCTCGCTGCGGGGATGCACGACAAAATCGTCCTGTGGGACATCTCGACGCGCCAGATAATGGCCGAATTGCCCGTTGCCAAGGGCTCTGTGAGTTGTCTTGCGTTCTCACCCGATGGGCGTGCTCTGGCAGCGGGGCAATCGGTCAACGCGATCCGGATTTGGGATGGTAGCCGAGGATGGACCGACGCGTCGGAGACCGAGTTGATCCAGGCACCTGTCATCGATCGGCAGAAACCAGGCAATCTCCCTGAAAAACGCGAGCAGGTGTCGCAAGTCGCCTTCTCTGGCGATGGCGAAGTGCTCGCGTGGTCCTCCGGTGCCCCGACTAGCGACTACCGCGTACACGAGTGCGTCAAGCCGGACCACTGGATCTTCGCCGGCACGGGCAGGGGGCAGGGCGATGCCATCCCCGGCCTGGTGGGCTGGGAGCATCACGGTTCGCCCGCCAAGCTGCCCGGCCCGGAGGTCGTCGCGAAGGGCACTGCCTGGGCCTGCGGCGTGACGCCCGCGCACTGAACCGCCACGATCTTCCCGGGTCGGAAAAACAACTTCGTGTTCAACGCCGCCACCATCTTCTGGGCGCAGGGCTTGTCCATGCCGCCGGGCTACACGCTGCCGTGGTCGCACGGGAACCGCCCTCACGGTCCCGACTCGCGGGTGCAGCAGATCACGCACAACCTGCTCCGCCGCGCCATCGACGGGAAGGAAGGGCAACCCAAACGATGAAGACGACTCGACGTCACTTGTGAAGCGGCGCCAAATCGCTGTCATCGCGAACGTGGCGATCACCGCCGGAGGATCTGCCCTTGGGAGTCGAGCGGGAAGTCGATGGAGTTGCTTCCGACCTCGACAGTCGCGGTGAGTTCACTCCGCGTGCTGTACCGGGGCGGGCGCTTCGGCACCGGGGCCGTGGCCGGCTCGTCTTCCGAGTCAGGCGGCCAGATGCGGACGGTATAGGCGCCCGGCGTCGCGCCCTTCTTGGAAGCTGAGAAATACAGTTCGTAACGGCCGGACGCGTCGGTGGTGCCGTCGTAGGAAGATCTTTCTTCACCGCCGTCGGCGGGTACGAACTCAACCGTGGCGTTGGCCAACGGCTGACCGTCCAGAGTCACGATCCCGGCCACGGTTCCCAGGTCCGAGTTCTCGCCGCAGCCGCCCGATAGGCTCAGCACGAGCGCGACGACCACGCCCAACGCCGCGGCCAGTCTCTGTTGCCCTGTCATCACGAACTCCTTTCTTCTCTTGAATTGCCGTCGAGATCCGCTCCACAGGCCGGATTAGAACTCGCCGATGATGTTGCCGTCGTCGCGAATGCCCAGCCGTTGGTACAGGCCGATGTTTTTCCGGTTGTAGCCGGCGGATGGATCCTTAGCGTCGAACACGGCGGTGTTGTTGAATTGAATGCTGTCGTTGACGAACTTGACCGCTCCATCGCACATCACGAATTGGACTCCGTCGGGATGATAGCTGGCAAACGCGTCGCTGCAGTTGGCATTCCAGAACGCGTTGGGCCGGATGCTGACGCGGCCCAGCACGTAGTCGTTGCCGCGCGGCCCACCGCCGTCCGAATTGCGCGTCCCCACCCAGGTGCCGGCCGAGCACGCAAAGTTGCGCTCTCCCACCGCGAACGTGTTGCTCGTGCCGTCGAGAACATCCCCCAGGCGCACGTTGCTGTTGGCGTACAGCGCCCCATTCTGATCGGGGCCGTTGACCACGGGTTCATTCAGTTCCCACATCCCCGCGACGCCGAGGTAGTTGGATGTCGCCCCGAAGAAATCCGTGCCCACGGCGGCCCAGCCGTCCAAGTCACGCACTCGCGGCGTGCCTTCCAGAAGTTCCTTGGTCGTGTCCGACGCGCAGCGGAAGACCTCCAGCGGCTGCTGGACCAGCAACCGGTCCGCCGGACTGTTGAGCACCGCGCGAAGCCGCCGCGTAGTGACCTGCAGCTGATCGTGCAGCGGTTGCTGTTCCAGGAATGGCAGCAGCAAGGCTGCCCAGCCCCATTCCTGCTGATTGCCGTTTCGTTGGAAATGAATGACGCCGGCCGGGAAGCTGCCGAAGGTGTCGTGGTAGTTGTGCAGGGCCACGCCGATCTGCTTCAGGTGGTTGGTGCACTGACTCCGCCGCGCCGCTTCCCGCGCCGACTGGACGGCCGGCAGCAGCAGGGCCACCAGGATGCCGATGATGGCGATCACCACCAGCAGTTCGACCAACGTAAAACCTGTTTCGCGAACCTTGCGAATACGATGCATGGCGTACTCCTGTGCTTCGTGCTGTGCTCTTTGTGGTTATGTTTCTCATCCAGAATCTCTGGCCGCCGCAACGGCGAAGGCGAGCGGAGCGCACTGGGCTTCGTTGACCTACCGTACGCAACGCTTGTGCCAAGGAATGGGAATTGCACAATCGAGCGTGGACTCCCACCTACTCGCGATCAACGGCGCGAGTATCCACCGATTGCTCGGGCGTCCTCCATGAAGTATCCTGGCTAGCGTCCGTGACATAGCGTGGCTTTCCGTGCCATTTAACGGGTCAAGTGACGTGGAACGTTTTCGAGCAGTATTGCTGGATGTTTGGCGGGAGGCCTGCCGCCACATCGAAATCAGCGAATCGACGGCCAAGATCGCGGCGATGCTGGCCAAGCACCTTCCCTTGGAGGTGCTGCTGGTCCGCCGTTTCGATTTGCAGCACTCGTGCCTGAATACGGTCGCCATCGGCCACGCCGGCGCTGGGCCGCTGCACGCGATGTCGCGGACGTCGTGCGGCGACGCAAACATGAAGCGGCTGCTTCAGTGGGCTCGTGCCGGCGGCGTCTTGCGCGATCGGCGGTCGGATCGTCGCACGGGCAAGCTGGGACTGCTCGTGCCAGCGGAAGTCGAGGGCGAGACGTTGGTCGGACCGCTGCCCGGACCGGAGCAGCCGGCAGGCGTGCTGGTGGTCAACGCGGGTCTTCAGCGGACGTTCCGCGACGAGCACCGCGAGATGGTCGAGACGCTGCTGGAACCGTTTTCGGCCGCCCTGGAGAACGACCGCCGCCTACACGAATTAGCGGCCCTGCGCGAAGCAGCCGAGGCGGATCGCCGCTCGCTGTTGTCGCGGTTGGGGCGGCGGGAGATGGGCGAGACGATCGTCGGCGCCGACTCCGGGCTGAGCCCCGTGATGGACCGAGTCCAGTTGGTGTCCCATTCGGACGTGCCGGTGTTGATCTTTGGCGAGACAGGGACCGGCAAGGAGGTCGTGGCGCGGGCCATCCACGCTCGTTCCGCACGGGGGGCCGGCCCATTCATCCGCGTGAACTGCGGTGCAATCCCCCCGGAGTTGATCGACTCGCAGTTGTTCGGTCACGAACGCGGCAGCTTCACCGGGGCCTCCGACACGCGCACAGGATGGTTCGAACGCGCCGACGGGGGCACGCTGTTCTTGGACGAGATCGGCGAGTTGCCTCTCCCGGCGCAGGTCCGCCTGCTCCGCGTGCTGCAGGACGGATTCATCGAACGGGTCGGCGGTCAGCAGCCGATTCACGTCGACGTGCGGATCGTAGCGGCGACGCACCGCGACCTGCCGGCGATGGTCCAAACCGGCACGTTCCGCGAGGATCTCTGGTATCGCATCGCCGTCTTCCCAATCCTGCTGCCGCGACTGTGCGAGCGGTTGGAGGACATCCCGGCTTTGGCGCGGCACTTCGCGGAGCGGGCGTCGAACCGCTTCGGCCTGACGTACGTCGAGCCGACACCGCAACACGTACAGTTGCTCATGACTTACCCGTGGCCGGGCAACATCCGCGAGTTGGGGGCGGTCATCGATCGGGCGGCGATCCTGGGCGACGGCAAGACGCTGGAAATCGCCACGGCGCTTGGCACCACAGCCGCACCGGCGCGGTCGCCGGCTGCGTCCGCAGCCGTCAGCGGGCTGCGTCCGGCCACGTCTCAGATCGTGACGCTGGACGCAGCCATGCAGCAGCACATCGAACTCGCCCTGACGGCCACGCGCGGCCGGATTGAGGGCCCCAACGGCGCGGCGAAACTGCTGGGAATCAATCCCCACACGCTCCGCGCCCGCATGCGAAAACTCGGCGTCGACTGGTCCCACTTCCGCTCGCCGCTGCCGCCGGGAGCCCCTCACCTCCCGTGATCCTTCGCGGCCCGCCCGTATGATCGCCCCGCGAGTCGTGAATGCCGACGGGTCTTGCGGCGCGGAAACCCGCAAATTTCCGGGCCACCCCTATCGAATATGACGGGCGACTCCAGAATATTTGCTGGAATTCAACCACGAATCACGGGTGATCGTGGAAGTCTTGACCAGATTCTCTAAAGAACCGCCATCGTTTGACGTTGGCGCAGGGGTTGCAAACCATCGCTTTGCATGACGAAAAGCCGGCCCCTACTCGTCCGAGGAACGTGGGGCAGTCGCTTTCACCGCAGGGGAGGACCGGGGCCATGTTGTGGCTTGATGATCTCAGCAACGAAGGATATATCCCGGCTCTTTATTACGACGACCCGGGCGACCGCAGTATTTTGGTCGGGAAGAACCTTGAGGACAGAAGACGCTGGTCAGCGGTGGCCGCAGAGCGGGGCTGTGTTCCCGCCATGAGCGGCCTGGAATCGGTCGGCGACGATTCCGACGACGGTGAACCGTGGCTCGACGAGACGGCGAGCGACGGACGCAGGGCCGCCGTCGCATGTCTCTGTGCGTGAGATCTTGGTGGTCAGAACTGAATTGCTGGCTACCAGCCAAATTCACGGCACCGGAGTTGCGATTTGTTCCGCAAGCAGACTCTTGCCGCGAGTCGAGTTGAAGGTCAATCTGAATCGTCCGGGGATCCGGAGACTATCTTCCTTGAGGAGTAACCGAATGAAACTTCGTGAGGCGATCCTGAGCCTGGTTGTTGGTTTGCCGTTGTTCGTTTCCGCCGGTTTCGGTCAGGAACCGGGTTGGTCACCTGTGATCATCGCTCGCGGGGAAATGCGCCGACACATCGAAGCCACCCCGATCTTGGAGCGGCCCTATCGACCCCTGCACGTCTACGGGAATGCGGTGCGCCGGGCGCACTATCGCGGCTCACCGCTGGCAGTTCGACGATAGAGAGGCGACGCGGCTGTGATGGGCACTTGCCATCCTGGCAGTGCGGCGTGGTTCAGCCCCTGGCGGTAACGTTTTCGGACGACGTGAATCTGGCGGACCTGTTTGGCGATGGCTTTGTTGTCACGGTCGTGTCAGCGCGACAGCCGGCCGCACTCTGTGGGCTACTTGGGAAATGGCGAATACCTGTTATGCTGGTCCGAGACGATCCACAAAATCCTCAGTCAGTCGGACATGACAACCAGGAGCAGCATAATGAATCGCCGAAAATTCCTGCAAGCGAGCGCCGCCGGATTGGCCGGCGCGGCACTGTTGAAATCCAAGGGCTTCGCGGCTGAACTGGCCGACGTCAAGAAGCGGGTCGGGCTGATCGGAACCGGCTGGTATGGCAAGGTGGACCTGTTGCGTCTGATCCAGGTCGCGCCGGTTGAGGTGGTTTCGCTGTGCGACGTGGACAAGCAGTTGCTGGCCGAGGCGGCCGAAATCGTGGCTTCGCGGCAGCTGTCCAAGAAAACCCCGCGGACGTACAGCGACTACCGGGAAATGCTCAAGGAAAAGGACCTGGACCTCGTCCTGATCGCCACGCCGGACCACTGGCACGCCCTGCCGATGATTGCGGCGGTCCAGGCGGGAGCCGACGTTTACGTCCAGAAGCCGATCGGCGTGGACGTCGTCGAATGCCAGGCGATGGTGGTGGCGGCCCGCAAGCACCAGCGCGTGGTGCAGGTGGGCACGCAGCGGCGCAGCACGCACCACTTGGTCGAGGCCCGCGAACTGATCCAGGAAGGCCGCTTGGGCCGGATCGGCTTGGTGGAGACGTATTGCTACGGCCGGCGCGGCATCAGCAACCCGCCCGACGAGACGCCCCCGCCGCAACTCGATTACGAAATGTGGACGGGGCCCGCCCCGCTGCGGCCCTTCAACAAGAACATCCATCCCCGCGGCTGGCGGAGCTATATGGAATACGGCAACGGCACGATCGGCGACATGGGGATCCACATGATCGACATGGCACGCTGGATGCTGGACGTGGGCTGGCCCAAGCGGATCAGTTCGACCGGCGGCAACTATTTCCACAAGGAAGGCAAGCCGAACGTCTCCGACATGCAGATCGCGACGTTCGACTTTGGCGATCTGCAGATGACCTGGCAGCATCGCCACTGGGGTGACAAGCCGGACCCGAAGTACTGGTGGGGCGCGAATTTCTACGGCGAGAAGGGCACGCTCAAGGCCAGCGTGTACGGCTTCGACTTCATCCCGCTGGACCGCGGCCAGCCGCTCCACCGCGAGTGGAACGACGCCCACGCCAAGTACCCGGTGGACAGCGACCAATTCCCGGAGGACAAGACCGAGAAGGGCATCGAGTACCACGTCGCGCCGGCCATCCGCGCCCACATGAAGGACTTGCTGCAGTGCAGCGAGCGCCGCGGCCGCCCGGTCGCCGACATCGGCGAAGGGGCCGCGTCCACGGCCATGTGCGTGCTGGCCAACCTGTCGCTGCAATTGGGCCGGAGTCTGGCCTGGGATGCCGACCAGGGCGTGGTGGCCGGCGACGAAGAAGCCAACCGGCTGCTGGCCCGCCCCTACCGCGCGCCGTGGGTCCACCCGACGCCGGACCAGGTCTGAGCGTCACCAACGAAGCCCGGCTTTCCCGAAAAGCCGGGCTTCGGCAGACGCCTTTGACAACCCCCTTTTTCTCGCGAATTGATTGGAAAGCCTTGCTGGATGCTTGATCCCCAACACCTGAATGCAAGCCAACAACTGGAGTCGTTGTTGGAGCAGCGGATTCTCGTTCTGGACGGCGCCATGGGCACGCTGGTCCAGTCGCTGGAACTGGACGAGAACACGGTCCGCGGCCGCCGGTTCGCCGATCACGCCAAGCCGTTGAAGAACTTCATCGACCTCCTCTGCCTGACCCGTCCGGAGATCGTCACGGACATCCACCGCCGGTACTTGGATGCCGGCGCGGACATTATCGAGACGAATACCTTCGGCGCGACGCGCGTGGCGATGGGCGACTTCCGGCTGGAACACCTGGTCCACGAACTGAACGCGGCAGCCGCCGCGTGCGCCCGGCAAGCGGCCGACGAGTACACGGCCCGGACCCCGGAGCGGCCACGGTTCGTCGCCGGCTCGATCGGGCCCACCAGCAAGACCGCGTCGATCTCGCCCAACGTCGAGGATCCCGGCTTCCGCGCCGTCACCTTCGACCAACTGGTGGATTCGTACTACGAGCAGGTCGCGGCGCTGGTCGCAGGCGGTGTGGACATCCTCTTTCCGGAGACCGCCTTCGACACGCTGAACCTGAAAGCCTGCTTGTCTGCCATCGACAAGTACTTCGAGGAACATCAGGTCCGGCTGCCCGTCATGGCCTCGGTGACGATCCCCGACGCCAGCGGCCGCACCTTGTCCGGTCAGACCATCGCCGCGCTGTGGACGTCGATCTCGCACTTCCCGCTGCTCAGCGTGGGGATCAACTGTGCCCTGGGCCCGGAGCGGATGCGGCCTTTTGTCGAGGAACTGTCGGAGATCGCCCCCGTCTTCATCAGTTGCCATCCCAACGCCGGCTTGCCGAACGAGTTCGGCGGCTACGACCAGACGCCGGAGCGGATGGCCGCCGTGCTGCAGGAGTTCGTGGCCAACGGCTGGCTGAACGTCGTGGGCGGCTGCTGCGGCACGACGCCGGAGCACATCCGCGCGTTTGCCGAAATGGTCCGCGGCCGCCCCCCGCGCCGCCGGCCGGAAGTCGAGCGGCTCACGCGACTCAGCGGCCAGGAACCGCTCACCATCCGCCCGGACACGAACTTTATCATGATCGGCGAGCGGACGAACGTGACCGGTTCGCGGAAGTTCGCCCGGCTGATTCAGGAAGAGCGGTACGGTGAGGCCGTGGAGATCGCGCGGGGCCAGGTCGAGAACGGGGCCAGCATCATCGACGTCAATCTGGATGCCGATCTGCTGGACGCGGAACTCGCCATGCCGCGACTGCTGAACCTGCTCGCCGCCGAACCGGACATTGCCCGCGTGCCGGTGATGATCGACAGCTCGAAATGGTCGGTGATCGAAGCCGGGCTGAAATGCGTGCAGGGCAAGTCGGTCGTCAACAGCATCAGTTTGAAGGACGGCGAGGACGAATTCCTCCGCCGCGCCCGCCTGGTCCGCCGCTACGGCGCCGCCGCCGTCGTGATGGCCTTCGACGAACAGGGACAAGCGACCGGGACGGACGCCAAAGTGCGGATCTGCCGCCGCGCGTACCAGTTGCTGACCGAACGGATCGGCTTTCCGCCCGAGGACATCATCTTCGATCCCAACGTGCTGACGGTGGCCACGGGCATCGAAGAGCACAACAACTACGCCGTGAATTTCCTGGAAGCCACCCGGCAGATCAAGCAGTCTTGCCCCGGCGCGAAAGTCTCCGGCGGCGTCAGCAACGTCTCGTTCTCGTTCCGCGGCAACGACGCCATGCGGGAAGCGATCCATGCCGTGTTCCTGTACCACGCGATCCGGGCGGGACTGGACATGGGCATCGTCAACGCCGGCCAGTTGGCGGTGTACGAAGACATCCCGCCGGAACTGCTGGAACGCGTTGAGGACGTGCTGCTGAACCGGCGGCCGGACGCCACCGAACGGCTGGTGGAATTCGCCGAAGCCGTCAAGTCGCAGGGCAAAAAGGCGGCGGACGAGGACCTCGGCTGGCGCGCGGGCAGCGTCGAGGAGCGGCTGATCCAGGCCCTGATCAAGGGCATCGACCGGTTCGTCGAGCAGGACGCGGAGGAAGCGCGGCAAAAGTACGGCCGCGGCCTGCAGATCATCGAAGGGCCGCTGATGGACGGCATGAGCAAGATCGGCGACCTGTTCGCGGCCGGAAAGATGTTCCTGCCCCAGGTCGTCAAGTCGGCCCGCGTCATGAAAAAAGCCGTGGCCTACCTGGAACCGTTCATGGAGCAGGAGAAGGCCGCGGCCGGGGAGGACTCCCCACGCGCCCGCGGCCGCGTGCTGATGGCCACGGTCAAGGGCGACGTCCACGACATCGGCAAGAACATCGTGGGCGTCGTGCTGGGTTGCAACAACTACGAGGTGATCGACCTGGGCGTGATGACGCCGGCCGAGGAAATCCTGCGGGCGGCACGCGAGCAGCACGTCGACCTGATCGGGCTCTCCGGGCTGATCACGCCCAGCCTGGACGAAATGGTCCACGTGGCCAAGGAACTTCAGCGGGAAGGCTTTTGCCAGCCCCTGCTGATCGGCGGCGCAACGACCAGCGCCAAGCACACGGCGGTCAAGATCGCGCCGTGCTACCACGCGCCGACGGTCCACGTGCTGGACGCGTCCCGCAGCGTCGGCGTGGTGGACCGCTTGATGAGTCCCACGCAGCGGGCGGAGATCGAGCGCGAAAACGCGGAGCTGCAGCGGCAACTGGTGGCCTCGTTCCAGCAGCGCCAGACGCGGCTGGTACCCTATGCCGAGGCGTTCCGGCGGCGATTTGCGACGGACTGGAGCGCGGTCCGCATCGACCGGCCCGCGTTCACGGGCTTGCGCGTGCTGGGCGACTTTCCGCTGGAGCGGTTGCTCGACTACATCGACTGGTCCCCGTTCTTCCTGGCCTGGGAACTGCGGGGCCGGTTCCCCGCGATCTTGGACGATCCCGAGTCCGGTCCGGCGGCGCGAGAGCTGTACGATAACGCCCGGCGACTGCTGGACGGCATCCTCCGCAACCGCTTGCTGAGGGCCAGAGCCGTCTACGGCTTCTGGCCCGCGGCGTCGGACGGCGACGATCTCGTGGTCTATGCCGACGAAACGAGGCAGCGGGAAGCGACCCGGTTCCACACGCTCCGCCAGCAATGGGAACGCAAGGGCCAGGACTGCTTCCGGGCGCTGGCCGACTACGTCGCGCCGCTGGACTCCGGCCGCGAAGACTACCTCGGTGCGTTCGTGGTCAGTGCCGGTTTTGGCGCGGACGAGTTGTCCGCCCGGTACCGCGCAGCGCTGGACGACTACAACGCGATCATGGTCCAAGCGTTAGCGGACCGGTTGGCGGAGGCGTTCGCCGAGCTGCTGCACGCCCAGGCGCGCCGCGACTGGGGCTACGGAGCCGAAGAGACGTTGTCCCAGGAGGATTTGATCGCCGAACGATACCGCGGGATCCGCCCCGCGCCGGGCTATCCGTCGCAGCCGGACCATACGGAAAAGCGGGCGTTGTTCGACCTGCTGCAGGCCGAGCGGCAGGTGGGCGTGACCCTGACCGAGAACTACGCCATGCGGCCGCCGGCCAGCGTCTGTGGGCTGTACTTCGCCCATCCCGCGGCCCGCTACTTTGCGTTGGACCGGATCACACGGGACCAGGTCGAAGACTATGCCCGCCGCAAGGGCCTGACGCTGGCAGAAGCCGAACGCTGGTTGGCGCCGAATCTGGGTTATGGACCGTAGCGATCACCCCACCGCGGGCTTCCGGGACGTCCCGCCCGACGCGCCTGCCGCTCGCGGCGGCAGGGCGTCTGGCGCGGCTGGCGGCCCGCGTTGGCGCCGCCCGCTAGTACGACTCGCTTGGCGTGCCGGCCCAGGGCAGCGTCACGCCGTCGCTTTCTCGCGAGCCGGCCCGAAGTGCTCGCCCCACTTGGAAGCCAGGCTCCGGCCCAGGTCGATCGCTTGGGCGGTCTCGTCCGGCGACAGCGGCTGGAAGTTCTTGATCATCTCCATGTTGTGCCGAATCTGCTCGACCGAATGGCAGCCCAGGTTGGCCGAAGCGACGCCGGGGACGCTCAAGGCATACCGCAACGCCAGGGGCACGTGCTGGCTGTCCAGTTCCGCCCGCTTGCAGTCTTTGTACTTCATGCCCAAAGCCCCGCCGTAGACCTTCATGGCGACGATCCCCACGTTGTGTTTCCGGGCCAACGGCAGGACCTCGTCCTCGAAGTAGTACGTGTGGCGATCGACGAAATTCACGATGGCCAGCACCACGTCCACTTCGCCCGATTCCAGGAACGCGGCAAAACGGGCTGCCAGGTTGTGGCCCGACACGCCCACGAAGCGGCACTTGCCGGCCTTCTTTTGCTTGAGCAGCCACGTGAACACCCCGTCCGGTTCCCAGGCGCGGCTGATGTCCAGGTTGCCGAGGCCGTGATAATACAGGATGTCGAAATAGTCGGTCTTCAGCAGCTTGATCGACTTGGCCAGCGATTTTTCCGCGTCGGCGAGGTTGTTGGCGAACACCTTGGTGGACAGGAACACGTCCTTGCGGCGTTTGCCCAGCGCCAGGCCCACGCCCTCTTGCGAGTTGTTGTAGTTCTGGGACGTGTCGACCGCCGTGACGCCTTCGTCCAGGGCGGCCTTGACCAGTTTCGCAATCTCGGGCGGTTCAAGAAAGCCGCAGGGCGCGGTGCCCAGCGTGAACATGGACACCGGCACGTTGGTGCGGCCTAGCATCCGCCGCGGCAGACCACCGGGCGCAAGGGGCGGCAGACTCGGCAGCGGGCATTCGGCAGCCGGCGCGGCCCCCGGCGCGGCCCCCGGCGTGCCCAACGTCACGGCGCCTGCGAGCACCCCGGCCTGGCAGACAAACTCCCGGCGCGACAACAAGGGTCGTTCGGATCGAGACGAGGATGTCATCAACGTATCTCCTGTGGCTAGATGAACGGTTCCGTACGGAGCGAAGGGGTTGGTTGGGACTCCGTCCCGATCCGGTCGGGACGTGATCTTGGCCTGCCGGCACTGCCATCGCGCCCGATCAGGAGCAGCTACCGCAGGCCAGCCGCTTTACTATACTCGGCGCCGTAGTGTTTGACTAGCGAGACCGCCACGCGGAAGTGCGGCAACAGGTCCGCGTCGAAAGACAGTTCGGCGCGATGCCGGCCTTGGTCCAACGTTGCCGGTCCGCCCTGGGGCTGGATCCATTCGATGTCGGGCTTGGCCCTCCGGTGCAGACGGCACCGGCTGCCGTCGAACACCAAACGGTCGCCGCTCGACAATTCGGCCGGGAACACCAGCCGCTGGTCGCCGATCGTCAGCGTCGGATTCCGCAATCCCGCGAGTTCCGGCACGGCACGGATCTCGTCCACATAACAGGTCACCGTCTGTTTCGCGGGGATGCTGTTGTAGTAGATGAGCAGACTCGTGACCTGGGCACGGTCCAGCTTGCCTGGGCCGGAGAATTCGAACTGCTGATAGCGCCAGCCGGTGAAGTTGACGTGGGTGACCATGTCGCACCAGCCACCGGCCTTGTCGTGCAACTGCAGTTTGAACGCTTCGCCCCGGCCGTCGCCGTACAGCCAGAATCCCAGGGCCTGGAATCGCGACAAATCCAGCGGTTTCAGGAAACGGGCCCCGCGCACGGACCAACCGCCGTTGTTCGCCAGGGTGCTGGTCGCCGAGTACCGGGCGCTGGCCTTGCCGAATTTCACCTGCTCCGTGCTCCGTTCCAACGTCTGGGTCACGCCCGGCAGGACGGCGCTGCTCCGGTTCTTCTCCTCGTACCTGCCCGCGGCGGCCGGCTGGCTGGAGGCGTCGCCGAAAAAGGCCTCGTCGTCGAAACCCTCCAGCGGCAGCGTGTCGGAACTGAGGTAGGCCGCATCCGAGGCCTGCATCTGTTCCACGTCGATCTCAACGCCGAAGGGCACGGCTTTCTCGCCCTTCCGGCAGCGCACCTCCCAGGCGTTGTCGTGGCCGTCGAGCTTCGTCACGACCCGCGGCGCGTCATACTCGTCACGCAAAAGCTGCCACTGGATCTGGTCCGCCGGGGCGCGTTCTGCCAGCGGCGGGCCGCAGGCGATCGCCGTGAGTTCGGCCCTGGCGGAGTAGCCCTCCGGACGGCCGCACGTGAACGCGAGCCGGTTTTCGCCGGCTTTCAGGACCGGCGCCTCACCGGGCACCGTCAGCCGCTGGAGCAGCGTCCCGCGCTCATCGTACACGCGGCAGTCGTCGAGCGCGGCCAACTCCACATAATCGCCGCTGTGCAGCGTGACCGGCAGCGAGAGCTGCTGGCCGTTCAGGGCGATGGCCGGGTTGGCCAGTGGGACGCGGGACGTCCGCAGGGCCTTGATCGGGCTCAGGTACACCGTCGCCGTCTCGCCGGGCGGCACGTTGTTCAGGTACAGGTTCACTTCGCCGACGTGGTTCCGGTTGACCGCCGTCATGTAGATGCCGCCCAGGCTGGCGTAGGGCCATTCATAATCCCGGTGCCGGGCCGCATCCCGCTCGCGGAGCGGGATCTCGAAGTAGCGCCAGCCTGTGAAGTCGATCGTCACGTAATGTTCGCCGTACGCTTGCATGTACTCGCGGGGCGTGCTCAGTTGGAGATTCAAAACCTCGCCCTTGCCGTCGCCATGGATCCACACGCCGAGCGCATCGCAGGGGGTGATGCTGAAATACGGAGCCTCGAACCGCATGCCGGCGTGCGCCCAGGCCCCTCGGGCCGACGGACGTTGGTTCGTGGCCGCAAACCGCAGACTCGCGTCGCCGGCCTTCACTTGCTCCGTAGACCCTTGCAGCGTCTGCGTCACGCCGCTGGCGGTGCGGCGGACGGTGAACTGATCCAGACTGGCCGCGTCCGCGACCAGCACGCTGTCGGGACTGTCGTACGGAGCCACCGAGTAGAGCGCTTCCAGCCGCAGCTTCAACGGTTGTGCCTGGAATTGATTGTTCACGGTCCAAACGCCGGTGCCGTTGTCCAGGCCCGTGACCTTATGCGCCAGGTAGTCCGTGGGCAGGAACTGCCACTGGCCGTCGTCGTCCTGGACCAGGTGAAAGTCCTTGCCCGGCTGCCGCAGCTGCTCCTTGACAGATTCGGGGAAGTAGTTGGCCAGCCGCAGCCGTTCGTACCAGCCGGCCCTGGTCAGATACTCCTGCATGCGGGCGTTGGCGGGAGCCGTCAGCGAGCCGATTCCCTGAGTCGAAGACGGCGCGTCGAAAGCCAGCGTCTTGCAGCAGAAATACTCCATCTCGTCGGGCGTCTCCGCCCGACTGGCGGCGCTTGGCCCCAGCACCACCCACCAGCCCAGCTGCGCCTGGAGCAGGGCCCCTCGGCGGTAATTCGCGATGGCCGCGCAGTGCATGTCGGTGAACGGCTTCAAACCCCATTTGGGATGATCCCAGGCGCCGATCCGGGAATGGTAGTACCAACTCCAATGATCCCAGCAACTGGCCTCCACGACGGTCGGGCGTTTGAGCCGCTGGTAGATCGCGTTCCGCATGGTCTGGATCGCGTGCAGCTTGCCCATGCCTTCGGAACCGTCCATGTAGATCTGGTCGAATTCGCACTCGTTGTAGACGCGGGCAATCGCCTCGGCGACCTCGTCGACCAGCGTCGAGCGTTCCTCGGGATAAAATGCAATGTACACCTGCCGGAGGTGATCGACCCGGTCGTCCTTCCGGTGGGCGCCGGGCTTGGTCTGAAACGCGCCCCGGGTACACTTCAGGAAGCCGTAGGGCGGCGTGAACGAGATCGCGGCGTATTGGATGATTTCGTCGCCGATCCGAATGGCGTTGCCGCGGCCGGAGTAGCTCCAGATGACATCGTGCGGTTGCGGCTTCTCGACCGTGAGGATCGTGTCCGACTTTTCGTCCATGTCGGCAGCCAGCGTGTACGAGGCGTCGGCAGCCAGCCGTTTGTCGGGCACCGGCGTGACCCAGGGATCGGTGGGCTGGATGCAACCGGTCAGCGTGTGCATGCCGGCCTTCAGGCCCGCCTCGTGTACCTTGCGGATCATCGTCTTCAGGCCTTCCAGGCCGTTGGGGAACAGGTTCGGATTCGGCTCGTAGTGCCCCAGCGACTTGTACCAACCGTCGTAATGCAGGTGCGTAAACCCGCCCCGTTTGGCCAGGTCGATCCAGCGTTCCGCGTCCCGTTCGGAGGGATGGGCAAAGAGGTAGGAGCCGCGAATGCCCTCCGCGTCCAGCGCCCAGGGACCGCCCAACGCGGATTGGGGCAAGCCTTCGGCGCGGACCAATTCCTGGAGGGCCGGACGCAAATCGGCGGCCGCCGCCACCACCAATCCCGCCTTGCTGCCGACCAGTCCATACTCGGCGGCGCAGTTGGCCCGGAGCGTGGGAGGCCCGCTGCTGACCCGCACTTCGGTCTGCAGGTTCATGGCACGCAGGCAGACGCCCCAGTCGTCATCCGTCACGGCGCCCGACGTGTCGCTGGCATACTTCCCCGGTTGGACGACCAGCGTCAAAAACGAGAGCGACTCGACGTCCCGGCCCTCGACCGCCTGCACCGTGAACGTCAGGTATTTGTCCTTGGCGGCGCATCCGATCAAGGCTTGGGCCTCGCCACGGTTGAATTGCAGCCGCAACTGGCCGTCGGCAAACGTACACGCCGTCGGCCGCAGCGTGCGTCCCGGCACTTGCAGCGTGGCGATGGGCAGCGCCTTGGCCAACAGGTTCCGGCCCGTGCTCTTCTCGATCAACGCGATGCCGCGTCCCCGCGCATCAAGCTGCAGCTTGACCAGCGGATTCTCGATCGTCACGGCGATTTGAGGCGTGGCCGGGATTCGCTGGTAGGCGGTCGGCTTGGCTGCCGAACGGCGCGGCGATTCGCCCGTGTAGCTCGCCCCGATTTCTTCGGCGGACAAGGCCCGATTGTACAGTTTAACTTCGTCGATCAGCCCCTGGTGGCACACCTGGCTGCTGCCCCACTGCCCGATCACCAGGTCGCCCTGGTAGCCGACCGGATAGTCCCATTGGGCCGAACCCACTTTCTGGCCGTTCACATAGGTCGTGATCGCGGGCCGCTTGAACGTGGCCGCCAAGTGATACCATTTCCCGGTTTCAAAACGGCCGATCAACGGAGCCGAACATTCCTGCCAGGGCGGTGCAGGTTCTCCTGCCGCCGCTCCAGGCCGCCCCATGCGGAAGGAGCAACTGGTGTCGCTCACGAAGAACATGAACCCGCCGGGACACCACTGCCCCGCCGTCAGGATGTTCGGGTATCGCCCGCCCGCCTCCCACAGCGCCCAGGCTTCGACCGTCAGTTCATTGGAGCCGTCCAGCCCGTCCAGTTGCGGAACTACGGCGCAGGAGTCCGCCCCAGTGAAGTGCAACGCGGTGCCAAATTCGCCTCGGGCCCACTCCCCGCCCAGCAGGTCACCAGGATTGCCCTTGCCGGAGCTGTCTTCCAGCACGTCGCCTTGGCCTTGCTCGAACCGCCAGTGGCCAAGCAGCCCGGAATCCGGCGCGGCCGCCGCCAGTTGCGAAACAAGCATGACAGCCAGACAGAACGCAACTCCACCGGACAGGACCGGCGAGCGGCCAAGAAAGGGACACAAAGCAAGTAGACTGGTCTTCATCGCGGGGGCCTCATCGGGATTGATCGTGGGGCGGTTTCGTCTCTCCCGTCACGCCGTCGAAAGGCGAGTCGAGCACCCTTCTTCTTGGCAGGGCGCCACGGGAGTTCAACCGTTGAAGCTACCGCGCCCGCAGGCAGGAAGCAAGCCAGAGGAGCGGACAGCCAGGCTCGAAGTCGCTCCGCACCGTCGGAGAAACGCGTGAGCCGATGGACATGACCCCCTCACTCCGGTTCGACGGCAGAGGCGGCGACGGACGACCGCGACGCTCTCGTAAGATCGGAACCCGATTCGCCGAGCGATGTTCCAAGTGCAAATCAGGCTCCGAGGACAACGCGACCGAGGTCCGGGGCCAGCGAGTCCGCCAACTCGTCGCCAAGATCAGAGTTATCGGGCCAGGCCCGGAAGACCGCATCGGCCGTTCGTCGCCTCAGTTCGAGCCCAGGCTGCGCGAGCCGGTTCGGCGGGATCGGAATCCACAAGCCGTCGGCCTCTTGCGGCAGTGCGGATGCCGATACCGCCGCCGACCGAGTGGCCGGGAGGGGATAAGCTTCGGAGGACAGAGCGGCACTGGACTCAACTGGCCCGGACGACGCCGCCCGCGAGGCGTCCTCGCCCTCGGCGTCGCTGGTGTGGGGCAGACCATGCGTGTTGATCCAGTTGATCACCAGCAACACGTCAATCGCCCCACACAGGCCGTCGCCATTCACATCGTAGTAAGGCGGCGGCTCCGCCGGCGGCGGCGGCAACGTCCCGTCGCCAGAATGCGTGTTGATATAGTTGATGATCACCAAGGCGTCCGCCGCGTTGATCGAGCCGTCGCCGTTTGCGTCGAACGCATTTCCGGGATTCTGCCAATTCATGTCGTCATCGATGGTGGTCACCGAAACCGTCTGACTGCCGACGCCGCTGAACTGGCCGTCCGAACCGGCTGCCTCCACGCCGACCGTCACCGCGGTGACTTGACTCCCATCGCGGTCGGGATCGTCGACGCCCGTAACCGTCACCGTCTGGGGCACATTCCAAGCCTCCGGCGCAAAGGTCAACACGCCGGGACTGACGGTCGCCTCCCCCGCGTCGGCGCTGCTCACGTTCAGCACCACGTCGGCGTTGGGCCGGGCTGTCAGCACCACCGCGAATTCGTCGCTCGTGCCGCCTTCCGAGACGATCACCGCCGCGGGGCTGACCGTGAAGCCCGCGACGTCGTCGTCCATCGTCGTGACGCCGATCGACTCCGCCAGGTACGCGAAGTGAAAGTCGGACGTGTCGCTGTCGACCGTCACCGCCACGTCCGACGATTGGGAACCGTCAATCCAGGCATCGTCGACGCCTGTCAAGGTGACCGTCTGAGGGAGATTCCAGTCGGCCGGAGTGAACGTCAGCCAAATCGGGCTGACGGTGACTTCTCCGGTGTCGTCACTGGTAACGCTCAACTCCACGTTGAAGTCCGGCTGTGCGCTCAGCACGACCGTGAAGGCATCCGTCGTGCCGCTTTCCGAGACCGTCGCAGACGTCTTGCTGACCTGCAACGACGCAAAGTCATCATCCCTATTGGTCGCGTTGACCGTCCGCTCCAGCATGTAGAAGGCCGGATCGGAAAGCCAGTTGTCCACGCTCACCGTCAGCAAGGCTGCCTGAGGGCCATCAATCCGCCAGTCGTCGACACCCGCCACCGTGACCGTTTGGGGCGTCGACCAGTTGTCCGGAGTAAAGACTAGAACCGATGGATCGACCGTAACTTCGGTCACGTCTACGCTCGTCACGCGCAGCACCACGTCGCTGTCCGGCCGGGCGGTCAGTGCGACCGTAAATGTATCTGTCATGCCGGCTTCGCTCACCGTGGTCAAGTCCAACGACTCGACGATAGCCAGCCCTGCCAGCAACCGGCGATCCTCAAGCTTTTCGAGGCCGGACCGCACCCGCCGCCAAGCCTCCCGTCGCCTCCGACGCGGGCGGTCCGCAGAAACCATGCACAGACTCCGCCACCACGAACTCATGGCGATTCCTTCACACTGACTCCAGCCAGCAGCCTCGGACCAGGATCCTGTACGGCGAATAAAAAACTATATTCAGGTCCATAACAGTGAATTTAGGGCGATTCCCTGACGCTTTTGACGGTTCTCGGGTTCTTTTGTTTCCCGAAATCCGCCCGGAATTCCGACTTCCCTGGCAGCCTGTTGAAAAAGGCGACCGGCACCCCGCGGTGGTCGTTCTTGCTTGGGTTTCTCCAACGCGGCGCGGGGCCGGTTCCCATTATTCAGCAGGCTGTCAGCCCCGATCCGTCGTTGTTCGGCGTCTGCCGGACGCTTGGCCTATCCGGGTTCCCGGAATTTGAGACGGATGAGGGACACGGCCTTCAGTGCATTGTACTCTCGCCCGCCTGGTGTGGGTACCGTCAAAAGATCAACGGGGCCGCAAACGCAAACAAAGAAGCCCGGCTCTTGGAAAAAGCCGGGCTTTGGGAGCGGCCCGCAGGATGGCGTCCACCGTTACGAGGGACTATAAGAGTTTGTCTGCGATCTTGAGAAAGACCGTGAGCCGCTTCGCGTCTGAGGGCGCTGTTTCCAGCTCGGGAAATCGGGTTCAGCGTTCGATTCCCGCACCCGGCGCCGCCGGCTTCTCGCCGACGCGCGGTGCGTCCTGGTTGCGGTCGCTGGGCGAAGCCAAGGCCGGGCTATCCGGGCGACGCATCAGGCCGCTGCCATAGAACCGCGTCGTGTCCTCTGCCACCAGTCGCGTGTCCGGATCGGAGCATTGCACGGCCGCTCGGAAGACGTGATTCCCGTCGGCCAACGCCTTGGCCTTGACCGACAGCTTGATCGTCTCTTTCGGATTGATCCGCGCGATCGGCTGAAAGACGACTTGCCCCGTTTGAATCTCGCCCGGCATCCCGTCCGTCGCGACCGGCTCGATGCCCTCCGAGAACTGGGCCACCACGTTCACCTGGGTGGCGGCTTTGGTTCCCCGATTGAACACGCTGATCTCGTACAGGACGTCTTGCCCGACCGGAATCGGACCCTTGGGATCGTTCACCGTCAACTTCAGGTCGGCGACGGCTTCGACTCGAGTCGTCAATTCGTCGGTCGACTCCAGGCCGCCATCGCCACGAGCGGCGACTTGGAACTGCATCTCGCCATCGACGGCTAGCTCGCAGTCAAAACGGAACTCGCGTTCGGTCCCCGGCGCCAAGTCCCCCAACTGCCAGACCATGCCCGCCGCTTCCGGCCGGACGTTGCCTTCGCCCTGCAGATAGCGGACCCCCTGAGGCATGCGCACCAGGACGTTCACGTTGCGGGCGGCCGCGTTGCCTTGATTGGCGACGCGCACGCCATACCTGGCGACCGAGCCGGCGAATTCCATCTCCGGACCGGCAGTCTCGACCGCCAATTCGGCTCGCTGGACCAACACCGGATGCGCGGCTTCCTTCTTCAAACTGCCGGCGCCGGTCGCAATCGCGGCAATCTGCATCGTGCCCGTCTGACGAGCCGTGACTTCAAAGTCGAAGTTCTTGCTCGTTCCCGCCGGGATGGTGCCGACGGTCATCGTGTCGGACGTCGTGGGACCCAGCGAAACGTTCACCGCGACGTCCTTGGCGTCGCCGGTGCCGGGGTTCGAGAGCACGATGGAGAACACCTTCGTGTCGCCGTAGACCATTTCGCGGGGACCGCTGAGGGTCATTTCCAGCAAGGCCTGCTTGACCTCGATGCGCGCCGTAGCGACGACCGGCTGCGTCGACCAATCGACGGACAACTCGATCGGCCGATTGCCGGTCGGAATCAGTCTCAGCGTCATTCCGCTGGCGGCCTGCGCCGGCAGCCGCTCGACGCTCCACACGACTTGCGTCGGGCCTCCGTCCGTCTGGACGCGGGCGTCTCCGGTTCCTGCTTCGCTGGCCACCACGCGGGCGACGTCGGGAATTCCCACGCGCACCGTCACCCCCGTCGCATCGCTCTCGCCTTGATTGAGTACATGGACCTTGAAGGTCGCTTCCTCGCCAAGAATGGCCGCCGTCGGTCCGACGACGTCCACACGCAAGGCTGGGCCAACGCTCTTGACCAGCGTCACGGGCGAATCGTTCACGACCGGCACGGGACTGTCGACGCGTTGCGCAGGATCCACGCGCTGGGTGGGCACCGGCTTGGCGGTCACGCTCATCGTCGCACTGTCCGTCGTCTGCGAACGCTGGGTGCGCCGTGACGAAATCCGCGGCCCGCTCGCTCCGTCTGCGGTCCAACCTCCCGACACCGTTGGAGCGGCAGGCCCGGTCAGCGGACTCGCCGCGGAGACTCCCCCGTTGGACGACGAGCGTTCGGTCGCGACCGGTGGCGACGTGACCGGCGGCGACGCGACGTTCGTCGAGGCCGAGGGCGAATGATTCAGGCCGGCTGGAGGTGCCGGAGGATCTATCTCCGAAGCGGGAGTCCTCGCGACCGCCGCCGAGGCCCCCGCCGCCGGCGCGGCCGGCGCGGAAACCGCGGACGGCATCGTATTTCGCTTCAGAACCGACCGCAGGGTCCCTGCCGACGCAGCCTCGTTCGAAACCAACAGAATTGCCGCGCCGCGCTCCGCCGGCAAGTCTCGAAGCGACTGAGAACTAGCGCCGAAAGACGTGTCGGACGAGGTGCCTTTGGCAGGGGACCAAGACCGCGTAGACTCCTGAGCTTGAACCAGCGCGGCGACGACACAACCGATGACGATGACAGACACCGTACCAGGGATCAGGCGAGACATGGCTTTTTCCTGCGAGATGTCGAGGACGCCGGAAAACGGCAAACAAAAGGCAACCGGAATCGCAATCCGGCCTGACTCCCAGCGCAACGTTGGCCGGCCGGACTCCAACCACTACGCACGAAATCTGATGAAGTCTGCCGCTAATATCGGTAGTCTCGAGTTTTTCGATTTAGCCAAGTTGCGCGGATTTTCCGGATAGTAAAAATAGGAGGACTGAGAAATATGCGTTGTCGATGCAGACGGTTCGATCCAGCAGAGGCGTCAGGAGCCGTCATTTTGGCTTTTGGGGCGGGCTTGAGGGTGAAGCGTGCCCTCCAGGCCCAGGCGGCGGACCCTTTGCTCCACGTCCAACACCGCGCGTAGAGAAGTGCTCATCCTGCACGGAAAAGACTTCACCCGGCCGTGGTAGACGTCGCGGGTTCCCACGCGGTGGCGCTGCGCATACCAACGGTGCGGGTGCGTCAGCCAGAGCGTGAACCGGGAGCAGATTCCCGTCGTCGCCGGGTCTCTTCACAACGCAAAACGTGCCAGATCCAGAAAAGACCCAGAAAGAGCGTCAGGAATCGTCATCAGGTTTCCTTCGGATTTCCGCACCCAGGACCCCTGAGTCGTTCTTCTCCGCCGCCTCACGGCGGCCGAGTTGGAGCTGCGAGCGAATCCCCGTCCCACGAATCGTTACTTGGCAGCTCCTCGCAGCCAACGGTATCGGAGCGACGCGGTTGCCGATACAATGCGAGCCGTAATGGCAACCTCACTCTGACGGAACTCCGCCATGACCCGCAACCTGCATCTCGTGGCCGTCCTGCTGGTCTGTCTGGCTCCGGCCGCGAGAGCCGAGCCGATGATTCTGTGCGGCGACGACACCGTGTTCGTTGTGGACACGGCCCAGGACACGATCGAGAAGGTGTGGACCTGGAAGGCGAAACAGTGCGAGCAACTGCCCGCAGTGATGCGCGGCACGTTCGCGACCACCGACGACTGCAAGCCGGTGGACGGCGGCTGCCGAATTCTGGTCTCCTCGTCGTCGGGCGGCTGTGCCCTGGTGGAGCGTCCCTCCGGCAAGGTGATCTGGTACGCCCGTGCGCCGAACGCGCATTCGCCGGAACTCCTGCCCCGCGGCCGTATCGCCGTCGCCAGTTCGGTGCATGCCAACGGCAACCGCCTGATCCTGTTCGATCTTGCCCGGTCGGACAAGCCGATCTGGGACGCGCCGCTGGTTTCGGCTCATGGCGTCGTCTGGGATGAAGGACGGCAGCTTCTGTGGGCGCTGGGACTGAATGACCTTTGGAGCTACCAACTCCAGGATTGGGACAGCGACCAGCCCTCGCTGGCCGTGAACGGCAAGCATCCGCTGCCCGACGCGGACGGCCACGACCTTCAGCCAGTTCCCGGCGGTCACGATCTGGTCGTCACCACAGGGCGTCACGTCTACCTGTTTGACCGGGACGCGAGCGAATTCCGTCTGCATCCTGAGCTCGGACAGAAAGCCCGCGTCAAGTCGGTGAGCATCCATCCAGTCACTGGCCGGACGGCCTTTGTCCAGGCCAGCGACAAGGCGTGGTGGACGGATTCGCTGAGCCTGCTTTCCCCGACGGGCACGATCCAGTTGTCGGGTGAGCGGCTGTACAAAGCCCGCTGGCTGAGTTCGGCCGGATCGCGGTAGGAGGCAGGACCGGCGGCAACGGACGGGAACGTCTCCAAGCCTTCGTTGGCTGCGTGCTGTCCGAAACGCGCATGGGCTGAGGCGTCCTACCGCACCGACGCGATCTCGTTCGGGCTGGCGGCGTCTGGCACGATTACGCGGAAGCCTACGTCGAAGACTTTTTGCCAGGGTTCGTACGCGCGGCGGACGGAGGAGCCGGCGTCGGCGGGACGATCGGCCCAGGAGCCGCCGCGGGCGACCCGCCGCTCGGAAGTGCCGCCGGCGTTCCGGCCGTCGTCGTCGCGGTAGGGATAGGGCCGATAGCCGCTGAGCGTCCATTCGCTGACGTTGCCCACCATGTCTTTCAGCCCCCAGGCATTGGCCTCGGTTTGGGCGACATAGTCTACGACGAACCAGGGGTCGCGGAACCGCTGGTCGTGCAAGGGGAAATTCATCTCCGGCGGATAGGGGTTCCGCCGTTGCAGGGCGCTGGGACCGTCATAGCCCATGGCGTACCAGCGGAGCGCCTGGTCGGCCAGGTTGGCAAACCGGCCGAAGTCGGTCTCCAGCGTGCCGTAGAAGAATTGCGTCTCGGAGCCCGCGCGGGCCGCCCATTCCCACTGGGCCTCGCTGGGCAGCGTCACCTCCAGACCCGTCTTGACGCTCAGCCAACGGCAGAACCGCATGGCTTCCGACCAGGACACGCGGGCCACCGGCTGATTCGGGTGATTGGCGATGTGTCCCGGCACGACGCGATCCAGCGAGTGCATGTCCACGTACCGCGTATCGTGCTGCGGATCGAACCTGGCATATTGCCCGTTGGTCACTTCGGTGACGCCCATCCAGAAGGGCCGGTTCACGCGCACCACCGACCGCGGCCGCTCATCCGGAGCGCCGTCCAGGCTGCCCATCACGAACTGGCCAACGGGGATCCACGCCAGGCTCAGCGCGGCCCCCTCACCCAGGTCGATGGTCCGCTGAGACGCCGCGGGACCGGCCTGTTGCCGCCGGCTGGCTTCCGCCGTCGCCAAAGGAAAACCGGCTGCCTTCAGACCGTCGGGCGGTACGGGCTGTTCGGGCGGCGGAGCGACGAACGGGACTGGCGTGCGGTCGCGGAACCGTTCGGCCGCCGCCGCGTACTCGCCTTCCGGATCGTCGCCGTTGTTCGCAAACGTTCGGGCCAATTCGCAACGCCGCGCCCGCTGGTCGTAGTCCTGGAACGGCGGCGGGTCCCAATGGCCCGCGCGGGGCACGTTCAAGTCGATCCAGGTGTACAGCCGGTCCCGCGCTTCGCGAGTCATCTCGGCCAGATTCACGCCGTGATGGCCCTTCTCCAGCATCTGGATCAGCCGGCTGGTCGAGGCATGGTATTCCAGCGGATGCAGCAGCGCCATGTCGGATTCCACGCCGGGCCGATGGAGGTAGGGGTGCAGTGTGTTGTAGGCCGTGTCGGGATTCTGGAAACAGGGTTTGCTCCGCGGGCCGACCGTCGGCGGTTGGTCGTGGCAGCCGAGGCAGTATTGCTCCAGGACGGGAAAGACTTCGTGGGCAAAGGCGAACGGCCGCGGGGCGCCGTACCAGGGCCGCAGCCGCTCCGGCCGCCGGTCGTGAGCCAAATTGCGACGGATCGGCAGCGTCTCCCGCCGCCTTTCGTGACAGCCGACACAGGAGACCAGTTCGCCCGGCATGCCCACCAACCAGCTGCGCATCAGTTGCACGGCTCGGCCTTCGGCGTCCAGCGGCTGGATCGAAACCGGCGTGTTGGCCGGGATCTGGAAAAAGGCCGAGCCGTCAGGCTCGACGGTCGCCGTCCCCAGCACGCGCTTCATGTCCCAGCCCGCTTGGGTGCCGACCAGCGGGAAGCCGGCCTTGGCATTGTAGCCGAAGTGGTACGAGAACACGCGCAGGCTCTTCACCGTGCCACGCGGGACGCCCAGCAAGCCCGGACCGCTGTAGATGTCCGCGATGTGGACGTCGGCGGTCCGCGACTCGAGCTTGACCCGGTCGGGAATCACCGGCGGCCGAGAGCGGGCGACGAACGGCTGCGGCTCGAACAGGCCCACGTCCTCGACTTCCGCAATCAGCGTCGCGTTGTCGAAGACGTCCACCAGGTAGATGCCCCACAGACTCTGCGGCGTGGGTTTCATCGAGACCAGGAAGTATTTGCTGCTGAGCGGATGCGGATGCGTGGTCAGCGCCGGCCGCTGCTTGCGGTACACGTGCCCGATGATGGCGTCGCACACGGTGCCGGCCACGGTCTGGCCGCGGCCGGGGATCAATTGCACGAAGCCGGTCTGCGCGGCCGGCAGGATGTCCGGCGTCACGGCGATCGGCTCGCCTTCCACTCCCCACTCCTTGGACGTCGGGCGGAAACGGAACGGATAGGCCCCTGCCAGTCCCGGATCCAGGATCGCCAGGCGGCCGCAGTCGCCAAAATCGTGATGCCCGCTGATGACGCCCACCAGCCGCGTCGGATGATCGGGGACCGGTTTGGCAAAGCGGAACGCCGTGGGGAACCAGGAATTGCTGCCGTGAAAAGCCAACTGGCCCGTGCCGTCAGGATTCATGGTCATCCGCCGCCGCGAGAAGTAGTGCGGGATGTCGCTGTACTCCCAGCGTTGGAATAGCACGCGGCCATCGTTCAGCACGGTCGGATCGGCGCTGCTGTCCTGGTCGAACGTCAGCTGCCGCAGCGACTTGGTCGCGGGGTCCCAGAGGTACAGGCTGGCGACCTGTCCGTGGCCGTTCAGGCACGGCAGCCCGATGTAGGCGCCGGTGGAACACAGCACGATCCGCCCGTCGGGCAAATAGCAGGCGTCGAAGTAGTCCAGATCCGGGTAGTCGGCGGGAGTCAATTGGGTCAGGCCGCTGCCGTCGCTCCGCACCTGGAAGATGGCCCAGCGGCCGTTGGCGTCGATACTGGAAAACAACATGCGGTCGGCCGAAAAATCCAGCCGGACGTCGCGGACGATCTGGTCGCCGGAAGGTTTGTACAGACGCTCAATCCGCGGGCGGCCGCGGAGCTCAGACAGCACGGCGATCTCGTTGTCCCAGCCGCCGCGAGGCATCGCAGTCTGATTTTGGTAGTTGTGGGCCACGAAGCCGGCGTCGGAACTGGCCACGTGCCGCGCCCGCGGGCCGCCGAAGTTCCGCCGCACGACCAGCAGCCGGTCGAAATCGAGCAGCGGATTGGCCAGCAGCGCGGTGCGGACGCCGGTCAAGACCGCCTCGACCGGCACGTTTGCCGCGTCCGTGCCGTCGGCCAGCGCCTTGAGCAGTTCCGCCCGCTCACGCTCGAATCGGACGAGAGCCTGGCGGTGGGTCGCCGCGTCGTAGCGGCCCGGAAACTCCTTTTCCAGGTCGTCGACGGCCAGTCGCACGGCTTCCAGATCGACGCTCTCCAAAGCCGCGATTTGGGCCTTGATCTGCGCCCGTCGAGCGGCACGCCGGATCCGGTCGGCCCGCTGCTCCGGCGTGGGCCGCGGCAACTGCCAACCGGCAGGAAACGGCGCGGACGACTTCAGCCGCAACGCGCAGATGTGCGGAAAGGGCCCCTCGCAGCGCAGCAGGATCGTGTGAGTCCCGCGAGTGATGGGCAGCGTGCATTGCTCCTCCCATTGGGCCGACGATGTGTTCCAACTGCCCGTGACGCCTCGGAATCCGGTATGGACCGGCTTGTCGTCCAGCCTGATTTCGACTCGGCGGGCCTGCGCGGCGGCGAACAAGGCCGACAGCGTATAGTCGGCGGTGACCGGGAATTCGATCTCGTACTCCGCCCAATTCGGCAACTCGCCCGCGTTCCAGATGCAGGACGCTCCGTCGGCATACGCCTGCCCGGTGAGGCTCACCCGCGCGTTGCCGCCGTCGAAGTCCCGCGCTTCGATCGTGAATTCGGCGTCGGCCGCGGCGGCCGAATTCGGCAGGGCCGCGCACAATCCCGTCCACAGCAGGCACAGCGGCAGACGTCCGGCTCGGCTGCAGTTTCTCGGCCTCATGATGGTTTCCTCCCTAGTCGATTGGCGAGTCCGCTCTCCATGATACGCCGAGTTTGCACGGACGGAACTGCCCTTTGCCAAATCGTCCGCGGCCGCGGAAGGACGCGCTACCGCACACGGCTGAGGACGGCACAAATCAGAGTATCATTCAACCCGGAACCAACGGCGACGGCGAGCGTGCTTTACCGTCGCCGCCGGCTCCAAATCAAACGCGCCGATGACAACCGCGTGCGGGATCGGAAGATGACGCGCCCGCTGCCGCTGCGGTGTCAGACGTCTGCAGAGTCAGGCGTCTTACGGAGTGGACGCGCGAGGGCCGTGCCGGGAACTGTGGACGCCAGGGGTTGCCGGGAGCCAACGGGCCGCCTTCTGCGCCGGCGACGTCGCGGGCGCTGTCAGAAGCGATACTCCAGGCCGAAGTTCATTCCCTGCGCCCAGAAGCCCGTGGCCGCAAAGGGGAACCTGGGATGCAGGCCGGCGTCGTCTTGTCCCGGCGGGAACTCGCCGGCGCTCAGCGATCTGTCGATCTGGTCGCCGGCCCGCGCGACGTGGTGCCAATACAGGAACGAGTAGCCCAACGAGGCCCGCCAATGGCAGCCGAATGCGTAGGTCAGTTTCAGGCCCAGTTCCGCCAGACTGCTGAAGGTGTCGCGTTCGTAGTGCCCGATGTTCGTCGGTAGCGCGAGGAATCCTCCCTCAGCCGTCGAACTGGCGCCCGTGGTGGTCGTCGTCGTTGTTGATCCCTGGATGCCGACGTCGGAATGGACGGTCCCCAGGGCCACCTTCGTCAGCAACTCGAGACTCCAACGCCCCATCCGCTGCTCGGTGACCAGGCCCAGTTGTGCTCCGTTGAACGTGTTGCTGGCGTCGAAGCGGTCGAGCAGGCTGAGCGTGGTCCCGTCCGTCGGTGTCTGCCTGGATACCATCACTTCGTGAAGCGCCAGATCGTCCTCCAATTCGGCCCGGCGGTACCCCAGCTGAAAAGCGACTCGCCGCCCGCAGCCGGCCAGCAGCGTTTTGACCAGCATGGCTTCGGCGGTCCCAAATCGCGTCGCGGCGTCGATCTCGATGCGGCCCTCGGCCACGTTCGGAAAGGCGATCAACCCCGCATCTTCAAGGCCGGTGTCGGCGTTGAAAAACGGGCGAGCCAGGATGGGGCTGCCTTGGCTGGCGGCCGCATACGTCGCGCCCTCTTGTTCGACGAAGGCATAGCCCAGTTCAAATCCCAGGCTCTGCTGAGGATCGAACCAGCCGTCGACGGCAAACCGTCCGCCGGATCGCGCGTCGCCGTTCAGGCCCCCGCCGCCAAAGAGAACGTCGGTCGTCGCCAGTCCCCGCACGCCCGCGTCGTCACGGTCCGTATTCGCAACGCTCGTCGTGACCAGCGTCGGCACGTGCATCGAGTGGGTCCACCAGAGCAGATACTCGGCACGCACCCCCACACGCAAATCCAATTCGGGGCCGCAAGGAACAAGCACCCGCCCCTGGGACGCTGGCGGCGGCAGCGCGGTCTGAGCGACGGCGGGCGAATAGCATTCCAGCCATCCGGCGAAGACCAGCATCGCGAAACTCGTTGACCGCCAGACCGTCAGGCCGTGGACACGGGGGGAGGCCGTCGTCATCATCGTGGTTGCTTCCTGCGCTCATGGCTCCCCCCTGCGTGGATTCCCGGTGCCCAAGCATCCGGCGCCGAACCGGTTCAGCCGCGAGCAGTTGGCTGCTGCTGGCAACGATCGGCGCGCAGTTCTCGGGACCGAGAATCCGTAGACCCATATATCGGCTACAATCGCCGCAATCCTGAGAACTTTTGTTTTCGGAAAAGTTTTCCTGTCTTCGCCAGTCGCGCATGGCGGCCGAGCGGCAAAAAAACGGGTTTCAGGCGGATGGGCTAGTGCATGACGTTTGGAGACAGACTAAAATTCCGGTGCCTTTCTGACATCCGGGACGGTTTTTCAACAACGCACGGGAGGACTCAATCATGAAGCGATCGTTTCAACTCAGTTGCCTCTGCATGGGGCTCGCTGCCCTGCTGGTGCTGAGCGCCGCGGGCCGCGCGGAGGCCGCGGGCGAAGGCGCTGGTCTGCTAGCGGAAGCCCAGAAGACGTTCAAGCAGTTGCCCGACAAGATGCCGGGCGGCGAAAAAGACACTCCAGCCCTGATCGAACTGGGCAAGAAGCTGTACAACGAACAGCGGATCTCGATCAACGGCACTCAGTCCTGCAACACTTGCCATCGCTTGGACAGCAATCTCGCAGGCGTCGACAACGAACCTACCTCGCCGGGCGCAGAGGGCAAGCGAGGCGACCGCAACTCACCGACCACGCTCAATGCCGGCTTCCACATTGCCCAGTTCTGGGACGGCCGCGAGCCCACGTTGGCCGCGCAGGCCAAGGGTCCGGTCCTGAACCCGATCGAGATGGGCATGCCGAACGCGGAGACTGTTTTGGTCGAGTTGAAAAAGGCCGGGTACGACGCCCTGTTCAAGAAGGTCTTTCCGGGGGTCGCTGAACCGCTGAATTACGACAACTACGCGGAAGCCGTGGCCGCCTTCGAGCGCACCTTGGTTACGCACGACCGATTCGACGACTACCTCGGTGGCCAGGAGCAAGCCCTGACCGCCCAGGAAAAGAAGGGACTGGCGGCCTTTATGAAGGCCAGTTGCACCGACTGCCATCAGGGCGCGTTGCTGGGCGGCGACCGCTACGAGCAAATGGGCCAGGCCAATCCTTATGCCAACAAGAAGGACTTGGGCCGCTATGAAGTGACGAAGAAGGACGAGGACAAGTTTGTGTTCAAGGTCCCGTCGCTCCGCAACATCGCCTTGACGTGGCCCTACTTCCACGACGGCAAAGCGGCCACGCTCAGCGACGCCGTGTCCCAGATGGCGGTCCTGCAGGTGGGCGACGAACTGAGCAAAGAGCAAGTTGCCGACATCGTCGCCTTCTTGGGCGCGCTCAGTGACAAGGAACTTGTCAAGAAACCGGCGGCGGCGGCACCGGCGGCAGCCAAACCGGCAGCTAAACCGGCAGCCAAGCCGGCAGCTAAACCGGCAGCTAAACCGGCAGCTAAACCGGCACCGGCAGCGGCAGCCAAACCGGCACCGGCAGCGGCAGCCAAACCGGCACCGGCAGCGGCAGCCAAACCGGCACCGGCGGCGGCAGCCAAACCGGCACCGGCGGCGGCACCCGCACCGGCGGCACCCGCACCGGAAGCGGCCGCGGCACCGGCGTCCAGCTGGGAGCATCGAGCGGTCCAGAAACCCTGGCGGCGAAGGATTCTGAGACGGCCCTAGTACTCGGCCCCGCGTGAGTCGGGGGATCGTAGGGCGGACTTTAGTCCGCCCTTACCCAGCAGGCAATGCCTGACAAAGGCCTGGTGGCAAGGCCGGCTTCAGCCAGAGGCAATCGAAACGCGGAACCCGGTTTCTCCCCGAAACCGGGTTTTTTTATCGACTCGACTCCCGCAGGAGCTTGGATCCAGGTCCAGGTTGCCAAGTCGCCAGCGGCGCGGCAGAATACCCAAGGAGAGATGGAGATCGACCGTGACCCGATGATGGTTCCCTTTTTCGAGGAGGTTCGCCATGTTCATTCCTCGCCACATGGATCTGCACTGGGAACTGCTCAAATGGCTGGCCATTTTCTCCCTGGCGGTTGCGACGGCGATGGCCTTTGCCCGGCACGTGGGCGGGTCTCTGGACTGGTGGTAGCGTCTCGGGGGGACGCTGAGTTTGCCCGCGCTCTGGCCCTTGGAGTCCGTCCCGACTCGTGGCACGCTCACCCGCTGTGCCGTGCGGTGCCGGCGTCCTGCCCCTTTTCGCGAACCCCCGTTCAGGCTGCGTCGCGATAGGCTCGGGGAGCGAATTCCGGAGACGCTCCCCGTGACTCCTGCCGACGCGAGTCATTCAGCGTGGCAGGCGGTTTTTCGAGCAGAAAAAACTCGACGGCACGGCGAATTTTGCCCGCGTGCGTGAGATGGTCGCCAAGTCCCGGCAGGGCGCTCAGGCGTCCCAGGAACTGGGTGTAGGCCCGGCCGCAGGTCGCATGCTGGAGCAGCGCTCGGAGGATGGTGAACGGATGAAACGCGAGGCCGGCCCAGCAGCCGTGGGCTGCCACATGGCGCCAGAAGACCCGCTCTGCGCCGAGGCCGGAGCGGAAGGAGAACGGAGCCTCCGGCACGGCAGCCGGCGAGCCGCGCACAATGCTTGCCGGTTCCAACACGGCTTGATACCCGAGCGACCGGAGCGACAGGGCGAAATCGACATCGGCCCAGCTGACATCGAGCCGCTCGCAGAATCCGCCGACCGCCTCCCAGATCCAGCGGCGGTAGAATCCCGCGAAGAGCCCCGGACCGACGATCGCTTGGCGGAGGACGCGGGGGCCGTCCGAACGCCTGCGGCCTGCGCCGTGGGACACCCGCGCGCCGCCCCACGTATAGTGGAGTCCGGCGGCCAGGATGCGGTCGTCATCGTCTGCATCCAGCAGCAACGGAGCCACCGCGCAGATTTGGGAGTCGTCAAAACGCTCCAAAGCAGCCGCCGTCCAACCGTCGGTAGCCAGCACGCCGGGCTGCAGCACGTGCACGATTTCGCCCTCCGACGCGCGGCACCCTGCGTTGATCACATGCGACTTGCCCGCGTTCTGCGGCACGGGCAGAAAGCGGACTTCGCCCTTCAAGTCGTACGGGTCATCGTACGGCTGGGAATGGACGACGATCACTTCGCACTCTGCCGGCCGGTTCTGCAAAACCGAGGCGAGCGTATCCTCGAAGGAGTCGTTATCCGACCACAGCGGGATGATAATGGACAGCCGACACACGGGTCACCTTCCTTGCCTCTCTGCTCGTCTTATTTCGACCGAACCGGCTGGAAAAGTTGATACGAACGATAGAAACGGTTGACGATTTTGCTGCAGCAAGGGGGTGTCCAGGTCGGCGGTCCGCGGCTCGGCTCCAAGTCACCCCATGCACAAGCCGCGCACAAGAAAGCGTCCTGCGGCAGAGCCGCAGGACGCCCGCTAGCATGGGAGATCGACCCAAGCCAGATCTCAGTTTTGACTCAAGGACTGATGTTTCCGGGGAGTCTCCAATTTCTTGCCTTCCGCCCGCCGCGCGGCTTCCAACGTCACTCGCATCGCCGCCGCGAGTTCCTGCGGCGAGAAATACTTCTCGGTGTATCCGTTGCTCAGTTTCACGCGGTCCTTGGCGGCGAGTTGCTCCCAACTCAGGCCGTCGGTAAAGTGCCAGGCTGCCGCCTGGGCTGCATTCTGAGGCACTTCGCCGCGTCCCAGCATCCTGCAGACCTCCGCCACGCGATGATCCTGAGTGAACGACTCAATGGGGCGAATCTCGTAGGCCACCCGCGGATTCGGGTCGGCCTTTCCGTGCTCCAGGCAGACTGTCGCCACCTTGAACTTCCCGACCTTATCCGGAGCGACGTTGAACATGCCACCCATGCCGCCCATGCCGCCTCCACCTCCCATGCCGCCCATGCCGCCGCCCATCGCTTGATTCTGGCCTCCTCCTCCGCCGCCGCCGAGGCCGCCGCCTACGTTGCCGCCGCCAAAGCCGCCGCCGCCAAAACCGCCGACCTGAGCCAGAACAGGTACGCCGGCAAAGGCCTCGGGCAGCTTGATCTCCAACGGCTGTTTGGCCTTGTTCTCAATCAGAACATTGGCTTCCTTGGCGTCCTTGGGAATCAACTTGACCGCGATATCCCCCGCCTTGATGGCCTCGAACAGCTCCACTCGCTTCGCCGCCCGAGCCGCCTTGTCTGCGCCGCTGGCGGAAAGGCTGACCGCCGCGACACTCAAGACCGCCACAATCGCTGTCATCGTAAGCCGAACCGGTATTCGCATGGGTTTACTCCTGCCTCTTTGATCCATGTCGCGGCCTTGGTTTGACGTCAAAAACCAATCGCCAACGGCATGCCCTATCACTAAGGATAGCTGGTCGAAACGGGAATTCCAACAATTTATTCGTCACTTAGAGCGGATGCGTTGGGCTTTTCCTTGCCGGAAATTCCCCAAATTGGTGGACGCATAAGTCCCGCGACCACTCACGTTCCCATGTGCGCCGGATCCTTCAAGTCGATCGAGCGGATCGCGTGACGGTTCGTGTCTGCTACGTCCAGGATGCCGTCCGCCACACTCAGACGGTGATAGATCGGCGATGACGATGCGGTGGTGGCCGTTGTCGGGGACCGAGATCTGGTGACTGTTCGCGACGGCCAGGATCTGGTCAGGGAATCTCCAAGGTGTCCCCGGTTTCGCGCCGGGCTTCAGATCAAAGTCCATCGGCTTTTCGTCCCGATCGGGGGGCTGGTGAGGCGAATTACCTTTGTTGCCGCACGAGTCGGGCCGGATTTTGGCCCTGCAAACCCCGCCATCCGCAGGGACTTCGTGACCCAATCACGGTTGACCGGCTGCCCCCAGTCGCTATAAACTGCCTCTTTGGAAGATGTTGCGCGATTTTGCTGGATCGGCGCGTCCGTCTGCGACCCCGAGATGGGAAATTATAGATCATGGAAATCCTGGAACGAATTTGGGAACTCATCGGGCTGTTTTTCAGCGGTCTGCTTAAAGGCGTCGAGCGCGGTGTGACATCGCTGTTCGGCTCGTCCAACGCCCGTTACATCCGCCGGCTGCAACCGACGGTCGACGCCATCAGCACTCTGGCGTCGAAGTACGAAGCGATGTCCGACGCGGAGTTGCGGGAACAGACAGTCCGCTTCCGGGAACGGCTGCGCGCCGGCGAAACGCTGGACGATTTGTTGGTCGAAGCCTTTGCCGTGTGCCGCGAGGGCGGTCGGCGTTTCATCGGCCTCCGCCATTACGACGTCCAGATGATCGGCGGCATCGTGCTGCACCGCGGCTCGATCGCCGAGATGGTGACGGGGGAAGGCAAGACCCTGGTGGCCACCTTGCCCGCCTACCTGAACGCCCTGGAAGGCAAGGGCGTCCACGTCGTGACGGTCAACGACTACCTGGCGCGCCGCGACATGGAGTGGATGGGTCCGCTGTACATGGGGCTGGGCCTGACGGTGGGGGCCATTCAGAGCGACATGTCGGTGCTGGAGCGCCAGCGGGCCTATGCCTGCGACATCACGTACGGCACGAACAACGAGTTCGGCTTCGATTACCTCCGCGACAACATGCGGCCGGCCGCTCGCGGCGACGAGCGCTATCCGAAGGAGTACCAGCAGTCGCAGGGCCGGCTGAACTATGCGATTGTGGACGAGGTGGACAACATTCTGATCGACGAAGCCCGCACGCCGCTGATCATTTCCGGTCCGGCCTACGACGACGTCCGCAAGTACTCCGAGGCTGACCGCATCGCCCGGTTGCTGAAACGGGACGCCCATTTCGTCGTCAACGAAAAAGACCACACGGCGCACTTGACCGACGAGGGCGTTCGCGAGGCCGAACGCCTGGCGGGCGTCGAGAGCTTTTACACGGCCGGCAACATGGAATGGCCGCACCTGCTGGACAACGCCCTGAAGGCCCACTACCTGTACCAGAAAGACGTCCGTTACGTGATCAAAGAAGGCCGCATCGTGATCGTCGACGAGTTCACGGGCCGGTTGATGGAAGGCCGCCAGTGGAGCGACGGCCTGCACCAGGCGGTCGAGGCCAAGGAGGGCGTCAAGATCAAGGAAGAGACGCAGACCTTGGCCACGATCACGCTGCAGAACTTCTTCAAGCTCTACAAGAAGATCGCCGGCATGACCGGAACGGCCATGACGGAGGCGAACGAATTCTGGAAGATCTACAAGCTGGAGGTGATCGCCATCCCCACCAACCGGCCGATGCGCCGGCTGGAGCATCCCGACGTGATCTACCGCACGGAGCGCGAGAAGTTCAAGGCGGTTGCGGACGAGGTCGAACAGATGCACCGCTACGACGCGATCGTCACCGCCGACGGCCAGACTCTGGTCGGCACGATCCTCAAGGAGCAAGACGGCGCCGTCGATTTCCAGGTCCTCGAACCGCGCCGCCGCGAAACGATCCCGCGCGACACGATCAAGGAACTGCATCCGCGCGGCCGGCCGATCCTGATCGGCACCGTGTCGATCGAGAAAAGCGAGCGGCTGTCCACGATGCTGGACAAGCGGGGCGTCAAGCATCAGGTGCTCAACGCCAAGCACCACAAGCGCGAGGCGGAGATCATCTCGCAGGCCGGCCGCCTGGCCGCCGTCACGATCGCCACCAACATGGCCGGCCGCGGCACGGACATCGTCCTGGGCGGCAACCCGGAAACCATGACCTGGGCCCGGCTGCAGGACAAGTACGAGACGCGGCTGGACGTACCCCGCGAGGAATGGGATGCGCTGGTCGCCGAAATCGAACGCGAAGAGAACATGAAGCCGGAGGGCGAACACGTCAAGCAGATCGGCGGCCTGCACGTGATCGGCACGGAACGGCACGACGCGCGGCGGATCGACCTCCAGCTGCGCGGCCGCTGCGGCCGCCAAGGCGACCCCGGCAGCAGCCGCTTCTTCCTCTCCCTGGAAGACGACTTGATGCGGATCTTTGCCGGCGAGTGGGTCAAGAAGATCCTGGAAACGCTGGGCATGAAGGAAGGCGAATCCATCGAAAGCCGCATGGTCACGCGGCGCATCGAAGCGGCTCAGAAGAAGGTCGAGGAACGCCACTTCGAGAGCCGCAAGCACCTGCTGGAATACGACGAGGTGATGGACGAGCAGCGGAAGCGGGTCTACGGCTACCGGCAGCGGATCCTGGACGGCGCCAGCTGCCGGGACCTGATCCTGCAGTCGGTCCGGCAGCAAATCGAGCATCATCTGGGCACCTACCTGGGCCGCGATTTCGGCGTGGAAACGTTCACGGAATGGGCCGGCAAACGGCTGGCCACGAACCTGGATCCCCGCGATTTCCGCGGCATGGACTTTACCCAGGCCGAACGCTACGCCCGCGACGAAGCGGAGAAATTCGCCGAGACCCAGGTGCTGGACGCCATCGAAGAGAACTTGCCAGAGGTCGAGGACGCGGAACACCCGGAGGAATGGAACTGGCTGGCGCTGACCAAGTTCGCCAATGCGCGGTGGGGCTTGAACCTCCGCGACCGGGATCTCCGCAAGGCGGGCCGCGAAGGGGCCGCCGAGCTGCTGATCGAACGGGCGCGGGAAGCGATCGGCCGCGTCGAACTGGACGACGGCGCCGCCTTTCTCCAGGAAGACTTCGGGTTGCGCAGCGCGATCGGCTGGGTCAGGCACAAGTTCGGAATCGAATTGGACTTTGAGGAAGTCCGCGAGCTGGAACCGAACGAATTGAAGAATCTGGCCTATGAACGGGCGGTCAAGGCGTACGACGAAAAGGAAGCCCAGTACCCCGTCATGGCCGCCCTGTACCGCTTCTCGTCCGGCGTCGGCCGCTCGCGGCTGGACCGCGAGAACCTGATCGCCTGGGCCAGCCAGCGGTTCGACACCCCGTTGTCGCTGGAAGACCTGAAACACAAACAGCGCGAGGAGATCCGGGCGGTGCTCCTGGAGCATAGCCGGGGCTACCAACAACGGGCCCAGAAACTGCTGGGCGAAGTCCGGCAGAAGGTGGCCGAGCTGTTCCCCAGCACGGAGGACGGCCTGGAAGCGGGCGCCGCGGCCGCCCACAACGGCCTCCTCCGCTCGCTGACCGACTGGATGAATTCGACGTTCGACTGCGAATTGACCGAGGAGGATCTCCGGCCACTCACCCGCGAAGAACTCGAACATAAGCTCAGCGACGTCGTCGAAGAACGGTACCGGCCCGAGATGCGCCGCATGGAGCGCGCGGTGCTGCTGCAGATTGCCGACGCCGCCTGGAAGGATCACCTGTTGGCGATGGACCATCTGCGCAGCTCGGTCGGCCTGGTCGGCTACGCCCAGGTGGATCCCAAAGTGGAATACAAACGCGAGGGGATGAAGCAGTTCGAGGCCATGTGGCAGTCGATCGGCGGACGCGTGACCGACCTGATCTACCGCATGGAACAGCTGGACGAAGGCTTCGTGGGCAGCACCTTTGTGGAAACCACCGCCAGCCACGCCGCGGCGGAAACGGCCAGCGACATCGCCAAACAACAGCAGCAAGCGATCCAGAACAGCCAAGGCGAGATGGTCATCGAGACCATCCGCAATCGCGGTCCGCGCGTCGGACGCAACGATCCCTGCCCCTGCGGCAGCGGCAAGAAGTACAAGAACTGCTGCATGAGAAAAATGGGAGCGGTGTGAACGCTCCGGACGGGATGCCGAGCGGGGAGCCTGCGGCAGCCGGTCCCACATCACAGCGCGAATCCTTGACCGACGACATCCATCCACCGCAGCCGACTCGCCTCATGCCTTACCTGCTGAACCTGGCCTACCTGCTGCTGCTCGTCGTTTGCCTGCCCTGGCTCCTCGGTACGGCGCTCCGCAAAGGCAAGTATCGGGAAGGTTTCGGGGCCAAACTCCTGGGCCGGGTTCCGATCCGGCAGGGGGCCGAACGCTGCGTCTGGCTGCACGCGGTGAGCGTCGGCGAGGTCAATCTGCTGGGTCCGCTCCTGGTGCGGCTCGAACAACAGCACCCGGATTGGGTGCACGTCATCTCCACGACGACAAAGACCGGCTTCGAGCTGGCCAAAAAGAAATACGCCCCGCGGACCGTCTTCTACTGCCCGCTGGACTTCAGTTGGGCCGTCCGGACGGCGATGAAACGCATCCGCCCCAATCTGCTGGTGCTGGCCGAGTTGGAGCTCTGGCCCAACCTGATCTGGGCGGCGAAAAGGCACGGCGCCAAGGTGGCCGTGGTCAACGGCCGCTTGAGCGACCGCAGCTTCCGCGGCTACCGCCGCGTCCGCCCGTTCGTGGCCCGCCTGCTGCAGTCGCTGGACGCAATCGCCGCGCAAAACGACGAATACGCCGCCCGGTTTTGCCAGCTGGGGGCGCGCCCCGAAATCGTCCAGCGGACCGGTTCGATCAAGTTCGACGGCGCCCAGACGGATCGCGACAACTCAAAGACGCGGCAGTTGGCGGAAGCGGCGGGCATCGAGCCGGACGACATCGTCTTCCTGGCCGGCAGCACGCAGGAGCCGGAGGAACAGCTGGCGTTGGCCGTGTACCGCGAACTGGCCGCCGCCTACCCGCGACTCCGCTTGATCGTCACGCCGCGGCATCCCGAACGGTTTCAGGAAGTCGCCGAATTGCTGGGACGCTCGGGCCTCGCCTGGCAGCGGCGCAGCCGCCTGGACGAAGGCGGCGGCGATCCCCAGGCGCGCGTGCTGCTGGTCGACGCCGTCGGCGAACTGGGGGCCTGGTGGGGCACGGCGCGGATCGCCTTTGTGGGCGGCAGCATGGGCACGCGGGGCGGCCAGAACATGATCGAACCGGCTGCCTACGGGGCGGCGGTCTCCTTCGGTCCCCACACCAGCAACTTTCGCGACGTTGTGGGCCTGATGCTCCAGCGCCAAGCCGCCGTCGTCGTCGCTGACCGGGAGCAGTTGGCCGCCTTCGTCCGCCGTTGTCTGGCCGAGCCCGAATTCGCCGACGACCTGGGCCGGCGCGCCCGCCAACTGGTCCTGGAACAACTCGGCGCCGCCGACAAGACGTGTCAGATTTTGGAGTCGCTGATGTCCGCCTGAGTTTGTTGACGTTTTCCGCCGGGGACCACACACGCCATGCATGCTGTCCAAAACACAACGCTCCTTCTCGCCAGCCGCAATCGGAAGAAGCTCCGCGAAATCGCCGAACTGCTCAACGGCCTGGACGTGACGCTGGTCAGCGCGGCCGATTTTCCCGAAGCTCCGGAGGTGGAAGAGACCGGCCGGACGTTTGCGGAAAACGCCGCCCTCAAGGCCGGCACGGTCGCCGCCGCCACGGGCCATTGGACGATTGCCGACGACAGCGGTCTGGCCGTCGATGCGCTCGACGGGGCCCCCGGCGTCTATTCGGCACGCTACGCCGGCGAGCAGTCGAACGACCGCCAAAACAACGAGAAGCTCCTGGCTCAACTCCGCGACGTGCCCGACGAGCGGCGGGGCGCCCAGTTCGTCTGCTGCCTGGCCTTGGCCGATCCGGCAGGCGCCATCCGGTTGCACGTGGAAGGCCGCTGCCGCGGCCAATTGCTGCACGAACCCCGCGGCCAAAATGGCTTTGGCTACGATCCGCTGTTCTGGATCCCCGAATACCGCAAGACGTTCGCCGAGCTGACCCTGACCGCCAAGAGCGTCCTTAGCCACCGCGCTCGAGCGTTCGAGAAGCTCCTTGGGCGGCTGGCCGGCGTGCTGGCCGAAAGCAAATGATCCGAGATCGGCAAGACCGGCGGCCAGCGTCCGGGTTTCATCGGCCGCCGGATGCGGGGACGATCTCCAGCCAGCCCAGCGACGACGGCACGTGGAAATCGGGCTCCTCCGTCCGGGGATCCACCCAGGCCATCCAGGCTTGGATCGGCGGCGGGCCTTCGGGGCGGCGGCCGCGGTTGTGGATGCTGTCGCGCTGCACCACCGGCCTGCCGCTGCGATCGTGGCTGAACTCGGCGCGGAACAGCCCGCACCGGATCTTGACGCCCGGCCGCAGCGCCGGGAATCCCAGGGCCGTGAAACTGGCCAGCGGAATCCGGCCCTCGACGGCGTAGCCGCCCTCCAGCGAGGAACCTTTCGCCTCCAGACCCGGCCAGTTCCATTTGGTGTCCAGCCGGCGATAGTACGCAGCCCGATAATCGAACACCCGCCCCCGCGGATCGACTTCGAAGCAGTAGTAATCCCGCAACTGCTCGTCGCGACAGAAATACAGCTCCACCCGGTCCTCGAACATCGCATCCTCCTCGTCCCGCAACTTGTCCAGGACCACGAGGTCCGCGTCGGTGACCCGGAACGTAAAGTACAGGAACTGCTCCGTACACAACGCCCGGAACTCCGTAGCCGGCGCGGGCGTGTCTTTCCAGGGAAAGACGAACCGTGTCTCGGCTTTGGCGGCCGCCCAAGCCGCCTCGTCAGCCCGGCCGTCCAATTCGATCGGGGCTGCCGGCAGCCAGACGGCCGGATACGCGTCGTCGCTCCGCGGCCGCGGCAGGAAGTCGTCCTCCTGCAACTTGATCCGCAACGGGCCTTGCATCGTCGTGATCCACAGCTCGCCGGGTACGTGCTCGTAGACGTGCGGATAGGACAAGCGGTGGTGGGGCTCCTGGCCGCCCTCTTTCATCGGATCGTAGGCCAGGACCACTGGCTCGGTCCACGTGCGCCCGTCGTCCTCGGAAAAGGCCAGCGACAGCTGTTCGCGGCGGCCCGTCCGCTTGACCGGGTCGATGAACCGGTTCCACAGCAGCACCAGCCGGCCGCTTTGCAGTCGCTGCAGTTGGCCCGGCGATCCACTGGCGGCAATGGCCGACGGGCGGATGTCCTTCCAGGTCAATCCTTCGTCGTCCGAGTAGGCCTCGGTGAAACAGCCGCGATAGGTGCGGATCAGCATCCACAGCCGCCCATCGTGCAACTGGGCCAGCGTCGGTTCGATCCCGCCCCCGTGATCGCCATAGCCGCCGTAGTCGCCCAGATCGATCAGGTTGCTGCGTTTCCACGTCTGGCCTTCGTCGTCCGAAACGTACGTCATGCACACGTGCCGGCCGGGATCGGCCACCGCCTGCTGACAACCCAACACCACGCGGCCGCTGCGCAACTGGATCATCGTCCGCAACGCGCCGCAGTAACCGTCCTGGACCAGTCGCGGCGCCTCCCATGTCTCGCCTTCATCCAGGCTGCGTACGACGTACACCGGCAAGCGGCACCCGGGCTGGGGACCGCCCTGCTTCTGATCCCAGCGAAAGACCTGTTCGCGGCGGTTCATAAAAGCCAGAATCAGCACCCCGTCGCGAGTCCGCAGCAAGGTCCGCTCCTCGCGGCACTGGTATTGGTCGGGCTGCTTGAACAGTGCCTTTGGCGACCATGTCTGGCCATCGACCTCACGGATCAGCACCCGTTCGTTGTCCGCGGCCAACACCTTGCCGTCCCCCCGCGTGACGAACGGCCCCAGGTGCGCCGCGGGCAGCGGCTGGACCTGCGGGTGCAGCAGAATCATCTTGCCGCCAAACGGGACTTCCTGCCAGTCGGCCGGATCAGCGGCCGTCACCAGTACGAGCAACAACGCAGACAGCATGTCAGGCCTCCCCGGATCTACCTTGGTTCATCTTTCTGAGCAATTTTTCGCAACGCAGCAAGCCCTTCACGGGCGCGCGATCTCGTAGCAAAGGATGGCGCCGTGGTCGCCACAGCCGGCGACGTCGGCGGTGAAATTGAGTTCACCGGCAGTCGTACGGCAGGGGACTTCGACCAGGCGGCGGCCGGCGGTCGACAACGCCCACACGCGGCAGCGTGCCGGATCGCGCAGTTGCAGGCGAACCTCGGCCTTGCCGGCGCGGACCAGGTGCGGCAACTTGCCCCAGGCCAGCAGCGTTTGCCGCGCCCGTTCCGCATAGCGGATTTCCGTGTTCTGCAGGTCGGTCAGATGCGTGACCAGCAGCCGCCGGCTTTCGCGGATCGGCTGATCGTCCAGCGAACTGACCCAGACAGTCGCGTCCGTGTCCTGGACCGCGATCTGCACGCCGTGCGAGGCGCGGATGGTCTCGCCTGCCGGCGCAAAGCCGCCGGCTGTCCGCGGCGTATTGAGCGTCATGCAGTCCCGCGGCCCGTCGATCGTGATCTCGCCCGTCTCGCATTGAAACACATTCTTGCCCGGATCGGTCGGGTTGCCCGCGGCCAGGATGCCGCGCTGGCGGAGCAGGTCCAGCAGCTGTTCCTCGTCGATCTGGTAAGGGTCGTCGGCCCGAGCGGCAGCGGCTGCGGCGGAACCGCTGGCCGAGGTCGCCCAGCCCAAGGGCAGCACCAGGTCATGAGCCGCGGCCTGCCCGGGATCGTCCACCACCTGGGTCCCGACGCGGGTCAGCCAGGCAGCCCAGTGCCAGCTCGGCGCCAGGCTGGGGATCTTCGCCGCCGGCTGACGGAAATCGGCTTCCGTCATGACGATACTGGCGCTGTGCGGCGCGGCGCGCATGTCCCCGCGCAGGAACAGGCAGATGCTGGCGCGTTCGGCAGCCTGGCCCAGCGGATCGGAGGCCATGTTGAAGTAATCGAGCTTGCCGGGCTGGAACAGGTTGTCGCGGCTGTGACTGTACGCGAACCGCCAGATGCTGTCCCAGTCCTGAATCGCGCCCAGGGCCCCGGTCAGGATTCCGCCGACGCCCCGGTACCGGCCCGGCGCGGAGTAGTTGTACTCGGAGACCGTGAACGGCTTGTCGAACAGCCGCGTGAAGGCCAGATGTCGGCCGCCGCTGGCGCCGCTGGCGACCGGACTGGTGTTCGGACAGCGGCTGGGCAGCCGCCACGACTGTTCCAGAAATCGCGGATGGTCGACGTAGAAGTGGTCGTCCACATAATCCATCTCGCGGCGAATCGACTGGCTGGTCGCGTGATTGGTCCAGCCGTTCATGTTGGTCACCAGGGCCCGCGCGCCCAGTTCCTGGCGCAGGAAGGCCGTGGCGCGAATCAGAAAATCCCGCTCGACCTTTGCCATGAAGAGCACCAGGTCCCGGCCGCGCAAGTCCGCGCTGTGGACCGACCCGTCCAGCGTCACCGTTCCTGCCGCCGGGTCTTCCTCGCTTTTGAGCGCGGAGCCCCACGCTGCGGCCAGGCCGGCGCGGTCCTTGTACCGTTCGGCCAGCCAGCGATTCCAGGCGGCGCGGTACTCCGGGATGTCCTTGGCCAGCTGCACGAAGTTGCCCAGGTTGCCTTCGTTGACCAACGCCAACCAGGCCAGTCCCGGCTCGTCCTTGTACGCCCGTTGCGTGTAGGGATTGACGTGCTGGAGCAGGTTTCGCGCGAACGTCTTCCAGTTCTCGAACGCTCCCGGATGCAGCGCGGCCAGCACTTTGAAGCGGTTCATCGCGTCGCGGCGGCTGCTTTCCGAGTCGGGCAGGAACAGCGTCACATCGACGGGCCGCGACACGAACAGGTCGGTGGTCACGTAGATTCCCCGCCGGATACAGGCGGCGACCAGATAATCCAGCTGGTCCAGTTTCTCCGGGTTCAAACTGGTCCGCTCGCGCTGCGATTCGGTCAATTCGCTTTCGTAATGGTGCAAGCGCACGGCGTTGTAGCCGAGTCGCACCAGGCGCTGGGCCAGGCGGTCGGACTGTTCGTGCGTGATGTAGTGGGCGGAGAAGCAGAAGTTGACGCCGTAGAAGCGCGCCGGTTTGCCCGGCTGCCGCTCGAAGAAAAACGTTCCGTCGGAGTTCGCCTTCAGCCAGCCGTGCTTGCCCGCGGGGGCGTCCTGCAGGCCTAGGGCGGAGAAATCCAACGCCGAACCGGGCGCGATGTCCAGTTCCAGCGGGAGCGGGATCCAGTCCTTGTCGGCGACGATTGTCACCGGCATGTCGTGCTCGACGCGCACGCCGCCCGTGGCCGCCAGTGCGAAGCCGATCGTCACGGGAACTCCCTTGGCAAACGGCTTCTCGGCGCTGGCGGCGCGAAAGATGCGGACGGAATACGAGGGGCCCCAGCGCCGGTTATCCTGCAACAAGACCGAAGTCGGCGTGGGAAAACTCCAGCGCAGGCTCCCGCCCGCAGGCAACTCGATGGCCAACGTGCGGATCGCTCCTGTGAAAATTGAGACCTCGCCGAACTCCTTCGGAAAAGTCCCGGATCGCGCGTCGGCCGTCCAGCGGCCGCCCGCCAGGGTCGGGATGTCGAAATTCACGCTGACGTGCAGCGAAGGCAGAACCACGTCCCGATCCGGCGTGAACTCGTACTGGGCCTTCAGTTGCTCGCCGTCGGCCGCAACGGCCGCCCAGCCCGCGACCTGGCCGCCGCCCGGTACGGCGATCCGCAGGTGGCGCCGGTCGGCCGAATCGGTCTGTCGCGTCTCGGCAGTGGCCTCGGCAGAGTCCCATTGCGGAGTGAAGAGTCCCGCGCCGAACTCGGCGATTTTCTCTTTCCCGCGCGCCAGCTGAACGCCGCCCTCCCTGCTCACCAGGGCCTGGAAGCCTTCCCCCTGCTCCGCGGCCGCTTCCGCCAGCCCCAGTCCAACCATCGCGATCGTCAGCATCCATCGAATCATGCACGTATCCTCCACAAAGTCCAAGGAAATCCACTCACCAGCATGACGGCTTCCCCGCGCCGCGGCAAGTCGTCGGCCCGACAAAACACGCTTTCCGCCGTTGCGGATCGCGTCTTCGGTGAACCGCGATCCAACAGGGAGCGCGGCGGCTGGCAGCTTGCCTCGCGGTCCCCGTTGGGTCGCGGTTGAACGAGTCGATGCGAACCGCGCACGACCACAGAAATCACGATCCAGCATTGCGGGGCCGCGTCGCCGGACCATAAACTGGCAGGCGTCTTGACCCAAGCGGCGGCGGCAGGCGTGTGCGTCGCCCGGACCCGTTCGGGAACATCCGTGAGAAGAGCGAGGTTGCCATGAATCGTTGCGCAGGGCCGTGGCCCGGAATCGTGCTCGTTTTGGTTGCGTCGTTCTGCCAGGCGGAGGTGACGGTCCGGGAGACGACGGTCAGGCTGCCGACCTATCCGCCGGGGCCCTGCGACAAGAATCCCATCTTCTACACGGGCCGCGTGTACCAGGGCGCGCAAGGCCGCGTCTATCCGTACCCGCTGCAGGACGTTCTGCACGACCAGAAAGTGGACAAGGACTACACCGCGGTGCTGCTGGAAAACGAGTACCTGACGATGTCGCTCTTGCCGGAGGTGGGCGGACGGCTGTTCCGTTTTACGGACAAGCACAGCGGCTTCGAGATCTTCTATCGCCAATCGGTCATCAAGCCCGCGCTGATCGGCATGTTGGGCGCGTGGACCTCCGGGGGCGTGGAGTGGAATTTCCCGCACCATCACCGGGCCACGAGTTTTATGCCGGTCGACTACACGCTGGTGGAAAACGCCGACGGCAGCAAGACGGTCTGGATCGGCGAAACGGAGCTGCGGCACCGCATGAAATGGTCCATCGGCCTGACTATGCGGCCGGGGCGCGCCTATCTGGAGGCCGATTGCCGGTTCCTGAACCGCCAGGCGTACCTCGAGTCGATGCTGTACTGGGCCAACGTCTCCGTGCATTGCGGCCCGGATTATCAGGTCCTGTTTCCGCCCTCTTGCCGCGTGGGGGCGGACCATCACAAGACCTACTTCACGCCGTTCCCCCTGGGCCGGCCCAACGTGGCCATCGACGAGATCGCCGATCTGAGCTGGTGGAAGAATTTCACGTCGGATCACCGGTCCATCTTCGCCGTCGATCCCGACCACGATTTCCTGGCCGGCTACGATCACGGCCTGCAGATGGGCACGGCGCACGTGGCGAACCGTCACCTCGTGTGCGGCAAGAAGTTCTTCCTCTGGGGCAACAATCCGGGCGGCTTCGTGTGGGACAAGGTGTTGACGGATCACGACGGCCCGTACCTGGAGCTGATGGTCGGCGCCTATTCCGACAACCAGCCGGATTACAGCTGGATCTCGCCCTACGAAACGCGCACCTGCAAGCAGTACTGGTATCCGATCAAGAAGATCGGCGGCGTGAAATGCGCGACGCTGGACGCCGCCGTCAACCTCGAACGGCGAGCGCCCGGCAAGGTCTTGCTGGGATTCAACACGACCGCCAGGTACGCACGCGCCAAGGTGGTCCTGCAACACGGCCCACAGACGTTCTCCGAAGTCATCGACATCGATCCGAACACGCCGTACCTGAAAGAAGTCCCGATCGCCGCCGCCGTTGCCGACCAGCAGATCACCGGGATGCTCCTTTCGCCCGACGGCCGCGAACTGGTCCGCTACACGCCGGTGGCGGTCCCCGATCAGCCGCTGCCGGAGCCGGTGGAGAATCCGAAAGCGCCGGCGGAGTACCAGACCGTGGAAGAGCTGTACCTGGTCGGTTTGCGGCTGGAACAGTTCCACAACGGGATCGTCGATCCTCTGCCGTACTATGAAGAGGCGCTGCGCCGCGACCCGTCCGACCTGCGGGTCAACACGGCGCTCGGCATCCGCTTGGCGCGACAGGCGAAGTTTGCGGAGGCCGAAAGACACCTCCGCCGCGCGGTGGAACGGACGACTCGCAACTACACCCGCGCCAAAGACGCCGAGCCGCACTACTACCTGGGCGTCGTGCTGAAGGAACTCGGCCGGCTGAAGGAGGCGGAGGACGAGTTGTGGAAAGCCGTGTGGCGCGACAGCTTCCAGCGGGCCGGCTACCTCGAGCTGGCCAAGATCGCCTGTCTGCGGCGCGATTACGCCGGTGCACGGGAGCGGGTTGAACAGGCGTTGGACGTGGCGGGCCGCTGCAGCAAGGCGCACACCTTGCGGGCCTACATCCTTCGCCAGCTCGGACATGACAGGGAAGCGGCGGCAGCGCTCGATCAGGCCGTCGAACTCGATCCCCTCGACGTCTGGTCGCGGGCCGAAGGCTGTTTCCTCCGCGGCGAATCGAAATCGGTCCTGGCCGCGATGGGCCGCAACCGGGGCGACCCGCTGCAGCAGATGCTGGAAGTGGTCACCGACTACGGCGCCCTCGGCGCAACGGACGAAGCCCTCGCGATCCTGACCCAGGCCGAAGCGGCCAGCGCGGCCTACGCCAGTCCGTTGGTCAAGTACTACGCGGGTTACTGCAACCTGCGGACCGGCAAGACCGAGACGGCCCGCACGCTGTTCGGCCAGGCCGCGGCCATGTCCACCGATTACTGCTTCCCGTTCCGGCACGAGGAGTTGCCGGCGCTTTCCGCCGCTGTGGAACTGCGACCGGACGACGCCAACACCTGGTACTATCTGGGCAACTTGTGCTACTACCTCGACCAGCGGCCGCGGGGCATCGCGGCCTGGGAAAAGGCCGTCGCCCTCCGTCCCACGCACACGCTGGCCCTGCGCAACCTGGGGTTCGCCTACGGGCGGATTCCGGAAAAACGCGAGTTGGCCGTGTCCCGCTACGAGGCGGCGATCGAGGCCGATCCGGACAACGTGGCCTGCGTGCTGGAACTGGACAAGCTGGCCGAGAAAATGAACCGTGACGCCGCCCCGCGACTGGCGTTCCTGGAAAGCCACCTGGCGACGGTCCAGAAGAGCGACCCGACCACGCTGCGGCTGGCCTACCTGTACAACGAGACCGGACAGTACGACAAATCGCTGGCCATTCTGACCACGCGCCGCTTCCACGTGTGGGAAGGCGCCGCCGCGCTGCACCAGCCGTTCGTGGACGCTTGCCTGTTGCGCGGCCTGTCGAAACTCGCTGCCGGCCAAGCCGCGGCGGCGCTGCAGGACTTCCAACGGGCCAGTACCTACCCGGAAAACCTCCAGGCAGGCCGTCCCGGCGATGCGGGGCAAGCGCCGAAGATTCACTACTATACGTCGCGAGCGTACCGCGCGCTGGGGGACGCGGAGCAGACCCAGGCCGAACTGCGCCGAGCGCTGGAGGGCCGCGTGGCCGACGGCGAAATGAACTACTACCGCCTGCTGACGCTCCGCGAACTGGGAGACGCTCAGGGCGAGACAGCACAACGCCAGCGGCTGCTGGCGGCAATCGCGGCGCTGGAAGGTCCGGAAACCGTCGACGCCTACGCCAAGTTCGGCGGCGAGAACACGCCCAATGAACGCGTCGGACTCCGCTCGGCCCAGTCCGCCTATCTCCAAGGCCTGGCGGCGCTGGCGGCAAACGACCGGGAGATCGCCCAGACCCGCTTCCAGCAGGCACTGGCCGAGCGGCCCGGTCTGATCTGGGCGAAATACTTTCTGCGAAAGTGACGCGGAACAGCCAGAGGCGGCAGGCAAGGGAAGCGGATTCTTACGTTCCGATCCACCGCCGCCCAGCCGACGGCTCTTGCGTCCGCCGGAAGATGGGCTATCCTGAATACCGAAAGGACTACCGGCATTCCTATGCTTCCACTCCTCTCCCCGAACGGTGGCCGGTCGGCGCGGATTGGCTTGCTGCATTCGCTCAGTGGTACGATGGCGCTCAGCGAGCGGCCGCTGGTGGACGCGGAAACGCTGGCCCTGGAAGAGATCAACCAGGCTGGCGGGGTGCTCGGCTGCCGCCTCGAGCCGGTGATCGCGGACGGCGGGTCTGTCTCGGACACGTTCGCCGAGCGAGCGGGCGATTTGCTCGCGGCGGGTGTGAAGACCCTGTTTGGCTGCTGGACGTCCGCGTCTCGCAAAGCCGTGCGGCCGGTGGTGGAAGCCGCCGAAGGACTGCTGTGGTATCCGGTTCAATATGAAGGTCTGGAGGAGTCCCGGCACGTCGTCTATACGGGCAGTTGCCTGAACCAGCAGATTTCGCCCGCCCTGGAATGGGCGCTGGCCCATGTCGGCACCCGGCTCTTCCTGCTCGGCTCGGACTACGTCTTCCCCCGCACCGCAAACAAGCTGATCCGTTCGTTGGTGGAGAGCCACAAAGAGGGCGGCGCCGTCGTGGCCGAGCGTTATCTGCCGCTGGGGGCCCAGGACTTTGCGGACGTGATCGCCGAAATCCGGCGACTGCGGCCGGAACTGGTTTTCAACACCTTGAACGGCGACGGCAACCTGGCGTTCTTTCGCCAGTATCGCGCGGCGGGCCTCACAGCGCGCGACATCCCGGTGTTGTCGGTGAGCGTTGCGGAGACGGAACTCGAATCCATCGCCGACGTCGCGGAGGGTCATTTGGCGTGCTGGAACTATTTTCAGAGCCTGGACCTTCCCGACAATCGGCGTTTCGTCGCTGACTTCCAGAAGCGTTACGGCCGTGCGCGCGTCTGCTCCGCGCCGATGGCGCTGGCCTACTGCCAGATCCACCTCTGGAAACAGGCCGTCGAGGCGGCGGGGTCCTTCGACATCGCCGCCGTCTTGGAACGTCTGGCCGGGCAGACATTCGCGGGGCCGGCCGGGCAGATCACGATCGAAGCGAACCACCACGCCACGATGATCGCCTATGTCGGGCGGGCCACCGCCGCGGGACAGTTCGAGATCGTCTGGGGCAGTCCGGCGCCCATCCGCCCGCTGCCCTGGCTGGGAATCGAAGACAGCCGCTTGCCGTACCAATCGCTCGTCAAGGAGGCGATGGCCTCCTTTCCGGAGACCCTGTATCACAACACGCTGTTGGAACGGGAGATCCAACAGCGCAAACGGACGGAGGAGGAGCTGAAACGGGCCAAGCAGGCGGCCGAAGCGGCCAACGAGGCCAAGAGCCTGTTCCTGGCCAGCATGAGCCACGAGATCCGCACGCCGATGAACGCCATCATCGGCATGGCCGAACTGCTGCTCGACACGTCGTTGTCCAGGGAGCAGCGGGAGCAGTTGCGGATCGTCCAGCAAGCCGGCGAGTCCCTGTTGGCGATTATCGAGGACATCCTGGACTTCTCCAAAATCGAGGCCGGCAAACTGGTGCTGGAGTGCGTGCCGTTCGATCTGCACGAGACGCTGGGCGACACCGTCAAGACGCTGGCCGTGGGCGCCCACGGCAAGGGTTTGGAGCTGGCCTGCTACCTCGCCCCGGAGGTCCCGCAAGACGTCGTGGGCGACCCGTCGCGGTTGAACCAGGTGGTCGTCAATCTGGTGGGCAACGCCATCAAGTTTACGGACCAGGGCGAGGTCGTTTTGAAAGTCGAATGCGAATCCAAGACCGAGCACGAGGCGGTCCTGCACTTTGCCGTCAGCGACACCGGCATCGGCATTCCCCAGGAGAAGCAGGCGTTGATTTTCGAGGCCTTCGAACAGGCGGACCGCACGTTGCGGCGGCGGTTCGGCGGCACGGGACTGGGACTGACGATCTCGTCCCGGCTGGTCCAGCGGATGGGCGGCCGGCTGGCCGTCCAGAGCGAAGTGGGCCGCGGCACGATCATGCACTTCACTGTCGTGCTCGACCTGCCTCCGCCGGGGACCATCGTGCGCCGCCCGGTCATCTCACCCCAACGGCTGCGCGGGATGCGCGTCCTGATCGTCGACGACAACGCCACCAATTGCCGGATCGTGGAGGAAGCCGTCCGGACCTGGGGCATGGAGCCGCAGACGATGCAAGACCCGCTGGGCGTGCTCGAACGGATGCGGCGCGCCTTGCGGGAAAACGCCCCGTTCCATCTGATTGTGCTGGACCACCACATGCCCTTCCTGGATGGCGTGGCCCTGATCGAGCAGATCCGCGAGGACCCGGAACTGGCAGGCGCCGTGGTCATGATGATCGCTTCGGACAAGACGCCCGAGGTCGCGGCGCGGTGCCGGGAACTGAACGTCCACGTCCACCTGCTGAAACCGATCAAACGCTCCGAGCTGTTCAACGGCATCGTGACCTGTCTGCACCTCAGCCCCCTGGACCCGTCCGAAACGAAATCGCCGGCCGGCAACGCTGACTCCGACGAAGTCCCGCTGCGGATTCTGTTGGCCGAGGACAGCGTGTTCAACCAGAAACTGATGGTCAGCCTGTTGGAGCGGCGCGGTCATCGCGTCACCTTGGCAGAGAACGGCCGCGAGGCCGTGGCGACGTTCCAGGCGCACGAGTTTGACGTCGTGCTGATGGACGTCCAGATGCCGGAGATGGACGGCCTGGAGGCAGCGGCGGCGATCCGCGAACTGGAGAACGCCGCTGGTTCGCGCACGCCCATCGTGGCCTTGACCGCCCACGCGATGAAGGGCGATCGGGAGCGTTTTCTCGCCGCGGGACTGGACGACTACGTCGCCAAACCCGTCCGCCCGCCCGAACTCATGGAAGCCATCCGTCGCGCCGTCCGTGCGTCGCGTCCTGCCGACGCTCGGTGATCCCCCCCGCGCCGGCCGGCTGTCTTCGGCCAAGCCTGATTCGCCCGGTCTGCCCGTCTGGACGACGGCTGGTTTTGAACATGGCTCCACGCTGGCAAGCAGCGTGGTGGCCGAAGACGTCGCGGGAGGCGGGGCGACGGTTGGGTCTTGCGAACGGCGCGAGTACGCGGGCGTGCGTGACACTCGCGGTCGTACGGGCGCCGGGCGGCTTCGGTCGCGGCTCGCCGCGGTGCCAGCACTGCTGTCAGCTGCGTGCCGGTCTTCGTATTTCTCGGTGAGGTTCCCGTAGCGGAGACTTGCACCGCAGTCTTGGGGCGTCCGTCCGATCCCCAGAGCCCAGACTGCCATTGCCTCCAACGGACGCCCGCTTTACCATTCTGCCCCGTCGATTCAGGGCACCGATCACCGCACTGCGAGGCCAAAGATCACCCATGAATTCAGTCAGAATCCGGCCCCTCGATACCTTGGGCTACGGTTTCGTCTCCGGCGGATACCTTCGCCACGACGGCGACGAGCACTACCTGCGCAATCTCCAGAATCCCAAACCGCCGCACTACTGGCGGCACCTGCGGGCCGAGGAGGTGCAGACGCTGGAGGAAAACGGCAACCGTTGCCGTGACTGGAACGTCGTTCTGGTGCGGGACCCCTTTACGCCTGCCTTGATCCGGGGCTGCAGCTTTCACGGCCTGGTCCGCATCGGCTGCCTGGAACGCGTGCTGCTGGAGCACCACGAGTTGGAGGTGCCGGCGGGCCTCACGGACAGCCTGATTATCGCGTGCGACCTGGGGGATAACGTCGCGATCCACCAGGTCCGGCATCTGTCGCATTTCATTGTCGGCGATCACGTCATCCTGCGGAATGTCGACGAGATGAATACGACGAATCATGCGAAGTTCGGCAACGGAATCGTCAAGGACGGCGAACCGGAAGAGGTCCGCATCTGGCTGGACCTGATGAACGAGGCGGGCGGGCGCAGCGTGATGCCCTTCGACGGCATGTTGCCCGCCGACGCCTACTTGTGGGCCAAGTATCGGGACGACGCAGAGTTGCTCGTCCGGTTGGGCGCGATCACGCAGCAGCAGTTCGACAGCCGCCGCGGCTTCTACGGAACGATCGGCGACGGATGCGTCATCAAGAACTCGCGGATCCTCAAGGATGTAAAAATCGGGCCGTGCTGTTATGTCAAGGGAGCGAACAAACTCAAGAACTTGACGATCAATTCGACTCCGGAGGAACCCACGCAGATCGGCGAAGGCGTGGAACTCGTCAACGGCATCGTGGGTCTGGGCTGTCAGGTGTTCTACGGCTGTAAGGCCGTGCGGTTCGTGCTGGGCGACAATTCCAAGCTGGCTTACGGAGCGCGGCTGATCCATTCGTTCCTGGGCGACAATTCGACCGTGTCCTGTTGCGAAATCCTCAACAACCTGGTGTTTCCCGCCCACGAGCAGCATCACAACAACTCCTTCCTGACCGCGGCGCTGGTGTTGGGCCAGAGCAACGTGGCCGCCGGCGCCACGGTCGGCTCCAACCACAACAGCCGCGCGAACGACGGCGAGATCCAGGCCGGGCGCGGTTTTTGGCCCGGCCTGTGCGTGAGCCTGAAGCATCCTTCGCGATTTGCCTCGTTTGTGCTGCTTGTGAAGGGGAGTTATCCGGCACACCTCGACGTGCCGCTGCCGTTTTCGCTCGTCAGCAACGACGAGGTGCGCGACCGGCTGGTGATCAGGCCCGCCTATTGGTGGCTGCACAATATGTACGCTTTGGCGCGAAACGCCTGGAAGTTCCAGGCCCGCGACCGGCGGCTGAGGAAGACACAGAAGGTCGAGTTCGACGCCCTGGCTCCGGACACCGCGGAGGAGATGCTCCAGGCGATGGAACGGCTGGAGGTCTGGACCGCCCAGGCGTCTCTGCGCCGCCGGGGCGAGGCGGCGGACGACATGCCCGATTCGTGGCTGGCCGCCATCGGCCGGCGGCTGCTGCTGGGGGCCGACGACCAGACGGCCGATCTGGAGATCCTGGGCGAGGGACTGGAAAACTCGCGCCGCAACGTGGTGATCCTGAATGCCCGGCGGGGATACCATGCCTACCGCGAGATGCTGCACTACTACGCCATGAAGAACCTGCTGGACTACTGGAAAACGAACTCCGCAGCCACCCGCGAAACGATGCTCGTCCGGCTGAGCGGGCCGTCACAGCACGAATGGGTCAATCTCGGCGGCCAGCTCGTTCCGGACGAGGAAGTGACCCGCTTGCGCGCCGAGATCCGCTCCGGCAAGCTGCGTTCCTGGCCGGAAATCCATCAGCGCTATGACGAACTCTGGAACGCCTATCCCCTCCAGAAGCAACGCCACTCGCTGGCCACGCTTCTGACCGTGCTCGGCGTCCGACAGCTGACTGCCGAACGCTGGCAGTCCGCGGTCGAGGAGGCGATCCGCATTCAAGAGTACCTTTGCGAACAGGTCTTCCTGACCCGCCGGAAAGACGATGAGGATCCCTTCCGCGAGATGACCTTTCGCAACCACGCGGAGATGCAGGCGGTCCTGGGCACGGCCGAAGACAATAGTTTCGTCCAACGGATTCGGGCCGAAACCGAAGCTTTTCGGCGGCTGGCCCGCGCCGCCCTTGGCCCGACTCGGTGCGAGGATCAGGCCGCCCCCGCCTTGCGGGCAGCGTGAGCCGCCGTCGATGCACTCCCCAACGCAAGACTCCGGTTGAATCTGGCTGGCGTCCTGCCATGATAGGGCCGAACACGAAGCGGGCGCGACGTCCACCGCCGCGGACCTGCTGCCGCGGGCATCCAATCAGCAAGGGAGGCATCGATGGGAAAAGTCGGGATCGGTTTGAACCTGGAAGCCGTTCGCACGTCGCACAAGTCGTTCGAGTGGGGCGTGCAATTCGCCGCGGAGTTGGGCTACGAGTACATCGAGCCGATGGTCCACTGGGGCCGCGAACTGTTGAGCGAGGCCCGCTATTTCCACAGCGTGTCGATGCTCGACGATCCGCTGCGGATCCGCCAGGCGTGTGAACGGCACGGCCTGAAACTGTCCGCGCTCTCGTCCCACAGCCAGCTTTCCAAGCCGGAGATCGCGGTCGAGTATCTGAAACAGGCCGCTCGCTACGCGGCCGAATGCGGAGCCCCGGTCATCAACACGCACGAGGGCCATAAGCAGCCGTGGACGACCGAGGAGGAGGATTTCGTGCTGATTCGATACTCGATCATGGAAGCCTCCCGAGTCTGCGAACCGCGCGGCATCAAGCTGGGCCTGGAGATGCATCAGACGTATTCGCTGATCCCGGCGAAGTACGACCGCATCCTGAATCTGGTCGATTCGTCGGTCGTCGGGGCGAACTTCGACACCGGCAACGCCTACCTTGGCGGCGAGGACCCGATCGCCTGGATCGAGCGCATCAAGCAGCGCCTGTTACACGTGCACGCCAAGGACATTTCGATCGAGCAGTCGGACGCCGAGCGCGGCAAGGTGATGGGCACCGCCGTAGGCTGCGCGTGCGGCGACGGCGTGATCGACTGGGAACGGGTCATCGCCATCCTCCGCTCGATTCCGCAGGACATCGTGCTGAGCGTCGAATGCGGAACGCTGGACCAGGCGGCCCGCAGCATCGACCACCTGCGCCAACTGGTGTGAGCGTCCCCGTTGGCGCCGGGCTGAACGAGTCAATCACAACGGCGCGCGGCAGAACACAATCTGTGGACTATCAGGCCAAGCATGAATCGGCACTTCACCGCACTGGACTGGGGCGTGTTGGCGGCCTATTTCGTCGCCACGATGTCGATCGGTTTCTATTTCTGGCGGCGGAGCCGTTCGACGGAAGGCTTTACCGTCGCCAGCCGCTCGCTGCCCGGCTGGGTCTGCGGGCTGTCGATCTTCGCCACCTACCTGAGCAGCATCAGCTATCTGGCGCTGCCCGGCAAGTCCTTTGCCGACAACTGGAATCCCTTTGTCTTCAGCCTTTCGATTCCGATCGCCACCTGGATTGCCGTGCGGTGGTTCCTGCCTTACTATCGCGCCAGCGGGGAAGTCTCGGCCTATGCCCTGCTGGAGCACCGCTTCGGGGTCTGGGCCCGGCTCTATGCCAGCGTGTTTTACCTGCTGACGCAGATCGCCCGGATGGGCGTGGTCATGTACCTGATGGCCCTGCCCATGGCCGTGATTTTTGGCTGGGACATTCGGCTGATCATCCTCGTCACCGGGGTTTCGGTCACGATCTATTCGTTCGTCGGCGGGATCATCGCCGTGATTTGGACCGACGCGATCCAGGCCCTGGTGCTGATGGCCGGCGCCGTGATCTGCCTGGGCGTGCTGCTGTGCGGCGTCGAAGGCGGGCCGGCGGAGGTGATCCGGGTAGCCGCGGCGCAAGGCAAGTTCAGCCTGGGCGAGTTTGGCGCCGGGGCGGCACAGGGGACCGTGTGGTTCAACGCCGCCAACGCAACATTCCTGGTCGTCCTGCTCTACGGACTCTTTATCAATTTGCAGAATTTCGGCATCGACCAGAGCTACGTCCAGCGCTATATCGCCTCCCGCAGCGACCGGGAAGCCCGCAAGAGCCTCTGGCTGGGCGCAGTGCTGTACGTCCCCGTCTCGGCCGTCTTCTTCCTGATCGGGACGACCCTGTTTGTGTTCTACCACGCCGAGCAACACGAGCGCGAATTGCCGGAGGTCAAGGAACTGGTCGCCAGGCAGCGGCTGATGCAGGAAGGCGTCTATCCCCCGCGCTCCACCGACGCTTCGGATTCGTCACGGGCCGCCGCTTACCAGCGGCAACTCAGCGCGCGAGCCGCCCAGTTCCGCGAGACGGACGTGGGCGACCGAGTGTTCCCGCATTTCATCGCCAAGCACTTGCCGCCAGGATTGACGGGCTTGCTGATCGCCGCGATCTTTGCAGCGGCCATGAGCACCGTTTCGACCAGCCTCAATTCTTCGGCCACACTGCTCATGACAGACTACTACCGGCGGTTTTTCAATCGCCAGGCGAGCGAACGGCAATGCCTGCTGGCACTGTACGCCGCCACCATCGCGTGGGGCGCGTTGGGCACCGGCATGGCGCTGCTGCTGGTCAAGCTGACGGAAAGCGCTCTGGACATCTGGTGGACCCTGTCGGGCATTTTTGGCGGCGGCATGTGCGGGCTGTTCCTGCTGGGCCTCATGAGTCGCCGGGCGAAGAACCCGGCCGCCGTGGCGGGCGTGTTGGCCGGAGTGCTGGTCATTCTCTGGATGTCCTTTCCCAAGCTGGTCGACTTTCTCCTGACGCAATCCGCCGGAGGCCCGGCTTACCGTTGGGGCCTCGCTCTGCGCGAGTCGGCGAGCGGATGGATGAGCCCGTTCCACGCCTTCCTGGTCCCCGTGTTCGGCACGCTCGCGATTCTGCTGGTCGGCGTGCTGATCAGTCGCTTGCGCCGCAGCGGCCGTCGCCGGCCTGAAGAGGGTTTGCCAGGCGCCTGACGGCTGAAGACTTCCGCGCAGCGAGATCCGCCGGAACGTCGAGCGACGGCGCAGGTCCGCTCGCGGAGCGAGTCGGCTCCGGCGACCCGCTCGAACGAGGCTCACCCGGCCGCCAGCGCCGCTTGCCGCAAGTGCGGGATTGTCTGGCGATGGTCGCCGCAGACGTAGACGCTTTGCCCGCCATCGGCGACGGTGCGAACCAGGACCGTCTTCCAGGGGCGATAGTAGTACTGCGGCGTCGACTTCGGCGCTTCCTGTCGAAAGTCGCCCTGCAAGGGCAATAAGTCGAAAACGGCGGTCGTGAAGTGTCGGATCTGACGATTCTGCTGATGAGCGACGTTGCGCGCCATCGAGAGGGCCTTCAGGTACACTTCCGGCCCCATGACCGCCGTGCCGACGCACAGATACACTCCGCCTTCCAACTTGCCCACCGTGTCGCAAACGGCAAGGAAATCCCGATAGCTGGCCAGGCCGTACGCCGCCGGATCGAAGTTGGGGTGCTGATGCACAATGTCGTAGCCGATCCCGACGTGGGCCGTGACCGGCACGCCCAACCGGACCGCGGCGGCCAGCACGCTCGTGTCGCGATGCGGAAAATCGCTCGCCAGGATGGCGCGGCCCACCGCCTCTCCCAGGCCCAGGCCCGCCGCCGCCCCGTCCCGCACAATCTCGTTGATCTCCGCCGTCTCCCGCCACATGCCGAATTCCCCGGTGCGGATGTAGCGGGCGACGCTCTCGCACGTCGCTCCGATCCGCGCCAATTCATAATCGTGAATCGTGCCGGCGCCGTTGGTCCCGAGGTGCGTGATCAGCCCGCGCTCCATCAAGTCGATCAACTGCCGGGCCACGCCGGCGCGAATCACGTGAGCGCCCATCAACATCAGGATCGCCGCCCCGCGCCGCCGCGCCGCTGCCATCCGCTGGCCCAGGTCCGCCAGACTCTGCATCGCGGAACCATCCAGCGGCGGCGGCAGTTCGTCCAAGGCCAGCAAACTGCTGTGCCGAATGTCGTGCTGACGCTCGGCCAGGGGCTTGATCAACAGCTGCGCGGGATCGAATTGGGGGAAGGGCATGGGCGTCGCTGATCGGTCATTAGTCATTAGTCATTAGTCATTGGGAGTCTGTCGTCGGTGGTCGGTGGCGTTCATTCCATGCCGATGCGGTGCAGCAGCGCGTCGCCCTGGCGGTAGTCGCCGACGATCAGGTCGGCGCCGGCGCGGATCAGGCGGTTGCGTTTCCAGCCGTTCACGCCTTGCCGCGAGTCTTCGTTGCTGGCCACGCCGACGGCCAGGCCGCCGACCTTTTTGATCTCTTCGATTTCCACGAAGCCGTCGCCGAAACCGAGGACCTCGCGGCCCGACAGGCCCGTGTCGCGGATCATCTGTTCGACGATCAGGGCCTTGGAGAACTGCTTGTAATCGTCCAGGGCGCCGTAGATCCGCGGGCCGAAGTACGGTTCCAGGCCCAGCACGCCAAGCTCGCTGCGGACGTAGGCCAGGTCGGTGCCGGAGGCCAGATACAACGTCAAGCCTCGATCGCGGAGGGCCCGCAGCAGCGACTCCGCACCGGGGACGGTCATTTCCTCGCGCGGAATCCGACCGCTGGCCACGCCTTCGACCCGTTGGCCCACCTGCCGCCACAACAGCTCGTGGTACTGGTGCTTGTACTGCAGCGGTTCCCGCGGCTGGCCGCCCCGCAACGCGACTTCTTCCGCCAGCCGCATCATTTGGTAGATCGTCTGGCGGCCGTTCAGCCGCATGACGAACTCCTCAACGTGATCATACAACTGCCGGCGCGTCTCGCCGGTGCCGGTGGCCGCCAGGACCTCGACCATCATGGGGATCATCACGTCTTGCCAGTTGCGGCGCAGCAGCGACAGCGTGCCGTCGAAATCAAAGATGGCCGCTTGGAAGCCGCCGCGAGGGAAATCCGGGTTGACGACCTCGATCGAATCGCCGATTTCAACGCAACTGGTTGCAGGGCAATGAGTTCCCATGGATGTACAAAACGCTGGTGTGCCGATTCACCGTGCGGCGGACGGGGGCTGCGGTTTCAAACTGCGTTGCGGTTCAGCCAGGCCGACTTGACCGCCTGCGGTTTAGTGTAACGCATTTTCCAGGAGTTCGCAGCGGGCCTGCTTTGGTGTAGACTCGTGACTTGCACGCGGCTCGTCGTCGCGGCCAATTCGAGTTCCTAGTGAAGAGGATAACTGAGCCATGTTGAAAGGGAATGCCATCGTCGGACAGTCGGGCGGTCCGACCTCTGTGATCAACGCCTCGCTGGCCGGAGTCATTGACGCGGCGGTCCGTTCGAAGACGATCGACCGCATTTTCGGGATGCGTTTCGGAATCGAAGGCGTGCTGAACGATTTCCTGCTGGATCTGGGGGCCGAGTCGCCACAGACGCTGAAAGGGCTGCGCATGACGCCCAGCAGCGCTTTGGGCTCCAGCCGTCTGAAGCTGAAGGAGGAGCACTTTGAGCCGATTCTGCGGAAGCTGAAGCGTTACGACATCCGGCACTTCTTCATGATCGGCGGTAACGACACGATGGATACGATCCACCGGGTCGTCGAGTACGCCCGCGAGCACGGCTACGAGATGCACGGCGTGGGCGTCTGCAAGACGGTGGACAACGACCTCTTCGGCGTCGATCACACGCCGGGCTTTCCCAGCGCAGCGCGATACGTCGCGTTGAGCGTCCTGCAAGGCGGCTTGTTGGCCCGCGACATGCAGCGAGTCGATCAGTTCACCATCTTCCAGACCGTCGGCCGCAGTGCCGGCTGGCTGCCTGCGGCCGCGGCGTGCGCCAAGCGGTCCCCGGCCGATGCGCCGCACATCATCCTGATGCCGGAGCGTCCTTTCCAACTGGACGCGTTCCTGGAAGCGGTGTCCGAGGCCCACCGCAAGTACGGCTTTGTGTCCATCGTGTGCGGCGAGGGCATCACCAACCAGGACGGCTCGCCGGTGAGCGCTTCGCAGGTCAAGGACAATTTCCAGAACGTCGAGTTCGGCGCGATGGGCGGCACGAGCGTGGCGATGGTCCTGCACCGGATCATCAGCCAGCGGTTCGGCTGGCGAGGCGAATTCCAGGTGACGGAATCGCTGCTGATGTGCGCGGCCGATCGCGCGGTGAAACTGGACTTCGACGAAGCGTACGGCTGCGGCCGGGAGGCCGTCCGCCTGGCCGAACAAGGCGTTCAGGGCGTGATGGTCACGATCGAGCGGGCGTCGAAACCGGGCGAACCGTACCGCAGTCAGTTCGGGACGATTCCTCTGCGCGACGTGGCGAACGCGGCGCGCCCCATGCCCGACAAGTTCATCCACCGCGACGGAATGTTCGTGACCAAGGCGTTTCTGGATTATGTTCGGCCGCTGGTCGGCGAATTGCCGGCGTACGCCGATTTGACGATCAAACGTGCCAAGCCGTAATCGGTCCGGCCGGCGCGTGCCCAGAAGCCCGGCTCGGTCCGGACAGCCGGGCTTCGGAGGACGCCGACGATCCGGGTTGGCAGCCTTTGGGGGGTCGAGGATGAACCACATGGCGAGGTGCTGGCAGCTGGTCGTCGTCGCGCTGTTGGTCAGCCTCGCGGTGCCGGGTTGCCGCGGCTGTTTCCAGTCCGAGGAGGACGCCGCTGCCAAGAAGGACGACGAGAAGAAGAAGAAACCCACGCCGGATTTTGAAGCGGGGCGGCTGCAAATCCTGCTGCGCGACGAGGGCGGCGCGCGGAATCTGGTCAAGGCGGGCCACTGGATGACCGCCGCGCAGCAGATGAAAGCCAATAACTTTGACTTCCACGCCGAACTGGAGTCGGCGGCGACGGATCGCAGCCGGGAACCGTTCCTGGTCTCGGATACGGCCTTTCGCCTGAGCCTGTTCCGGCCGGTCGTGCTGCCGAAGGGCCAGACCCGCGAGCTGGAGACGACGTTCTTCATTCCCGACTCGCCGCCCACTGGACAGTTGGCGTCGCCCGGCACGGTCTGGTTGCGGAACACGCTCCGCGCGCGCCGGGGCGGCCGCGAAGTGTACGCGGCCGACGAGCCGACCACGATGATGCCGGCGTATCAGTACTTTTTCCTCGTCCTGGCGGCGGAGCCCGACCGCTATGCCTATCTGCGACGCCTGGATTCGATCGTTCCTCCCGTCGTCGGCGAAGGGAATCTGGCGGAGCCGGCGATGCACTATCGGGTCGTGCTGGTCCAGGCGGACCGCCGCGCGCCGCTGCCGTCCCAGCCGCTGGCCTGGACGCCGATCGCTTACGTGCTGTGGGACGGCCTGCCTCCCAATCGGTTGACGCCGGACCAGCAGCAGGCCCTGTTGGACTGGCTGCACTGGGGCGGGCAGATCATCGTCAGCGGCCCGAACTCCCTGGACGTGCTGCGAGGCAGTTTCTTGGAACCCTACCTGCCGGCCCTGGCCGCCGAGGCGGTCCAGCTGCAGCCGACGGACTTTGCCCCGCTGAATCAGGGCTGGTCTTTGGAGCATTCCCGGACGAAGGTCAGGGCCTCCTTGAACCTGCCTCCCCACAAGACGCTGGTCGGCGTGCGTCTGCAGCCGCATCCGGAGGCCGCGCCGCTGCCGGCGACCGGCGACTTGGTTTGGGAACGCCGCGCGGGGGCCGGCCGGATCGTCGTCACCGCGTTCTCGCTGGCGGACCGGCCGGTGGTGAACTGGGGCAGTTTCGACAGCTTCTTCAACGCCTGTCTGCTGCGCCGGCCGGCGCGGGTGTTTCGGCTTTCGCCGGAGGCCGAACCGGATGCGCAGTGGGCCCAATTTCCGGGCTCCGGCCCCATGCAGGACGGCCGCCTGGTGACCGGATTGCGGTACTTTACGCGTGACGCCACGGCGGCCAGCGTCGTCCAGAACACAGCGTCCAACGCAGCGTCGAACGTCGCGGCTTTAACTTCGCCGCCGGCCCCGCCGCCGCCGGCGCAGGTCGTCGGGTCCGGCCAGGCGCAGGCCGCCGCCTGGAGCGACACGAGTGCGGCGTCGGAGGCCGCTCGGCAAACGTTGCGGGAGGCCGCCGGCATTGTGATTCCCGAGTCGCGGTTTGTCTTCCGGGTGCTGGTCGTCTATCTGGTCGTGCTGGTGCCCGTGAATTGGTTCGTCTTCCGCCTGTTGGGCCGAGTGGAGTGGGCCTGGCTGGCGGCGCCGGTGATCGCCATCGCGGGAGCGGTCGTCGTCGTGCGGTTGGCCCAGTTGGACATCGGCTTCGCCCGCAGCCGGACGGAGGTGGCCGTGTTGGAAGGGCACGCCGGCTACCCCTCGGCGCACCTGACCCGCTACACCGCCGTCTACACGTCGCTGGCAACGGCCTACGACTTTGCCTTCGAGGACGATTCCGCGTTGGCCATGCCGTTCCCGCACCGCGTGCCGTACGCGCCGGGGCTGCGCGAGCCGATCAACCACGTGCGGTTCCGCCGCGACCGGCAGATCGTGCTGAGCGGCTTTCAAGTGGCCTCGAATTCGACCGGACTTGTCCACTCGGAGCAAATGTTGGACCTGGGAGGCAGCTGTCGGTTGGCGGGACAGGAAGCCTCCGGTTGGTCCCTCAGCAACGGCACCACGTTGTCCCTGGAGGATGCCGGAGTCCTGGCCCGGAGGCTGGCCGGCGCATGGGAGTTGGCCTGGGTGGGAAGTCTGCCGGCGGCGGCAACCAGAGCGTTGAAGTTCCGTCCCGCCGCGTCCGCCGACGCCTACTTGGCCGGCGCTTCGCCGGAAGGGAGGCAGGGTCTGCAGCGTCTGCTGGAGTTGGCATGCCGGGACCCGTCGCAACGGGCGGGCGACCTGCGCCTGATCGCTTGGACCGCCCAGCCGCTGCCCGGCCTGAGCATTCGCCCGCAAGCCTCGCAGGAATCGACCCGGACGCTGGTCTTGATCCAGCTGCGTCGCGGTGCCCTGCCGGCGCCGCAACCCGATCAGAACCTGAAAGCCGACTTGGCGGGCCAGACCGGGGCCGAAATGGAGAACGCCGCCGAGCGGGCGAAGGCGGAGGATGCGCCTCCGTAAGGCAGCCCTTTGATCGCAATTCAACTTCCCAATCCGCAATCCGAAGTCCGTAGTCCAAAACAGGTTCGCAACTCGAAAGCCCGATGCTCCTGACAAACAGATTCCGCGGCGCTGCCTCGTGTGCTAGAGACGGTCTGCCGCGCAGAAAATGGAGACACAGAAGCCCGGCTCTGGGGGGCAAGCCGGGCTGGGGGACCAGACCGCAGCGTGAGGAGGGCCGGCCGCCATGGATTCTCTGATGCAACTGGTCGCGGTAGCCGTCCTCGCCGGGAGCTGTGCGGGCTGGGGCACGGCGTTCTGCAGGATCGCGCGCAAGCAGCCTGTCTTGCCGCACGATCCGCGTCGTTGTGCGCCTTGGGGACTGATCGACCTGGCACTCGCCGCCCTGCTGCTGGCCGTGTTTCACGCGCTGTCGGTCCTCGTTCTCCGGCACGGCTGCGGCATCGATTCTACGCAGGGCTGGGAGCGTCTCGCGTCGCGCGAGTTGGCGGTGGCGACCTTCGCCGAGCCGCTCGCCAACCTGGCGGCGATCACCTTGGCGTTGACCTTGATTGGCTTGCGGACGGCGGCCCGCTGCCGGGACTTCGGCATCTCGCTGCGGCACGTGCCGCAGGATTTGCGGCTAGGCCTGGCGGCCTTCATGATGCTGGCCCCGCCGGTCTACGGAATTCAGAAGCTGCTGGTCGTGTGGTTTCCCTACCGTCATCCGCTGATCTCCATGCTCCAGCAGCACACAGAGGCGTACGTCCAGGCAGCCGTCTGTTTTTCCGCCGTCGTGGCGGCGCCGATCGTCGAAGAGTTCTTTTACCGCGTGCTTTGGCAGGGTTGGCTGCAGGACGTCCTGTCGCGGCAGGCTTCGTTTCCGCAGTTGGTCTTCGGCCGCCCGGCGGCGCCGGCCTGTCCGCCGAGCGACAGTCCTGCGCCCGCCAATGGCGGCGACGTGGAGGCGGCTCTGCAGCCATCGCCGGCCGCCGAGGCCCTGGCGATTTTGGGCTGTGCAGCGCTGTTTGCCGCCATGCACATTTCGCATGGTCCAGCGCCCATCCCCTTATTCGTCTTGGCGTTAGGGCTGGGCTACGTATACGCCAGAACCGGCCGAGTCCTGCCGTGCATCGTGGTCCACCTGTTGCTGAACGGTTGCAGCCTGGCCGCGTTGCTGATGGAACTGCGGTCATGTGCCGGCTGAGTCCATCCGGCCTACCGCGGTTGCGGCGAAACGGTACAATTCAGGGCCAGCGGGATCACGACGCGGTTCGCCCGCAGTCGCGCCGAAGGACTTTTCTGCTCGAAGTTGGGCGGCTTGGACTCACTGGCTGGCCGTCTTTGTAGTACAATGACACTCGTGCCGATCGGTGGCTGAAAGTCACGAAAAGAGAGGTGCAACATGTCTGCAGCGTTGAGGTTTGAGCATTTCATCCGCCTGCCGCTGGTTCACCGACTCAAGGCGGCGCTGCTGGCGTTCTTTCGGGCGTCCGAAGTCGGCGTTTGGAAAGAGGACCCGACGCAGCGAGACGACGGTGCGACGGTGCATTTCATTCGCGGAAACTGGGACGCCAGCGACTCGCCGGGCGTGGGTGGCGTGTATCGGGTGCCGGGCGTCGCACGCTGGGCGCCGCAGCACGGGTATGTGGCCAACACAATTCCCATGCTGCTGAGCGTGGCGGTGGAAGACTCGGCCGACGGCCTCCTGGTTCGTGTCGTGCATCAGGCCTTTGGCCGAGAGTCGGAAGTGGCCATCCGCGAAGTCTGTCGGAGTGCGGTCGACGCCGAATTAAAGTCGCTGGCCAAGTACCTCAAACAGTCCTATCACTTGCCGGTCGCGCCCGAGGTGTCCCCGCAACCGGCGGCCGATCCGTCGTGTCTGGTCTGAACGCAGGTGCGGCCTGGCAGCGTTCGAGAAGCAAGTGAGCGGAAGGACGCTGGCCACCGGTTTGGGAGCAGGCGGAGTGCCGGCGGCTAACCCCCGTGCCGCTCACGTGATATCGGACAATGGTTTCTCGAACGAAGCGGAGCCAGATCGTGGCTCAGGCCGGTCCGAGAGCGTTCCTCGGGCCTGAACCCAAACCAGGCAGGCTTTTTCCGGACCAGCCCTCGTGCCGGTTCGCACAGGCCCCGTTCCCCAATCTCCATGAGAATCGACAACGATCCCAAACTCGATTTCGACGATGTCCTGATTCGCCCCAAGCGATCCGAGGCGCCGAGCCGCAGCTCTGTGAATCTGGAACGCGAATACGGGTTTTTGAACAGCGCTCGGACGTGGCGGGGAATTCCCCTCGTCGCTTCCAACATGGACACCGTGGGGACGATGGAGATGGCGCGAGCGTTGGGGCCCCAACTGCTGACGTGCCTGCACAAACACTATCCGGAATCCGAACTGGCCGCCTTCTTCCAACAGGCCGCAGATCGCGACCACACCTTCGTCACGATCGGGATCGGCGACGAGGACTTCGACAGACTGGCAAGCCTGGTCCGCCAGACGGAAGTGCGGTTCACCTGTGTGGACGCGGCCAACGGATACACCAAGTACTTTGTCGACCGCGTGAAACGAGTGCGGGAGACGTTTCCCGATTTGACGATCATGGCTGGCAACGTGGCCACGCCGGAGATGGTCCAGGAACTGCTGATTTCCGGAGCGGCGGACATTGTCAAGATCGGCATCGGTCCGGGCAGTGTGTGTACGACGCGGACCACGACGGGCGTGGGTTACCCGCAGTTGTCGGCGATCATCGAGTGCGCCGATGCGGCTCACGGCCTGCGCGGCCACGTGTGTGCCGACGGCGGATGCCGCGTGCCGGGCGACGTGGTCAAGGCCTTTGCCGCCGGTGCGGATTTCGTGATGCTGGGCGGCATGCTCGCGGGCCACGACGAGTGCGCGGGCACTTGGATCGAAGAGGACGGCCGTCGCGTCGCGATGCGGTTCTACGGAATGTCCAGCCGCACCGCGCAAGAGCGGTATGCGGGCGGCGTCAAGAGCTATCGTGCGTGCGAAGGCAAGGAAGTGCTGGTGCCGTACCGGGGATCAGTCCACGAGACGATCCGCGAAATCCTGGGCGGAATCCGCAGCGCTTGCGCGTACGTGGGAGCGGCACAACTCAAGGATCTGTGCAAGTGTACCACGTTCGTACTCTGCCACCGGACCCACAACACGCTCTTTGATTCCTGAACTTCAGCGGCTCTTGGTCAGCGCCCGCCGCGCCGCGTCGTCGTTGGGCCGGTAATCCGGGTCCTCGGCCAGGCACAGGCAGTCCAGCCGCGGGTTGCCGCTCGCCCTGTGACTGCCTTCCCGCGGATAGATCCGGAACACGAAGTTACCCGCCGGAAGATCGAATGTGATGGGCGCACCGGGCGGAACCGTCGTCACGCCGCCGCCCTGGCCCGTCCAATGCCACTGGGCGTCGTTCATCCCGCAGTTGCCCAACACTTGTCGCCCCGTCAGCGTGACGGGCTCGCCGGGCAAAACCACGCCAAACGACATGTCGCCGCCGGTGGGATACCGGACTCGGGCCCACAAAGTCCAGCGGCCTTGGTGCGGGACGGCGACGCGGTACTCTGCATAACAGGGCGTAGTGCCGGTGCGGTCGATCGGACCCCGGCACAACACCACGTCGCCCAACGCATCCGGCTCACGCACCTCCGCGTCCCGGCCCTTGACCATGTCGCCCACCTGCTGCTGATAATCCTCGGCTTGGAGCCAAATCACCGCGGGTTGCCGAAGTTCCAGCCGCGCGTCGCGCAACACGCGCTGCGCCGTTTCCACAGGCGTCTCCGGAAAGTGCAACAGGATGCGGCGCTGATCCACGGGGATCAGGAGTCGGCCGTCGGAACGCGTGATTTCGACCGGCTGGCCCTGCAGGTCGTAGGCCGACACGGACGGGGCCTCGACAACCAGTTTGCCGTCCTTGCCGGAGTAATGCCACAAGCTGGCGACGGCGCCGCCGCAGAAGGCCCCCACGAACGAACGCACGTCATGGGTGCCGGCCACGGCCTCCAGCGGCGTCACGGCGACGAACCTGTCCTCGGATTGCGGACCACGGAGGCGGTCCGGCAGCAGCACAAAATCCTGGCCCGTCTGCGCCAGCTTGTCCCGCACCGACTGGGGAACCGTGCTGGCCAGACGCAGCTCTTCGTACGTCCGGATGATCGCCAGGATGTCCGGTGTCAGCGGATGAGCTTCCAGGCGGGAAAAACTGGTCTGCAGGGAAATCGGCGCGTTGTACGCCAGCGATTTGCACATCAGGTACTCGATCTCGTCGAACTGCAGCCCGTCGTACCGGCCGCTCTTGGGACCGATGCCGAACCAGCCCAATTCGCCAGGCGTCATCTCCGCCTCGCAGGCCAGCATACCGCGCACGCTGCGGTCGATGTGGTCCTTGCAGGTCGGCCAGCGGTCGATCGTGCCGCCAGCGTGAAGATAAGCCAGATACGTGCCCGGATACTGGTCCACCGTGTTGTTCCGTGTGAACGAATGCCAGACGCCGTGATGAAACCCGCCGCCCTGATGAATGAGCGGACGTTTGGTGAATTTGCGCATCGCCGTGGCGTGGGCATTGGCGGAGTAGTAATCGAAACGCCGCCGATCGACGTCTTCGCTGCCGTCGAAGTAGACCATGTCGAAGCCGCAGGCGTTGAACACCTCGGCCAGCCGCGACGTGGTCTCCTGGAACAGCGGCGACTCCTGGTCCAGGATATAGCCGTTGATACAGCCGTCCACCGCGTAGTGCCGGCATTCGGCGGCAGCTTCGTGCGCCGCGGACTGTGTGCCCCAAGCGCCACGCTGGCAGCCCAGAAACGCGTCCCACTTGCCCTCCGGACCGACCGACTCGTAACGGATGATTTCGTCGTCGATGATGACTTCCTGGTGTTTCGAGACGTGCCCTTCCCAGACTTTCTGCCGGCAGACCGGACTGCCGGGCCACTGACTGAGGTCGCTTTCGGTCCGGATCGCCGTGGCGTCGGCGGGAATCGCCGCCGCCAGCTGGGCGGTCATGTCCACCCAAAAGCCGCGGCTCGGCACCGGCGTCACGTACGCGTCGCGTTTGGAGACCTTGGAGGCGAACGTGTGCATCCCGGCCAGGATGCCCTCGGCGTGCAGTCGGTCGATCGTCCGCCGCAAGCTGTCCGCGCCGTCGGGATAGCGCTGTAGATTGAACGTAAAGTGCCCGACGCTGGAGCACCAGGAACTCGAGTCCATCATGACCTGGCGAATCCCCGTGCGGCGGCAGTAGTCCAGAACGCGGTCCGTGTCCCGCTCGCCAAAGTTCAGGAACCAATACGATTGCCGGGCGATGGGCAGGTCGCGCGAAGCTACCTGGCCATCGTCGTTGCGAGGCAGATCGTGGGCGACGGCCAAACGCTGGAGGATCGGTTTCAGGTCGGCGGTGGGCGAGGCGATCAACGCGGCCCCGGCGCCCTCCAGTTTCGGTCCCGGCGCGTCTTGGGTAATGACCGACAGCCGCGTGTGGTCCTTGCGGCGTCCGAACACGCCCTGGCTCTGCAAGTTCAGCCCGCGCAAGCACACGGCGTAGCGGTCGTCCCAGGCCGCATTCAGCCGTGAACCGCCGCGGGCCGCGAGCGCGACGGGCAATTGCAGGAGCGTGACGTGAGTCGGCCGCGTCCCGGCGATTTCGGCCAGCCGGAACGTGATCCAGTCCGGCGCTGTTTCGACGGCGTAGACCAAACGCGTGTCACAGCCGGCAAACTGGATCGTCAGCCGGTCGCCTTCGCGGCGGGCTTGACTCGCGACGCAGGTCGCATCGGCCACGCGGACCACCGTGCATGGGAGCCGTTGGCCCGCAGCCAGAAACTCGTGGCCAGCCGTCTTGTCCGCCAGCGATCGCCAGACGGCATCGTCGCCCAGCACCGCACGGAGGCGGGCGCTTTCGAACACGATTTCCGCTGCCGCGGCATGGGGGAAGACGCCCAGCGTCAAGCCGATTGCCAAAAACATCGCTCGCATCATGAGGCTACACCTTCTTTGGAGTCCCAATCTCGGAAGTCGCGCTGGAGGGGAGCGGACGGGAAAACGAACGGCTGCTCCCCTCGCCGTCGTCGAGCAGGGCCGGTTCACGGTCTCTCGCCGGGCGTCCAGTGCGTAAACGGGCTCGAGCGTTGCCTCGACTGCCCGCGATCAGGCATCTTAAGTTCACGTTGGAACCTGGTCAACTGAAGCCAGGGCCTTGGCCTGTCATGCGCCATGAGAAATGTCCCCTTACGGCGCCATTAGAAATGTCCCCAAATGCCTCCGTTTGGAAGGGTGTAAGTGAGGACCTTGCAGATGAGCAGGAAGGAACGTCGGCGGTTGGTGGTGTTGAGTCAGGTACAGGAGGGGGAAGGTTAGCTTGGTCAAGGCGGCGGAGCTCTTGGGGTCGGATGCCGTTCGCCTCCTCTTCGCCACCACGCTGCTGGCCAGCGTGGAGCGGTGTTCAGGACCAGATATCTCCACGAAATCGGCTGCTTCGCCACCACGCTGCTGGCCAGCGTGGAGCGGTGTTCAAGATGCTGGATGCAGTGGCTGGACGATGGCTCGGGCTGGGCCGACGCCGACGCCTGGTGCTGAACATGGCTTCACGCTGGCAAGCAGCGTGGTGGCCGAAATCCGGGAAGTTATTTCGCCCACCGTTGCTGGGATGATCGGCAATAGACACGGGACAGTTATTTCTCGAACGATGCTTAGCGGTTTTAAGTTGCGTGGGGCCGTTTGCCCGCCGCCAGTTCCTGCTCCCACTGATCCAGCAGCGGCCATTCTTCGGCGCAGGTGCCGAAGTCGGCCATCTGCTGGTAGCGCTGCAGGCGGGTGATGACGGCGTCCAGCAGCCGATCGTCTTTGCGGAAGTACGGTCCGTGACTGGGCAGCAGCCATTGCACGTTGCTGCCGCGGATGCGTTCCAGCGATTTGACGAAGGCCGGCAGATCGCTGCCGTGATGCGCGTCGATCGCGCCCACGCAGCCGTCCCGGAACAGGTTGTCGCCGCTGAACAGCAGCTCGCCCAGACGGAAGCTCAGTTGGCAATTGGTGTGTCCGGGCGTTACCCACACGTCCAAGGTCAGGCCCCCGATCCGCAGGCAGTCGCCTTCGTCGATCTCGTGCTCGACCTCGACCGGCGGCAACGCCATGTCGATCCCCTGCGCCGCGATTTCGGCGAAGCTGAACAGCCGATCGCCGCGCCGCAGCGCGTCCGCTGCGACGGGATGAGCGGTGGCCGTCGTCCGCAGCAGCTGTTTGGCTTTGGCCAAGCCCTGAATGTGATCCACGTCGGCGTGCGTGGCGACGATCGTCTGGCAATGGGACAAGGGGAAATCCAGCTCGCGGATCAGCTCGACGATCTCCTCGACGGTGTCGTCGTAGCCGATGTCGATCAGCAGCCACTGATCGGCGTCGTAAATCAGGTACACGTTGGAGCCGATGATGTGGCCGGCCTGATGATTCATTTCGATCACGTGCGGAAAGATCGGCTTACGTTCCAACATGACGTCTCCTCCCCTGCCAGCCGCCGGACGCGGGTCTTGCCACTTGGCGATCCTCGGGTTTGCAGGCCTAGTGCCTTCGCCCGCCGCCACGGAGGGGCCGAAGCCAGCCCGTTGCCAACTGCCGATTATACGGCTCGCAGACTCGTTCCGCGACAAGACGGCGGCGCAAAGCCGACAGCCGGGACGGGATAGGCCACCTCACAACCTTGACAAAACAGCTCCCAAACAGCAACTGCGAGCGATGTCAGGAGCGCCAGAAATTCTGCTCCCGGCAATTGAGACAAGAAACTCGACATGGTCACACTCCTCGGCAGGCGGAAAGACGGATCGGGAATGACTCCAGCGCAGCGTCGCGCAAGTCCGGCGGGTAGGCAGTCGGCAACGGAATGTCAGACGAAACCGAGAATCGTCTCCAGCGTCCCCGACGAGGTGCCTGTTCCCCGTTTCCGAGGAAGGCAATGAACCCTCCAACCATGTTAACGTGCTAACGGCCGTTAACGTTTCCGCAGAGGAGCAAGAAAAGCGGATTGTGCCGACGCCTCGGGAGGTGGCGCTGGACCGACCGTGGCTCAAGAATGCGTCTGGATCTCGATCTGGAAACTGCGCCCGTTCGCGTTCTTATCCAGCTCACAATTAGCAACCACCAGAACGAACTCGGCCCTGTCGGCAATCGGCGTAGGCCACTGAGCGGTCAGCGGACGAAACTTTTCTGGTTCTGGTGAGGCAGTCTCTTCCAGAGGCAATTTCGCTCCGATCTGTTGACCGAAAGGCCCGACTTGGAGCAGAAATGCCTTCAAAGCTCCTGTGCCGTCATTCGAGCCGCTTGCCAACTCTTCGGTCACGGTCACTCGCAAACCGCTCACGGGGCGCGTCACGAAGATCCGGTAGTACTTGCATGCCAGATGGTCCAGGCCATCGCCGCCGGGCAGCACGGCCGTCGTCGGCGACTTCAGTTCAAAAGACCAACTCACAGCGCGGCCGCCGTAACGGACCGCAACTTCCGGCAAGATGGTTTTCGTGAAGTACGCGTCGACGCAATATCCGGCCCCGAACACGTCGTCCACATGCGGATCCACGGACGAGAAAGGCGGACTGCCCAGGGCCCGCTGGATGCCGGCAAAGGGGTCTTCGCGGGAGTCCTTCTTCCGTTGCGTCCACAGCCGAGAAAGAAATTCCACACCGTACCGTTGGACCAGGTACTGCATGAAAAAACCCGCCTCGTACCGGCCGTCATCGGCGTCCAACGGGCGCTCCGGTCTAGCGGCCCACCAGCGAGCATATCGCAGACGGTCCCCAATTTCAGGAAACGTGAATTGTTCGAGGAACATTGCGGTCGCTTCGTCTAGCCAAGTCCAGCTCTTTTCGAGGAGCCAGCTGTAACAGCGGAAGTTAAAGGCGTGCGTCGCCTCGTGGACTGCTTCGACCGTTGCGCGGTTCAGGGCCGCGTCCCAGGTTGGCTCATTCGGCTGACTGAGCAGGACGACGAACGGATGGCGGCGATCCTTGTCAAGGAGCGTGATCGGCGTCTTATACCACGGTACCACCTCGCTCGGTTCGCAGACCAGTACTTCGATGGGCTCGTCGGGCGCTTCCCAGCCCGCGGCGCGTAACGTCCGAGTCGCGCGGTCCAGTCCCTCGGCGTAGCAGTCGATGAGGGTGGTGCCGACTACTCCGTGGACGCCTAATCCCCGCCCCGACAGGGGGTCGCGGGCGCCGAAACGAATCGCAAAGTCACCGGCGCGACGGCCATCTGGCAGCAGGTTGGCGATATCGTAGAATCCGGGCATAGGAACGCCTCCGGTTGGAAAGCGTGAGAAGTGTTTAACGCAGGCCGATGCGGACGTGTGCCAAGTCCGATTCCTCGACCACGAGCCTGTCGCGAACGCGCTTCTTGAAGCGATCGTCCAAGTATTTCCAATTGGCCTGCAAGTCGAGGCACAGTTCATCCAGATCGGAAGCCAATTGCAGGTCCGAGCCGCGCGACATTCCGCTGCTTCCGCGGCCTCCCGCATCCGCCGGCGAGACGCCGAACCAACGCTCAAACTCTTTTTCCAGCCGAGGAGATTCTACCTTGGACCGAATCAAGCCGATGACGTCGTGATGCCAGTCGCCCTCCTTGACCACCATCCCCGGAACGAGACTTCCCGCACTGTCCTCCCGCTGCCGGCGCATGAGATCGCGTGCGGGGTCCTCCTTGGCGTAGGCGGTGATGTAGACGAAGAAACAGCGTTCCATGCTGCGTTTAACCAACGGCCAAATTGTCTCGTCGAATTCGGGATTCTCCCCCACCGCTTCCGGGATCTTCAAATCTTGCACGATGCAGTGGTACTGCTTGCCTGCACGCTGCATCCGTTCGATATGTGCCCTAGCCTCGGTCGCGGTGCCCGCCGTGTCGACGACCGCTCGTGGAAACTCCTGCGCGAGCCGCTTGCTGAACATCGTTCGCGTTGGCTCGTCATCTTCGATCAGCAACATGTTCATGCACATCGTTATTCCGTCTCCTTCTGCAGGACCAAACGCTCCAACGGCAGCCGAATCACGAAGCAGGCACCTTGGCCGGGGGTTCCGACCTCCTGAAGATCGCCGTGGTGTGCGGCCACTACCTTGCGGACAAAGCAAAGCCCCAAGCCGGTGCCTGGCAATTTGTTCGGGTGTCGGCTGAAGAAATTCTCAAAGATCCGCTCCTTGAATTCTGTTGGCACGCCCGGCCCGTTGTCGCAGTATTCGACGACGGCAACCAGATCTCCGGTGTCTGTCTGGATGCACTTGACAGTTACATCCACTTCGAGTTTCGTCATCTTATTGAAGCAAGTCATCGAGTTGGTGGCCAGTTCTGTGAAGACGCGATCCAGCATCGTTGCATTGGCGAGCAGGAAGAGCGGCTCTGGCGGATCGACGACGGCGATCGAGGTATTCGGCAGGGCCGCCCTGAGGCTCCCGCGGATGAGCGGGGCAAGTTCGACCTGTTGCAGGTTCGCCCGGATCACTTGTTCAACGGGAGCCAGCCGATCGCGGGTCTCGTCGATCAGCCGCGAGATCGATTGACACAAGTGCTGGAACTTCATGGTGACCTCGTTCAATTCCGTACGTAGTTGGCCTTCGGGCAGCGCCTCGGCGATCCGTTTGAATTCGTCGTGGAACAACGGCATCGAGCCCAACCGCGTGCGGATGTGGTGAGCCGTATCGCGGATCGCGTTTTCCGCGGCTTGCTCGATCCAGCGTTGCTTGTCCGCAAACTCCCGCTCCCGCAACTCACAGGCTTCCAGCAAACCCGTGATCATCTCGCAAAGGAGCTTGATGAACTCGAAGCTCTCGGGCGGGAAGTTTTTCGGGCACTGCAGCGTGATCTTGCCAACAATCTTGGACCGGGTGCGAAGCGGAAAGTCGATCCAGACGTCCCCCACGTGCTTGTCCAGGCCGGACGGGCAACGGCTGCAGATCACGTTACGGGCCTCCAATCCCAACTCGGTGACATGGACAATTCCGTCGGTCAAATCGTCACGACGGCAAAACACCAAAGGTTGCCGCTCGTCGACCGCCAGGTACGCCTCCCCCGGCTCCGTTCGCGGCGGCAGCCGGATGTCGCCGCCGTCGAATCGTTTCTTGAGTCCTTCGTCCATCTGCCCAAAGCAGCGGTTGCTGACAAACTGGCCTCTTCCGTCGGGAGTGGCGTACCGGTAGAGTCTCCCCCAGGTATGTCCCAGAACCCGCATGGCTTGCAGCGTCACGTCGCAAATCGAATCGACGTCCGTCGCCTTCTGCACCAACTCCAGCGCAGCGAACACGCGGGCGAGAAAGGTGATGTCTTCGATGTGGCACAGCACGGCGATCATCTCTTTCCGCCAGTCCCGCACGACTTGCGTCAGACTCACCACGCGATGGTCAAGCTCGTGCTCGCGATAACGTCGGTGCCGCACGATCCGTGTGTCTTGCTGAAGCGACTTCTGCGCATCGGCGAGGCACTCGCAGCCGACTTCGAGAGGTTGCGGCAACGGCGGTTCGTATTCCGGCCTTGTCGCGTCCTCCCGATCGTGCCAGTCGGCACGCACGGGAAAGTACTTCGTTGCCGGGAAGTTCGCGTAGCGAAGCCGCAGGCGCCGGTCCAGGATGACGATCGGCTCTGGCAGTTTGTCCAGCGCCGACTGCAGCATTTGAATCCGCTGACTCTGTTCGATGGCGATGGCCAGTTCTTTCCCGAAGCGTTCGAGGTCGGTGATTTCGTCCGGGGTTGGGACCGCCCCGTCAGCCCGCTCCACATGCACCGTGCCGATGGGCTGGTTGTTGTGATTCAAGAGGGGAACGACGGCCATGGCCCGAATTCCGGCTGCGTCCACGATCTTCTTGTTGGTGAGCGGGTGAATCGTGGCGTCGGGGATGACGCACGACTGCGTGTGCTTCACCACCCACGGCTGCACGTCCTGCTGGGAATCCGCCAGTAGCCATTTCGTCTTGGAGGCAATCTCTGCGGCGGTCGGATCCGCGTCGTCGGGAACGCCTTCGACGTACGTTTCCGTAGGATCGATTAGAGAAAACAGCACTCGCCGGTAGCCCCCGTCGCGCAACTTCCTGGCAGCCACTTGAATCGTTTGCCCCGCATTGACGATCGTCGTCCCCAGCGAGGCGAAAATATCGCTCACGATCTGACTGTACCGGTCGCGCACGGCCAAACGCTCCCGGTCCCGTTCCATCTGAACGGCCCGCTCGAAAGCGATCAAGAAATGCTCCAGCAGCCGCTTGGCGAGTTCCTGACGGCTGACGGATCCTGCAAGCGTCCCGATCGCATCGCTGACAATAACCGCGCGTGGTTCGTCGTCACGGCGCCGGGCGATGGCCGCGGCCAGCACCTGTTGGCCGGCGATCGGGTCCAACTGCAGCAGCCGACTCTCACCGGTTCTCGCTGCCGTCAGGATCGCGGCTGCCAGGTCTGGTGATACGTCCTGCGCCAAACCGTAGGTTTGTTCGCGGTCCCACTTCTCCCGATGGGTCCAAAACGTCACCGCTTTGAAGCCCAGGACGTACAGGCATCCTTGCTGGAACAGGTCCAGCACCTTCTCGGAATTCCGTGTCGCCGCGGCGTGCAAGGATGTATGCAGGCTCTGAACGATCGCCTCCGTATCTCCGACGTCGTCCAGCGAAGCCGGGCGAATTCTTTTCGCGGGATCGATGGCCCGATAGTAGTCGAAGGCACGCTCCCAGTTCCCGCGCGAGGCGAACAGGTCGCCGAATCGCTGTTCGGTGTAATAACGATCCACGAGCGACTTGACGAGCGGGCAAGCGAAGCGGAGCCGGCCTTCGGCTCGCACGGCAACTCCCGCCAGTTCCAGGGGTTCGGGAGCGTGACGTTCCACCGGCAATTCGCCGTCTCGCTTCAGTCTCTCCAGCGCGGCCCAGCAATGCGGCCTGCGGGCGACGGCTTCTGTCAAGTAGCGTGCATGGCCCGGCCCGTAGGAAGCCAAAACGTGCGAGACGACAATGTCGTCGGGTACCGCCGTCAGGTCAATCGGCTCCGGCTCCCGCATGAAACGGTGCCCCCACCAATCGAAGGCCGCCCACAGGAACATGCGGAGAAAGTAGAGGTTTCCGCCGGTCCGTTGATACAGAGCGGCCATGGTCTCGTCGTTCCGGCTGGATTCCGCGAGCTGCCAACTGCGCGTATAGCGATGGAAAAACGGGCCGAAGACGTCCGGCGCGAAACCCTGGATGACGAATTGGTTGGCGCAGTTGAATTGCGAATCCGGTCCGTAGACCAAGCGAGTCAAGTCGGCTTCCCCGGTCAGAATGACCCGCAGGCACGGCTTGCCCGCCGAAGAGTCCTTTACCCGGTTGCGGATTTCGCGCAGCAACCGCTGCGCCCGTTGCTGCGGGAGCGCGTCCACATTGGCGGCGAACAGAATGGGGGCCTGCTTCCCGGTTTCCCGCCTCAGCCAATCGATCACCATATCGATATCAGGGGCCAGCAGTTGCAGGCGATTGGCTTCCGCATGCGTAGCGTTGTTCTGATCGTCGAAGGACTCCAGGCCCGGCTCGAAGAACCTGACGTAGCCGATCGGACTACTGCCCCGTTCCAAGAGACGCTCCACCAATCGCGCCAAGACGTACTTCTTGCCCACGCACCGCGGCCCCAACAAAACGATGCTATCGCCCGTCTCCAGCAATTCGACGAAGCGGTGCAGCAGTTCGTCGCTGACTTGCGTGTACTGGAACGAGATCATGCGAGCCCCCCTTACGATTCCAACAGGCCAACCTCTTTGGCGAATCGCGGGATGGCCTCGTTGGCCAGCCGGAACGCCTCGCGGTCCCAATTCAGGATGTTCTGGATATACAGTTCGAGGCAGATTCCCGTCGCCTGACGCGTGCCGATCCCGCCCGCCAACTGAGCCACGTCGTTGACGGTAAAGCTGGGCTTGCCGGAACGCAACATCCGCACCACGAGTGCTTGCCGCTCCGGCGTCAGCTCGAACACGGGTCCCAGGACCATCAGGCGAAACTCGCCCGACTCCAACTCGGCGAGGTGCTTGGGCTTCACCTCGCTCCAATCGTGCTCGATGGCCAACTCGGCGAGCCGCTGGCAGTACAACTGGAGCAGATGGGGGAGGTTGCCGCTCATGCGTTGGATGTGATTCACGATCAAGTTCAGATGGGCGTCGCTCAACGTGATGCCCAGATCCGCCAACGGAAGGACGATCAGGTCATGAGCCGATTTCGTGTCCAGCGGCTGCGGACGTATCAACTTGACGCGTCCGCCGAGCGCTGAATTCGGAGACAACATCAGATCCAACAGCTTCTTGCGGCCGCAGAGGATCAGCCGCGTCTGGTCTCCCTTGGCCTCGTGTCCCAGGAGTTCCAACGCGGGACTGTCACAGATGCGGTCGACCTCGTCCAGTAACAACTCCAACCGGCCGCCGAGACGCAGACTAGCTTTCAAGATGAACTTGGGCAGATCCTGCCAGCTCAGTTCATGGCTCGCCTTGCCGGGGTCGATCGCGGTAGCGATGTGCCGGGCCACGCCGTCGGGCGTAAGGTCCATCAGGTTGAAGAAATCGACGGTGAACATCCGGCTGATTCGCGGGTCCCGCCGCCGGATCAAGTCCCAGCGGTGCTGCAGCAACAGGGACGACTTGCCGATCTGCCCCGGTCCGGCGATTGCGAAACTGTGCGCGGTGTCGTCCCGCAACTGGTCCAGTTCCCGCTGCCGGCCAAAGAACGTGTTGTTTGGCGCAGGACGCGTAATGTTGTACGGATTGAGCCGGCGGCGGCCGATCTGCAGCCACAAGGTCTGGCGAAAGTCCGTTCCGGGACGGTCGCTGTCGAGCATCCGCCGCAGATCGCTCGGACCGAACACCGCCGCCCATTGCTTGGGAAACGTGTCGTCCGCCAGAATTCGGGTTGTCGCGGCGGCGCAGAACACCAGGGGAATCTGCAGTGTGCCGGAGTGCTCGGCGAAAAACCTTCGCAGTTCCTGACCCGCCTGAACTCCGCCGCCGATGAGCAGGCAGGGAACGTCGGAGCCCATGCCGCGAAGATGAACGCCGGAAAGGTCCAACTTGAAGCGGATCGCGTGCTCCGATTTGGCCGAAATCTCGGCTCCGCTTTCAGCCGCCGTGAGACTCCGCGCGATCGCCCGGACTAGCCCGCTGGCCCCTTCAACAGCGCTGGCGGACCACGTCTGGCTCAAGTTGGCGATCAGCCCGGCAGTCGAAGTAGGATTAGCCATCGGTCAAGCACCTGCGGAAAACGCTTCCTCGGCGGCGGCAAGACGCGCCCGGCGGTCGGCGTCCCAGCGCAACAGGCGGTCCCTCAGCAGGCCGTCCACCTGGTCCTCCCGCCAACCCGACAGTTCGTCGCCCCGCGCGCGGGCGTAGAAGACACTCAGCAACTCGGGATCGGCTTGCACCGCGTGGGTCAGCCGCAGCGCGACCAGCGCCTCCCGCGTCCCCAGACACAGTCTGTGGGCCAGCGCCGACCAGCGGGCCGCAAAACCGGGGCTGTCCGGCGGCGATTCCCGCAGACCGGCGCCGGCCAGCGCGCCATCCAACACGGCAACCGCGCCTCCCGCCAGACTCTGCAACAACTCCAACACGGGCAGGGGCTGAAACCCGGCTTCCTCCCGGCGTTGCCGCAACTGGGCAATCGACCAAGCCTGCCTGCCCGCCTGCTGGCAGCAAGCCCGGAAAGCCGGGTCCTGGGACACGGCGGGCATGGCGGGCAAGCCTTCGGGCGCGCCCTCGAACGCCGTTTCGACCGTCCGACGCAGCCACTGCTCCAGATCGGCCGGCGGTGAGGCCGCGGCTCCCTGATCGTGGCGGTTCGAAATCTCTGCCGGTCTGAATTCCTTCATGATTTCGCCTCATCTAACGAGCGCCGGGGCGCTCCGAAATAGCGTTCGATGTCCGGGTGATCGGCCAAGTAAACGTGCAGTCTTCGCAGGGCGCGATGATGCGCCACGCGACACGCATCTTCCGTGATTCCTAGCTCGGCAGCGATCGCTGCAAAGGAAGAGTGGGAGTCCAGGTATCGCATCCTGACCAACGAGCGGTCCCGTTCCGAGAGCAACCACAAGGCTTCGGCGAGCGTTTCGGCCAACACCGCGCCGTGGCTGGGGGCCGCCTCAACCAAGTCGTCCGTCAGCGAAACCATTTCGGGGCGTCCTTTTCCCGAACGATGCTTCCTCAACCAGTCCACCAGCATTCGCCGGACCAGGGTCCAAACCCATCGTGGGAAGCTGCCTGGTCCTTGCGACGTGAACCGCTTGACTTTCAATGCGGTATCCGTCACACAACTCAACGCGAGATCCTCTGCGACCGATTGCGGAAGCCCTTTGCCCCGGAAAAAAGCCTCAAAACGGGGACCAAAGAACCCGGCAAAGTCCTCAAAGGCGGCTTCGTCAAGCTGTTGCATCCGCTGGGCGAGGTCATCCAAGAAAACGTCGTCAAGATCGTCGTTCACGCTGACCTCCAATACAGCTAACGCGCTAACTGCGGAAAACGTTACACCGGAAGTTGCAATTTATTATCCAGGATACCCGTGTCCCCGCAACTCGTTCTGCACTCCAGACGCAACGGATTGCCGCCGTCATGTGCCCCCGACACGTAGCACCGTAGTTGCGCATTTCGACCGGGAGTAGCCGAATTCGTGAGAATTCGGCGGCGGCCGTCGTTGGGCCCGGCGAAATCGCTCGCTTTCTCACGAATTCCGCTACCCCGACTTGGAAGATGCATGGCGGCCGTTTGCGGCCTACGCCGGCGCAAGTATCATGGAAGAGGCGGCCGATCTCCTCACATCCGGTTTCGCTGTGCGAGAAGTGCCATGGGACCTGCGTCATCCGAATTTGGCGGCGGTGCCGGTTGGAGAGGGCGGACTGGCGGCCGGAGCCCGCGCGCGGGCCGGCGGAAGAGGAAGTCGGCTGGATGGCAGCGCCGGTTGGTTTTCGAACCGCTGGAGCCCCGGCGTGTGTTGAACGGGGAGGCGCCGCACGGACTGTATCCCGACGAGGTGTTTCCGGCCGTCGACAGCTACGCCGATTTGGTCGCCGCCGATCTGAACCACGACGGGGCGCTGGACCTCGTCACGGCAGGGGGCGGCACGGGCGGCTCGTCGATTTCGATTTCGCTCGGCCGCGGCGACGGCACCTTTGACGCCCCGACCAAGCACAACGTCGGCTCGGCTCCAGAAACGCTGGCGATCGGCGATCTGAACGGCGACACCCATCCCGACGTCGTGGTCGCCAATTATCTGTCCAAGTCGATCTCCGTCTTGCTGGGCCGCGGCGACGGGACGCTGGCCGCGCCGGTTGCCTACGCTACGGGGGGCAAGCCGCGGAGTCTGGCCGTCGCCGATCTGGACCGCGACGGGACGGCCGACGTTGTCGTGGCCAGCGCCGAGGCAAGTTCCGGCTCGTACTACCGTCTGTCCGTGTTTCGCGGCCTGGGCGGCGGGGCGTTGGGAACTCCAACCGATTACGCCTTGCTCCGCAGTCCGACCGGGTTGGCGGCGGCCGACGTGAACGGGGACTTGTATCCCGACATCGTGCTCACGCAGTACCTGGATGACGACAACTCAGCCCTGGCCGTACTGCTGAACCAGGGCAACGGGGCGCTGGGCGCCGCGGCGGAGACCGTCGTGCCGGGCTGGCTGTCCGCCGTCGCCGTGGGCGATCTGAATGCCGACGGCGATGCGGACCTGGTCCTGGGCAATGTCCGAGACCAGACGCTGGGCGTGCGGCTGGGGCTCGGCGACGGCACGTTTCCCGCGCAAGTCAGCTATCGCACGGGACTGAACGCCGCCGGGGGCCTGCACGGGCAACGATTGGTGCTGGCAGATCTGAACGCAGACAGCAAGCTCGACCTGGTCGTCGCCACGGAGCAGGAGAACGCCGTCGCGGTGTTTCTCGGACGCGGCGACGGCAGTCTCGCGCCGTTTGTCCAGTACCCTCAAGGCCAGTTCACCTCGGCGGTCGCCGTGGGCGACTTCAACGGGGACGGACTACCGGACATCGTGACGCAGTGGAATCGGGATGTCTCGGTGCTGCTCAACCGTGGCGACGGGACGTTTGCCGACGGAGACGCCTCTGCCACGGCCATGGAGTGCGCTCCGGTGCTGCGGCCGACTTCAACGGGGACGGCGTGCCGGACATGGCGGCGGCGCACAAGTACGACGCAGCGCTCGAGCTGTTCCTTGGGCGGGGTGATGGGACTTTCGCCAGTGCCGCCGTCCAACCGCTGATGGCCAGCCGGGCGATCGCCGCGGGAGACCTGAATGGCGACGGCCACACCGACCTGCTGGCGACCGAGGGGCGGGGCGTGGTCGTGTTCCTGGGCAACGGCGACGGCACGTTCCGCCGCGGGGCCGATCACCTGGGCTGGCACGCCGTCGATCATCTGGGCCTGGGAGACGTCAACGCGGACGGCCGGCTCGACGCCGTGGTCGCCCACGACGGCTGGACGCCCACCAGCTCCGATTCCGCGCTGAGCGTCCTGCTTGGGCAAGGCGACGGGACGTTTTGCTCTGGTTACGGTGGGGGTTGGGCGCGGATCACCGGGGGGCTGACGCCGCCCCGCTCGCCAGGCGAGCCCTGGGCGTTAGCCCAGGGGTGGGCTTACCGCACCGCCATCGGCGTGCGCAGCCGCCGGGCGAACTCCGCGGGTGTGAGTTCTTCAGTCACGTAGGACGCCGCCGACTTCGGCTTGCCGTCCACCCTTTGCTCCGTCGCCGGGATCCAATTCCCGGCCGCGGTCACCAGGGCCTTGCGGTCCTCGATCAGCACTTTGCGGGCGTCGACCGATTTGCACACCAGCAACTGCTTGCTGAACGTCTCCGACACGTGCATCGGATTGGCCTTGTCCAGCCCGGCCGCTCATCAGGCGTTCCTGGGCTTGCAGGATCTGGCGGATCTTGGCCAGCGTCGCCTTGATGTCCATCTTGTCATCATCGAAGGCCGCGATGACCATCGACCGGAAGGCCGCCTTCATCTGGTCCTCGGGTTTGCCGCCGCCGCCGCTGTCCGCGGGGGCCGCCGGCACGATTCCGACCGAATTTGTTGTTCGTCGCCAGCCCCAGGTCGCAGCCCCTGGCGGCGTCGATCATCAGGGCCAGCGGCCGTTTGTGTTCCGGAAATCGGTCCATGTTCGTCTTTCGTTTAACCGCGACCCAACGGGGAGCGCGGAACCAACGAAAAAACCCGCTGAAGCGCAGTCCCTCCACGGTGGGAAGGAAAAGGCTTCAGCGGGTTCGTTCGAGTTTGGTTCCCGCGTTTCAATCTGCCCCATGCTACGATGGGGAAATCACACCTCAGTGACGCTCTGCACGCGTCGGATTCGCTGAATCACTCCGGATTGAAAGTCGAGTTCCAGGGCAAAACGACCGTGGGCTTTGGCTTGTTCCGCCTCTTGGATCAACAGCGCCAAGAGCGTCAAAGCCCGTTCGGTCAGCCGGCCACTTCGGTTTGTCCGGTCGCAGTCGGCCTCGTCCAGGACCTCGGAGACTTCTTCCAACATACAGATTCATCCGAGTTTATCAACTCAGATCTACGCACAACGCCACTCGGCCCGAGAACCTGACCGCCAGCCGCTATTCACCCGATGGCGGCTTTTTTGTTTCTTGCTTGGGAATGAACTGTGCCATTCGAACGGCCCAAATCTGTTTGATCAGATCCCGCATATACCAAGTCCGAAAGACGCTGATTCCATCAACAACCAGGCACGGCTCACGTAGGCTACGAATCGTCTCAATGTCGCGATCACGAATTGCCCGTTCTTCTTGCCGTAACTGACTCGCTGCAGATCGATTGCCACGTACATCACGGAGTCTTTGATAAAGGCGTTTCTCCAGGTTACGCAACTGTATCCTCGTCGGTTTCATCCTCGTCACCTCCGTATTTCTCATCCAGCAGTTCCATCGCCTTTGACGGGCCTTTCTCGAACATCATCCCGCCGTCCCCTGGATACGGAGTGCGATGATTTACCGTCCCGTACCACAACGACTCTGGTACTCCGGACGGAAATGCGGCACAAGTTCCAGCCTCCAGGTCCAACAAATGCCGGCAGATAAGACAAGCAGATCTTGGTAGATTCCTTGTCATCGTTGTTCCCTCCAGTATCGAAATCTCTGCTTGGCCGCAACGGATTCCCAAATCTCGTGCAAAATCCCTGAGATGGTTTCAGGATCAACATCTTCGTCAAGGTCTGGGATTTCCTTCCTCAATAGCCTGAAGAAATCGCGTCGAATCTTTCCGCCTCGCGTTTCACGTCGTTTCTCGGAAACTTCAAGATGTTCGATATTCTACACCGCAACCGGACTGATTACACGCGACTCTTTTTCTCCGCGGGTAACCGCCCCCTGAACATCGTCTGGTGAGAAGCTGGTGTCATATCGACGATTGTGAATCGTTGTCGCCCCAAGCATCTTTTTGGCTTGTTCATCAGTGAAATGGATTTCGTCTTCCAGCCCACGAACGACATCGATAACGACTCCATCCTCCACGATCACGGATCGATTGGACGCCGGCCTCGACTGGTCGTCCTTCCGGTTTGGGCAGATCGCGTTTGGCGAGCGCGTCGTCGACGCGTCCGGCTCGCCGACGTTCCACTTCGAGGCCGACACGACCGTCTCGTACGACGACTACCCTGTCCGCGTCGTCGCGGACTTCAACCCGCAGACCGGGCTGGTCACCTGGCAGATCTCGTCCTACGACCCGCTGACCGGCCAGGCTCCGCGCAGCCCGCTGGCCGGTTTCCTGCCCCCCAACGACGAGCAGCACCGCGGCGAGGGATTCGTGACGTACACGATTCGGCCGCAGGCCGCCCTGGCGACCGGCGTGGAGATCCGCAATGAAGCCTCGATCGTGTTCGACATCAACCCGGCCATCGTCACCAACGAGACGGTCCATACGATCGACGCCGCCGCGCCCCGCAGCCAAGTGGCCGACCTGCCGTCACAACTCAACGCGACTTCGATTTCTGTGGCTTGGTCCGGGGACGACGAGAACGGGGCCGGCTCGGGAATCGCCGGCTACGACGTGTACGTCGCGACCGACGGCGGCCCGTACGAGCGCTGGCTGGCGAACACGGCGGCGACGAGCGGCCAGTACCCGGGCTTGCCGGGGCACGAGTACGCCTTCTACAGCGTGGCCACCGACCTGGTGGGACATACCGAGGCCGCTCCTGCGCAGCCCGACGCGGAAACCACGCGGCCCTCGGTCAGGATGATCGATGCGGCCTCGATGAGCTAGTGCCGTTTCCAGCATCTAAGTTCGGCCTCCGCCGACTCCGCGTCGGCGGGGCAGCGATTGGCCGCTAGACACGAGCTCGCACGGCCAGTTCTCGCTCCCCGCCGACCTCGTGTCGGTGGAAGCCATGACGGAATCGGGACAGCCCCGCAATCACTGCTTCCACCGACACGGGGTCGGTGGAAGCGAATCGCTCGTTCCTCGTTCGTTGATCGCGGTTGGGTGCGTCAGTCGGCGGCGGCTTGCCAGACTTGGGCGAGCAGGTCGGCGTAGGGGGCGGGGACTTCGGCGGCGGGGCGGCCTTTGCGTACTGCTTGGTGATCTCCAGCAGCCACGCCTCGGCCGCTTCCACGTCCAACTGCTTGGACTTGGTGATCTCTGCCACGGCCTTGGAGTAGGCTTTGCTGGCCGGGCCTTTGGCGACATGCTTTGGGTACACAGCGTACCATGCATCGAACCCGGCCGGCACCGTTGTCCTTCTCGGAGGGGACTTCTCTGAGGGGGTGTTGTCCTTTGAGGATGTTGGCTTCTCTGAGGAAGCATCCTCCACGGGGGATAAAGGGGGTTCTTCTTCTTGGGTCTTGTTCAATGAGTCTTCCTTCAAGGAACTGGCCCTGACCCTAGTGTCAGGGTCCCCCTGACCGTAGTGTCCGGTGGGGGGTAATACCCCCCGATAGCCCCCTGACTCTAGGGTCCCCTTGGTATTGGGGGGTGCAAGTAACACCCGATAGAGGTTACTGACTCGGCCGCCACGACGGTTGACTCTATCCTGTCTTTCGATCATTCCAGCAGCTTCAAGCCTGCTGATTGCTCGCCGTACCGATCTGTCGTCAACCTTGCACAGCTTCCCGATTTTGGAAACTGCCGGATAGCAGTAACCATCCCGGTCAGCGTGTTTGGCTAACACGCAAAAGACCGCCCACGCCAAGTGACCTACTTCAGGGATCTTCTCCAGCGCTTCGTTTGGAATCCGAAACCACCCGCCGTTGCCTTGCGACTTGTCGCTTGGTACACTTGCCATAGTTGTTTCCTGAAATGCGCCCCGCACGAACTCCCACGCCGTGCGGGGCTTTTTTGTGGACGCACGAGGCTCCCCAGCTCGACGTCCGGTTAAGGGTTTGGGTTAGACGTACTCAGGCACCTTCTCGCGGTGCTGACGAGGGGCGGCGCTCTTTGCGGGTAGGCTGGATCTGGCGGCTTGAAAGTTATCCAATGCCTGTTGGGTGACTCGCCAACGCGGTCGCTCGGCTCGCCGCATCGAAACATCGACGGCTTCTAACTGACCCGTCCGGATCAGTGTGATGATCCGGTTTTCGCTAAGGCGCAGAATCTCCGCCACTTCCGAAACAAGAAATGTTTGGGGCACGGTAGGTAATCCTCATGTTTTCCTCGTTGCGCTAGATGAGAACAACGGACACCAGCAGCAAACCGGCCGCTGGTTCAGAAAACATGTTTGGCCCCCAGGGTTGAGTTATGCGTTACTCCGGTTCATTCTCCGCAAACCGTCGCCCCCGTCAACACGGGCGGGGGCCTTTTTTCAACAAACAACTGGAGAGATGTTGCTGCAGGAAATCAATCCAGTCCGTGAACTCTGCGGAAGCAACCACGGATCGGCTGCCCCAACGCGGTAGCAATCGGTTTTCGTAGTCATGTCTTGGCCCCCCATACTTCGACGATCCTCTCAGCCGCACTTCCACGGGGATGCTGCCGGGCGTTTTCCAGTTCCGCCAGCCAGCACGATTCCAGGGTCTTGCGGGTCGGTCCCTCGGACGCTTCGATCGCCGCCCGGCAACGAGCCACGGCCACGGCCAAGGGATCCTCGGCGGCCTGCCCCCGGACGTCGACGTCCTCCTGGACGAGGACGTCGGTGGCCACGGGGAACAACCAGTCGTGAACGTGATCCACCACGTTCCGCAGTCGCGTATCGTCGATGGCTTGCCGATAGATCGCTGTCATGTCGCCGGACTTCGGCGCATGGCCCAGCAGGGCAGACACGGCAACCGGGTCTCTTGCACCATCAGCCACGGTGGCGAATGTCCGGCGCAGGTCATAGAACACCCTGCCCGTGACACCCGCTGCGGTAGCCGCCTTCTGGAACAGGCCAGCGACCAAGGAACCGCTACGGCCTTTGACCAAGTTCGCGCCGGTTTGCGTAAGGAATAGCAGCCCCTCGTTGCCCCGCTTCGGCTCCGGGCGGTGGGCGAGTACATCACGGATCGCATCGACGGTTTCACTCCACAACGGGATCCGCCGATTGATGCCAGTCTTGGCGCGGGGCAGGTTCAACCAGCCGCCGTCGATGTCGATGCTGCTGATCGGCAGCAGGGCAAGGTCGGTATTCCCGATGCCCCCATTGATGCCCAGCAGGACCATGGCGCCTGCGTTCACGTCGGCCGCGGCGATGATCGCCAGCAGATCCGATTGCTGGAACATTCGCGGGCCTTTCGCCGCGCGGGCCTGCCGCATCGTCTTGGTACTCGGCTTCCCAAAGTCGTCACCAAACCGCTGCGGTGTGGCCAGCAGCCCGGCCTGATACCCCCACTTGAACACGGCGCGGGTGTGCGTGACTGCGGTAGCCAGTTTTGCCGGCCCCCACTTGGACGCGAACACGGCCCGCAGCTTGCCGAAGTCATCCGGCCCGATGTCAGCAGCAGCACGTGTGCGTCCCAACGCATCGACGATGATTGCCCCCAGGTGCCGATACCCGCGCCAAGTCAGAGGGGACAGTTCGCCGCTGTCCATCCGCTTGTGCTTGGCGTCCAACCACCGATTGACAAGGTTCTCGACGGTCAGGGTGCCGTCGATTTTGGGGCGGGGCTTCCGGCCTGCCAACAGGTCGTCCTTCTGGTCAAGCCAGAGTTGTAGGGCACGTTCCCCGCGGTGATCGTCCGCCACTTTCCCGAAATAGCAGAACGCGCCACGGACTTTCTTTGCCCAGCGTCCAGAGGCATGTGGGAACAGGGGGAAATCTGGGCGGGGCTTTGACGGGCGGGACTTGGGCTTGGTACACTTGACCATGATGCTTACCTCCACTCAAAGGGTTCAGGTAGGTGTCAGACACCCGCTCAGTCGCATGGGCGGGTGTCACTTTCGATGCCCTTTCATCCTAACGGTGTCACTTCTGGTGTCAACACCCAGTCCAGAAAAAAAGAAACCCTGCATTTTGCAGGGCTTGGCGGGTGTCAAAGGTTTATCTCGGAGAGACTCGCCCACGTGGGTGCCGGCCACTTGGTCGTGCAGCCGGGTGATCAGCGCGGCGCCTTCGCCGCCGCGGCCGGTGAGTTCGAGAAAAATCCGCAGCGCGCCGGCCATGTCTACGGCCGCTTCGAGTTGGCCGGCTTGGACCGCGTGCTCGATGGCCCGCCGCACGACCACCTCGGTGCCCGCCATCGCCGCCAACGCCGCCCGCGCGTTGGGCGTCCGCACCAGCTTGTTGAATTCGGCCGCGAAGGCCTGCACGATGCCGAGGAAGCGATGAAAGACGTCGGGGGCAACCTCGTTTAACCGCGACCCAACGGGGAGCGCGTGGGACGAAGCTTGATCTGCCGACGCGGTCGCCGCCGGAGACTGCCATGCGGACGCGCTCCCCGTTGGGTCGCGGTTAAACGACATGTCCCCCAGCACGGGATGCGGACGCAAGAAACCGTTCTCGACCCGCACCAGGCCGGTTCGTTCCAGCTCGCTGCGGACCTGCTGCCAGGCGTCGGCTTTCAAGCCGACCACCATCGCCGCCATGTTCTCCAGGCACCCGCCGGCCAGCAGGGCCACGGCGGGCAGCACGGCGCGGGTCGGGTCGCTCAGGTGGCGGATCGAAAAGTCCAGCGACGCCCACATGCTCTGGTTGCGGCCCTCCGGCGCTTCCTGCCGCAGCCGGCGTAACAACTCCGACACCTCGTCCAACACCCGCTGTGGACCCAGTTGGGCCAGCTGCGGAGCCAGCAGTTCCAGGGCCAGCGGATGACCGCCCACCCGCTCGACGATCGGCTCCAGCACGGCGGCCGTCCAGCCGCGGTGCTCGCGCTGGCGGCGGTCGATCTGGACGCGGTCCAGGTAGCCGACCAGCAGCATCAGGCCCTCCGGCTTGCTCAACTCGCCCAACGGGAACGGCCGGGCATCGAAGCCCACTTGGTCGTCGCGGCAGGTGATCAGCACGCGGGACGCGCCGCGGGTCCAGCGGCGGGCCAGATCGGCGAACTCCGGCGGCATGGGCCGGCCGGCGTTGAACGCGGGCAGCACGGATTCAAAATTGTCCCACACGATCAGCATCCGCCGTTCGGTCAACTGCCGTTCGAGCCACGTCGCGGCGTTCTTCCGCTGGTGGAACTCGACGCCCTCCAGCGCTTCGCCCACCAGGCCCACCAGCCGCTCGGGCGACGGGTTGCCCTCCAGCGATACGAACACCGCGCCGTCGGGGAACATGCCGGTCCGCAGCCACCACCGGCCCGCCTCGCGGGCCAGCGCCGTTTTGCCCATCCCGCCCGGCGCGTAGACGACCACCACGCGATGGTTCAGCAGCGTCCGTTCCAGGCGGTGCAGTTCATAGCCGCGGCCCTGGAAGCCAGCGCGGGGTTCGGGGGGGAAACCGGCGAACAGGGGAGTGATGGGACTTGTGGAGCGGGGCTTGCGGGGGTATTTGGCGGGGATTTCCTGGAGCAGTCGCGGGTCGTCGCCGCCCTGGTACAGTTGGGGGACGAACCAATCGTGCAGTTTCACGGTCGGCGCGTCGGCGGCGATGCGGGTGCGGCGGTGCATGTTGGCGTACAGCCGGTTGCGGGCCGCTTGCAGGGCCACGCCCAGGGTCCAGCCGCGGGCGATGCCTTCGTAGAACCCGGCCATCAGTTCGCGGGTCATGTCCACGTGGACGGCGTGGCCCATGGCCAGCACCGTGGCGACGCCTTGGCGCAGCAACGCCCCGGCCACCGTGTCCTGGGCGAACGATTTGGTCGCCGTGCGGCAGGCTTCCAGGACGACCAGCGGGATGTTGAAGCGGGCCATCAGGTCGCCGAACTGCGGCGCGCGGACCAGGTCCAGCACGCCGTCGTCCGTCTCGAAGCACAGCGCCCCGATGCCCAATTCCATCGGCAGCGTCGTACCGTGGCCGTCGAAATGCACGACGTGGAACGGCCGGCCGTCGTTGCGGGCGCACTCCAGCGCGTCGACCAGCGCCGCCAGCGTCCCCGGCCGGCAGAACTCGACCGACACCTCGGGCCGCGCTTCGAGCGCCGTCAGGATGGCTTCGGGCGTGAACCGCGGGTCCAGAAACCCCGTGTCGGACGGCCGGCAGACGACCGCCAGCACGCGCAGGCCGTCCGCCGTGGCGGGCGTTTCCAGCCGCGGCATTTCGGCGTGTACTCGGCGGACCACCGTCACGCCCAACTGGTGCAGCAGTTGTCCGTCGCCCGCGGCGCGCACGGCGGCGCGGAGCAGTTCCCAGGGCGAGCGAAAGGCGACTTCATCGGCGCGGGTGGCGGCCCGCAGGTCCAGCCGACCGGTGCCCGCCGCCCGGACCGCACCCAGCCACGCCTGGGCCACCGGGTTGGTCAAGCCGTCCCACAAGGCCCGGCCGTAGGCGGCCAGGTCCTGTTCGATCTGGGCCGCTTTGACCGCATCCCCGGCTTCCGGGTAGTACATGAAATCTTCGATGTACCACCGCAGGTTGCCGCGCTGCCGTGTGGTCAAGCCCTCGCGCACCGGGAACGCATCGGACGTTTCCCCTTGAAACCGGACCGTCCCCCGGCCTTCCCACGGATCGCCCGCCACGTCGCTGAACGTCAATTCCAGAATCGGAGCCATACCGGATACCCTCCTGCGGGTGTCAGTATGACCGGCGGGAGCAGCGGGAACAAGCTGGCTTTGAAGAGGGCGAACGTCCGCCAAGGAGGATGCAGGGGGGCATTCCGGCGGCAGCGGGAAGGCTTGACAACCAGCGGTCGTGAACGGATGGCGCTGACGGGTGCGCAACTTCAAAGCCGGGAGGGGCGGGCTGGTCCCGTCAGTCGACACCTTCCAAACCGTGCTGGAACCGCTCGATGGTTTCCAGCGGGTTGAGGTTGAAGACCGTCCGGCCTTGGGTCGTCCATTGGCGGCCGTCGAACAGGAACACGGCGGTGGCGGCGCGGGGGGTGTCCAGGTTGGGGGCGTCCTCCAGGCCGCCGCCTTCGGCGACTTGGAAGCGGACGGCGACGCTGACGAAGGCCCGCAGTTGCCCCGTGGCCGGGTCGGTGGCAAAGGCGGCTTCGTCCTCGAAGTGGCAGTCCTCCCAGGCCAAGCCGCGCGGCTTGCCGAGGCGCGACGCAGACTGCAGGAATTGCAGTTCCAGCACCTCGCGCCGCAGGTGGAACAGCTGTCGTGCCCGTTCCAGTTGATACGCGGAGCGTCCGCGGCGCGAGCGCAGCACCAACAGGGTCGCCAAGGAAACGACAACGATCGTCACGCTGGCGGTCGTCCACCAGAAGGCCGACATGGGCGTTATCCCTCTTCCTCTTGCTTCGTCGGTGAAGTCACCGTCTGTGCTCTGGGGTCAGGCTTACAGAATTCAATTTTGGCCGACAGAGAGTCCCGCGATGTGGAACGACCTTGCTCGGCCAAAATTGAATTCTGTAAGCCTGACCCCTCGTGCTGTACGGCTGGCCGGAGACGGCCGCACACGTACACGTCGTCGTCCAAGCGTTCGACGGTAGGCGTCGTCAGCCAGCGGGCTTGCGACATCTGTTCCACGCCCTGCCCGCCCACGGCGGTGGCTGCCGCCTGGCCGCCGGCGAGCTTAGGGGCGATGAAGGCGTGGACTTCGTCGATCTGGCCGGCGTCGAACAGGCTGCCCAGCAGGCGGCCGCCGCCTTCGACCAGGACGTTCGTCATCCGCCGCCGGCCCAGTTCGTCCAGCAGTTGCAGCAGACGCTCGTGGGCATCGCGGGCCGCGCCGGTCCAGACTTCACAGCCGGCGTCCGCCAAGCGGCGGCAATCCGCGGCGCTCGCCTCCGGCCCGACGGCGAGGAGCACAGGAACGTCGCGGGCGGTTTGCACGAGTCGGCTGTGCGAGGCGAGGCGAGCCTGGCTGTCCACGACGATCCGCGTAGCGACGCGTGGTCCGGGCGGCCGGGCCGTCAGCAGCGGGTCGTCCAGTTCGGCCGTCCGGCGTCCGACCAGAATCGCGTCCACGCGGCCGCGCAGCTGGTGGACGCGGGCCCGCGAGGCTTCGCCGGAGATCCATTGGCTGCTGCCGGTCCGCGTCGCCAGTTTGCCGTCCAGGGTCATGGCCCACTTGGCCAGGATCCAGGGCCGTCCGCGGCGGATCAGTTTCAGGTAGGGGGCGTTCAGTTGCCTTGCTTCCTGTTCCAGCAGTCCCACTTCCACCCGGATGCCGGCTTGTCGCAGTTCCGCGATTCCGTGTCCGGCCACCTGGGGAAACGGGTCCTGGAGCGCCACGACGACCCGGCGCACGCCGGCTCGGATCAGCGCCTGGGAGCAAGGCGGCGTCTTGCCGTGATGGCAGCACGGCTCCAGCGTCACGAACAGCGTTGCTCCGGTGGCCGCGGAGCCCGCGGCGGCGAGGGCTTCGATTTCGGCATGGGGACCGCCGAACCGCGTATGCCAGCCTTCGCCGACAATCTGCTTGCCCTGCGCGATCGCGCAGCCGACCAGCGGATTCGGCTCCACGGCGCCCTGGCCGCGGAGCGCCAGCTCCAGGGCGCGGGCCATACAGCAGCGATCCCAATCGATGACGGACATGGCGGCGTCCGGACGGAGGTTGGCACCTGCAGACGTCTCAGTGCGGTTTCGCGAAAGGTCCTCTAGTCCATGCCGGGAAGCCAAATCCCGGATTTGGTTTGTCCTGCGGCCGGCGCGGCCGGCTGGTCGGGCGTCCAGATTCCCGCGTCGGCCGGCGCGGCGGCGGGCGCATCCGCCGAAGCCGCAGGCATCGCCGGCTTGCCGTCCGGCGCAATTGCCCCCACCTGCCTGAGCCAGGCGTACAACGCTTGGGCCACGCCGGGCTCGCGGATGTGCTGGGTCTGCAGCCGCGCGAAGATCGGCGGACACTCTTGAGGCTCGTTGCGCGCGCGGCGCAGTTCGAGTTCCTGGAGCAGGAATCGGGCGGGCGATTGTTTGGCTTGGACCGCTGCCTGTTGAGCGCGCTGGATCCACTCCACGGCATCGTCGCTGGTACGGGCAAAGGCGCACAGGGAGTGGCAGATCTCGGCCTGGTTCAGTTTGTCCTTCAAACTGGGCCGGCGGAGGATCTCGGCGCCGATCCGCCTCACTGCGCGGGGCGCGTGATACAGCATTGCCAGCATGTACACGCTGGTCAATTGATCGTCGCTCAGCTTTTCGGCGGGCAGCAAGTGGACGCACGGCAGCGTCACGCGGCGGGATTCCAGGATGGCCGGATCGAGATCCTCCCGCAGCGGCAATCCCAACTTGGCGCGGAGTTCGTTGAAGTCGAAGTCGATATTGTCCTGTTCGGCGTTCAACTCCAGCAGCAGAATCGCGGCCAGGATGCGGACGCGGTACAGCGGATCGGCCGCGACTTCGGCGGGTCGTTTTCCGTCCAATTCGGGCAGCGGCGTATCCGGCCACACGTTCAGATTGACGTCGCGCCGTTTGTCCTGGATCAGCGTACTGCGTTGCGCGGGCGTCACGTCGTTGGGGACGCGCCACCGCCAGGACAGCGCGGCGGACGAGACGGGCACTTCGCCGACTTCCTCTTCCTGCCGCAGTTCGCCGCCGAATTCTGCCAGCAACTGGCGCACGCGTTCCATCTTGGCTTCGAGGTCCGGCGTCTTGGTGGTGACGAATTCCAGCCGGGCCTCGCGGTCGGTCTCGCGGCCAAACAGGTACATTTCACCCAGAACGGCGGGCACCTGGTCGAACGTCAGGCCTTCGCCGCTGCGCGGCAGCGCCCGGTCCAGCAGCCAGAAAGCGGCCTTGGGCGGCGGCGATTCGTCGCTGCCCATCGAGGCCAGGTCGCCGGGGATCCGGTCGACGTGCTTCTCCGACAGCAGCCGTTCCATCACCCGCTCGGTGTCCAGCACGGCGTAGGTCTGGCTGATTTCCGGAAGCGACGGGTGTTCGGCGATCGAAAGCAGTTGGGCCAGCGCTTCGGCTTCGACGGCGTCGTCCAGGTCCACGCCGGCCTGCGCCGCGTAGCGGTGCCAGGCGTCGGCGGCCACGGCCGACTGGGCGAGGTAGCCGGCCAGGATGGCGATGTTCCGCCACACGGTCGGCTCGTTGGGCAGTTCCTCGGCCAGCGCTTGAAACCGCTGCAGCGCCTCGGACCACGCCCCGCGCTGGGCCGAATCCAAAGCCGTCTGGCAGGCGTCCCGCCAGAGGGCGTCGGGCGGGGCCGGGCTCAGCTCCCAATCCTGCTTGAGCAACAGCGGGACTTCGCGCGTGCCGTCCAGTCGCATGAGCATCTCGCGCGGTCCGGAATCGTCTTCCGATCCCATGTCGACCAAAAGGCCCAAGTGCGCCCGCGCGGCCATCAGATCGCCCGTCTGAACCAGGAGTTGAGCGACGGCGCCGATCGCTTCGTAGACGATTTCGTGAATCTCCGACGAAGATTCCGCCAGGGCCTGCTGCAGGCGGGCGACGGCCACGTCGCGATCGGCGTGTGCGGCGGCCGCGAACGCGGACAACCCGCAGGCGACCGGGTTGTCCGGGTGGGCCTGCAGGAATTCCTCGGCCGTCTTGGTGACGCCCTCGAAATCCTGCATCTGCAGTTGAGCCGTCCCTTTGAGCGTCAGCAGGCATGCTCGGCTGCCCTTCAATTCCAATTGGCGGTTCAGCAGGCTCAAGGCTCCCGCCCGCTGACCGCCCCGGAGTGCATCGACGATCTTGTTCAGATCCGCCAACAGGTCTTTCGCACAGGGACAGTGCTTGATCTTCTTGGGCATCCCGCCCAGGCAGGATTGGTAGACGTCCAAAGCCATCGTTCGGCCTCGCTTTCCGCTTCGGTGTTCAGTGGTTTTCAAGCCGGCGCGGAGGAGCGGCGTCGCGACGCAACCAACGGCGGCCGGTCAAAGGTCGCGCAGTTTATCAGATTCTTTCGGCCTAGGCGAGCGGTGGCACGCGGCCGTTGTAAGGGCCGGCCCGTCTGTAAGAGACTTCGCTGCAACGGCTTACAAATCCTGCCCAAGTGCCGCCCGCCTGCAAGGGTGCTTGCAATTTGGATATGCTGGCGTATTCTGGAAGGTTGTCAGTACGCCATCACGGTCCCCATTCCACGGTTCGCGCAGTCGGCGGATGAGCGAAATCCTCTTTTACTACCAGAGGGTCAACCCCACAACCTGGGTTTACCTCTCGTCGCTGCTGATGATCGGCCTGTACTTCAAGTTCGGCCGATTTTGGAGTGTGCGTAACCTGGATCTGGTCTTGCTGATTCTCTTAGCCCCAGGGCTGCTGATCGCCCAATACGGCAGCGAGACGCGGGTCAGTGCCGCCCGTCTGGCGGCGTTGGAGGCGGAACGTATGGCGGCGGCCTCGGAAGAGCTGACGACGGGGTCCGACCCCGCGGGGGCCGAGTCCGAAGCACCGGCAACCCTTGCCGGAACGCCGCCGAGTTCCCAGGGCGCGATGCCGGAAGAATCGCCGTCGGGATTGACGGAGCGGGCTGCCGCGTCGCCCGTGATCGGTCAGGAAGAGGCCCGCCAGGCGCCACAGCCGGCGGAATCGTCGCCGGCCTCCGAGAATCTCTTGAAGAGCGTCCGCATCGAACGCTTGGGCTTCCTGTGGCTGTACGCGATTGGCGGGGTGTGGCTGGTGCGTCTGCTGCTGGATCCCACGATGGTTCGCCGGCCGTTGCTGGAACCGAATCTGACGACCGGCGGTTTGGTTTTCATCGGCGTCTCGCTGTTTGTCTTTTTGATGGCCAACGTTTGGACCAGCCAGAGGTTCCAGGCCGAGGCGGAGGAGAAGCCGCCGACGTGGGAGCGCGCGGCGGGGCCGGACGACCGAGACCGCGGCACTCAGGAGGTCTGGCGCCGCGGGCCGGGCTACGCGCTGCTGAACCTCGTGCCCAGCATTCCCACCATGTCGCTGGTCGGGGACGGGGTGACGGTCCGTTCTCAATGGCGAGCCTACGCCCTTGCCGCCAAGGTGATCACCGTGCTGTGCCATCTGGCCGTCGTGCTGGGCATCATGGCGATTGGCTACTGGCACTTCGGCAACACGAAGACGGGGGCGGGAGTGGCCACTTTGTACTTGATGCTGCCCTACACGGCTCAGATGACGGGCTACATCGACCACGTGATCCCGGCGGCTTTGTTGGTCTGGGCGATCCAGTGCTATCGTCGGCCGTTGACCTCCGGGATGCTGCTCGGCCTGGCCACGGGCCTGATTTACTATCCGCTGTTTCTCCTGCCCTTGTGGGTCAGTTTCTACTGGCGGCGCGGGCTGATGCGGTTTGCCATTGGCGTGGCGGCCACTTTGCTGGGCATGGCCGTCGCCCTAGCGTTCATTCCGCATGCGTCCTACTGGCAGAATTTGCAGCAGATGTTTGGGCTTTGGCCGCCGCAGATGGAAGGCTTGCAGGGCATCTGGGGGCTGGGCTGGAATCCGGTGTACCGCATTCCGGTGTTGGCCGCTTTCTTTGCGCTCAGTTGGACGCTGGCGATCTGGCCTCCTCAGAAGAACCTCGGCACCCTGCTCAGCTGCTCGGCGGCCGTGATGGTGGCCACGCAATTCTGGCACGGCTACGGCGGGGGGCTGTACATGGCCTGGTATCTGCCGCTGACCTTGCTGACGGTCTTCCGTCCGAACCTGGAAGATCGCGTGGCGCTGGCCGTGTTGGGCGAAGGCTGGGGCCGCCGCCGCACGACCGGCGTCGTGAATGGGTTCAAGGCAGCCTGAGGCGGGTTCCGTTTTCCGTTCGAAAAAAAGAGCCCGGCTTGGCGAAAGCCGGGCTTGGGAATGGCCGTCGTGGGCGAGCGGACCGGGGAGAGTGGCTATTGCTGCGAGCTGTCGTAGCCCGTCTGCAGGAACTCCTCTTCCTCCTGGATGATGATTCGCGGCGTGACCATCATCATCAGGCTTTGGGCGTCGCGGCCGATGCCGACGTTCCGGAACAGGCGGTTGATATAGGGAATCTTGCTCAGCATGGGGACGCCGCGCTCGTTGCGGCCTTCGCTCAACCGCTTGATGCCGCCCAGCAGCACCGTGCCGCCGTCCGGCACGCTGACCGTCGTGGAGACGGTCGTGAAGTTGAACGTCGGCAACTGGACCGTGGTGCCCTCGACGAAGTTCTGCCGGTTGTTCGTCACGCTGGAGGCTTCGTTCGTCGGATCTGCCACGGTCGTCCCGGAGTCGGACGACACCCGGCCGTTGAAGGTAAAGGTATCGACGTCGCCGATCGAACTGAAGAAGGGAACCAGCGTCAAGCGCACGAAGCGCCGGTCGGGCGAGACCACGGCTTGGACGCTCAGCGAAGTGCCTTCGTTCAGGACCACCACCACCGGCTGGTGAGCGGCGGCGAAATCTCCCACGACGGGGATCACGCTGGTCACAAAGGGCCGCTGGGAGTTGTCCATGACTAATCCCGTCTGGCCGTTGAAGAGCGTCACCTTGGGGGCCTGCAGCACGTTCGTGCGATCGTCGCCCTGGGCGGCTTGCAGCAGGAAGAACACTTCGATATCGCTGAGAATCGCGAACCCGAAGTTGGCCGCACTGGCGGAGTCGAACCCGCCGAACTGCGGCACGGCGGAAGTGAACATGTCCTGGGCAAAGGCATAGTCGAAATCGGCGGTCGGGGTCCCGGTGGGATCCAAGCCGAAGGCCATGCTGGGACCGGTGTCGTCGGGCAGGATGGAATTCTGGCCCGCGATCTGGGCGGAGTTGTCGTCGACCTCAAAGTCAAAGTCGATGCCGATCCGCTCGTAGAACGAATCGTTCAGCGTGATAAAGCGGACTTCGATCGTCACCTGCAAATCCTGCAGCCGGCGGAGCTGGTCCAACAGATCGGCGATCTGCTCGTGAACTTCCTGCGTCTGGCTGACCACCAGGCTGAGGTTGGTCGGAAAGCCTTCGATCGAGCCCGGACCGCCGACCGTGTCCCAGGACTGCGGGGCGATGGTGGTCGTGATCAAGTCGATCAGGGTGTCGAAATCGGCCATCGAGGCCCCGCCCATGCCGCCGGGTGCGTAGCCCAGCGGTTGTGGCGACCGCGAGGTGACGCCCGGCAACATGCCGGAGGAACTCATCTGAGCCAGGACGGAGGCATTGCTCGCAGCCTGCTGCGCCGCGTCGCTGGAGGCCAGCGTCAGGGGCACGGTCTGCTGCAGGCCCGTCGTCCGGGTCAGGCCGGTAGCGTTCATGGCTTCCTTGATCGCCCCCGGCAGGCCGATGTTGTAGCTGGGCATGAAGTTCGGAATCGGGATCACCAGGTCCGCGACGTTGTAGACGCGCGGATAGACGTTGGCGTCGCGCGTCTGTTCGCTGGTCACCCGCAAGACCTCGTTCTGAATCACGTAGCTCAGGTGCAGCGGTTCCAGGATCAGGTTCAAGGCGCTCCGCAGCGAGATCGGCTGCGTCAGATTGATGTTGACCGGCTCGTCGGTGGTGATTCCCTCGGCGTGCAGTCCCTGTTGGTCCAGGAACACGTTCACCCCGGCCATCCGTCCCAGCGTCTCGACGACCTCCGACAAGGGGCGGTTCTCGAACTTGACGTCCACTTCGGTCTTGAGGGCTTTTTGGATCTCCATTTCGGCGGGCGTGAGACGCGACCGCTGTTCTCGGAGCCAATCGCCGCGGGTGCGGGACAGCTGATTCCAGTCCTTGGCGTCCCCGAACCGCAGCGGAAGGCCGTCGTCGCCAAAGGGGATTCCCGCCTTGTCCACGGAGGCCATGGCGTCGTAGAACCCGCGCTCTTTGTCGTCCTGGATCGTATTCTGTTCCTGGACCCGCCAGGCGAACTTGCTTGTCAGCAGCATGCTGCGGACGACTTCGGAATCGGGCTCCAATTCGTGGGCCTGCTTGGCGATCACTTCCGCTTCGGAGAACCGCTGATCGTCGATCAAATTGTTGAACTGCTCCACCAGCTCGGCCAGCTTGTTCTGTTTGTCGAGCTTGTTTTGTTGGGAGCGTTCGATGTCCTCGTTGGCGGACCGGTTGTGCTCTTGGAGTTCGATATCCGCCAGGTTCTGGACGATGTAGCCTTCGGTCTCGCGGATGCTGCGGTCGACCAGATTCAGCATCTGGCGGCGGAGCGTCGGGTCCAGCGTGTCCTGCTCGACCTGTTCGCGGAGCCGCTGGAGCCTGGTCAGAGAGCCGCGGGGATCGGTCTGCCGCATTTTTTCCGCCACGCTCTGTTCGCGGGTGATGTCTCGGAACAGTTTATCGCGCAACAGGCGTTGTTCGGCGTCGACCTCTTCAATCGCGGAACCGGGCGTGCCGACCGCCGGCGCGGCCGAGGCGGCGACGCGGAGCAGGGTCAGTTTGTCGCGGAGCGACTGGCGGGTCGCCGGATCCAACTCCGCTTCGCGTTTCCATGCTTCGGAGAACAGTTGCAGCGCGGTCGCTCGATCCTGGCGTTCCAGGGCCAGCAGGCCCTGCCGGTACAGTTCCGGCCCTTGGCCGGCGACCGTGGGGCGCGCAGCGCCCGGAGCCGGGGACCCCGCCGCCACCGGGACCCCCAGCGCTTGCGCGGGCTGGGTCCGTGAGCGGTCCTGGGCGGGATCGTACAGTCCTTGCCGGACCGGGTACGGATCGCGCGAGCTAGTGCCTGGATCGTAGGCCGGGACGACGCCCGACGGCGCGGCCGCGAGCGTGGGCGCCCGCCGGTTGAGGGCACTTTGAATCTCCATCAGCAAGTGTTCGGGCCGGGGCTCATTCGGGCCGAAGGCCTCGTCCGGAACCCGCAGCGCGCGGGCTTGTTCGGCCAACTGCTTGGCGCCCGCGGCGTCGCCGCGGTCCAAGGCGGAGCGGGACAGTGCCAGCAGACGCAAGGCTTCCTCACGCGCGGCCAGACTGGCCGGCGGCAGGGAGGGCAGTCGCCGAGGCTCGCCCGGCATTTCCGCGGCCAGTGGCTGGTCGTAGGAGGTGGGCGTCAGGCCGCTGGCGGGAAGCGGTTGGGGCAGGGACGTTTCCCGTCCCGGAGCAAAGTCTTCGGGTTTCGGCGTCGCTGGGCCGAGCGACGAGGGACTGGCGGCGACGAGCCGTTCCGGAGCGACGCCGGCCCGCCGCAACTCGTCCGCCAACGCGGCCGGCGAGTATTCGCCCAACTCGAAAGAGGCGTTCAGGGCGATCGCCTTTTGGCACCACGCGGTAGCGCCCGCAAGGTCGCCCTGCTGGAGCGCCAGCCGGCCTTTTTCCGCATAGGTCTTGGCCTTGGCTTTCGCGTCATCCGTCAAGGTGTCCAGCGCCTGGGCGGCGTCCCTGGACGGCGCGGTGCCGGCCGGCAGCGGCGCCGGGCTGGAAAGGCCGCGTCCATGGAGTGCCGGTGCGAAGCGATCGCTGGGGCGACTGCGCTCGTCCGGTGACCGGCCCGCTTGCAGATCCTGCAGGGCTCGCCGTACCTTGGCAGGCGTGTCCTGGAACCGCTCGTACAGCGGGTCATATTGGACGGGCAGCCTCTCCGCCTTGGACAGCAGCCGTTGGGCCGCCTCCAAATCGCCGCGGTTCATCGCTTGCCGCGTCTCCTGGAGCAGCCGGTCCACCTCCTGCCGGTCTCGAGATGCTGCTGCCGGACCCGCCTGGGCGAGAACCGATTCGGCGGCGGCCAGCATTCCCGTCACCAGCGGATGGGCCGCCTGCCCCGGAGTTCCCGGCAGGACGAACCATACGGCCAAGCAGCCAACGATGTAGCACGCGGTCGCTTTCAAGTTGCTTCTCCTTAACTACGACAAGCGCACGAACCAAGCTCTCTCGCCAGCGCGATCCTGCGCGTCCTGGTCTTCGGGCGCAGCCGCCTCGCGAGCGTCCGCCCCGAATGGCACGTGAGAACTCACGTCAAGATGAGACGATGCAAAGGCAGCCTGCACCCGTCCGCGGCAAAGCGCCGCGGGGAACTGGTTCTGCCCTTCGCCGGGCATCTTGGTTGTCGACGCGAGCGGCTTAATTACTGATCGCGGAAGATGGGGTCAAGAGCAATCGGTTGAGTTCCGCAGAATTTGTCCCAAAACGCGATTCGAAAACGGCGGGACGGGCCGCCAGGACGGGCGTCCGCGCCCTGGTGGGCCGCGGCGCGGATCCTGCCGAACGCTCCGGGAACCGCTTCGCCGGCCGGAATTCACTCCGCCCCGGCGGACAGAAACCCGCGCTGCCGGGGACTCTCGGAGTAGACCTTGGACCCGTGCCTGGCATATACTGCATACGGTCGGCAAGGCCCCGCTTGCCCGCGCGTCCGCCGGGCCTCGCGAGTTGCCTCCGGCAGCTTTCGCCCCCGCGGCGCGTCGCCCACTCGGGGAACGGGTCGCCCCCGCGGTGAACGCGCGGTGAGGGGGATGTGCTATCCTTAATCGCGGACGGTAAGCGCGGACTGTGGCCGCAACGTCGTTTCCTCTCTTTCTTCGTAAGAACAGGCGCAGCGCACATGACACGCCGGGCATTGATCACAGGCATTACGGGACAGGATGGTTCGTATCTGGCCGAATTCCTGCTGGACAAAGGCTATGCGGTTCACGGCATGCTGCGGCGCCGCAGTTCCGGCGGCGAGGAGCGGATTGAGCACTTGAAGGACCGCCTCTCGCTGCACGAAGCAGATCTGCTCGATCCGTCGTCCCTGGTCCGCGTGCTGGAAGCAGCGCAGCCCGACGAAGTCTATAACCTGGCGGCTCAGAGCTTCATTCCCACCAGCTTTGCCCAGCCGGTGTTGACGGGCGAGTTCACTGCCCTGGGAGTCGTCCGTCTGCTGGAGGCCGTCCGGCAGGTGAATCCGCAGATCCGGTTTTATCAAGCCAGCAGCAGCGAGATGTTCGGCGCCGTGCCCGCAGAGCCTCAAACCGAACGGACGCCCTTCTGGCCGCGCAGCCCGTACGCCGTGGCCAAGGTGTACGGGCACGGGATCACGGTCAACTACCGGGAAAGTTACGGCCTGTTCGCCTGTTGCGGAATCCTGTTCAATCACGAGTCTCCCCGGCGCGGCCCGGAATTTGTCACGAGGAAAACTTCGCTGGCCGTGGCCCGCATCCAAGCCGGGTTACAGGACAAACTGAAACTGGGCAACTTGGACGCCCAGCGGGATTGGGGCTTCGCGGGCGACTACGTGCGGGCGATGTGGTTGATGCTGACGTACGAGCGGCCGGACGACTATGTGATCGCCACCGGAGTGCGTCATTCGGTCCGGGAGTTCGCCCAGGAGGCGTTTGCCCACGTCGGCTTGGACTACCGCGACCACGTCGAAGTCGATCCGGGCCTGATTCGGCCTGCCGACGTGCCCGCCCTGTGCGGCGACGCGTCCAAGGCCCGCGCGCAATTGGGCTGGGAGCCGCAAGTATCGTTTTCGGATCTGGTGCGGATGATGGTGGATGCGGATCGGCGGCAGTTGGAAGCATGAGAGCTTTCATCACGGGAATCACTGGATTTGCGGGGAGCCACCTGACCGAGCACCTGCTGGCCAGCGGCGATCGGGTGCTGGGTTGCTCGCACAGCGGCTGCTGGAGGCCCCACACGCCGGCCGTCCTGCGGCCGCTGTCGTTGCTGGCCTGGGACGTGACGGCCGGAGTTGCCGACCACGTCCGCTCCGCCGTGGCCGAATTCGACCCCGACTGCCTGTTCCATCTGGCGGCGATCAGCGTGCCGCGGGACTGCGGGGCGTCCGAGCCGAGCCGCCAGGCTTGGGAGGCGAACGTCCACGGGACGCAAGCGGTGCTGCGCCTGGCCGCGACGCTTCCTCGGCGGCCGCGCGTGCTGCTGGCCAGCTCCTGTCACGTCTACGCCCCCGTGCCGCCCGCGCGGCCGCTGGTCCGGGAGGACGCGCCCACCGTTCCCGCGGGCGGCTACGGCAAGACCAAGCTGGCGGCCGAGTCCGAATTGCTGCAGGCCGTCGCGGAAGAAGGCCTGGACGCGGTCATTGCCCGCGCTTTCCAGCACGCCGGGCCGCGGCAAGATGCCCGCCTGGCCATCTCCGAATGGTGCCGCCAATTGGTGTCGCCGGAGGCCGAGAGGGTGCGGGTGCAGAGTCTGAGCAGTTGCTTCGACTTGTCCGACGTGCGCGACGTGGTCAGGGCGTACCGGCTGCTAGCAATCCACGGTCGCGCCGGCGAGATCTACAACGTCGGCAGCGGCGTAGGCCGCACCAGCGGCGACCTGCTGGCCCAGCTGCAATCCTTGGCGAATTGCCGCCTTCCCGTGGCCGAAGTTGCCCCGGCAGCGATCCAGCAGCCCCTTGCCGACACCACGCGGCTCCGCCAGGCCACGGGCTGGCAGCCCTGGATTTCCGTCGAGCGGACGCTGCAGGATACGCTGGCGTTCTGGCGAGCGGCGGCGGTGCAGGGCGCCGTTCCGGCGAATGGAGCAACGGAGGCGGCCACGCAAACTGATCTTGACCCGCCCAGGCTACATTCGTCATAACAGCCGGCCGTACGGCCCCGGAAGTCGTCGAAGGGACTCGCTCGACGGACGAAAAGCCATCTGTTTGCGAGAGGATCATGGAGGATCTCAACGTAATCTGCCTGCAGCCGGAGGAGCCGATCTTGGGCAGCCTGCGGCGGCCAGTCCGGCTCCGCCCGGCTCCGGCCTCCGCCCCTTCGTATCCGATGAGATACGTCGAAGAGCGTCTGCGCGCCAAAAACGTCTACTTCCTGGCCCGCCAGCAACTGAGCATCGATCGCGACGTGTGCAGATTGGTCTCGTCGCCGCAGGATTGCCCCTTGGTCCGGAACGTGTTCAAGGACGCGGGGAGACGTTTCGTCGCTGCCCTTGACAGGACGGCAGACGACGGGAAACGGCTCGTGATCAAGGCGTTTCCGCTCCGCAACTTGCTGGCGCAACTGCGCTGGCGGCGTTACGGCTACCGCGAGTTCTGCAACCATCGTGAAGCCGTCTGCCGCGGGATTCCCACCGCCGGACTGTATGCCTATTTCCACGTCCAGAACCGTTTCGGATTCACGGAAAGCTGCGGCGTGCTGATGGAACATCTGGCAGACTACACGACGCTCCGCGAAGCGCTGCTGAGGGAAACAACCGATCGCTGGCAGACGCTGGCAGACGCGGCCGCTCTGCTGCACGCCTGTCAGGCACAGGGCGTCAACCACATCGACGCTTCCGTCGACAACATCCTGATCGGCGCCGACGGGCTCCGGCTGATCGATTGGCAGTACGCCAGCTTCTTCGATTCTCCGCGGGTCTCTCAGGCCGTGATGCAGACGGCGTACTTCCTGCAGACCTCGCCGTTCGCCGCGGACTCGCGCGAGGCTGCTTGCTTCAAGGACGAGGTCTACGCCCGCGTGCGTCCCTCGTTACGCCGGGACCGGTTTGACTTGTTGGTCGACCAGTTGGCCAGCGGTCCCCGAGTGTCCGTCCGCCAGCGGGCCAACCTGAACCGGAGAGTTTTCCAGGGATTGGAACGGCCGTGATCATCGACCTGCTCGTCAACAAGATGCGTTTCCTGCGGGCGCGATCCCGCCACAAGACGCTGCGTCTGAAGGTCGCCAGGATGCCGGAATTCCTCTCGGCGCTGAACCGGGAAATCCCTTACGTGATCCTGCGGTGGCACGATCGCGTTCCGCTCACCGAGAGTTCGTGCCGGCAGGCGGAAGACGACGTGGATTTTTTGATTGACGACAGTTTTCAGGATCGGCTGGTGTCCATCGCCAGCCGCTTTCGGGGTCCCGTGAAATGTGATTTCTACGGCGTCGGAGCGCAGCGCGGCTTTGCCTACAACCGCCTGCCGTACTACCCGCCGGCCCTGGCATCGCTGGTCCTGCGCGACCGCGTCTTCTCCGCGCACCATGGCTTCTACGTTCCGGACGCAAAGCATCACCTGCTGACCTTTGTGTACCACCTGGTCTATCACAAGGGGACAAAATCCGGCATCCCGATGTGCGCCGCTGCCGTCGCACCGTCCGTCGCGAGCGGGCCGAACGCCTACCTGGACGAAGCGCAGAGGATCGCTCGGGCCTACGACGTGGCTTTGACGCTTCCGCGCACGCTGACGGGCTTGTACGAGTACCTGGTCAACGCCCACTGGCAAATGCCGCTCGATTTGCTCATCCGCTGGAAAGTCAAAGACGAATGGCATCAACATCTGATCCAGCGGGAATGGGCTGGACTGAGCGAATGGTCCCAGCGACTGCCCGATCTCGTGGTCTTTGTGATCCGTGGTGATGCGGCCGAGGAAACCGTCCTGGACGCGATCCTGGATGCCATCCGAAAGGAATACCTTTGCCTTGCCGCGTTTGCCTTGACCGAGCACCAGATCGATTCGCTGACCAGACACGCGCGCGGCGGGAATTGGGTCGAAGGCAAGAAAAACACACCGATTCTCCCGCATTCGGTTGCCTTTTGCGTTCCTCGTCCGGGCACCGGCCGAGGCACTTGCCGCCGTGACGAAAGAGTCGCTTCGCTCAAGCAGCAAATCCGGCAGACGATCAACCGTCAGTTCCGCCAGGCTGCGAAACTGCGGGTGGTTCACAGCACGGATGACGCGCTGGAAGCCCAGTACTACCTGCACCTCTTATACGGAGACGATCGCGACTCGCAGTGCAGGCGGATCGAGTCGTCATTAGAAAGGCCTCCTGTGTCGATCAGCGGTTTGGCGCTGGCCGAGCAGAAGATCACACGACAATCAGGCGCGGCCGAGGACGCCAAGAAATCGCCGCCTTGCCCTTGGTCCGTCGCCCCGCACCGAAATGTTGCGTGACAGCGCTCCTGGGCCTTTCCTGCTGGCCAACAAACACCGAGGTTCCGAGGCATGACAACGCTGACTGAGGACATCCGGCCCGCGCGGATCGGCTGCGATTTATGTCCGAGCAAGCCGACCGCCGCCGTGGCCGCGAATCGGGCCGGCACCGTGCCCGTCAATCCGGAAGTCATCCTGGCGAACATGCACGGCAGCTTCACGGGCGTTTCGGCCACGATCGCCAATTTGTCGGAACACCACGCCCGGCGATTCGACACGGCCATTTTCGGACAGGAACTGCCGACCCGCGTGAGGCGTTTCGGCTGGTGGAGTCTGGCCCGCCTGCTCTGGAGCCGCCCTGCCGGCCGGCGCGTGCGGATCTGGCACGCCCGCCGCAATCCGGAGATGTGGCTGGGCCTGTTTCTCAAGTACCTGCTGCGGTCGCCCGTAAAGCTGGTCTTCACCACGGCGGCGCAGCGCCGTCATTCGCGGATTCCACGGGCGCTGATCTCCGCCATGGACGCCATCCTGGCGACGACGCCGGAAGCGGCTTCGTTCGTTCCGCGTTGCGACGCCATCGTGCCACACGGCGTGGATACCGACGTCTTTGTTCCGCCGGACGACAAGCGGCGGGCGTGGCAAGCGACGGGGCTGCCGGGCCGCTTTGGAATCGGCACGTTTGGGCGTGTGCGCCCGGAAAAGGGCACGGATCTGTTCGTCGAGGCCATGTGCCGCGTCCTGCCGAAGTATCCGGAATTCACCGCGGTCATCGCGGGCCGCTGGAAAGGTTCCGAGCAGCCGTTTCAGGAATCCCTGGCGCGGCGGATCGCTGCTGCCGGCCTGTCGGAGCGGGTGATCTGGCTGGGCGAAATACCGGCCTGCGAGCGGCACCTTTGGTTTCAACGCATCAGCCTGTGCGTCGCCGCACCGCGCTACGAGGGCTACGGATTGACACCCTTGGAAGCCATGGCGTGCGGAGCCGCCGCGGTGGCGACGCGGACCGGCATCTTTCCGACGCTGATCGAAGACGGCCAGACCGGCTACGTCGTGGAGGTCGGCGACGTGGAGACGCTCGCGGAGCGGATCGAACGCTGCATCCAAGATCCACAGACTCTGCTGGAAATGGGCCGGCGCAGCCGGCGGCACGTGGTGGCCAACTACGACATCCGCGGGGAAGCCGCGGGGATTGAACGGGTTTACGCGAGAATCTTCGACGGCGAGCTGTAGCAGTCGAAAACGACCTTCCAGAAGGGAACGAAGCAAGCGATGACGATCACCCAGAAGTACTTCGGACAAACCGCGTTGGAATACGATGCCAAGCGTCGTCAGTCACGCAGCTGGCTCACGGAGACCGGGGCGGTGGAAGACTTCTTCCGTACCGCGGCGCAAAGCGGGCCCATCCGCTCCGTCCTGGACATCCCGTGCGGAACGGGGCGCTGGATTCCGTTCTTCCAAGACCAGGACATCGACTATACCGGCGTGGACGTCTCCCAGGACATGATCGCCGTCGCCAGGCGGTCCGTGCGGGAGGACGACGCCCGGAACGTGCGGATCCTGGAGCAGGACTGTTTCCAATATCTGCCGGCGCGGCAAGACGAGTTCGACCTGGTGGTCTCCACCCGGTTCCTGGGCTGGTGGCATACGGAGACGGCCCTGTCGCTCATCGAGTCCCTGTGCGCGGCCTCGAAAAAATTCGTGATCATCCACCTGCGGGTCCATAACAACGGCTTTCAAGTGGGCTTTCGGCGCCTCGTGAAGTGGCCCAAGTTCGTCGGCCGATACGGGGCCGCCGTGTTCCGGTCGTGGAAGGAAGGCCGGCTGTCGTTCCGACAGAACGTGCTGGATGTCGAATCGCATCCGAGGAAACTGGTGGAGGACCACATTCAAGCCCTGGGATGGACGATCCTGGAACGGGTGGTCACCAAACGTCTGGTCTACGCGAATGTCGAAATCTGGCTGCTGCAGAAAGATGAAGCCACTTGCTGAGCGGGACAGCAGCGGGGAGGAAACGCTCCCGCCGCGGACACCAAGAGTGCGTTCGGATCGCTGGTCCTGGCGGTTCGTCGGAACGCAACTTGGCCGGCTCCGGTGGCAGGTGCAGCAGGTTCTGAAAAACGCCCGGCCGCCTGTCGATTTGCGGAACGTGACGAAGGACGCGCTGGAGGCCTACTATCGCGCGCCTCGGAGCGCCGGTTTTGTCATCGACGTGAACCTGGACCGCATGCGCACCTTCGGGTCGTTGGGATTCAGCTGTGCGCCAGAAGGCGGCAGCCCGTTTGCCAAGACGCTGTTGGCGTACGAACAGGGCCGGTGCCGCACATATCAGGACTCGCCGTTGCGACGATTCTATGAAACCTGGCAGCCGGCGAACCTGGCGGAGACGCTCCTGATCGTCCCCGCGCAGGCGGGTGACCAGTTGCTGGGCTTGCCGCCAATTCCCTGGCTGGTGCCGTGGAGCGGCGGAGCCGATTGGGAGCGTTGGATCGGCCAGACTCGGACCCAGGTCGCTCGGCGGACCCGTCGCTTGGGAGACGGCTACGCTTTGAACAGGTTCTGCGGGCCAGTCTCCGAACGTTATGGCGAAATGCGGCTGGCCAGTCTCCTCAAGGTCTATCGTTCCATCCGTGGCGGCGGTTACCGCCCGGCGTCGCACATCCGAGCCAATCTGCTGGTGCGCGAGGGCGAGTGCCGCGTCTTGATCTCGGACGGCAATCACCGCGCGGCCGCTCTGGCCGCCGCGGGTTTCGACACCATTCCCGTCTGGGTAGCCGGCAAAGACAAGTACGGGCCTTCGGTCGTCTGGCGCGGGGACGTTTCCTCTTGGCCGGTCGTGCGCTCGGGCTTGCTCGCCCAGGACCAGGCGCTGGCGATCTTCGACCGCATCTTTGATGCAAACAGTCCGCTCCCGGCCTGGGACGACTCGCGCCGGGAAAGTAGCGTTCCGCCCCGATCGCTCTGAAGGGTTTCGACAGCGGCTGCCGCGATCGAAATGCGGAACACGCCGCAGACAACCGCCGCGGCGAACGTCCGCCAGCTTCTCCCTTTCCAAGCTTCGTCCTCTGGAGACCGGACAGTCTTTCCGCCTGGCCGCCCGCGAAACTGGAGAGCAGGCTCTTGACATGGGCTACCACGGAGGCAGAACATGGAGACCAGCTGAGGCCAGCCCAACGGCGTCCTGGCCAGTACCTACCATCCACGACGAATTCCGGAGGAATGCACAAATGTCACGACACCAATGGACGCGGAGGGAGATGCTCAAGGCGAGCGCGGCACTGGCGGTGCCAGTTTTTGTGCCGGCGCACGTGCTGGGCCTGAACGGCGCAGCTCCGGCGAGCGAGACCGTGCGCGTGGGCGTCATCGGCTGCGGCGGACGATCGCGACTGATCCGGGAAGGCGCCGACGTCAAGGGCTTCCGCGTGGTGGCGGCCTGCGACTGCGAGATCGCCAAAGCCGAGCGGTACGTGAAGGAACTGTCCGGCGGCGAAAAATGGGGCGTGTACGACGACTTCCGCAAGATGATCGACGAGGAAAAACTGGACGCCGTGATGGTCGAGACGACCACTCACGCCCGCGGCTGGATCACCATCCAGGCCATGCAAGCCGGGATGGACGTGTACATCGAGAAACCGATGTGCTTGACGATCGGCGAGGGCCGGGCGATGGTCAAGGCGGCGCGGAAGCTGAACCGCGTCACCCAGGTCGGCACCCAGCAACGCTCGATGCCAATCAACAACTGGGCCAGCGACCTGGTGAAAAATGGGGCGATCGGCAAGATCAAAACCGTCCTGGCGCCCAACTTTGTCAGCCCGTTCCGCTGGACGAAAACGTCGTCGGCCGATGTGAAAGGGCCGGTCGACAAGTGGTGGGACATCTGGACGAACCAGGCGGAACTGCGGCCCTACAGCCCGGAGATCCACCGCGGCTGGGCGCGGTGGTGGGACTACGACGGCGGCGGCCTGTGCTTCGGCGTCACCGGTTGGGGCACGCATTCCTACGACCAGATCAACCGCGCGCTGGGTACGGACGACACCGGGCCGGCCGAAGTGCTGCTGGAGGAGTCCGTCGATCCCGACAGCGACACCTATAAAGAGGTGGGCGGCACAACGGTCGGCGGGACCGTCGTCGGCGAGACCGGCGATATCGACACCGGCACCGACTACCACCGCATGGCCCGGCTGAAGGGTCCGCGCGCCAAGGTCACGATGAAGTTCGCCGGCGGCACCGAGTTGCGGCTGCACCTGGACGGCAACCGCGGTCCCGGCCTGGGGGCCATCTTCATCGGCGAGCAGGGCAAGATCGAAATCAACCGCAACAAACTGGCCAGCAATCCCAAGGAACTCGTGCGGGCGGCGGACAACCCCGGCCCGAACAAGCGGCCGGAGACCGCTTACCACATCGAGAACTGGATCGAGTGCATCAAGAGCCGCCAGCCGTGTACCGCCGATATCGAAATCGGCCTGCGGGCCACGACGCTGTGCTATTTGGTCAACATCGTCCGCGACGTGGGGCTGGTCGGCCAGACGCTGAAGTGGAATCCGATCGCCGAGCGGTTCACCAACTGCGATGCGGGCAACGCGCTGCTCGACCGGCCGCGGCGCAAAGGCTACGAATTGCCCGTTGTATGAATCGATCTGCCGTCCATCCCGCGAGTTTGGACTCGTCGCGTCTGCTGCAGGCTTGCGACGTGCGGCGGACGCGGCGGACCGGCCCTGGCGGCCAGCATCGTAACAAGGTCGAGACGGCGATCGTGCTGACCCACGCGCCGACGGGAGTCCGGGCCGAGGCCAACGAGCGGCGCAGCCAGGCTCAAAACCTCCGTGTCGCCGTGTTCCGCCTGCGGGTGAATCTGGCGTTGGCGGTCCGCGGCCCGCGCGATCCGGCAGCCGTCCCCAGTCCCGGCTGGCAACTTCGCTGCCAGGGCGGCCGCTTGGCGATCAGCGCGGAACACGACGAATTTCCGGCCCTGCTGGCCGAGGCGTTGGACGTGCTGGCCGCCTGCGGGGCGGATCTCCAACAAGCGGCCGCGGCTCTGCACTGCACGCGGTCGCAGCTGACGAAATTCCTCAAGCTCGAACCGCGAGCCTTGGCCCACACCAACGCCCGCCGCCGCGAAATCGGATTGCGGCCGTTGCGGTGAGACTTCGGCGAGCGGTGGGCGTCAGCCCACCGGTTTTTCGTGAGGCGGCCTGCTACCGGCAGACGCACCGGTGGGCTTACGCCCGCCGTTCGCCGGAGTTCATTCCGTCCGAGCGGACGGAAGTTTGCGCTACGGCGAGACTCGCGCCGGTGTATACTGAAAAGCATGACTCCGGCAGAATACGAGTTTGTGGTCCGCGCGTTTGCGCAGGTGGGCGACTTGCCCGAACCCGACCGGGCAGGGGCGTTGGACGAAGCCTGCCGCGAACAACCGCACTTGAGGCGCCACGTGCAAGCCATGCTGGAGCAAGAGGCGAGCGGCGAAATCCGGCTCGATCCGCCGGAGTTCGTTGCCGGCCTGAGGGATGCGTTCCTGCCGACGCTGGACAGCGACGGATCGGCCGCGGCGGCGGAAACCTCGCACGGCGCGCACGAGGACTTTGCAGGCTACGAATTGCTGGAACAGATCGGCCGCGGCGGGATGGGGGTTGTCTTTCGCGCTCGCCAGCGGCAGCCGGACCGGATTGTGGCCGTCAAGATGATCCGCGCCGGCCGGTTCGCTTCGCCGGCCGACGTTCAGCGGTTCCATGCCGAAGCGCAGGCGGCGGCCCGGCTGGACCACGACGGGATCGTGCCCATCTACGAAGTCGGGCAGCACGAGGGCGAGCACTTTTTCTCGATGAAGCTGGTCGACGGTCCCAGCCTGGCCGAGCGTCTGCGGGCGCGCGATCTGCCTCCGCGGCAAGCGGTCGAACTGCTGCACGCGGTCTGCCTGGCGATCGGCCACGCCCACGAGCAAGGGATCATCCACCGCGACCTGAAGCCCTCCAATATCCTGCTGGACCGCGCGGGCCGTCCGCGCGTGACCGATTTCGGCTTGGCCAAGCAGCTGCACCATGATTCCTCGCTGACGGCCGCCGGGGACGTGATGGGCACGCCGGGCTACATGTCGCCGGAGCAAGCCATGGGGGCTGCCAGCCGGGTCACGGCGGCGTCCGACGTGTATTCCCTGGGAGCGATCCTGTACGAAATGCTGACCGGCCGTCCGCCGATCCAGGCGGAGGCGGCCAACGTGCTGGAAACGCTGCAAAAGATCCAGGAAGCGGAGATCGTCGCGCCCCGCGTGCTGAATCGCCATGTGCCGCGCGATCTGGATACGATCTGCCTGAAGTGCTTGGAGAAGGACCCCGGCCGCAGGTACGCCGACGCGGGCGAACTGGCGGAGGATCTGCGGCGGTATCTGGACGGCGAGCCGATCCTGGCGCGGCCCTGGAGCCAGAGCCGCAGGGTGTGGCGCTGGGCGCGGCAGCAGCCGGGCCTGGCGGCGACCTGGGCCGCCGTGGCCGTGTTCTACTTCTATCATTCCGTGTGTTATTGGATCCTGCAATTGCCGGAGCAGACGGTCCAGTTCAATCTGGCGGCCACCGCCCTGTGCGCAGCGTGGTGCCTGGGCGCGTGGATCTTCCAGCGCCGCCTGCGCCGTTCCGGTCGGCCGGTGGTCCTTTTTCTCTGGGCGACGTGGGATGTCTTGTTGTTGACGATCTTCCTGTTCACCACGGACAGCGCCAAAAGTTCGCTGGCGCTGCTGTACCACGTGCTGGTCGCCTTTTCGGTCTTGCGGTTCCGCGCGGATCTGGTCGGCTACGTCACGGTCTTGTCGCTGCTGGGGTATCTCGCTCACGTCGCGTACACCGTTGCCTACCTGCCCGAACTGGAATTGAACTTCCGCGAGGTGTTTCCGTTCGCGCTCAGCCTGACCGTGATCGGCCTGATTCAGTACCTGGCCCTGCGTCGCGTGCGCGCCGTCTACGAGACCGCGGGGGCGAGTTCTTTGTAGGGCCCTGGGCCGGAATCCTTGACAAATGGTTTGATTAGGGCTTAGATTGCGTCATTCTGCGGCGGCGCATCGGCGGAAGAGCGATCGAACTAGCAACCTCCTGGCGGGGCGGCGATGGAAACGACGATTCAAGTTGAGCTTGGGCAAGTGGCGCGAGAACTCGCCTTGCCCTTGGAAAAAGTGCAGGTCACGGTCGAGTTGCTGGACGATGGCAACACGGTGCCGTTCATCACGCGGTATCGCAAAGACCAAACCGGCGGCCTGGACGAAGACCAGATCCGGCAGATCCAGGAGGCGGTTGCCCGGGTGCGGATTCTGACCGACCGGCGGCAACGAGTGCTGAAATCGCTGGAGGCGGCGGGCAAGTTGACGCCCGACCTGGCTGACCGCATCAACGCGGCGGACTCCCTGCGCCGGCTGGAAGATCTGTACCTGCCGTTCAAGCCCAAGAAGCAAACCCTGGCCGGGTTGGCTCGCAGCCGCGGACTGGACACGCTGGCCCACGAGATCGTCGCCGCCCAGTCGGCGGCCGCCAATCTGGAAGTCCGGGCCGCCGACTTCGTTAACGCGGAGAAGGGGTTGCCCACCGTCGCCGACGTGCTGCAGGGGGCGGGACATCTGATCGCCGAGATGTTCAGCGAAAACTACCCCGTGCGGGACGAGTTGCGGGAATCGATCAAAAGGACTGGCAAACTGGTCAGCGCGCGGATTGAGGAAACCGGCGAAGCGAAGGACGAGGACGAAGAGGACGCTGTGCAGGCCGACGGCGAGTCCGACGAGGAAGCGGAAGCCGAGGCCCCCGGCCAGGACGAAGAAACGAAACAGGAGGCAACGACCGAGTCGGAACTGGGCGGCGAACTGGCTGCGGAAACGACGGAGCCACCCGCCGAACCGGTCGTGGAGGAGACCGCCGTCGCCACGCCGGACGCAGCCGGTGACCAGCTTGCGGCTTCGAGCCCAAGCGACCTTCCGGCCGAGGCCGTGGCGTCCGCCGACGCCGAAGACGCGCCGCCCGCGGACGCCAGCCAGCCGGCGCCGGCGACCGAGGCGGCGACCGAAGTCGCGACCGAGGCGGCGGCCGAAGTCGCTCAGCCCGCCCAGGCCGGCACGCCCGCGGAAGGCGTCCAGGCCGGCGAGCCCGCGTCCGACGCGCCGTCTCCGTTGCCTGGCGCGGAGACCGCCGCCGCCGCGGGCGTCCAGCCGTCGCCTCCGCCGCAGGCTGCCGCGGGCAATGAGCCCTCAGACGCCAAGGCAAAACCTGCGCCCGGCGTCGGCCCCTTGGCTGCCAGGTCCGTCCCCAAGCTGACGCTGAAGCAGTTGGCTGCCAAGAGTCGCAAGGAGGCCAAGCAGCGGAAGCGGGAGAAGAAGATCGAGTCCTTTAAGGATTACTTCCGCTACCAGGAACCGCTGGCCAAGATCCCGCCGCACCGGCTGTTGGCGATCAATCGCGGCGAGCGGTCCAAGATCCTGCGCGTGAAGGTCGAGGTCGACCCGGCGGCCCTGTACGAACGGGCCGAGCAGCGTTTGATCCGCCCCGACCATCCTCATGCCGAGTTACTGCGCGGTTGCCTGCGGGACGCCTTGATCCGGCTGCTGTTGCCCAGCCTGGAGCGCGAAGTGCGCCGCGAACTGACTGAGAAGGCCGAATTGCACGCGGTGCAGGTCTTCGCCCGCAACCTGCGCCAACTGCTGCTGCAACCGCCCGTCCGCGACCGCCGGGTGCTGGCCGTCGATCCGGGGTTCCGCAGCGGCTGCAAGCTGGCGGCGCTGGACGAATTCGGCAACGTGCTGGGCCACACCGTGATCCACGTCATCGGCAAAGACGAGATCGTCCGCCGCGGACGCCAGCAGATCGTCGAGATGGTCCTGATGTACCATATTCCGGTGATCGCCATCGGCAACGGCACGGCCTGTCGCGAAAGCGAGCGGCTGATCGCGGACATCATCGCCCACGAGTTGAAGGATCACGACGTGCAGTACGTCACCGTCAACGAAGCGGGGGCCAGCGTCTACTCGACCAGTTCCGTGGGCCGCGAGGAATTGCCCCGTTTTGATCCCGTGTTGCGCAGCGCCGTCTCCATCGGTCGCCGGTTGCAGGATCCGCTGTCGGAACTGGTCAAGATCAATCCGGCGAACATCGGCGTGGGGCTGTATCAGCACGACGTCAAATCCAAGCATCTGGAAGTTTCGCTGGACGCCGTGGTCGAATCGTGCGTGAACTTCGTGGGCGTCGATGTGAATACTGCCAGCCCGGCCCTGCTTCGCTACGTCTCCGGGCTGAATCAGCTGACCGCGCGGCGGATGTACGAGTACCGCCAGAAGCACGGCCCGTTCCGCAACCGCGACCAGTTTCGCAACGTTCCCGGATTCGGCGATGCGACGTTCATCCAGGCGGCCGGATTCCTGAAGATTATGGGCGGTGACAACCCGCTGGACGCCACCTGGATTCACCCGGAAAGCTATCCCATCGCCCAGCGAGTGCTCGAGCAGTTGGGGGGCAGCGAGGCCGAGTTGGCCCGACAACTCGCGGGGCGCGGCAAGCTGGCCGACGCCGCGGTCCGGCCGGCTTTTGGCACAGGCGTGGTAGAGGCCGTGCAGGCGGAACCGGCGGACGCCGAGCCGCCAGCGCCCAGCGAGCTGCCAGCGCCCAGCGAGTCCGCTGCGTCCGCTGCGTTCCCTGAGCCCGCTGCGCCCGGCGAGCCCGCCGCATCCCCGGCAGCGGAGCCCTCTCCGCCGGCCGCGGCCGAGGAGCCCGTCGCGGAGCCACCGGGCGCCGCGACCTCGGAACAAGTGGCCGCACCTGGGCCTGCCGAGCCGGCTGGCGAGGCCGAACCGGTTCCGGCCATCGCTGAAGCTGCGGAAGCCGTCGCGGCGGCGGCAATGCCCGTCGAGCCGCCGGCTCCCGCCGCCTCGGCCGGGCCGCCGCCCTCGGTCGCGGAGGCGGACGATGCCACCGCCGCCGCGCCCCCCGCGCTGTCGCTGGCCGAACGCGCGTCGCGGGCCGATCCGGCCGCCTTGGCCGCCGAACTAGGCGTCGGCGAACACCTGCTGCAGGACATCTTGAACTCCTTGCAGCGGCCCGGCCGCGACCCGCGCGAAGACCTGCCCCAACCGGCGTTTCGCCGCCAGGTCATGAAACTGGAGCATCTCCAGCCGGGCATGGAACTGATGGGGACCATCCTGAACGTCGTGGATTTCGGCGCCTTTGTGGATATCGGCCTGCCCGACAGCGGCTTGATCCACATCAGCCGCCTGGCGGACCGTTTCGTCAAGGATCCGCACGAGGTCGTGAGCGTGGGTGACATCCTGAACGTGTGGGTGGTGGAGGTCGACAAACAGCGGCGCCGCGTGTCGCTCACGGCGATCAGGCCGGGCACGGAAAGGCCGCAGCCGGAGCGGCGCGAACGGCCGCCCGCGGCGGCCCGCCCGGAAAGGCGTCCGGAAGGCCGGCCCGGTCGAGCGCCCCAAGGCCGCCGCTACGAGGGCCGCTCGTCCCAGGGGCAACGCGGCGGCGAGCGACTGCGGGTCACCGAGGTCAAATCCCGCAAACCCAAACAAGTTCGGCCGATTACCGACGCCATGGTCGAAGGCAAGGAGCCGATGCGGTCGTTTTCCGATCTGTTGCAGTTCTATGAAAAGAAGCCGGGCGACGAAGAGAAGAAGAAGTCCTGACGCATCGGGGGCCAGCCGGGCTGGTGCCCTGGCCACGTGAAGGGTGTCGAGTGAACACGGCGGTAAGCCGGCGATCTGCCGTTGGCCCCCTGTCATTCGATGCTTGGCGCGTGAAGATCCGGCCGCAGGACGAGACGGCCATTGTCCCTTGGAGATACTGCTAAAACTGTGTGTACGCTTGCGCGCCTACCTCTGCTGGCCGTCGACATCGGCAACCATCAAATCAAGTTCGGGCTCTTTCCCCGCGAGTCCGGACCCGGTCTGCCGCAGCCTGCGCGGGTTTGGAGTCTGCCCACCCACGAAGCCGATGGCGATTCCCTGGCCGCGCTGCTGCCCGCCGAAAAAATGGCTTGGTACGTCGCCGCCGTCCAACGTCAAGCCGAGCGGCGTCTGGCCGGTTGGGTGCAGGCCCGGCGGCCGTACGATCGTTACCGGCTGCTGCGGAATACGGATTTCCCTTTGCAGATTCACGTCGAGCAACCGCAGCAGGTGGGCGCCGACCGCTTGGCGGCCGCCGTCGCGGTCAACCATCTACGTGACCCCAATCGGTCGGCGATTGTCGTCGACGCCGGGACCGCCATCACCGTCGACCTCGTGTCTGCCGACGGGGTCTTCGAGGGGGGCGTGATCCTGCCGGGATTCCGTTTGACCACGAAAGCCTTGGCCGAGGGCACGGATCTTCTGCCTCACGTCGACCACGACCCCGCGGCCGACCCGCCGCCCGTGGTCGGCAAATCGACCGCCGCAGCCATCCGCAGCGGTCTGTTCTGGGGGCAAGTCGGCGCGGTCCGCGAGTTGACTCAGCGGATTGCCGGCGAACTGGCTTCCCCGCCTCAAGTATTCGTCGCCGGCGGGGATGCGGAGCGACTGGCCGCCTTTCTGCCGCAGGCGCGGGTTATCCCGGAATTAGTGTTGGCCGGCATCGTGTTGTGCGCGCCCGGCGGGGAATCGGACGGCGCGGGCCGCGGTTGATTCGCGGAATTCCTTGGTTGGCGTGGCGCCCGGCGGGGGCTATAATGCAAACACGTTATCGCCGGAACGAGGGCCATCGTCGATGAGCACACAAATTGCCAGCCGCACGCGTGCTGAGATCCAGTACCCTGACAGCGATGGGCAACCCATGGCCGACAACACCGTCCAATTCCGCTGGATCGTCAGGCTGCAGGGCGGCCTCGATGCGCTGTTTCGAGATGATCCCAACGTGTTCGTCGCGGGAGATCTGCTGTGGTATCCCGTCGAGGGCAACAATACGCTGCGGGCGGCGCCGGACGTCATGGTCGTCTTTGGTCGTCCCAAGGGCGACCGCGGATCCTATCGGCAATGGGAAGAAGGCGATGTCGCGCCGCAAGTCGTGTTTGAGATCCTTTCGCCGGGAAATCGCCCGGCCGAAACGATCCGCAAGTTCCGCTTCTATGAACGTTTTGGCGTGGAAGAATTCTACCTGTTCGACCCCGACACGCAATTGCTCGAAGGCTGGTTCCGCGAAGGCGGTTCCTTGACCGAGATCGAGCAGGTAGATGGCTGGACCAGTCCCCGCCTGGGAGTGCGATTCGACCTGTCCCGCGGCGAGTTGCAGGTTCTGCGACCCGATGGCCGGCCGCTGGCCACCTACGTCGAACTCGCGGCCCAGGCCGAACAGGAGCGGCAGCGTGCCGAACAGGAGCGGCAGCGAAACGAACGCTTGGTCGCCCAGTTGCGAGCGGCGGGAATCGAGCCTGCATCGTGACGTCTTCTGCCGCCGTCGCCGCGCGGCCGGCGGCCGGGCAAGTGCCAACTCGCGTCTTCCAAACGTGTGCAGGAAGACAAGATCTCGTGAAACGGCAACACGTACAGCCCGCTTCGAGCCGCGGTTCACGGCTCCCGCGGAAAGTGACGCTCGACGATGGCATCGAACTTGTCCGGCGTCCCCGCCTGGGCAATGGCGGTCCGGAAGTGCCGGGCGCCGGGCCGGCCCTGGGCATAACAGCAGGCATACTTCCGCATCAGCATCGTCCCTCTCTCGTCGCCGAACCGCTGGAGCACTAACCGGAAGTGACGCAACAGAATCTCCCGCTGCTCGTCCAGCGACGGTTCGGGCGGCACCGGCTCGCCGCGGATCGCCGCCCGGACCTGGCGGAACAGCCACGGCCGGCCCAGCGCCGCGCGGGCGATCATCGCGCCGTCTACCCCGTAGTGCCGCAGCGCGTACACCACTTTGTCGGCCGAATCCAAATCGCCGTTGCCGATCAGCGGCATGCGCTGCAAATGCGGCTTGACGGCGGCGATCTGGTCCCAGTCCGCGTGGCCTTTGAAGTAGTCCTGGGCGACGCGCCCATGCACCGTGAGCGCGGCGGCGCCGGCGGCTTCGACCACCTGGGCGATTTCGATGGCGCGGATTTCTTCGCGGGTGCAACCCAAGCGGATCTTGGCCGTCACCGGCGTCGGAGCGCAGGCCTGGACAACGCGGGCGACGATCGCCCCGATTCGCTCGGGAAACCGCAGCAGGTACGACCCGCTTTGAGCTTTCTCGCTCACGTCGCGCACCGGACAGCCGAAGTTGATGTCCACGACGCTCACCCGGTATTCGTGGGCCAGCCGCGCGCCCACTCGCGCCAGCGTGTCCGGATTGTTGTCCCAGATCTGGACGGCCAGCGGCCGCGGCTCATCCCGCACGCCCCACAGCCGGTCCGGATGCTCCAAGTCGTGGTCGTCCAGCCAGGCGAACCCCCGCGCGCAGACCATCTCGGTCGCCAATAACCCCGCCCCGCCGAACTCCCGCACGATTTGCCGGAACGCATAATTCGTGAACCCCGCCATCGGCGCCTGCAGCACCGGCGGATCCACGACCACGGGGCCGATTCGCAGCGGTTCGATTTTCGTCGCCAGGTTGGGTTGATTGGGATTCACGGTCGGCGCGCTCCTCTCGCGCATCGTGCGGGACAGCAGCCTTTGCGCCAAGGGGGCAGCCGGCTCACGTTTGCGAACCGCGCAAAGGGCCGGGGCGTCTAAATCAGCGACTGCAAGCTTGTCAGCCCGACCGGCTCGCGGCACGTGTACGGTTCCCCGTACGCCACGCCGATCGTCTTGCCCCAGTAGGCCGCCTCGTCGCGCAGACGGTCCAGGAACGTCGGCGGTTCATCCGGCCGGCCCTCGATGAACTGGCTGTGATAGCAGCGGATGGCGGCCAGCTTGCGGTCCCAGCACGCGCTGATGTCCAACACGAAGGCCGGCTGGGGAGCCAGCTTCAAGTGGACGCAGTAGTAGTAATAGATCCGCTGCGGGTGATGGGGCTGACCGGCCAGCTCGCATTTGGTCAGCTTGGCCCAGAATCGGGCCGCTTCGATCAACTGTGTCGCGGCGACGTGGTCGGGGTGGGCGTCGACCCAGTGCGGCGCAAACAGCCAGCGCGGCCGGACCTCGCGAATCACCTCCGCCAACCGTCGGCGGGCGTCCAGGGTCGGTTCCAGACTGCGATTGGGCAAGCCCAGGTTCCGCCGCCAGTCCAATCCCAGGACCTCCGTGGCCGCCGCCGTCTCGCGGGCCCGCTGCTCCGGCGAACCGTACGGCGTCGGCTCGCCGTCAGTCAAATCCAGCACCCCCACGCGCATCCCTTCCGCCCGCAGCTTCAACAGGGCCCCGGCCGCGCCCAGCTCGGCGTCGTCCGGGTGCGGGGCGATCACCAGCACGTCCAGCGACAAGGGGGACGGCCCAGGGTCAGGAGCGGAATCCGGCAAAGGAGCGGTTGGGCTTGGGTTCATGTTCCTGCGGCCTCTGCGGCACTGGCGAGAAGGGCGGACCGTGGACGGGCAATGCCTTGCCCGACAGCTGCTATCATGCCCGCCGCCGCTGTTTCGTTCAACTGGCCTGGACTTGTCCGCCCGGTTTTGAGACAGTTCCGGCGCGGCTTGCGCTGGCCACGGCCGCACGTCATGACGGACGATGCTAGCACCCAGGATTCCTCCACTTCTGGTCCCCTCCGATTGCCATGTTTCCGCAACTCTTCAACCCGATTCGTAAGTCGCTGCAATTCGCCTCGGTGGCGTTGGGGCTGGCCTTGCTGGGGCTGGCGGGCTGCACTTCATTGGGGCCGCAGCCCCCGATCGAGCCGGCCGACCCGGAGCCCAGCGTGGGCGAGTCCTTCCGCAAGCCGGGGCCTCCCGGCCAGATGCTCGGGATCGACGACCGGGCGCGGGAAATCGAACGGAATCTGGGAGTGCGTTGAAGACGTCATGTCAAATCGGCTTGCCCTCGAAACCAGTCCCTATCTGCTGCAGCACAAGGACAACGCCGTCGATTGGTATCCGTGGGGTTCAGACGCGCTGACGCGGGCGAGAGCGGAGCAGAAACCGATCTTCCTGTCGATCGGTTATGCGGCCTGCCACTGGTGCCACGTGATGGAGCACGAGAGCTTCGACAATCCGGAGATTGCCGCATTTCTGAACGCGCGCTTCATCTGCATCAAGGTCGATCGGGAAGAACGGCCGGACCTGGACCAGATCTACATGACGGCGGTCCAAGTCATGACTCGGCACGGCGGCTGGCCGATGTCCGTGTTCCTGACGCCGGACTTACAGCCCTTCTACGGCGGGACGTACTGGCCGCCGTACGCGCGGATGGGCATGCCGGGGTTCATCCAGGTCATCCAGGCGGTCGATGAACTGTGGCGGACGCGGCGCAGCGAGGCTGTCCAGCAGGCGGCGCAGCTGACTCAGTTTCTGCAGCAATCCGGCGTGCCGGAAGCGGACGATGTCGTTGTCGGCCCGCCGTTGTTCCAGGAGGCGGTCGGGCAACTCGCGCGCGAATTCGATGCGGTCCACGGCGGGTTCGGCTCGAAGCCCAAGTTCCCGCACGCGATGGCGCTGCAATTCTTGCTGCGGATGTGGCGGCGGACGGGGCGCGACGGCCTGCTGCAGATGGTGCAGCGGAACCTGGACAAGATGGCGCACGGCGGAATCTACGATCATTTGGGCGGCGGTTTTGCCCGCTATTCGGTCGATGAACGCTGGCTGGTGCCGCACTTCGAGAAGATGCTGTACGACAACGCCTTGCTCGCGGCCACGTACCTGGACGCCTACCTGGCCACCGGCCGCGCCACGTATCGCCGCGTGGCTCGCGAGACGCTGGACTACGTGCTGAACTACTTGACCGACGCGGCCGGCGGCTTCCACAGCTCCGAAGACGCCGACAGCGAAGGCGAGGAGGGCAAGTTCTACGTCTGGACGCCGGCGGAGATCCACCAACGGCTCGGCCGCGAACGCGGCGCGCGTTTCTGCGACGTGTACGACGTGACCGAGGCCGGCAATTTCGAGGGTCGCAGCATTCTGAATCTTCCCCGGACGATCCAGGAGTATGCCCAGCTGACAGGTCGGGACCCGGACGATCTGCAGGCGGAATTGGACGACTCCCGGCGGCGACTGCTTGCCGCCCGCGATCGCCGGGTGCGGCCGGGCAAGGACGACAAGGTGCTGCTTAGCTGGAACGCGCTGATGATCGAACCGCTGGCCAGGGCGGCCGCCGCGTTCGACGAGCCGAGATACGAGGACGCAGCCGTGCGCGCGGCCGAGTTCATCCTGCGCGAAATGCAGCGCCCGGACGGCCGCCTGCTGCACACCTGGCGCGGCGGGCAGGCGAAGCTGGCTGCCTATCTGGACGACTATGCGTTCCTCATCCAAGCGCTGGTGACGCTGTACGAAACCCAGTTCGACGAGCGGTGGATGGAGGCAGCCGTACGGCTGGCAGATCTGGTCCTGGACCATTTCGCGGACCCGCAGCAAGCCGGCTTCTTCTACACGGCGGACGATCACGAGCAGCTGATCGCGAGAACCAAGGACTTCTACGAGAGCAGCGTTCCCAGCGGCAATGCGGTCGCGGCCGCGGCGCTGCTGCGGCTGGGCAAATTGTGCGGCCGCAGCGATTATCTGCAGGCGGCTCACGGGACGGTCACCGCGGCCGCGGGACTGATGCGACGCGCGCCGTCGGCCGTCGGCCAGATGCTCGCGGCGGCGGAAATGCTGCTGGGCCCCCTGCCGGAAATTGCGATCGTCGGCGATCCCTCCCGCGGAGATACGGCGGCCGTGCTGAGCGATCTGCGGCGGCGCTATCTGCCGAATCGAACCCTGGCGTGCCGTGTTCCCGGACACGAGGGCGACTCGGGGCCTTTGGCGGCCTTGTTCCAGGGCAAGTCGCTGTGCGGGCCGGAGCCGACGGTCTACGTGTGCGAGAACTTCGCCTGCCAAGCGCCGGTCACAGGCCGCCAAGCTGCCATCGGCTTGTGGGACCGCCTGGGACGCGGGGAAAGCGTTTGAACGGGAATGGGACTGGCCGACAAGAGAATCGGGGCAGGAAAAGGCCGAAGGGGTCTTTTTCATCTGCCCGCGTATTTCCGCCAGCTCCGTTCTCGAAACGAGTCCACTACTCCCGGTCGAAGACGAATTTCACCTGGCCGTCGAGCACCTTCAGCCGCGCCGAAAATGCCTTGCCGGCCTTGGATTGAAAGCCTTCCAGCAGCGGCGTCTCGCCGCGGTCGAGCAGTGTCTTGGCGGTACGGGCGGTGATCCGTTTGCCGGCGATCGTCTTCCAGATCACGAACCGGCATTGGCCGTTGCTGCAACTGTAAGACTTCGGCCGCTCGCGCACCTCCGCCGCGCACAGGGGGCATGATCCCAGAACGGCCGGCGCAGCGGAGTCCGGTTCCGCCCCCGCCCCCGCCGCGGGCTCCGTCCGTGCCCGGCCCCGGCCCGACTTCGAGCGGCCGCGGAACGACTTCTGCGCCGACCGCTGCCGCCGGCCTGGCAGCTGCTGCGACTTGCTCGGCACCGGAATCTCGGCCACTTGACCTGCGGCGGTCAGCGTCAGGATCACCTCGTGGCCCTCGACGCGCATCGGCTGCATCAGCACGCGCTGCTGCAGCAACTGCCGGATGTCCGCGGCGGTGAGCGTCTGGTCTTTGTATTCGGGCCAGAGCACGAACGGACAGCCGTCGCGCCAGCCGGAGCAACCGAAGCCTCGATTGCCCTGGATCACCGGCTTGCCGCACCGCGGACAGTCGCCGAAGTGCGATTGATCCACGGCCGCTCCGCCCGCGCGCGACACGATCCGCCGCGTGTATTCGGCGATCTCTGCCATGAACCGCTGCGGATCGAGCCGGCCGGATTCGATCTGGCGGAGCTTGCCTTCCCACTGGCCGGTCAACTCGGGCGATTTGAGTTCCGGGTCTTCCACCACGGCGATCAGATAGCGGCCCAAGTCGGTGGCGGCCAGCGTTTTCTTCCGGCGTTCGATGTACTTGCGCTTGAGCAGCGTCTCGATAATCGCCGCCCGCGTGGCCGGTGTGCCGAGGCCTTTCTCCTTGAGGACTTCCCGCAGTTGCTCGTCGTTCACCAGCTTGCCGGCGGTTTCCATCGCGCCCAGCAGGGTGTTCTCCGTATACGGCTTGGGGGGCGTCGTCTCGCCGCGTTTCAGCGACGGTTCGTGCGGGCCGCGTTCGCCCGGCGTGAACGGCGGCAGGGCTTGCGATTGGTCTTCCTCGCCGTTCTCCTGGTCGTGCTTGCCGCGCGGATACAGGGCGGTCCAGCCGGGCTCGATCACGCGGTAGCCCTTGGCCCGGAACGGCACTTCGTTGCTCACGGCGTGGACCGTTGTCACTTCTTTTTCGCACGCTGGATAGAAGGCGGCGATCAGTCGCGTGACGACCGCGTCGAAGACCTTCTGCTCCGCCCCGGCGAGCGGGCCGGGCAGGCTGCCGGTCGGGATCATGGCGTGATGGTCGCTCACCTTGCGGTCGTCGATGATCCGGCCGGTGAACCGCAACGACGACAGGTCCAGGCGGTCGATGTCCGCCTGCCGAATGGCCTGCAGGCTGCGGAAAATCTCGGGAATTTCCCGCTTCATGTCGCTGCCCAGATACCGCGAATCCGTGCGCGGGTAGGTGATCAGCTTTCGTTCGTACAGCGCCTGGGCGGCGGCCAGCGTGTCGGCGGCGGACAGTCCGTAACGGCGGTTCAGGTCCCGCTGGAGTTCCGTCAAGTCGTACAGTTGCGGCGGCTGGGAACGCTCTCGCTGGCGGTCGATCTTGGTGACCGTCAGCAGTTGGCCGAGGACCCGATCCAGCATGGCTTGCGCTGCGGCTTGCGCCTGGAATCGATCGCCCGCGAAGCGGAACAGAGTTTCGCGATAGCGGGTCAGCAGTTCCCAGAACGGCTCCGGCCGGAAAGTGCGGATCTCGTCGTCCCGCTGGACAATCAGGGCCAGCACGGGCGTCTGCACGCGGCCCACGCTCCACAGGATGCCGTCCGCCCCGAAGCGGACCGTGTAGTTCCGCGTGCCGTTCAGGCCGACGATCCAATCGGCCTCGCCGCGGCACTTGGCCGCCGCGTACAGACGGTCGTAGTCGCCGCCCGGCTTCAGCTGCCGGAAGGCGTCGTCGATGGCGCGGCGGGTGAGCGAGCTGAGCCACAACCGCCGGACAGGCTTGCCCTTGCAGCCGGTCATCGTCAGCACGTAGCGAAAGATCAACTCGCCTTCGCGGCCGGCGTCCGTCGCACAGATGATCTCGGTCGCGGCGTGGAACAATTGCTTCACCACCGCGAACTGCTGGCGGGCGTGCTTCTCCGGAACCAGCTTCAATTCGAACCGCTCCGGAATGAACGGCAGCCGCTCCAGCGACCATTTCTTCAGCGCCGGGTCGTACTCGTCGGGCTCCTTCAACGTCACCAAATGGCCGAACGTCCAGGTCACCTGATAGCCGTTGCCTTCCAGGTAGCCGTCGCGGCGCGACTGGGCGCCCAGGAAGGCCGCGATTTCGCGCGCGACCGATGGTTTTTCCGCCAACACAACTTTCACGACGGCAAGTCCTTTTCAGGGGGCAAAGGAACCTCGATCCTTCACGGGCGGTCGTAGCGGCCGAATTCCTCCGCCAGTTCGCTCAACGAAACCAACCGCTGCGGCGACACGCGAGGCGCGACGGAACACGCGGAAGACAGGATGTATCCGGAGCCCGGCTTGCCGATCCGCAGCCGGTCCAGAACGGCTTGCCGAAACCGCGCGTCGTCGGCGTACAGCATCTCGTTTACGGCGTCCAGGTTGCCCTTGAAGAACAGCCGCCGGCCGAATTCCGCCTTGGCCTGAGCGAGATCGACCGTGCCCAGCGGCGGCGGGTCCAACGTGTCGATCCCATCCAGGCCCGTCTCGGCCATCAGGTCCAGCCGGTCGCCGATCGCGCCGCAGGTGTGCGTGTACGCGGGCAGCCCGAACTCGTGGATCGCCTGGACGACGCGTTGCTCGTACGGCGCCACGAACTCCCGATACATGCCGCGGCTGATGAACCCGGCGCCGGCGAACGCCGAACTGATCAGGATCGCGTCCGGTTGCTGGGGAGCATAACAGCGCACCATCGCCGTGACGATCCGGGTAAACCGCTCCAGCAACTGATGACACAGTTCCGGCGCGTCGATCAGGGCCATCAGCGCCGGCTGGTAACCGAATAATTCCAGCAGGTGGGTCAGGGGCGAGAAGACTTCCATGTGGACCGACACGTCGGGGCACGCGGCGCGCGCCGCCCGCAGTCCGCCCGTCAGCCAGTCGGGATAGGCGGCCGGATCGCCCAGGTCGGCCTCGGCGGGCACGTCGAACAAGCCGGGCGCGTGCCAGGTGTTCCAGACGTAGCCCGATATCCGGTACGTCGCCGGGTCCGCCGGATCGGTCCGGGCGGCGTCGGCCCGCGGCAGATCGCTGCCGTCGGCCGCCGTCGTGTGCCCGTTGTCGTCGGGCGGGAACGAGGTCACCAGGCCGTCCTTCCAGACCAGCACCTGCCGGTCGCCGTCCCGCCGCTGGCTGTTCAGCCAGCGACGCCAGTCCGTCGGGCGGCCGGGCACGTTGATCAAAAACCCGTCGAACCTGTACCGCCGCTGAAACTCGCTCAGCGTCCGCACGAACACTTCGCTGTCGAACCAGATCTCCGCCGGATCGTGCTCGCTGTGCAAGAAGTAATGGCCCAGGGCCAGTTGGCACATCACCGGCACGCGATCGGGAATCTCGTGCCGCATCGCCGCCGCCACTCGCTCGCGTGAATTCATCGATCCGCCTCCCGGTTCCGCAAGAAACGCACCTGGGCACAATACCGCCGGTCCGCTCCCAAATCAATGGCTTCCGAACCAGCCGCGTCAGGAACGAACGAGCCGGACGCTGGCCGGGCCAGTCAGCGGGCGACTTCTTGGCCAACAGTGCTCGTGGCGTGCGACCACCAGAGCCCGCTCGCCCCCTTCCTCCTTCGTCAGCACGCTGCTCGCCAGCGTGGAACGATGTTCAAGACCAGACGGTCCCGCGCGCCGTCATCCTCCCTCAAGAGTTGCGGGATCGTCTTGCTGGTGGGGCTGTCTTTCGGGCCATCTCAGGCGGTGAGCGGCATTTTGGCAGCGACGCGCAGGGTGTTGTCCGTGCGGCGTGAAGAATGGCTTTCAGGCCTTCACCGAAGTCTTTTCCAAGACACACGTTGCGCACAGCGCCACCGGCTCGGTTGAGACCGGTAGTTTCCTTTGTCCGGAAGTTCCTGTACACTACGGCGAAAGCGATCATCGAGTCACCGCCGGCCCCCTGTTTGACGAGCCGTAGAAGTGCCTCGATTCCTCTGCTTTCTTCTAGTAGCCTGTTGAAAAAAAGAGGCTTGGCTCCGAGCTGCGTTGGAAGACCCCAAGGAAAAACGACTGCCGCAAGGTGCCTGTCCCCCTTTTTCGCCGTCCCCCTGTTTTCAACAGGCTGCCAGTGGTTACCCATGTCCACCTGCCCAGGAGACGCAACCGGTTGTGTTCAATCTGCTGCCGAAAGATACCGCGTTTTTTGATCTGTTCGAGGCGCTTGCGGAGCATGTGCTGAGCGGGGCCAAGTGCCTGACCGAACTGGCGGCCCAGTTTCCTGCGATCAAGGGAATCATCCAGCGGATCCGCGACGCGGAGCACGCGGCCGACGACCTGGCGCACCAAGCGCTGGACCGCCTGGACCGGACCTTCATCACGCCCTTTGACCGCGAGGACATCCACGAACTGGTCGGCGGGCTGGACGACATCATCGACGAAATCGACGCCCTGGCCAAGCGGTTTCCCATGTACCACGCCAACCACATGGAGCCCCTGTTCATCAAGCAGACGCACGTGCTGGTCGCGGCCGCTACGGCGGTCCGCGACGCGGTGCATCGGCTGCGCAAGACGCACCGGCTGACGGACCTGAGCGTCCAACTGATCGAGATTCACCGCCTGGAAAACGAAGGCGACGACAACCACCAGGCCGCCGTGTCGCACCTGTTCGAGGGCGGTGTGGAGCCGTTGGAGGTCTTCAAGTGGATGGACCTGTTTGGACGCGTCGAAAAGGCCATCGACAAGTGTGAAGACGTGAGCAACACGCTGGAGCGGATCTCGCTGAAAAACGGCTGAACGCCGTCACAGACCGTGAGGAAGTCGCCCAGTCGAATGACGAAAACCGAAGCGAATTCAGAGCGGGAAATTCCGATGTTCAAGACTCTGCCGGTCGGATCAGGTAAGTGCCAGGGGACCGTTTCGTTCGTTTTGAGGATTCCGGATTTCGATTTCCGGTTTGTTGTAGATGTTGTGCCGCGGAGTTCGGATTTTCAGGATGCTCGCCATTCCACAACCTGCCGCTAACAAGCCGAACACCTTCGCTGACCCCGGCCACTCCTATGGACCTCCTCGCTGACGCCCCGTGGACGCTGATCGCCGCCGACGCCGGTTCCGTGCCGTCCAGCTTGGGCACGGGAACGCTGGTCGTCGTCCTGGTCACGGTCCTCGTGGCGCTCGTCTTTGATTTCCTGAACGGCTTTCACGACGCGGCCAACTCGATCGCCACCGTGGTCTCGACCCGCGTCCTGTCGCCGCGGCTGGCGGTGGCGTGGGCGGCGTTCTTCAACTTTGCCGCGGCCTTCCTGTTCGGCACCCACGTGGCCAAAACGATCGGCACCGGCCTGGTCGAAACGTCGCTGATCGACGTCTACGTCGTGTGCGGCGGCCTGCTGGGGGCGATTGCCTGGAACATCATCACTTGGCTGCTGGGGCTGCCCACCAGTTCGTCGCATGCGCTGGTCGCCGGCATCGCCGGGGCCGCGATCGCCAAGGGGGGCTTCACCGTGCTGATCATGCACGGCTGGGTGCTGATCCTGTTGGGCATCGTCCTGTCCCCCGCCTTCGGTTTCGTCCTGGGCTCAGCCAATCTGGTCCTGGTGGCGTGGCTGTTCCGCGGCGCGACGCCGCACAGGGTGGACCGTTTGTTCCGCCGGCTGCAACTGGTGTCGGCCGCCTTGTACAGTCTGGGCCACGGCGGCAACGACGCCCAGAAGACGATGGGGATCATCGTGTTGCTGCTGACTGCGGCCGGCCTGGATCAGTGGACGACGTGGGGCCAGGTCCACCTGTTCGGCCTGGATCATGCCTACGGAATGCCCATCATCCTGTCGTGCCATTTCGCCATCGCCATGGGCACCATGTTCGGCGGCTGGCGAATCGTGAAAACGGTGGGGTCCAGCATTACGCGGCTGCAGCCGGTGGGCGGCTTCTGCGCCGAAACGGCCGCCGCCGTGGCCATCATGGGCTTTACCAAGGTCGGCGGCGTGCCCATCTCGACCACGCACGCCATCACCGGCGCCATCCTGGGCGTGGGCAGCACGCGGCGCGTCCGCAGCGTCCGCTGGATCTGGGGCGAACGGATCGTGCTGGCCTGGATTCTGACCATCCCCTGCTCTGCCTTCATCGGCATGGTCTGCTACGTGCTCATGCACTGGCTGATCGAGCCGTGGATCTGAAACAGACGCTGGGGTCAGGCGTACAGAATTCAGTTTTCGCGGCCTATCGTCCAGCCATCTGGACAGTCTCGTCCCCGCGAAAATTGAATTCTGTACGCCTGACCCCAGCTACGACAGCTGAGATCAACACTCGATCGTTCGGATTTTTTTCGCTCGAAACGCTCACGCCGCCAGGTCGCCGAGGCGCGGGTTGCGGTACAGGACTTCGGCCAGCAAGGCGGGCGAGCCGCGGTGGCCGTGGGGGCGTTCGCGGTGCCAGTCGCGGTGGGTGGGGACGTGGTCGTCGTACAGCGGCCACGGGTCGAAGGGGTTGAAGCCCAGGACGCGAATCAGGCGACTGGAGTCCATCGTCACGTTTCCGGCCCGTGGCGGGATCGGGCCGGCTTCAAAGCGCGAGCAGGTGAGCAAATGGTCCGGATCGTAGCCGCCGATGCGGTTGACGACTTGGGCAATTTCGTACAGGCTCAACTGCCGCGGCCCGCCGGCGTGGTACAGGCCCGACAACCGGCTGGACAAAAGGGCTTGGAACAGCCGGTTCATGCAGTCGGTGTACGTCGGCGTGCGAATCTCGTCGTAGTACAGCGTCGCGGGCCGCGATTTCTGAAACCGCGATTGGATCCAGTCGATCGCCCCGGCGTGGCCATTCGAACTGATGCCCATCGGCAGCGAGATCCGCAGCACGGCCGCATCCGGCCGGCGAGCCAGGATCAGCTGCTCGGCATGCGACATCGTCTTGCCGTAAATCGTCACCGGGTCGGGCGGGTCGTGCTCGAGGTACCCGCCGCTGCCGATGCCGGAGTAAACCAAATCGACCGACAAATGGATCAGGCGGACATCCGCGTCCCCGATCGTTTCCAGCAAGTTGTCGACGCCCGCCACATTCACCCGCCAAGCCAGCCAGGGATCGAGTTCGCACGATTTCAGTTTGCAGGTGCCCTCGCAACTGAGCACTGAAGCAAACTGGTAGCGGTCGAACAAACGCTGCATGGTGTCCGCGTCGTAGATGTCGCAGGCTTCGATGGCCGGGCCCGACAGCAACACGTTGTCCGCCCGCCGCGTGCCGATCACGCGGCCCGGATACCGCCGGTGGAAGTAATCGAAAGCATTGTAGCCGGCCACACCGGCAATGCCTGTGATCAACAACGGCAACGGAGGATCGGGCAGGGGAAGCCAGCGAGACATGGCATTCGACGAACCGTGAAACACGAAAAACGGTGTCGCGGAATCGAAACGGACGTGACAGCGGGATGCAATCCGATAGCAGCCTGTTGATACAAAGAGGACAGGCCGCCTCGCGGCGGTCGTTTTTCCTCGCGTGTCTCCAGCGCAGCTCGGAGCCAGTCCCCCTTTTTTCGACAGGTTGACAAGCCAGAATTGAAGAGCTACCCGGCCAGGACTTGAACCTGGAATGAGGGAGCCAAAATCCAATTCTCCGATTCAGAAAACTATACGTAACACGTTTATTGGATATGTTTTACGGCGATTCAGGAAGACGCGTAATCGTCCAGATTTTCCACGTTTTTGGACCAAATCAACGGGGTTTGGTATCACGAAAGGTATCACTGGACACTTGGTTGCCTGTACCGTCCTCACTCGCGGATCGAGACTTTAGCATCATCGCTGGCAGGATGGAAGGGCTCCTGACTGCGCCGTGGCATGGCGTCTGGCGGTCGCGTCCTCCAGGACTTGCTGGCAGACCTTGCGGATGCTGACTTCGCGATGGGCAATCGCAATCTCGATGGTCCCCCTCACAAGCTTCGCGTCGGCGACGCCCCCGTATCCGCTGAGCTTGCATTCGGAGTGAAAGACGGTGGGGGCGATATGAATGGCTGAGCGACGATCGAGCCACGTGCGTTCGTCGGTCTCGTCGGTGATCTGATTGGTGACAGGGTCTTTGCCGACCTCGCTTAACTGTTCGGCAAGCTCTTGGCCCAATTCCAGCAGCGTTGCCCGCATGAGCCGGATTTCCTGTTGGCAGACGTCGGCAACGCCTTTGGCCAACGCGACGTCCGAGCCGTCGGCCAGTGCCGCGTCCAGGCCGGAAATGTGGTACTCCAGTTGCAGCTCAGCTGAAGTGGCGTCGAATCGGTCGAATCGAGCCTCGCCAAGGGCCGAATGAGGCGAGGCAGCCGAGGGCGTATCGCCGAAGGCAACCGCGTTCCGCATGGTCGAGAGGGGAGAAGCAGGTGAGCGCAAGGGAGGTAATTGATGGACAAACAATCGGGGTAAACGGTGGATTGTTGCTTCGGTGGCATGGGGGCGAAGTACCGGTGGCCTCTTCTGATCTCCGTTCCGGTAGCAGTTCAGGGGGTGA